>Ga0207864_1002647_pt1 | contig 16398 bp, 10 predicted proteins | sample HigsolmetaAR202D_FD_184834 | JGI IMG/M metagenome (GOLD analysis project Ga0207864, IMG submission 184834) | Ionic liquid and high solid enriched microbial communities from the Joint BioEnergy Institute, USA - AR20-2-D (SPAdes) (version 2) ... | reverse complement strand
ACACGGCATAACGTCTCAGGCTGCTGCGCGTTGCTGGCCAGGAAGTGGACGTTGGGCCGCATGGCCTCGATGCGCCACAACCCGATCAGCCGCACCGCCGCCGCCCGTACCTGCTCATGCTCGCGATCCAGAAGCGCCTGCAGCGCTTGCGGTTGAGGTGTTGCCTTGAGCTGGCGTTTGGCGACTGCATCCGCGACGGCATGCAGCGCCTTGCCGTGGGCGTCGGCGTCATATTCCGCCTGCGCCATGCGCGTCCATTGAGCGGAAAGCTGCCACGGCCCGCCCACGTTGTACACCTTATAAATGATGCTGTTGTGACCCGCCTTGAGCAGCACATCCACCGTGTCCGGCGTCGCGTTCAGGCCCCGAGGCTTGTCGTAGACGAAAACGGACCGGCCGTTGACAAAAATCTCCACTCCATCGTCACTGCGGACACCCAGTCGGACTGGCTGTGCGTGTTCGACGTGCAGCCTCGTCTTTACATAGATCAGCGCGTTGCTTTTGGCGCCGTTAACCGCGTTCAGGTCAATCACGCCATCGTCCGGTGCGGTGATCTCGCGCCACTTGACCTTTTCATCGGTCTCCGGGCCGAAGCGATGCTCGGTGATCGCCTTGGCGGGGTCATAGGGATAGGTTTCGCCCACGGCGAACTTGCGGATCAGTTCGGTTCGATCCAGCTCGCTGCGGGCGAAGAGCATCGGTTCGAGCAGCGAGATCACATGATTCTCATCGCCGAGCTGGGCGATCAGCCCGGCCAGCCTGGCGCGCTGCTGAGGCGGCACCGCCGGGTTGCAGATGAGCTGCATGAGCGTGGGCAGGTGCCGGTCGAGTGGCAGGTCGGGCGGGGTTTCGGCTGCCAGGGCGGTGGTGAGCTCCTGGATGAAGGCGTCGACCTCCTCCGGTGAGCGCTGAGCAGCCGCGGGCGTTGCGAACAACGTCCCTCCCAACAGCAGCATGACCAGCGCAATAGACAGACGCACGGAAGGTCCCTTCATGCGAGCGAGGCAACCGAACGTAGCAACAGTATAACTGTGCGGCCGGGGCGGATGGCCGAGGTCGAAGCGATTCGACGCTCACGGGCCCGACGCTGCCAGAGATAAAACGCCCTTTTCACGCCGTTTCCGTGCGCCAGATTAAGCGTTGAATACTGTTCGTTTCCGCAAGAAACTGGTCCGGGATGCTGTGCAGCCCCGGCCGGCACACCCCTTATCCGCAGCGTACCATCCCTGGCCCGAAATCGTGCTTCCCGCACTGACACGGTCTGCGTAGACTGGGGGCCATGAACGCGGTCGGACGCTGGCTGTGGTATCTGCTGCCGGGTAACCCGATGGTGGTACGCGTGGTGCAGGGCGGGTCGCAGCGGCCCAGGCACCTGTGGGTCCGCATGGGCTATCTGGGCGCACTGATCGTCATGGTCATCATGGGCCTGCTGTCCGGCGGCGGGCTGGGTGAACAGATGAGCCTGAGCGACCTGGCCAAGGCCGGGGCACAGGTCTTCGGCATCATCAGCTATGGCCAGGTGGTGCTGGTCTGCCTGTTGGCGCCACTTTTCATGGCGGGGGCGATCGCCCACGAGCAGTCGGGACAGACATACAACATCCTGCTGACCACCCCGCTGACAAACCTGCAGATCGTGCTGGGCTCACTGATGGGCCGACTGTTCTTCGTGCTGGCGCTGCTGGCCAGCGGGCTGCCACTGTTTTCAGTGCTGTTGATTTTCGGCGGGGTACCGATCCGCTCGGTCTTCGCCGCCTTCATGGTGGCGGGACTGACTGCCCTGCTGGTCGGGTCGGTGGCGGTGACGTTGTCGGTGTTTCGGGCAGGCGGCCGCAAGGCGGTGTTCGTCTTTGTCATCGCGGTCGCGACCTGGCTGGTCGCCAGCTACGCCATGGACCGGGTGGTGCTGAGGCAGTCGCCGATCGTCCCGAACGGCACGACCTGGCTGACACCGCTGCATCCGCTGCTGGTGCTGGAGTCGTGGACGAACCAGTCGGGGTATCGCCCGCCGACTGCGGAGGAACTGGTGGAGTATGCCGCCCCCGTGCGGTTCTACCTGAGTCAGCCACTGGCCGCCTTCGCGACCATCTGCACGGGGGTCAGCACGGTGCTGATCGTGCTGTGCTCAGTGTTGCTGCGGGCAATCGGCACCGCCGACGGACGGATGCAAATCGCGGTTCGCAAGTGGCTGCGGCTGCACGGTGAGGGCGAACGTACCCGGCCGGCACGCGAGGTCTGGCACAACCCCATCGCCTGGCGCGAGGCGAATACACGCGGCAACGCGGCGGGGGCGATCCTGGCGCGATGGGGCTTCCTCGTGCTGGCCCTGGGACTGGCAGCAGCGCTGCTGGGCATGTACCACTTCGACCGTCTGCCCACAACCCTTCGCGTCACGGGGATGGCCAGTGACCCGGCCGCTCACTTCCGGGCGCTGCTGCACATCCTGCTGCTGGTGGAGCTGGCGGTGATCGTGCTCGTGGCACTCTACATGAGTGCTGGCAGCGTCAGCCGCGAACGGGAGGATGGCACACTGGACCTGATGCTCACCACCCCCATCACGCCGCGCTACTACATCTGGGGCAAGCTGCGCGGACTGGTCAGCTTCCTCGCCCTGCTGCTGGCCGCACCTGTGCTGACCGTGGCGATGGTCGCGCTCTACTCGCTCATCGGCGGATGGCTGGGGTGGGACAAGGCGGTGGTCGATTACTCCTACACGCCCATATACGGCAGCAAGCAGATCGTGCAGCACGGCCCGCTGGTGTTCATCGAGGCGCCCATTCTGATGATTCTCATGCTCGTACCGTTCATCGCGCTGGCAGTGGCGGTGGGTATGAACTGGTCGATCAAGTCACGTGGCGTGCTGGGGGCGGTCGTGCCTTCCGTCGCGGTGGTCGGCTGCATCGTGCTGGTCACCGGCATGTGCGGATCGCCCGCGGCGCAAAACGTGACGGGTATCGGCCCCATCATCAACGCCTTCAGCCCCGCGACCAACCTCTTCATGCTCACCAACCCATGGCACAACGTGGCAGGCTTCATCGAGGAACCCATCATCGGACGCTTCGTCCTCCTCGTCGCCGCCCTGATGGTCGCCGGAGTCTACAGCACCGTCGTTTACGGCATGATCTCCAACATGGTCCGCGGGTTCGACCACACCGTGCGCAAACTCAGCGGCACCAACTGAGTGCATCGGTCAATCACGAATCGGCTATCAGGAAACGCCTGACGCGCCGGGACGACCTTACGAATGATGAATGTTTGCACGCATAGCGTTATTTGCATCGTCTGAGCACAAACCTGCCGCTATACTTCAGGGTAATAGGTTCGGTTGATCGTCGACCGGCCGCGACGCATTGGTGACGCCCACGCACGGTTTCGATCCGCTGGTGAGCCTCACTGTCTGGAGAGTCTGGTAATGAAGATTTACGTGGGCAACCTGAGCTTTCAAACAACAGAGGACAATCTGCGAAATTTGTTCGGTCAGTATGGCCAGGTGGATGAAGCGACGATCGTGATGGATCGCGAGACCGGCCGGTCGCGCGGATTTGCTTTCGTCACCATGAACGACAACTCCGCAGCCCAGAACGCGATCGAAGCGCTCAATGGTCAGGAGTTCGAAGGCCGCCCGCTCACCGTCAACGAAGCACGCCCGAAAATGGGCGGCGGCGGTGGTGGAGGCGGAGGCCGCGGTTACGGTGGTGGCGGCGGCAGTGGACGAGGCGGCTACGGCGGCCGTGGAGGCGGTGGCGGTGGTTACGGCGGAGGCCGACGCGATCGCTGGTAAACCACACCTCACAAACAAACGAACGAAGAGGCCGATCTCCCCATCGGCCTCTTTCCTTTTCTCCTCATCCCTGTGGGAGAGGGAGGTCTCATCCCCACATCGCCCAATCACCACATCGCCATTGCGCCAAATCAAAAGGCAGTGAGCGTTGTCATCAACGCTCACTGCCCTGGTTTATCGCGGATCCTGCCGGACCCGTCCTCCGCGTTAAAACAATGGGTTGTCAGATACCCAGGCCTGCCACACCGAGTGTGAAGACCTCATCCAGTTTGTCGACCTTGAAGGTGAACGCGGCAGTGCGCGAACCCCTGGCACGCGGCGAGAAGGTGACCAGGATCGTCACGCTTTCGCCCGGGGCGATCTGGAAGGTGCTGCTCTTGATGATGTTGCCCTTGCTGTCGACCACCGTGTAGTCAAAGTCACGGGCGTGCTGGCCGCCCAGCTTCAGATCGCGCACCGTCAGCGGCTGCGTACCCTCGTTGGTCAGCGTGAAATACTTCGATTTGCTGGTCTTGTTGACGCTGGTGTGATCCAGACCAAGCTGGCGGTTGTCGGGATTGCCCGACGAATCCTGCACCTTGATCTGCGGGATCTCCGGCTCAACTTTACCCACACCCAGACCCGCGAAACCCAGACGCACGCTCTGTTCGTTCGGATCGTTGGTGTTGAAGGTGAACTCGGCCGTGCGCGAGCCATCCGCCGTCGGCGCGAAGACCACTTCGATCGTCACCGACTCGCCCGCCTTGATGGTGAAGCTGTTGCCGGTGATTTCCTTGCCGTTCGCATCGACAATGCGGTAGCTGAAATCCTGTGCGTGTTCGCCGCCGATCTGGAAGTTGGTCACCTTCAGGTCACCATCGCCGGTGTTGGAGAGGGTGAACCGGCCGGGCCGACTGCTCTGGCCCACATCGGTGGTGGCCAGGCCGAGCTGACGGTTGTGAGCATTACCGCTGGAATCCTGCACGTCCAGCGCGGGAACAGGTTCCGGCTCCGGCTCCACTTCACCGACACCCAACCCCGCAAAGCCCAGACGCACGTTCTGTTCATTCGGGTCGTTGGTGGTGAAGGTAAACTCGGCTGCGCGCGAACCACCCGCCGTGGGGGCGAAGACCACCTCGATGGTCACCGACTCGCCTGCCTTGATGGTGAAGCTGTCGCCGGTAATTTCCTTGCCCGCCGCATCAACGATGCGGTAGCTGAAATCGCCCGGGTTCGCGCCGCCGATCCTGAAGTTGCTCACCTGCAGGTCATCATCACCTGTGTTGTTGAGGGTGAACCGACCCGGCCAACTACTCTTGCCCACGTCGGTCGTCGCCAGACCGAGCTGACGGTTGAGCGGATCGTTGCTCGAATCCAGCACCTCCAGCACGGGGAAACGCTCGGGTTCCGGCTCCGGCTCTACTTCACCGACACCCAACCCTGCGAAGCCCAGTCGCACGTTCTTCGCGTTCGGGTCATTGGTGGTGAAGGTGAACTCGGCCGTGCGCGAACCACCCGCTGTGGGGGCGAAGACCACCTCGATGGTCACCGACTCACCCGCCTTGATGGTGAAGCTGCTGCCGGTGATTTCCTTGCCAGCGGTATCGACGATGCGGTAACTGAAATCACCCGGGTTCGCCCCACCGATCCTGAAGTTGCTCACCTGCAGCGTCTGGTCGCCCGTGTTGGTGAGGGTGAATCGGCCGGGCCAACTGCTCTTGCCCACGTCGGTCGTCGCCAGACCAAGCTGACGATTGCGGGCATCGCCGCTGGAATCCAACACGTCCAGTACGGGGCCAAGCTTGTCGTTGTCGGTGATGATCAGCGTCGCGCTGCCCTGTTCCACCTTGTAGTCTTTGCTGGTGTTGATGGTGACGATGACCGTTTCATCGCCTTCGATGAGGTTGTCATCGACGGGGACAACACGCACCACCGCCGTCGCTTCGCCAGCCTTAAAGGTGACTTCACCGGTCAGGCGATCGTAATCAACACCGTTGACCGCGCTGCCGCTGAGCGTGTAGCGCACCGTGAGCGACCTGCTCAGATCACCCGTGCGGCTGAAGATGAACTCCCCGGCACGGCGACCTTCCTCGCTGGCGTGGCTGCTGCCCGATACGCTGACCGAAGGCTGCACCGACGCGATCCTTTCGAAACCTTCCATGAAGTATTGAATGGCGGTGTCGGCGGTGTACTTGGCTTTCCAGGTCAGCTTGTGCATCCTGCCAGCCGCAGCGAGGTAGCCATCAAGATTGTTGTCGCCAAGGAGCTGCGCGAAGCTGCGAATGGTCCGGCTGGGGTCGACAAAACCAGGACTGGAATTCGCGCCGCCCGTCTCACCGGTCTTCTTCTTCCACTGCGACAGGTCCATCCTCGAATCGGCACGGAACCAGTCCGTCCCGCCGCTGTAATACTGGTTGTCGCGGAAGGTGAAGGCGCCGGTGACGTCACGCGTAAATCGCACCAGTTGCGCGCTGCCGGCATCGTAATAGAAGGTGTTGCCCTTGACCGTGATGTTGCGATACGTGCCTTCGCCGTTACTGCGCAGGCTGTTGATCCAGTTGTAGAAGACGTTGTTGGTGATGGTCAGGTTGCTGATGCCTGCCTCGATGTCGCCAGAGAGCTTGATGCCCGAGCCGCTGTCGCCCGAGGTGTGCGATCGCAGGAAGAGGTTGTCACTGATGACAGCCGACTTGATGTTGCCCACCTCGATGCCGACGGCGCGCGGCTTGCTGCTGTCGATGTCGATGCCATCGATGAACACGTTGCCGACGATGCGACCGGTCACGCCGTCCTTGGGCAACATGTCCTTGTCAACCGCCCCGCCATAGACCGCACCGAAGGTCATGCCGATAGGGTTCTCAATGAAGATGTTGTTTTCGATGATGCCGCCGCGACGCGCCTGCAGGCCATGACTGGATGCGCGGGCGAAGATGTTGTCGCGCGCCACCAGGCCGGTCGAATCGACCTGGATGTAGACGTTGTGATTGAAGATCGTGCGCTCGGCACCCTTGATCTTTTCGTTCCAGCCGTTGTGGTCGAACAGATTGCCTTCCAGCGTCACACCATGGATGTTCTGCACGAACAGACCCTGCGAGTGACTGGAAGTGGAATACGAGCCGATGATCTGGCTGCGGCGCAGCGTGAAGTCCTTGAAACCGTCGCGCGACTGCACCACGATGTTGTCGCGGTAGTAGGAGATGCGCACGTCTTCAATGAGCAGGCCCTCACCGCTGGCCAGCCAGCGGATACCCGTGCCGCCGCTCGTGTTGTAGCTGCTGCCGAAGTTCGGGTCGCGGGTGTGAGCGTGCAGCTCGATGCCGATGATGGCGACGTAACTGATTCTGTCGGAAGCGGAGGTATTCAGCCCGTTGTCGCTGCCGGTGCGGAGGATCGGCCGATCACCCGTGCCGTAGCTGGAGATCAGGAGAGGTTCATCGGCGCTGCGGCCGCTCTTGGTCCACTTGCCGAACGACTCGTACCACACGTCACCGCGTTTGAGCAGAATCTGGTCCGGCATGCCGTCGCGCACCAGCGAGATCGCTTTTTTCAGCGTTTTTACCGCTGAATCGGCGGACAGACCATCGTTGTTGTCGTTGCCGGTCGAACTGCTGACGTAGATGACGCGTGAATCGCTGCTGGGCTTGACGACCGTCCAGCCATCATCATTAACCGTCACCGAAAGCAGCAGCCTCGCTTCCAGTAACTCGACGCGAAACTCAGATTCAATGTTTTCCAGGAATGTTTCTGCGGACTCCAGACGTGATCGACGCTTCAAACCGATACCGGAAAGTTCAGATGCACACACCAGATCCCTGATCGCGAACAGATTCATCGACTCCTCCTGATTGATGTGAGGAACTCTCGCCGCCAAACGCGGCACACTCGTTCACTTCGATCACCGTCGCGATGACGGCACGGACGCAAGGGGGGATAGAGCGGGTTGACCTTGTGCTATCGACTGTTCGTTCGAGTGCTTTTGAACGCTCGCCGATACACGCTGGTCATAGGTAACATAAGGGATTCACCTATTCAACGCGGCGACGAACTCCTGATGCGTTTTCGCCTGTTTTTCCGGTGGTTTCCCAACTCTTCGCAATGGACTTTGAGAGCATTGCGCGCTGTACGCTTTCAACGCGCCAGATCCAGCAAGCGCGCCACGATCGCTTCATTGTTTCGGTGATATGCGCCTGGATTGTGGGGGAAAATCTGTTGAAAACAAAATGTTTGATTGTTGCCGCGCGCAAAGGCATAAGAGATGATTTTGCGCCACTGAGCGCATGAAACAATTTCATGCACTGTTAATGCACTGAATTATCTTGCGAATTCAGCAAAGTGAGTTGACTTTGACGATGAGAATGCGGAGCCAAAAGTTGCGCGAGATAAGAAGTAGCGTTGCCCCATCACTCGCTGCGACGCTGCACGATGCAGCCGGCATCGTAACCGTTCATTCGTAATGTGAAGACCGCTTTGCCATCCACGATGCGCGGCTGCAGTACACGGTCGTTCCACGCATCGTAGTACGTCGCACCATCCACGTGCGGCACACGCAGCAGTTCGCCCTCTATCGCCTGCGCGCCTGTGTTGTAAAGCGTCCAGACTGTTTCGCGCTTGCCCGGGAAGCAATTGGCTGCAAGCTGCGGATGTTCGGTCGCCACCAGTGGCATCGGATTCATGCTCAGAAACGCATCGCGATACGTGCGATGGATGCGATTCATTTTGCGGATCAGCTCGATCACCGCGGACGAGAACCATTCCTGATCAGCGTTAACCAGCGGCCCTTCCAGCCAGATGCCCTGTCCATTGAAGAAGATGTGTTTCACCGCCAGCTGATCGTCGCCCAGCGGCATGTCGCAGCGAATGATCTCGAACATCTTGAAATCGGGCAGGGCGAAGCGCGTGAGGTTCACCCGCGCCGGGTTCAGCTCGTTGCGAGCGCTCATGATGCTGTAGGTGAAGCTGCCATCCTGATACTGCGTGGCCACATCGGCGGGCGTCTCCTCGGTGTAGAGCACCACCTCACGCGGCAGCGCCTGGCGCAGACGACGAATCAGCGTCGCCTCACCCTGAATCTGCGAGCTGGGGATCGGATGATCGTGCGCCGGGTTGTGGCACGCGTAATGCCAGCCGAAGCCGAACTGATCGATGTAGATGCCACTGGCGCCGGTGCGTTCAGCCGCACGCACGGCTGAAGCAATCAGATGATCCTGCCACTGCGGCACGTTCGGGCAGACGTACCAGTATCCCGGGCCGTAATGCCCATACGGCCGCCCGGATGAGTGAATCAGTTGCCACGCCTCGCCATGCGCCTTGCCTACATCCGACTGCCTGGCGACAAGATACCCTTCCAGGTATAGCCCAACCGGCTTGCCGTCCGACTTCAGCGCCGCCACCTGTTCGCGAAACGCATCCAGCCCACCGATCTGATCGAACGCATCGTAATCGCCCACCCGGCCCCGCTTCGCATCACGCGCCCAGTCGAAGATGTGCACGTATTCGACTGAGCCGAACGTCTTTTCATCAACCTCGATGTATTCTCTGAGTCGATACTGCTTCGTTTCAGGATCGAATGCACCCGGCGCGCCAAGGTTGTGATGCAAAAACACCTGTCGGAAATTGAAAACCTCACGGAACCAGTCCTTCCGCGGCACCACCGGCTGATACCACGTGCGCACCCAGTTGCGATATGCCTCGAACGCCACGTGCCAGTCACCCGCATGCGCACCAATCACCGCCGGCGGCAGCGTCCAGCTTTCACCGGGCTGCAGTGTGCGCGCGCGATGATCGACACCCATTTCAATCGTATCAGCCTTGTTCAGCCAGTAGACCTTGTCACTCAGCGTGGTGTCCTGCACCAGCACGTACACACCACCCGCGCGCGGGTGATACGCGCTCATGAACTGTAATGGGAAACGTCCACCATACTCACTGCGCAGTTGTGTCGGCCTGTTGCTCACCGCCGCGTTGATGCGCGGGAAGCAGTAGCCCAGTTCAGCTGCGTCACCCCCGGGTGTAAGCTGCCGCAGAAGCGGAAACGTCACGCCCGCGCGGACCGGCTCCTCAGCGGTGTTCTCCAGCACCAGCGTCAGACGAACCTGACCATCCCCGGTAGCTTCCTGCGACAGCGTGGCCTTCACTGAAGACGAGCTATCCACCCGATACAGCGGTGACGGTGCCGCCAGCCATGTCGTGTTGGTCGCGCGGTTGACCAGCCGCGTCACCTGATCGCCCTCGATATCGAGGATCACCCCCGTCTGTTGCCCCCATGCTGTCGAACCGCACAGACACAACCACAGTGCCGCCAAAGCCACAAAATGCCGCACAGCCCACCTCACAAATGGAAGCATGGAACCAATATCACAACGGCGATCCGCCGCTCACACATACACGATCGGCTCATCGGCTTCGATGCGTTCGATCCCCTCGAGCATGAACGCCTCAAATGCCGCGGCCGAATCGAGTTCCTGCACCCGCCGCCGCAGCCCCGGCCAGGGTTGCAGATGCGCCGAGTACCAGCTAATGCGAGATTTGATCATGTTCAGCGCAATGCGTTCCTCGCCACGCAGGCGCAGGAGCGTCTGGAAATGGCGCAGGACGATGCGGGCCCGCTCCGCCCGGGGCAGCGGCTCCAGTTCCTCACCGGTCGCCAGGTAGTGGGCGGTGTCGCGGAAGATCCAGGGTTGGCCCAGTGCCCCCCGGCCGATCATCACCCCGTCGCATCCGGTCACGTCAATCATCCGCCGTGCATCCTGGGGCGTCCTGATGTCACCGTTGCCGATTACCTTCACATCGGGGAAGCGTGGCTTGACCGCCTCGACCACCTGCGCGATACCCTCCAGCCGCACGCTGGGGCGGAACTTCTGCTCGGTGGTTCGACCGTGCACCGTGATCGCCGCCACACCCGCATCGCACAAGAGCGGCGGCAACGAATGGGTGATGATCTGCGTGTCGTCCCACCCCATGCGAATCTTCGCTGTCACGGGTACATCCACCGCCCGCACGATCGCGCGAACGATCGACACCGCGACATCCGGCTCACACAGCAGCTTCGACCCGCCGTTGCGCTTGGTCACCTTGTCGACGGGGCAGCCCATGTTGATATCGATGGTGGTCGCGCCATGCGCCTGAGCCCATCGTGCCGCCTCAGCCATCACCTGGGGGTGTCGGCCGTAAAGCTGCATGCACAACGGCTGATCCTCGGGGCAGGTCGCCGCCAGCCACAGCGTTTTGGCGCTTTCTTCGAGAATCGCGTTGGGGCACAGCAGATCGGTGCACGCCAGTCCAACACCGCCGCTGGGTCCGCGTAACGAGCGCACGATCAGCCGAAACGCCAGATCGCAGTGGCCCGCGATGGGCGCAAGCAGGACATTCGTTTCAAGCTTGACGGTGCCGATGCGGAACATCTTGGAGGGAGGTCCCACCCACGGAGTGGGTGGGCTTTGGTCTATTCTTTCAAACTTGAACGCGATGGTTCATTATTTCCTGAAGATCTCGTGGAAGAACACCTTCATGTGTTCCCACGAGCGTTTGTCAGCCGCCTCATCATAGGCGGCGCCGTTGGCTTTGTTGTTGCCCGCCTCGGGGTTGGTGAAGGTGTGCACCGCCCCGCCGTAGGCGATGAACTGCCAGTCAACCTGCGCCTCGGCCATGCGCTGCATGAACGTGTCGATCGCTTCCTTGGGGACGAAGGGGTCATCCGCGCCGTGCAGTACCAGCACCGCAGCCTTGATATTCTTCGCCTCCTCGGGGGTGGGCGCGGTGATGCCGCCGTGGAAGCTCACGACACCCGCCAGGTCCGCCCCGCTGTAGGCCAGTTCCAGCACAGTCGTGCCGCCGAAGCAGTAGCCGATCGCCGCGACGCGATTGGCATCCACGAGGCGATGGTTCTTGAGCACGTCCAGCCCCGCCCGGGCACGCTGCCGCATCAGCTCCCGGTCGCCGCGCACCTGTCCGGCCAGCCGGCCCGCCTCCTCGCGTGACTGTGCCACCCTGCCCTCGCCGTACATGTCGATCGCCAGTGCAACATAGCCCAGCTCCGCGAGCTGCCGTGCCCGACGCCTGGGATATTCGTTCAGCCCCCACCACTCGTGCACCACCATCACCCCCGGCCGTTGTCCCGTCACCGCATCGTCGTAGGCGAAATACCCCTTGAGCGTGACGCCGCCCGCCTGATAAGTCACCTCCTCGGTCACCACCTTCGCCTGCACTGTCCCGACCATCAGCATCAACCCCGCCATCGCCATCAGCGTGTGCAGCTTCATCAGAAATCCTCCATGAAGGATGTTGCGGATCATTATAGAGGGATGGGGGAGGGGGGAACGGCGATTTGGCGACGGTGATTGGGGGAAGAACCTTACGGCTTTCCCCTTTGTGCTTCGTGCCTTTCCCGCCACATCACCAAATCGCTAAACAAACAGCCCCCGCCTTTTGGGGCGAGGGCTGGTCGTGGTGGTCGATCTTATCGCGGTTCGGCTTCACGCCTTCCTGCGTCGCAGCCGGGCTGCGCCGATGCCGCCCAGCAGGGTCATGCCGCCCCACGCCGCCGCCGGCAGCGGCACCACCGGCGTGTCCGGGTTACCCGTGCCCGTTTCGTCGTTGAAGCGGAAGACCGCGTAGATGTCCTTGCATACCAGGTCGTTACTCTTCACCTTGATCGAGTCAACGAATTCATCGCCTTTCTTGAAGCCGAGAATCTCCAGCTCACCTTCTACACCATTGATTTCGAAGGTATAGATGAGCGTGCCCGCCAGGGTAATCCAGTCATTTCCGACGAAGATCAAAATTCCGCCGCCGTCATCGGCATCGGCGCCAAAGTTCAGCACCAGTGGGTTCGGCTCCATACCAGCGGGACTGCTCAGCGTCAGCTGCGTGTTGATGTTGGCAGTTGCATCGCCCAGGCCCAGCACGTTCCAGTAGCCCAGCGTCACCAGATGGAACGGCTGATCGGATTCGACGCTGAAGTCGGCCGGATCCTGCAGGTAGAACTTGCCCGAAAGGGCGATGTCCCACTCCTGGCCGTACAGCAGCCCACCGTTCACAAACTGCGAATGCGACGAACCCTCAAAAACCGTCGTCGCCGACGCGTTCGACGTCGCCCCAAAAGCACCCAGCGTCAGCGCCCCAGCGACACACAAATACTTGACAGCTTTCAACATAAGCAGTTTCTCCCACAACAGACGTTATCGATTCAGACCATCGGGGGCAGCAACGAGCAGGTTCTTCCCCTCCTCCCCGGTTGCCGCATCGCGCGGCTCATGCTGCCTTGTCCGCGAATAGTATCCCATAGCCGGGAGTGGGCTATACGGAAGAATTCGCATCCGCTTACAAAATTCCCTTACCCTTAGACGTACGCCATTTTGCTACCCCGATTCTTCCCCAATTAGACTGATGTGATGGCGAGCGAACGGACTTAACAGGACCAGTACGCAATCAAAACAACGACGCGTTGATCCCACTGTTCGCCTGTGCCTTTCCTCACCCCAAAAAACAGCCCCCGCCTTTTGGGCGAGGGCTGGTCGTGATGGTCGGTTTTGTCGCGGTTCGGCTTCACGCCTTCCTGCGTCGCAGCCGGGCTGCGCCGATGCCGCCCAGCAGCATCATGCCGCCCCAGGCCGCCGCCGGCAGCGGCACCACCGCTGAGCCTGGATCCGACTCCGTCTCAAACACCTCGAACATGGCATACACGTCGAAGGACTGAGGCTCATTGTATTTAACCGTCACGGAATAGGTGTAGTCGTTGTTCACCTTAATGCCCAGAATGTGCAGAACACCATTGAACGGGGTGCCGTTCGCATCCGTGAGGGTAAAACCAAACGACTTTTCTCCGACAAGCCCGATGACATCGGGGTTAGGGATCGGGTTAGGGAATGCCGCTGTCGTCCCACCGTCATCGACATACACTCCGAACTGCAACAATGTCAGCGGGTTGTCATCGACATCGGGCTGAGAAAAATTGACCGTCACCCGAAGTCCAATGCCTGTACTTTGGCCCGTGATATTTGTTTTCATATCGGAACGCCAACAGGCGGAACGGCTCGCCGTCCGTGACGTCGAAAGTGTTGCCCGAACCGGGCATGGTTACCCGGCCGGCATTTAACTGATTGTCGGTAAAGGTAGCGTCGCCGTTGGTGAAAACCGATGACGCCTCACCCACGAACTGGACCGTCCCAGCCGACGCCGTCGACACCATCCCGAAGGTGCCCAACAGCAGGGCACCGGTAACACACCACTGCTTAACCGTCATGAACATACCTCTTCTGATTTCCGTCGAACGAAAACTTCCTTTCCCCGGGGGACAGCACAGAGCGACACGCTCGCTCACCCCGAACGCCGTGATGGCACGGCTGCTTGCTGCCGGGCGACAGGATATAGCAATGTTTTTTCAGATGTCTATACCGAAAAATTCACATCCCCAGACCAATATTGTTGAACAAATTCCCTAGACAAAACCCACATCCAGGCACCAGACTTTTCCCCGACCACCTATTTGGCAGGGTGGGGGTCGATCCCGGACAGAATGGTCGCTCGCGCGACGGGACAGGTTCGGTCCGGGTTGCCGGCGGCCACCGGTTGTCGCTACGATCTGGCCCGACCCCGGCATCACGATTCAACGGAGAGGACACGTTCCATGACACAGCAGAAGGCAACGAACATCCACTGGCACGAGGGGGCAGTCACCCGCGAGGAACGGCACCGGAACCTGGGCCAGAAGGGCTGCACCATCTGGATGAGCGGCCTGTCGGGCAGCGGCAAGAGCACCATTGCGGTGGCGTTCGAACAGGTGCTGCTGCAGCGCGGCAAGCACGCCTACCGGCTCGACGGTGACAACATCCGCCACGGTTTGAACAAGAACCTGGGCTTCAGTGCCGAAGACCGTGCGGAGAACATCCGCCGCATTGGCGAAGTCGCCAAACTCTTCGCGGATGCGGGCATCATCGCGATCACCAGCTTCATCAGCCCCTACCGGGCTGACCGCGACCTGGTGCGCAAGCTGCACGAGGATGCGGGCATTCCGTTCCTGGAGGTGTTTGTCGATGCCCCGCTGGAAGTGGCGGAAAGCCGCGACCCCAAGGGCCTTTATAAGAAGGCGCGGGCGGGCGAGATCAAGGGGTTCACCGGCATCGACGACCCCTATGAAGCGCCGGTCAACCCGGAACTGCACCTGCCCACCCACAAGCTCAGTGTGGCGGAGTCGGTCCAGGCGCTGCTGGATGAACTGGACCGCCGGGGCCTGCTGACCGCCTGAACCTTATAGCAGGCGCGCCAATCGCATCCTGAACATTCAACACACCTCCTCCGCGTCAGGAGGTGTTTTTTTGCGCGTTCCGCAAGAGCGCAGCCATGATCAGCACAACTGATATTCGGGCAGTGCGGTGATGAGCAGCAGCAGGTCGATCAGGGCATCGCGATCGGTTGGTCGCGGCCGGTCTTCGAGGAAGGCGGTCAACCGCTCCAGCCGGGCCGGGTGCAGCGGCACGCTGATGAGCAACCGGCACAGATGTTCGACGATGGCGGAGGCGCTTTTGGCGGAAACACCTTCGAGGAGGAAGCCTGGGTCATAATCGATCTGGTCGCGCGACCAGCGGCGCTGGCGTGGCGGTCGGCCGGTGATGAGGTAGACCGCTGCATTCTGACGGGCAAAGAGCGTGGCGGTGCTGATCCAGGTGCGTCCGCCCGGCCAGCCCTGGACGCTGGGCGGATCGAAAAGCTGCTGTCCCATGATGTTCATGGCCTGCAACAGCGGCTCGATCGGCCGATCGGGTGTCGCCAGCATCCTCGCGGTGCCCGCGACAAGCTGCGCGGGGCTTTTAATCTGCGCCCCGCGCACCGATGCATCATAAAAGTGGCGCGACCGGAACAGCCGCTTGAGCACCCGACCGATGTTGAAGCGATCCTCCGCCAGATGCTGCGCCATCACATCGATCACGCGCAGCGCTTCGACATCCGGCCCATCGGGCAGATCCTGCAAATCGCGCACGAACCAGCAGTAGAGCTTGTAGCTGATGTAGGTGCGGCAGGCAGGGTGCTGCAGGCACAGTCGCACGAAATCATCGCCATTGAACTGCCCCGCCTTACCGAAGATTTTTTTGACCCCCGCATCATGCTGGCGACGGTTGAAGGCGAAATCGCCCGCAGGGTTGGTGTGATAGCCCGTCAGAGCGCGGGCACCTTCCTTAATGTCTGACTCGGTGTAGTTGCCCTCGCCGAGCATGAACAGTTCCATCAGCTCGCGAGCGAGGTTCTCGTTGGGCTGACTGCGGCGATTGCTGTCATTGTTGAGGTACTTGAGCATCGCCGGGTCGCGGATGATGCTGGCTGCCAGTCGGCTGAAGTCGCCCTTGCCTCCGCGGCGAAAGAGCATGTGCTGCCGCATCATCAACATGCTGTCGTGCACCGCGCGGTAGCTGCTGGCGAAGTGACCATGCCACAGCAGCGTGAGCTTTTCCTCCAGCGGGCGCGGCGTGTCGATCATCCGCTGGAGCCACCAGCCGCGCAGATTCGCCATCTGCTGCCGATCACGGGCACGCATCTGCGCCTGCTCGGCCTGCAATTGCTTGAGCGTTTCGGTGTCGTCCTCGGCACGCGCCTGCCGGCGCATGATCCGTTCCGACATGGTCGGCGCCCGCATGATCCGCTCATACTTC
>Ga0207864_1002643_pt1 | contig 16416 bp, 13 predicted proteins | sample HigsolmetaAR202D_FD_184834 | JGI IMG/M metagenome (GOLD analysis project Ga0207864, IMG submission 184834) | Ionic liquid and high solid enriched microbial communities from the Joint BioEnergy Institute, USA - AR20-2-D (SPAdes) (version 2) ... | reverse complement strand
CGTTGTGGACGATCTGGCCGACCACGAGCTGATCGCGCGTCGCGTCATCCGCCTGGTGGTAGACCTTCTGGTGATGGAAGAACCGGGCGTACTGATACTCCGCCAGCACGTACGTAACAATGTTGCTGCCAAGGCGCAGTGCATCCTGCTGATCGTAGAGCACACCGCCTTCGATGGGGTTGGCTTCGGCGTCCCAGCCGCAGGACAGGTCGATCGGCGAGAAGATGACGGCTGCGCGTGTGCCGATGTTGATCGTCTCGAGATACGGCGGGATCGTTTTCCACGGCTTGCTGCCTTCGCGCACCTTCATTTGCGTGATGGTGTGGAAGGCGGAGTAGATCGGATGGTCGGTCGGGATGGCTGCCAACTCGCGATCGGGGAAGATGCGCCGCAACTCGCGGCGGAGCGATTCGTTAAACTCCGGCCGGCCGCAGTTGCTGTGGATCACCCACGTCCCGCCGTCCATCAGATAGCGGCGGAGTTTCTGGATCGTGCCTTCGTCCAACTGCGGCATCGGCCGCCAGCCGGTGAAGTAGAGGATCGGCAGCTCGGTCGGATCGTAGCTGAATTTCGAGAAGTCCGTGCCGACGAAGCGGTACTTCTGGCCGAGCTGCGCATTGGTCCACTCAACCCACTTCTCGATGTCGATGATCGTGGTCGGCCACTCGAAGCCGGCTTGCTTCTGGGCCATCTCGGAAAAGGTGATGCTGCCGACCAGCGCCGGCGGCGACGGCTCGCGCTTGCGCTCGGATCGGCGCAGCGGCGTCGCTGGCAGGGGCAACGGCGGGAAGCCTTCGCCGGCGTTCCGCCGCTGGGGCTTGGCCTTGGGCGGGATGTTGGCCTTGGGGTTCTCGAACTCAGCCGAGGCATCGCCCGGCGACAGCGCGATCACGGCGGCAATCAGCACCAGGATCAGTCGGCGCATGGGATGGCTCCTTCTGCTTAGTTATACCATCCGTTGGGAGGCATGTTGGAGAAAGATGGGGTGGGGTGAGGGAAATGTCCGTCCAAGGGCGAGCGGGATCTGAGATCTGGAACTTCAGATCTCAAATCTCAGATCGCACATTGGGGATCTCCCTACCCACGCCTGCCACCCGGCCCGGAGCCCTGGCTGCGGGCCGGCCGGGCCGATCGGGCTTGGGACGCGGGATGTGCCACTGGAGAATCCATGGAAACTGCTCGTGATGTCGCCGGTAAAGCACTCCCAGATGCCAGGTAAAGAAGTGCCCAAAATAGACCGCCACCAGCAGCGTCGTGTACTCCACGCTCGGATGCCGCAGGACGTTCAGCCACGGATGGTCCACGATCCACGCCTGCGGCAACAGGTGATACCCGAAGATATGCCCGAAATAGATCCCCAGCGTCGCCAAGCACCCCGCCAAGCTGACCAGATATCCCCTCCCGCAGGCCCGGATCACGCCTAAAACCCGATCTGGCCGCAGGTTAAAGAATGTCGTCCCCGTTACGGTCGTCAGGATCAACGCCGGCAGAAACACCAGCCCCACCGCTGCCAGCATCAGCGCCAGCGGCTCACGAATGCCATCCGGCACCCGTTTCGACATCAGCACAAACACCGCCGGCCCCAGCGCAAGGCCCAGCGACAGCACCATCTGCCCCAGCGGCGCCCAAAGATCATCCCACAGGCTCAGATCCCGCAGCGGCCGGGGCAGCTCATCATGGCCGTCCGGGCCGGTGCTTTCGACCACATTGGCGTAGTGCGACAGGATCACCAGCGTCAGCGGGATGTTGAACAGCGCCAAGACGAGCACCTGTGCAAAGGCCTGTGCCGCGGCATGCATCAGGAAGATGAAGAACATGACCACCATGTTCAGCGGCATGAACAGCTCGAGCATGATCCTGCCGGCTGTCAGGCGGTCGTTGACGCGATCTGTGAAGTAGGTCAATGCCGCTTTGGCCACGGGGATCGGCCCGGTCGGCTGGACGGGGTCCTCTTTCAGGTCCAGCGGACGGATGAGCTCGCCTGTGATGGGATCGTACTTGGGCGTCGGGCGGACGTACTGCGGGGGCGATTCCTCCCCTGCCAGGGCGATCTCCTCCGGTGTGAGACGCAGGTCGATCTCCTGGCCGGCTTCATCGGTGGTCGATCGGATATAGGTCCGGCGGAGTTTGGCCAGATCATCCTGCCGAGGCGGTAGTTCCTCCAGCTCCAGCTCGATCGTGCCATCTTCGCGCAGGTGCGGCAGATCGCTCAGCGTCGGCACATCGCAAAGCCGGCCGCATTGCGGGCATTGGATCAGCCCGCCGGCGAGCTCGTCGGGCACTTCCAGGCGAAACTGGCAAGTACAGGGAAACTGGATCATAGGAACGCCTGCGGCCCTCCATTATAGGAACGAACGCCGCGGGCGGTCATTTCATTATCGACGGTTTGCTACCTGCTCGATCACGTCGGCTGCCCGGGCAATCGCATTGTCGGCGCGCATGCGCTCCGCCAGCGCGCGGGCCCTGGCGGCGATTTGCGAGTCGGCCAGCAGACGCTCCAGCGCCTCAGCCGCCCCGCCGCTCAGGTACTTCCGCTGGGTGATGACCATCCCCGCCCCCAGCCGCTCCAGGCGGCGTGCGTTGTCCGGCGTGTCGAACACCACGCCCGGCATCGCCAGTTGCGGGATCCCCGCCGCCAGCGACTGGACGAGTGTGCCGATGCCGGCGTGATGCACGACGGCTGCGCATCGCGGCAGCAGCCAGTTGAACGGCGCATACTCCGCATGCAGGACCGTCGGCGGCAGATGCGAGGGAACCTGATCGGCTTTGCGCGTGATCAGCACGCCGCGCCGGCCGATGCGCTCGCACGCTTTGGCAGAGGCTTCGTAGAACGCCCGCCCATGCTGCATGCCGCTGCCGACGGTGAAGACGATGGGTTTTTCGCCCTTGTCGAGAAACTCCACCAGCGAAGCCGGCGGCGGCTTTTCACCGCGCGTCTGCACGTCGAAGCCGACGAGCTGCATGTTCGCCGGCCAGTCCGGCTGAGGCGAGGCGAACCACTCCGGCCAGAAGCCGAGGACCGCGTCGGGCGAATGCATCCAGTGGCCGACGATCCGCTTCACCGGCGGCAAGCCAAGTTCTCCGCGAAAAGCATTGAGCTTCGGCCCGTAAGTATGATCGAGCGCCGCATCGATCAGGCGATACTCCAGCCGCTTGATCGTCTTCGGCACGAACCGGCCGAACGCGAAGTACGGGATGACGGGCGAATCCCGCAGACTTCGCACCACCGCCGGCTGACGGTGAACCGTCACCAGCGGCACACCAAGCCGGTCGTGTGCGACGCGCGCCCCCAGGGCCATCGTCTGCGCGACCACAATCACCGGGCCATCCTCCGCCGCTTTGCGGATCAGTTCGTACAGCGGCCGCATCGTCGGCAGGACCAGCTTCTTGGCGAAGACGCGCGGCGACTTGTGGACATTCCACAGATTGCGATCCGCCAGCAGACGCTCGTACTGCTCAGCCGGACCAAGTTCGACAAATGGCAGGCCGAATTGCCGCACCCATGCCGCGAAATTGGCGTGCGCGACCAGTTGCGCGCCATGGCCGCGCGACTGCAGCTCCAGACCCAGATCGATGAACGGCTGGACGTCTCCCGGCGTCCCCATCGGCACCAGCAGGATTTTCATGCCCCCTCCTCCTCGATCTGCTGGGTCCGCTTTTCGATAAGCTGTTTGAGGACCGAACGATGGCAGCGATCCTCACGCACGCAGGCGTTGGAGCACAACAGCGTGATCTGCTCGCCGCGGGCGACGCGGCGGGCCAGCTCGTCGATCGCCTCGCGCTGCTCGCGCATCTCGGCCCGATAACGTGACAGATAGGTCCGCCAATCGATCTTCAGCCGCCCCTTGCCCCAGAAGGCGGCATGCAGTTCGCGGCTGGGACCAAGGTTCGGCATCCAGGCGTCCCAGGTTTCTTCAGCCTTGCTGACGCCGCGCGGCCGATAACGTGTTATCAGGAGCCGACACCCGTCATCCGGAGATGCCGGGTCGTTCCATCGAGCTGTACGGATCGTTTTCATGGTGATCGGACTGACGCGGTGGTCCGCAGTTTGTCCCGATCCCTCAGTGTCGGCCGGGCGTAGAACTGTTGCAAGTCGGCGCCGATGCTCTATGCTTCCTTCGCGCATCGAAACGCCGGATCGGACCACCGCGAGTTCTTCTCAAACTGATTGTAGTAACACCGCCAGCCAAACGTGTTCAGCCAGTTGCAGGAAATCCGCCCGATCTTCCCCGGCGCGCCGGCGCCTGCGGTGGCGGCGCGCCGCGACGCCATGATCGATGCGGCCCTGCACAGCCATTTCCTGGCTGACCCGGAGTTCCAGGCCCGTTCGGACAAGACCTCCCTCGACCGCCACGGCGGCATGGTGGATTACCTGTTCGCCGTCGACGACGAGCCGCACCTGCCGGACGACGTGTTCGACCGCCTCCGCTGGGGCGGGACGTTCGTCTACATCACACGCGACCGCTCGAACCTGATCGGCCTGGCCAATCGGTTCGAGGAACGCGGGTACACCGTGCTGGAAAATGGCCGGATCATCCATGAAAAGCGGCTGGGCATGCGCTTGCCGCTGATCAGCCCGCGTCGCTACCTGTTCGCGGCGCGAAAGGTTCGGCTGATCCGCCCGCGTGAGATCACCGACCGCTTCACCTACGAGGTGCGGCTGGAGCGGAACCCGTCCAATCCATCGGAGTGGATCGTCGTGAAGGAAGTGCCGTCGCTGGAGCGCGTCTGTGCGCGGCTGGCGGCGCGGTTCCCGGGCGTGTCGGCGCCGGAGATCGAACGGCGCGCGCGCAAGTTCACTGACAAGATCTTCCCGCTGTTCCTCACGCGCGAGCGGGCGATTCTGCAGATCCTCGAACGGCATCTGCCGCCACAGTATCGCTGCCGCGTGCCGCGTGTGCTCGATTTCGAGCAGGACGGGCGGGGCTACGTGCGGCGGCTCAGCATGAACTGGCTGCGCATCGGCGGGCGGACGCTCACGCAGCTTGAGTTTGCCCGACAGGCAGCCGAACTGCTGATGGTGCTGCATGAGGTGGCAACCGTCATCCACCTGGACCTGCGGCTGGACAACTTCGTGGTGACGGAAAACGGCGTCTGTTTCGTCGACTTCGGCTCGAGCGTGCGCGTCGGGGAGAACATCGGCGCCAACCCCCTGCTCAACACGATCTTTTCAGAGCTGATGCGCACCAGCGAGATCCAGCGTATGCTCACCAAGATGAAGCAGAGCGGCAGCGTCACCTCGCACATCATCAATGCCGCGCATCACAAGGTGGACAAGGCTGTCGACCTGTTCTACCTGGCCGTGCAGATCAACCTGCCGACTGCCAATCCCGAGTTCCGCGATCTGATCCGCTTCGACCCGTCCAGCCGCGAATCGAAGGAAATCAAGCGGCTGACTGATGAAATCCTGCGACCGCAGGACCCCGCCAACCCTACCTACCGCTCGGCCCGCGACGTACTCCACGGCCTGGAAGCGATCGCCAATGGCCAAACGCATTGACGGCATGCCCTGTGGATTTCATCCAGACCGTCCCAGCCGTGTCCGATGATAGAATTGAGAGTTTGGCGGACGATTCGTTGTTCCGCTCTTTTCTCATTCACCACCAGGACCGGTCTATGCATCAGCGATTCGGATACTCACTGGATGGAACCAACTTCCGGGGATCTTTCAGCACGCGCCGGGAGGCTCGTCTGGCGGCGTTTGACACTGCCCGCCAGCAGGCCGATCCGCCGGCGGTGGTGTTTGTCGCCCGCATCCGCGGCATGGACCCGCAGGCTTCGGGGCACGCCAAGGGCGTGATCCGCGACATGCGCTGGCGGCATCGCGATGTGACGGGCGACACGACGTACCTGGACAATCTCTCCCAGGACGTTGTGCAGGACTTGGACCGCGAGCTGGAGAAGACGATTCTGGCGTGGCTGGACCGCCACAAGCTGCTGCGTCACGAGCATCGCGTCGACGCGATCAGCGAGTACCCCGTCCCGGCATCGCAGAACGCCACGATCGGCCAGGGCGTTGTGATCGAAGGCTACGGACAGGAGCGTGAAGTGCAGGAAATGGCTTAGGGGAGTGAAAGCTCCAGGATCCAACCACTAAGGTCCAAAGAAATTCCAAGTTCCAAACATCAAGCTCCAAACAGATGCCGCGCGTTGGGCCCACGCGGCCGCATCGAGGGGGGCGCGCGTTTTAGAGCTTGGAACTTGAGAGTTAAAGCTTCCTTGGAACTTGGTGGTTGGAGCTTGGACCTTCATTCCCTCCCCAGTTCGTCTTCCCCCATCTTCGTCGCCTCTCACTCTTCCTTCGCCTTCAACGCCGCCAGCGCCCTCGGTTGCGTATCGATCGGCTCGGGCTGCTTGAGCTCCTTATCACTTCGAGCGCCCAGTTCGCTGATCCTTCGGGCCGTCACGAGCACGCGGCTTTCCAGCGAACCGACAAGCTGGTTGTAGTTCGTCACGGTCGATGAGATGCTCGACCCAAGCCGATCGAAGTGCGCTGCCAGCGTGGCGATGCGGTCGTACAGCTCGCAGCCGTGCTTGCGGATCTCCTCGGCGTTGGCGGTGATCTCCTCCTGCCGCCAGCCGAACTCAATGGCCTTCAACAGCGCAATCAGCGTCGTCGGCGTCGCGACGATCACCTTGTTGCGCAGGCAATCCTCGATCAGCGAGCCGTCCTGATCGACGGCTGCGTAAAGAAACGCCTCACCCGGCAGGAACATCACGACATACTCGGGGCTGAGCTCGAACTGCGACCAGTACGCCTTCGCAGACAGCTCGCGTGCGCGGGCGCGCACCTGCTGGGCATGGCGGACCAGATGGGCGCGGCGGTTGTCCTCATCCTCAGCCGCCGATGCATCGAGGAACGCATCGAGGCTGACCTTGCAGTCGATGACGATCTGCCGGCCGCCGGGCAGATTCACAATCATGTCCGGCCGCTGGCGGCCGTCTTCGGTTTCGATCGACGCTTGTTCGTCAAAGTCACAGTGATGGCTCATGCCAGCCAGCTCCACCAGGCGGCGGAGCGTGATCTCGCCCCACTGGCCGCGCGTCTGCGGGCGCCGCAGGGCGCTGACGAGCTGATGCGTCTGGACGCTCAGCGTCCGCTGGGTCTCGGCCAGCGTGCCAAGCTGCTCGCGGAGCATGCTGTAGGACTCGACGCGGGATTTTTCGATCTCCGCGAGGCGCTGCTGGTACTGGTTGAGCATCTCACGCATCGGCTTGAGGAGCCCTTCGATCTGCTCCTTGCGCTGATCGAGGGCGCCCGTGGCTTCGGCGCTGATAGTCTCGAAACGCTGGCGGGCGAGTTGCAGGAATGCCTCGTTGTTCTTCGCAAGGGCTTCGGACGAAAGATGCGCGAAGGCTTCGCGGAGACGGGCATGGGCTTCGTCGAGGGATCGCTTCTGCTCTTCGAAACGCTTCTGAGCCGATTCGAGCTGCGCGGAGACGCGGGCACACTCCTGGCGGGCGGTGGTGATCTCGTCGCGAAGCTGCTCGCAGCGGGCGGTTTCCTCGCCGCAGCGGCGCTCGAGATCGGCGTTGCGCTGCTGAAGGACGCCGACCTGCGTGCGGAGCTCGGCCTGGCCGTCGCGATGACGGCGTTCGGCCCACAGCCATGCGATGACGCCGCCGGCGGCAGCGCCGATCACCAGGCCAAGCAGAATCCAGATTGCTGTCATTCGCCCATCCCCGGCTGGTTAGAGATCAAGCGGCCGACGCCGCCTATGGCTGGGCATGGCGAGCTCTTGCGCGTCATCGGCGGGTGCACCATGGCTACACAAGAGCTCGCCTGCCCTACTCTAACAACATCCTATCGAATGGGCTGCGGTTGTCGATGGAATTAAGCCGCTGCGGCGTTATTCCGCTGGCTCGACGGACGGTTCCGCCGAGGGTTCAGCGGACGGCTCAGCCGACGGTTCGGCCGCGGGCGCCGGCGTGGGGACGCGGGCGGCGAAACGCTCGGAGATCGTCTGCAGCGTCTGGACGGCCTGGCGATAGGCGTCGGACGCAGCGATGCGATACAGAGCGCCACGCTCGTTGTCGAGGCCGCGGACGGCGTCGCCGAGCGCCTCGACCTGCTGCTGGACGTCGGTATCGCCGCGCAGTCGGTCGGATGCGATCTGGGCGATGGCGTTGTTGGCGGCAAGAAGCGCAGCCGTCGTCGACTTCTCGACCGACTGCTCCGTCGGCGCCTCGCGGAGCTGACGGACGGCATCGCGGATGGCAGCGATGCGGACGCGGAACGCGCCGTCTTCCTTGAACCGCGGCGACTGCGCCAGGCGCAGGGCCTGGCCAAGGCCCTCGAGGCCGTCGGCGAGGCGGGCGCGATACTCGGCTTCGTTGGCCCCGGGGAGCTGATCGGACTGGCTGGCCAGTTGCGCCACCAGGATGCTCAGGTCGCGGATGCGCGTCTCGGCATCGGTGGGCAGCTCAGCCGACAGCAAATCGGCTGGCGGCGGAGGCGGCGGCGTCTGCGTAGACGTACAAGCAAGCGGCGCCGCAAGCGCGGCCATCAAAGCGGCAGTGATCAGGGGGCGTGACATCATGGGTGCGTATCCTCGTGGTTGTCCGCGGCGACCGACAGATCGTCGCCGGCGGGTTTACTTGACCTGGTTCAGCTTGATCGGCGTGCGCTCCTTGGCACTGATCTCGACAGCCGCCAGCACGCGCTGGGTCTCGAAGGCATCATCGAAGGTTGCCAGCGGGATCGTCGGCTTCTTGCCGGCCAGCTCCAGCAGCATGTCGTAAGTCTGGTTGATGAACGTATGCTCGTAGCCGATGTGGTGCCCGGCAGGCCACCAGTTGTCGGCGTAGGGATGATCACCCGGACGGCTGACCATGATCTTCGTCCAGCCCTGCATGCGCGAGGGAGCCGTGCGATCGAACCACCACAGGTGGACCATATCCTCGAAATTGAAGCGGATCGAGCCGAGCTCGCCGTTGATCTCGATCCCATGGTTGTTCTCGTTGCCCATGGCGAAGCGGGTGGCTTCGAAGCTGGCGACGGCGCCACCCTTGAAGCGGGCGAGGAACAGCGTGGCGTCGTCGACGCTGACGCGGCCCTTCTTGCCCGTCGAGCCGGCGGCCCCACTGATGCCCGCGCCGACCTCGGCTGCGGGAATCTCGCGCTGCTTGATGAACGTCTCCTGCACGGCGCCGTCGATCTCGGTAATCTCCTCGCCGGTGATGAAGCGGGCCATGTCGATCAGGTGCGCGCCCAGGTCGCCATGCGACCCGGAACCTGCGGCGTTCTTGTCGAAGCGCCACACCAGCGGCACTTCCGGCCCGGCCCAGCCCTGCAGATACCATGCGCGGACGTGGTAGATTCGGCCGAGCTTGCCCTCACGCGCAAGCTGATACGCCAGCGCAACGGCTGGGACGCGGCGGTAGCTGTAGCCGACGAAGGCCTTGCACTTGCGGGCCTTCTTCGCGGCATCGCGCATCTCACGGGCATCGTCGAGCGTGGCAGCCAGCGGCTTTTCGCACAGGACGTGCTTGCCGGCTTCCAGAGCCGCGAGCGTCATGTCCCTGTGCTGGTTGTTGGGGGTTCCGACATCAACCAGATCGATCTGCTCATCGGTGACCGCCTGCTTCCAGTTGGTCGTGGCGTTCTGCCAGCCCCAGCGCTGCCGGAAGGCTTCGAGCTGGTCGGCCTTGCGCCCGACGACGGTGTGCATCACCGGCAGCAGCGGCACGTCATAGAACTTGCCGACCGTCATGTAGGCGTTGCTGTGAGCACGCCCCATGAACTTGTAGCCGATCATGCAGACGTTGAGATGCTTGGCGTTCATCCTTCCCTCGTCTTGACGGGTCTGGCGGTCCGACCGGCCCGGAAGTCGGGATCCCGAGATGCAGAGGCGGGCGGTGCGGCCGGCCTGTCGAATTCTCCGATAAAGGAGTGTACTGCTGTCGCCGACGACTGCAAAGCAGCCGCGGAGCATCAGACAGCGCCCGGGGGCGCACGTTTGTCGCCAGCCATCGTCCTGACACAGCCCGGCCAGCGTTGCATCCGGACGGAACCTTCGCCAGAATCCACACCCAGTGAAGTCCCGCACCCGCCAAGCCGTCAAATTCGTCCTCCGCTGGGGCATCGCCGTGGCGGGCATCTGGTACGTCCTGGCGTACATCAACCTTTCGGACCGGGTGATGGTGCTGAACCCGGACACGTCCGAGCCGCAGTACGTAAAGGTACTGGGCGAGCCGCAATCCACTGATCCGACCTTCGAAGCCATCTGGTTTGACGGATCGACGCGAATCGTCGATCGCAGCGAGGTCTGGACGCCGCCCGATCCCAGCCGAACGACCGTCACCCTCACAGAGAACGGCCGCTCGCAGGAGGTCGACCTGCTGGCAATCCAGCCGATGACGGCTGAACGCGTCGGGACGACCGCCCGCCAACTGCTGGTCGAAGATCCCGACAGCGGCGAACCGCGCATCGTTCAGCCGGATCAGCTCAAGGGCGAGTATGTCATCCATGTGCCCTATCCGCTGATCGATGTGGGCATCATGCGCCGCCTGCGCGAGGCGAACCCGCGCCTGCTGTGGCTGGCCATTGGTGTGTTTCCGGTGACATATCTGCTGACGGGCATCCGGTGGTACTACCTGCTTAAGCCGCTGGACATCCGCATGTCGATGGGCCGGTGCATGGTGCTGAACATGGTGGGCATGTTCTACAGCAGCTTTATGCTCGGCAGCACAGGTGGCGACCTGGTGAAGGCCTACTACGCCGCCAAGCAGACGCCCAACCGCACGCGTGCGGTCATGAGCGTGCTGATCGACCGGATCATCGGCTTGCTGGCGTTGCTGATGCTCGGTGGCGGGATGGCACTGGTGCAGTACCTGATGGCTGACTCGTCCAGCGAGGCGATTGCGCAGTCGTCGCTGAAGGTTGCGCTGCTGTGCGGCGCGGCGCTGGGCGGCACGGCGGTGGCGTTGGTGGCCTTTTTCAATCCGTGGATCCGCAGACACCTGGGGCTGGACTACATCCTGCGGCATCTGCCCATGCAGTCGCAGGTGCAGCGGGCGATCGAGGTAATGGCCATCTACCGCCAGAAAAAGGCCCTGGTGCTGATGACGCTGATCGGCACGCTGCCGGTGCATATCACCGTCGTGGTATCCGCCATGTTTGCGGGGATGGCGTTCGATCTGCCGCTGCCGCCGGGGTACTACTTCGTCGCGGTGCCGGTGATCGTGCTGATGGCGTCGATCCCGATCTCGCCGCAGGGCGCGGGTGTGATGGAATTTTTTGCCATCCGCCTGACGGAGCGCCACGGCGCGACGGTGGCCCAGGCGTTCATCCTGTCGATGTCGATCCGCCTGGTGCAGGTGCTGTGGAACCTGGTGGGCGGGATCTTCGTGCTGCGCGGGGGCTATCAGGCGCCCAGCACCGAGGAGGCTGCCGAGCTGCAAGCCGCCACGGCTGAGCCGGCTTCGGCGTGATTCGGGGATCACTCGTCCGAATCGTCGTCGGCGGCGTTGCTGTCGGGCAGGGTGCTGGCCTGCAGCTCGCCATTGGGCCCCTTGCTAAGGGCTTCGATCTGCTTTTCGGCACTGTCCAGCACCTTGCGGCAATGTTGTATCAGAAAATTGCCCCGCTCGTAGCGCGTGAGGCTCTGCTCAAGGCCGATCTGGCCGCCCTCAATCTCGGCGAGGATCTCTTCAAGCTCCTTAAGGGCGGCTTCGAAGCTCTGCGGGATGGACTGATTCCGTTTGGCCATGTGCGACATTGTATCGCCTTGGGCGACTTTTGGATGGATGACAACTGGCCGATGTAACGAGGGTGGATTACGCTTCAGGGTGGGCATAGGTCCGGTAACCCCGCAGCGAGGCTGCATCCGCTTTCTCCATGGGGTCCACGACGATCACAGCTTCCCCGCATCCGACCGATATGCCCGCAGGCACATCGGCCGATGCGTCAAACGTCCAGCCGGACATGCGGCAGGGGCTGCTTCTGATGCTCCTGCTGGTGCTGGCGGTTCGCGTCGTGGTCTTTGCGGCTGGGGCGCTGTCGGCGCTGACAGCGACGCCGGAAGACTTCAACCCCCGTTACGCCGACGGCCGGCCGTGGGTCGCGTTTGACGTCATCCACTACGCGAAGATCGCCCGCGAAGGCTACCCGACGGAAGGCATCCCCCCGCTGATCGCATTCTTCCCCCTGCTGCCGATGACCGCGCGGGTGCTGCTGCCGGTCATGTCGGCGGAGTCGGCGCTGCTGCTGCTGTCCAACCTCGCGACCGTGGGCGGATTCGCGTTCCTGTATCTGTGGTGCAGGCAATGGGCGAATCACGCGACATCGCTGGCGGTCTGCCTGCTGCTGGCGACGTTTCCGGCTTCAGCGTTTTTCAGCGCGGGGATGACCGAGGGGCCGTTCTTCTGTACCTGCGCAGCCGCGTTGTACTGCCTGGGCCTCCGACGGCTTTGGACGGCAGCACTGATCTGCGGGCTCGCGACGGCGCTTCGGCCGACGGGCGTTGCGCTGGCGGTGGTTGTGCTGCTGTGGGCGGCGTTTGAGCTCTTCTCCAGACGCCAGGACGCGGAGCGTGATGATCGCCCCAGCGCCGGGCCGGCAATCGCCCGCTGGTTGGCAATAGGTGTGCTGAGTTTCGGGGGAATCGCGGCGTTTCAGGTCTATCTGTGGACGACCTACGGGCAGTTCGATGCATACTTCCAGGCCCAGAGCTACTGGGAGCCCGGCGGGCTGAAGACGCAGGAGGATCTGATCGTCATGCAGGAGATCGCCGCCGCGAAGGCGGCTGAGGTGCGCGATCTGTCGTACTACGTCCGCAAGGCGATAACACCGCAGGCGTGGAACCGCGGCCTGGTGCTGCTGATCGTGGGCGTGACGGTGTGCGGGTTGGTGCGCCCGACAGGCGTACCGCGTGTCCTGCTGCTGCTGCCGCTGATCATCTTCCTGATGAGCTACCTGCCGGGCTGGGGCGAACGCATCAGCTCCATCGCGCGGTTCGAGACTGGCGCCGTGCCGGTCTTCGCCGTGGCGACCCTCCTGCTGCTGCGCCTCGGGGGCCAGCGCGTGCTGGTGAGCGTCGTGGTCCTGCAACTGCTGGCACAGATTTACTACGCCTACCTGTTCACGCGTGGTGTGTGGGTCGGATAGCGCCACAGTGAGTCGACCGTTTATGGCACGGTCCACGAGCGTGTGCGCCCTGATGCGCAGCCCATTACGGCAGGCAATAGCCTGCCCTACGACTTTTTTGCGGCCTTGGCAATCTTTGTGATCTTTGTGCCTGGTGGCTCACCTCCGAGACCTCTGATCACCGACCGAGCTCACCGCCCCCAAGCCAGTAGATCATCTCATCGGACGACAGATACCCGATTGTCGATCGCAGCCGCCGGCCGTCGCTGGAAAGGATCACGAAGGCTGGAATGCTCTGGATGCGGTGTTGCATCGCGATGTCCGGCTGGGTGTCGACATCGATCTTCACAGGCACGTAACTGTCGCGCAGCGACTGTTCGACCTCCGCATCGGCCCAGGTGGTGCCCTTCATGCTCTGGCAGGGGCCGCACCAGTCGGCTGTGAAGTAGGCGAGGACGAGCTTGCCGGCCGCCGCGGCTTCGGCCTGGGCGTCGGGGAGGCTGGTGCGCCACGGGATGATTTCCTCGCCCCCACGCTTGCTGAACGCCCCAAGACCCAGGGCGAACAGGAGCAGCGCGAAGACAACCCAGGCTGTGATATTCCGACCTTCCATATGCCTAAAATGACAGGGCGGCGAGAACGCCGGCAATCGCTGGTTGTGGGGCCAATGCCACCACCTATGATCGGTTAACAGCCGTTTGGCCTTTCTTATTCCCCTGCGATGGCGATACACACGCTCGATATCCCAGTCCGCTGCCCGGGCACAGACCATGTGCGCTCGCGATGCGTCGAGTGTCTGCGCGAGCGGCTGATGCGGTCGCGCGGCCTGCGGCAGGTCGAAATCGACCTGCACCCGGACGAGCAGCGTGCCACCCTTCGGTTGGATTACGACGCCAAACTCCTGCCGCTATCGCATCTGGAAGCGCAGGTGCGGCATGCGGGCCTGTGCCTGGCGGACCATCGTGCCGAGGTGGTTATCGGTCTGGACGGGATGGTCTCGCCGCGCTCCGAGCAGCAGGTGGAAGCCGCGCTGGCGAAGCTGCCGGGCGTGATCGCCAGTGCCAGCTACGTGTCCCGGTCGCTGCGGGTGGAGTTCGACCGTCGGCAGTGCGCGATGACGGAGATCGCGCGCCGGCTGGACGAGTTGGGATTTCGGCTGCGGCCGCTGACTCCGGCTGAGCGCCGCCGGTTGATGAGCGAAAGCCATCTGCCACACGACCAGGCGGCGATCGGATCACCAGCCGAGGCGCCGCGATGGTGGCAGTGGGCCAGCCCATATCACAAGCTGGCGATGGCGGTCATCGGCGGCCTGCTGCTGCTGGGCGCGGTGATCAACAACTGGCTGGACGGCCCTGCCGCGGTGCGTGCGGTGCTGCTGATCGGCAGCTACGTGATCGCCGGCTGGTTTACAGCCATCGACACTTTCCATGTCCTGCGCCGCTTCAAGTTCGACATCGACGTGCTGATGTTCGCAGCCGCGTTCGGCGCGGCGCTGCTGGGACATTACGAAGAAGGCGCGTTCCTGCTGGTGCTGTTCGCCCTTGGCGGAGCCGGCGAAGAGCTGGCCATGGATCGCGCCCGCCGGGCGATCGAAGCCCTGGCCAAACTCGCGCCGGAGACGGCGCTTCGTCGCGAAGCCGATGGATCCGAGCGCCTGGTGCGCGTCGAAGAACTGGCGATCGGCGACGAGATCATCATCAAGCCGTTTGAGCGCGTCCCTGCCGATGCAACGGTTGTTCGCGGCGAGTCGGCTGTCGATCAGTCCCCCATCACCGGCGAGAGCGTGCCCGTGCCCAAGGCGCCGGGCGCGAGCATCTTTGCCGGAACGATCAACACCGACGGTCTGCTCGTTGCAACGGTGACGCGCCTTGCCAGCGACTCGACGCTTGCGCGCATCGTGCGGCTGGTCAACGAAGCTCAGACCACCAAGAGCCCGACGCAGGTCTTTACCGACGCTGTCGAGCGGCGATATGTGCCGTTCGTCCTGGTGGCCACGACAGCGCTGATCGTCATCCCGCCGCTGATCTGGGGCGAATGGGGAACCTGGTTCTACCGGGCGATGGCGTTTTTGACGGCGGCGTCACCGTGCGCGCTGGCGATCGGAACGCCGGCTGCCGTGTTAAGCGGAATCGCAAAGGCGGCGCGGATCGGCGTGCTTATCAAGGGCGGCGTGCATCTGGAGAACCTCGGACGCGTGAAGGTCGTGGCGTTCGACAAGACCGGCACGCTCACGCGCGGCCGGCCGATCGTGACGGATATTCACTGTGCCGATGGGCTGGATGAGGCGCAGGTACTCTCGCTGGCGGCTGCGGTCGAGCGGAGCAGTTCGCATCCGCTGGCAGCCGCGATCGTGCACGAAGCCGAGCGGCGCGGGCTGGCGCCGCTGGAAGCCGAAGAAGCCACACAGGAGCCGGGCATCGGCGTGCGCGGGCGCGTCGGGGGGCGGGTTGTCGTCGCCGGGCATGTCGAACATGTGCTGGATGGACAGGCGACGTTGCGGTCCGCCGTCGAGACGTTTGCCGCCCAGGGCAAGAGCAGTGTTGGCGTGTCGGTCGATGGGCGGGGCGTGGCGGTCATCGCGCTGGCGGACCGGCCACGCGACAACGCCGCGGCGACGATCAGCCGCCTCAAGCGCATCGGCATCAAGCGGGTCATCATGCTCACGGGCGACCGCTCGGAGGTCGCCAAAGACATCGGCCGGCAGCTTGGCGTGGATGAGATCCATGCCCAGCTCCTGCCCGAGCAAAAGCTGGACATCGTGCGCTCGCTGCGGGAGCGGTATGGCTTGATCGCCATGATCGGCGACGGTGTCAACGACGCTCCGGCGCTGGCAACGGCCGATGTCGGCATCGCGATGGGCGGCGCGGGGACGGATGTGGCGCTGGAGACAGCCGATGTCGCGCTGATGGGCGATGACCTGGCGCGGCTGCCGTCAGCCATCGGCTTGTCGCGCTTCAGCCGGCGGATCATCGCGCAGAACCTGGTGATCGCCCTCGGAACAATCGCCGTGCTCGCGCCGCTGGCGGCACTCGGCTACGCGATGCTGGGCGTGGCGGTGCTGTTCCACGAGGGGTCGACGGTGGTGGTCGTGCTCAACTCGCTGCGGCTGCTGCTGTATCGGGAACAGGCCGCAGATGAACGCGGATGACCGCCACCACGTCCTCTCCGCCTCCGCGGCGAGTCTTCAGCTCGAGGTGTTGTCCTGCCGGACATGGCCGGCGCGGTTCTCCCTGCCGGCGCGGAGGCGGGCGATGTTCGCACGATGACGCCAGATGATCATCGCCGCCACGCCCACAGCAAAGACCAGCAAGGGCAGTTGAGCCCCCAGC
>Ga0207864_1002639_pt1 | contig 16430 bp, 15 predicted proteins | sample HigsolmetaAR202D_FD_184834 | JGI IMG/M metagenome (GOLD analysis project Ga0207864, IMG submission 184834) | Ionic liquid and high solid enriched microbial communities from the Joint BioEnergy Institute, USA - AR20-2-D (SPAdes) (version 2) ... | reverse complement strand
CCGGCCCGGACGGCGCTGCGGCTCACCGGTGCGGTGCCGGGGCGGGGCCGCGGGGCGGCGTGGCGCGCGCGGCCGGTCGCGGATGTCCCGCCGTGTCGCCATCGCGCCTCCCCTCGTACGCCCCTGGTGGTCAGTGTCTCACTTCGGGTGAGGTGCCCGGTTCCTCTTCGCCTGCCGTGTCGCCGACCCCGTTCGCCCCGGCGCGGTACAGACCGCCGTGGACGGCCCCGTCCAGCAGTTCCACCGCGGTCAGCGCCCGGGGCTGATCCTGCACCCCCTGGGGCGCGTCCAGCTCGCCGTCCACCACGCCCAGCTCCCCGAAGCGGCGGGCCGTCACCAGCACCCGGTTCTCCAGCGACCCCACCGCCTGGTTGTAGGCGGTGACCGCGCGCGTCAGCGCCCGGCCCAGCCCGCTCATGTGCCCGCCGAGGGTGGCGAGCCGCGCGTGCAGCTCCTTGCCCAGGTCGAACACCCGGCGGGCGTTGCGGCTCAGCGCCTCCTGCTGCCAGGCGTACTGGGCGGTGCGCAGCAGCGAGACGAGCGTGGTGGGCGTGGCGATGTGCACCCGCCGGGCCATGGCGTACTCCAGCAGCTGCGGGTCGCGCTCCAGCGCCGGGGCGAGGAACGCCTCTCCGGGGATGAACAGCACCACGAACTCGGGCGCGGGGGAGAACGCCGCCCAGTACGCCTTGGCGGCCAGCTGGTCCACGTGGGTGCGCAACTGCCGGGCGTGCGCGGCGAGCCGCTCCTCGCGCTTCTCGGGGGAGTCGCTCTCCACGGCCTCCAGGTAGGCCGAGAGCGGCACCTTGGAGTCCACGACGATGTTCTTGCCGCCCGCCAGCCGCACCACCATGTCGGGGCGGCGCACGCCGTCGTCGGTGACGGCCTCGGCCTGCTCCTCGAAGTCGCAGAAGGCCGCCATCCCGGCCAGTTCGGCGACCCGGCGCAGTTGCAGCTCGCCCCAGCGGCCGCGCGCCTCGGGGCGGCGCAGCGCGGTGACCAGGGCGTTGGTCTGCTCCCGCAGCCGGTCGGAGCCCTCGCGGACCATCTCGACCTGCTTGGCCAGCTCGGCGTGGGCGGCGCGGCGCCCCGCGTCCACCTCCCGCAACTGCTCCTCCACCCGCGCCAGGGTCTGGCGCAGCGGGGCGAGGAGGTGCTCGATCGCCTCGCGGCGGCGGTCCAGGTCGTTCTCGGCGGCCGCGTGCGCGGCCCGCAGCCGCCCCTCAGCCAGCTCCAGGAAGCGCTGGTTGGCGCCGTCCAGGGCGAGCGCCGCCAGCGAGCGGAACCGCTCCTCCAGGTGCTCTTCGAGGTAGGCGGCCCGCTCCTCGGCCGCCTGGGCGCGCGCCTGCGCACCGGTGTCGCGCGACCGGGCCAGCGCCCACCCCAGGGCCGTCCCCGCGCACAGGCCCACCAGCAGCGCGAGAACCACGGAGATCCCGTCCATGACCCGCCATGCTGCCAAAGTCCGGCCGGGCCGGGAAACGCGCGCCGCGCGGCGCAGGCCCGGACGTGCGCGGACCGGCACGGGGTGCTTGGCGACGATCTAGACTCGATTGTCGTGAGTCTGTCTATCGGGATCGTCGGCCTGCCGAATGTCGGCAAGTCCACGCTGTTCAACGCACTGACCAAGAACGACGCTCTGGCCGCGAACTACCCGTTCGCCACCATCGAGCCCAACATCGGAGTGGTCGGTGTCCCCGACCCGCGCCTGGACACCCTGGCGGAGATCTTCGGCTCGGCGAGGACCGTTCCGGCCACCGTCACCTTCGTGGACATCGCCGGAATCGTCCGGGGCGCCTCCGAGGGCGAGGGCCTCGGCAACAAGTTCCTCGCCAACATTCGCGAGACCGACGCGATCTGCCAGGTCATCCGGGTGTTCGAAGACCCCGACGTGACCCACGTCGAGGGGGGCATCGACGCCGCGCGCGACATCGAGACCATCAACACCGAGCTGATCCTGGCCGACCTGCAGACCCTGGAGAAGGCGCTGCCGCGGCTGGCCAAAGAGGCGAAGACCAACGCCAAGGACAAGGACAAGCAGGAGGTCCTGGCCGCGGCCGAGGCGGCGCGCAAGGTCCTCGACGGGGGGCGGACCCTGTTCGCGGGCGCGGCCGACGCCGGGATCGACGTCGCGCTGCTGCGCGAGCTGAACCTGCTCACCGTCAAGCCGTTCCTCTACGTGTTCAACGTGGACCTGGAGGAGTTCTCCGACGAGGCGCTGCGCGCCAAGCTGTCCGAGCTGGTGGCCCCGGCCGAGGCGATCTTCCTGGACGCCAAGATCGAGGCGGAGCTGACCGAGCTCGACGACGCCGAGGCGGCCGAGCTGCTGGAGTCGATGGGCCAGACCGAGTCCGGGCTGGCGCAACTGGCCCGGGTCGGGTTCGCCACGCTGGGGTTGCAGACCTACCTGACGGCGGGCCCCAAGGAGGCGCGCGCCTGGACCATCCGCAAGGGCGCCACCGCGCCGGAGGCGGCCGGGGTCATCCACACCGACTTCCAGCGCGGCTTCATCAAGGCCGAGGTGGTCTCCTTCGACGACCTGGTCGAGGCGGGCTCCATGCAGGCGGCCCGCGCGGCGGGCAAGGTCCGCATGGAGGGCAAGGACTACGTGATGGCCGACGGCGACGTCGTGGAGTTCCGGTTCAACGTGTGACGGGCTACATAGCACGGCGGGTGTAGTCTTGCAAATGACCAGGTCAGAGGGGGTCGGCCCTTTTGGGGATCGGCCCCCTCCGCAGTACCGTGCTGACTTGGTGCTGACCTGTGAGCACCCCTCATCACCCCTTCCCATCCCTCCCGTGCTGGTTCTGTGCTGACCTGTGGGGCTTGCAGCTCTGTGCGGGAAAGCAGATGCGGTCGGGTAGACCCGCGTACGACCCTGCCTCCAAATGCGTAGGCTGTGCGCATGGCAATGGAAGCACCTGCATTGGCGATGGACCTTGTCCTCCGAACGGAGGCGCGGCGACAGGAAGCCTCGGCTGCCCTCGACTCAACTCAGCGGGGAAAGCTCGGTCAGTTCTTCACACCTGCGCCGGCAGCTGACTTCATTGCCTCCCTGGCTAGCCTGCCTGAGACGGGGACTCTCCGCATTCTGGATCCTGGGGCGGGGGCAGGCTCCCTCACTGCCTCTCTCGTTGCGAGGCTCCTCGAAGAGCGCCCTGGGGTGAAGATCAGCGTCACAGCTTGCGAGGTCGACCCGCAGCTGCATCCCGCGCTGCAAGCCACTCTCGACGACTGCGTCAACACGGCAAACGGCTTTGGCGTGCACCTTGAGGTGAACCTCGTGCGCGGAGACTTCATCTCCTGGGCTACAGAGGGGGAGGGTCTGTTCGGCGAGCCGCCTGAGCCCTTCGACGTGGTCATCATGAACCCGCCGTATAAGAAGCTCGCGGCAAGTTCGCGTGAGCGGAAGCTCGTTTCAGAAGCCTGCACGGAGACCTCAAACCTCTACTCGGCGTTCATGGCGCTCGGGGTCCACCTCCTCAATCCGGGCGGGCAGCTCCTTGCGATCACGCCTCGGAGCTTTGCTAACGGCCCCTACTTCCGGCCGTTCCGCCAGTACTTCCTGGAGCGGATGCATCTCGACCGAGTGCACGTCTTTGAAGCACGCAACAAGGTCTTTGCGGACACAGAGGTTTTGCAGGAGAACGTGATCTTCGCGGCCACGCGGATGGACACCTCTGAACGAGGCCCCGTTGTCGTGTCGACCAGCCGAAGCTACTCCGAAGAGGTTCGCCAACGCACTGTCCCCTACACGGAGATGGTGCATCCCGGCGACCGGGAATTCTTCATCCACATCAGCGCGGACGAAGAAGACACCGAGCTTGCGGCTTCCCACGCGAACTTGCCGGCGACCCTCCCTGCCTTGGGGCTTCAGGTTTCGACGGGGCGTGTCGTCGACTTCCGAGCCAAGGAACACCTCCGCCCCGATCCTGTCGATGGAGCAGTTCCGCTGATCTACCCGCTCCACATGCATCAGGGAGCCATCAAGTGGCCGGTGCCTGGGGCAAAGAAGAACAACGCGATCATGCTCAACGAAAAGACGGAGAAGCTAACCTTTCCGCTTGGATACTACGTTGTCGTCAAGCGCCTCTCCTCCAAGGAGGAGAAGCGCCGCGTAGTGGCCGCAGTTTTCGACCCTGACCAGGTGCCTTGCGAGCGGATCGGGTTCGAGAATCATGTGAACGTCTTCCACGTCGACGGGGCCGGGTTGCCTGCCGAAGTGGCTAGGGGGCTCTGTATCTGGCTCAATTCCACCCTCCTGGATCGCTTCATTCGACGCTTTAATGGTCACACGCAGGTCAACGCCACCGACTTGCGGAATTTGCGTTATCCGAGCGTGGAGCAGCTTTCGGCGATGGGTCGCTCCTGGGAGCCGGGTGTCTGGCTGGAACAGGAGAAGATCGATGAGTTGGTTCGCCAAAGCGTTAAGTGAATAGTTAAGTCAATAATGAGGCTAGGAGCCAGGTGAGCGAGCAGACCGCCATAGAGATTCCCGGCGAACCGCGCGAGGCGAAGATCGCTGAGGCGCGAACAATCCTGAGCCTGCTGGGGTTCGACTCTGAGCGTTCCAACGAGCGTTCGGCTCTCGTATTGCTGGCCTTGCTGGAACTGGGCCCGGACGCAGAGTGGCATGAGGCTGAGCGGCCCATGCTGCGAACGGTTCAGATCATGCAATGGCTGCGCGAGACCTACGACAAGGACTATGCGCCGAACACTCGTGAGACCATACGTCGGTTCACGCTGCATCAGTTCGCCGAGGCTGGCCTCGTTGTACAGAATCCCGATCGGCCTGACCGCCCGACGAACTCACCGAAGTGGTGCTACCAGATCGAACCCGCTGCTTATGGGCTGATCACCACTTTCAAGCAGGAAGGCTTCCAGGAGCGACTCAAGGAGTACCTTGCAGAGCGCCCTGGCTTGCAGGCTCTCTACGCCCGCGAGCGTGAGATGAACCGGATCCCTGTTCGGCTTCCTAGCGGGAAAGAGGTCAACCTCAGCCCCGGCGGCCAGAACGTACTGATCGTTCAGATCATCAATGAATTCTGTGAACGGTACACGCCTAACGGCGAGGTGCTGTACATCGGTGACGCTGACGACAAGTGGGCGCATTTCGAAGAGGAAGTACTCGCGTCGCTGGGGGTGGAAGTCGACTCCCATGGGAAGATGCCCGACGTCGTCGTCTACCTGCGTGAGAGGAACTGGCTCGTTCTCATCGAGGCGGCGTCCAGCCATGGGCCGGTGGACCACAAGAGGTACAGGGAGTTGAACGAGCTCTTCCGAGGATCGACGGCGGGCCTCGTGTTCATCTCCGCACTGCCGTCTCGCGTGGAGCTTCGCAAGTACCTGAAGGACATCGCCTGGGAGACGGACGTGTGGTGCGCTGACCAGCCCACCCATTTGATTCACTTCAACGGTGAGCGGTTCCTCGGACCCTACAACTGACCCACGAGAAGGGCCCGCCCAGCAACTCGCTGGACGGGCCCTTAGCTGAATAGCTCGGCGGTGTCCTACTCTCCCACGAAGTCCCCTCCGCAGTACCATCGGCGCTGACAGGCTTAGCTTCCGGGTTCGGAATGTAACCGGGCGTTTCCCTGTCGCTATGACCACCGAAAATCGTTGACGACGCGCCTGCTTGAAGGCCGGTCGCGCGTTCGATCCAAAGTCTACATGCAGGTTGCCGGTGGTCTGTCAGGGTGCCAGGCATGACCGACTTGCCCCCGCTGGCTCGAACGTGCGTTCGCATGTTCTACTAATGGGACTCTCGGGTTCCATTAGGGGGGTCGCACCGCCATGCGCCATCGCAAGTCCGTTTCCCGCCTCTTGGCTATCCCTGCGAAGGGCGAGCCGCAACGAAAGCTGGCCATGCTCGGCTGCGGTATGGCTGCGGCGGCGACGGTTTACACGGGAACCCTGGCCACGGTCGATGTCTCCGACGACGAGGCCACGTCCAGCAAGAGGCGCCCGACGCACAGCGTCCCCGACGTGACGCCCGGGGATGGTCAGGACCTCGCCCAACGGGCGGCGCCACAGAACCCGGAAAAGAAGCCCTCGAACGGGAGCGCGGTGCTCCCCGAGGATGACTACATACCTACCTTCTTCGACGGGCACGGCGGTATCGCTGGTGTGGAGTTCACTGAAGAACAGCGCCAAGCCCTCGTCGAGGAAGCGGTACGCCGGGGCATGACCGAGGCCGAGGCCCGCGAACTCGCCTACGGCTCCGACAACGCCGAGCAGGTCGATGATGCCGGCGCGTACATCCGAGCCAGCGGCACCCTGTACCGCCACCTGTCACCCGATGAGGAGGCGTCGTACGAGCCCACGGCCGACAACCCGGACGCGGGGAACCCAGAGGGCAACGTCCGCGCGCGAAGCAAGGTCACGCCTGGCCAGAAGTCCCCGAAGGACAGCAAGGACAAGGCGCACGGATCCGCCGGCAGCTCGACGAAGAAGACGAGCAAGCCGCAGAAGAAGGCCAAGAGCGGCATCAAAGACACCATCAAGGGTGCCGTGAAGCAGGTCGTTCCCGACCCGATCGAGGATGCCGTCAAGAGCCTGCCGGACGGGCTCGTGCCCTTCCGGACGTTCATGGCGGACATCAGCTTGCCCGGCACCGAACCGCAGTTCACGGTCTATGCCCTCGACACGGACCGCGACGCGGACGTGGAAGCCCTTCAGATCACGGCTACCACGCAGATGTCCGAGTCGGTCACCGTCATAGCTGAGGTTGTCGCCCCCGTCGGCAAGTCCGCGGAGGCGCCGCCCTGCATTGTCGAGGTAACCCTCACCGACCCGACCACGGACGTGGTGATCGCTGACCCTGAGCCCGTCATCGTCGAAAACCCGCAGGAAGTGTCGCAGGCCGCCATCGGCGAGATCGTCAATACCGTCGTAGAGGCGGCGCAGGACGACACCCCGGCCGAACGGCAGACTACGCCGTCCGAGCCCGAGGCCCTTCCGGTTGACCCCAACCCGGCTGCCCGAAACGAAGGAGCCGAGTCGCAGTTCGCTCTGGCGAGTTAGGGGCGAATCCGGTTCAAGTCTCCGGTTGGCGTGCTGAACCACGTTGCATGAGGTCGTTGATTCCGTGCTCGATGCTGCTAACGACCACAGGCCACGGGGCGATAAGCGGAGTGACCGTCGACCAATAGTGGTGGGCGGACCGCACCACGTTGCTTACACCGAGGCGAACCCACTCAGGCGCAACCATCCCCAGCACACGACGGGTCACTCCACCCGCACCGCGCGCGGCGGGCATGATGCCGTTGCCGATCAGTAGTGTTGCCGTACGGAGCGAGTCCAATGTGGAGGCGGGAGCTGCTCCGGCGAGAGGGCCGAAGATCAGCTCACGCCAGTTCCCGAGCGTCCTGGCCCAGGCTAAGCGCTCAAGTCCCGTGCCGAGATCGACGGCCATGCGCTGAGGGTTCTCGATGTTCCACAAGAGCACGATGTCCCCGAGGGTCAGATCAAGGTGGCGGAACATGAGGGTCACCCCGGCCACCTGCCGACGGTGCCAGACCTTGAGCTGACCGTAGAGACTGACATGCCGGGCATGGAAGCCGAGCCGTGACAGCACGTAGAGCCAGTCGTCCAGGACAGTGGCGTACTCGTCGATGCTGTGGATCGGCTGCACACGCGACACATTGACGAATGAAGTCAGGTAACCGTCAAGGAGCTCTCCGCGGCCGTCTCGCTCGCCCGTGAAGCGGACCACCGGTTGCGGGATGAATCCGCTGCGGTAGGTCACAGGACGGCCGTCTTTGAGTAGGGGATCAAGCGCTTGAACCGCCGAGATGGCCAGCTCAGTCTCGCGTCCCCAACGAAGCGGAATGCATCCGTCGCGAGGAACGCCGCGGTCGGCAAAGGCTTCCCCCAGGGTCGACAGAAGCTCGTCCCACGACGGTGAACGGCGAGGCGGCATATACGGCGAGCCCCAGTGGCGGTGACGGACCTCAAGATCTGTACCGTCGACCGTGAATTCCCAGTTCTGCCCAAGGACTTGTCGAAGCGCGGTTGCTATCTGATGCGTGGGTGACCCGGTCAACATCAGCGTGCCGCCATGGCCTCAAAGTGCCGCGTTGGGTCAAAGCGGTGTTGGCCAACGGCTTGGACCTCGGCGTGGTCCAGCGCGGTAGCGCGCTCGATCGCCTCGGCGAGGGCCTCGGATGCCGACTCGTCGTCCGCGTCGGGTGCGACGACTGTTGTTACGCCTGTGCGGTCGCAGAGCGCGGCTTGTGCACAGGTTCCCTCCCGCCAGGTCAGGGCCGCCATGGGCGTTCCTGCCCGCAGGGACTCGCCGAAGACCGCAGCCCCCGCCTCCACGTACGTGCGCTCGTACGTGTAGACGAACACGGACGCCTCACGGATGGCGGCCGTCTTGGCGGGGCCGCCGAGCTCGCCGACCCACTCCACGTTGTCTGCGGAGAAGATCTTCTCGTGGCGGCGTACGTAGTCCTCGTTGAAGACGGGGCCGACGATGCGAATCCGGCGACCGAGTATCTGAGCTGCCCTCACCGCGAGGTGGGGGGCCTTCTCCTCGTCTATGCGGCCGAGCCACACCAGGTCTCGCCCCTTGGCAGCCGGCGGCTCCTCCTCATTGAGCCCGAGGTGGACAGCCAGTTCCGGAACGGGTTGGTGGTCTGCGTAGCGCTCGACCATCTCGGGTGAGTAGCAGTAAAGGCGTGACCGTTTGCCGTCGAATGCAGATTCTGTGTGCTGGAACACTGGGGAGTGCTGGAACGTGGCAACATCACAGTCCAGTTGGCTCCAGGTGCGTACCCACGCGGGCAGCGAAGGGTACTCGTGCCCGACGATCAGGAGGTCGTAGCCCGCTGCCTTCAGTTCGCGTTCGGCCAGCGAGCCAGCCGTGACATCTTCGAGACGGACCGGCTTGCGGACCCATTCGGCTTCCAAATCCGGGAGCCACCCTGGGCCCAGGAGGTGTACGTCGGCGCCTGCGGCTCGGGCGCCTACTGCGACCGCCCAAAGCCATCGTTCGATCCCGCCGTATCCGGCAGGGGGAAAAGCGTAGCTACCAGGAAAGTCGCAGACGCCGACGAGCACTATGCCTCCGGTGTTCCGTCCGCCGAGATTCGGCGGAAGCCGAGGTATGGGACGAGTGATTCAGGAAGGACGATCGAGCCGTCCTGTTGCTGACCCTGTTCGAGCAGCGCGGCCAGAGTGCGGCCGATGGGCAGACCCGAGCCGTTGAGTGTGGCCACCAGCTTGGGCTTGCCGTCCGCGCCACGCGTGCGGATGTTCGCGCGGCGGGCCTGGAAGGTGCCGAAGTTCGAGACGGACGAGATCTCCCGGTAGGTGTTCTGGCTGGGGATCCACACCTCAAGGTCGTAGGTGAGCTGGGCGGAGAATCCGGTGTCGCCAGCCGCGAGCGTGACCACGCGGTATGCGAGACCCAACTCCTTCAGGCATGCCTCAGCGTGGCCGATCATCTTCTCCAGCTCGGCGTCGGCATCCTCGGGGTCGCAGATCCGCACCATCTCGACCTTGGTGAACTGGTGCTGGCGGATGAGGCCCCGGGTGTCGCGGCCGTACGAGCCTGCCTCCGAGCGGAAGCATGGCGTCTGGGCGGTCAGAGCGAGCGGCAGCTCTGCCGGCGGGATGATCTCGTCGGCATAGAGGTTGGTCAGCGGGACCTCGGCGGTCGGGATCAGGAAAAGCTCGCGATCGGCGACGCCGGTCTTGAACAGGTCCTCCTCGAACTTCGGCAGCTGCCCCGTGCCAGTCATCGTCTTGCGCGTGACCAGGAACGGAACCGAGTGCTCGACGTAGCCGTGTCGGCGCGTGTGAAGGTCGAGGAGGAGCGTCGTCAGCGCTCGCTCAAGGGCTGCCCCTGCTCCACGCGAGACGGCGAAGCGAGGGCCCGACAGCTTCGTCGCTCGACCGAAGTCGAGAATGCCAGTGGCTTCCCCGAGATCGACGTGATCCTTCGGCTCGAAGGAGAAGGTGGGCGGAGTCCCCACACGGCGGACCTCGACCGCGAACTCCTCAGAGTCGCCATCTGGAGCCCTGTCATCGGGGAGGTTCGGGATGCTGAGGAGGAGATCGCGGAGCTCCTCCTGCACCCTCTCCTGATCGGCCTCGATCTCGCGGATCTGGTCCTTGAGCTCTCGGGCGCGCTCCTTCAGCTTGGAGATGTCCCCACCCTGCTTCGCGGTCTGCTGAACCTCGCTTGCCACTCGCTTGGACTCTGCCCGCAGCTCGTCGGCCGAGCGGATGTTCTGGTTCCGCCGCGACTGGAGGCTCTCCAGCGCAGACAGGTCCAGCGAGTATCCGCGGCGAGCGAGGCGACGTACCGCTTCGGCACCCATTTCAATCAGGGCGCGGGCATCATGCATGAGGGGGTTCCTTCTCCTCCGGCGAGTGGTCTACACGGTCGAAGGTAGCAACTGCCGAACCCCCATCGGCCCGCAATATCGGAGCGGCGCAGTGCCCATCTCGATCTTGCGGCCCCTCCCCGTCAAGATCAGCCAGCAGGGTTTCGACCCACTCGTCCAGCTCCTGGTCGGATACGGCGAGAGGCTCGACACACGGGGCTTCCGGGAAGAAAAGTGGCATGGCCTCGCTGGGGGAGCGGTCTCGGTGCCAAAGCAGGACCGAAACCAACAAGCCGTGGCACACCAGGACGCGAGGACCCGGGTAGTCCAGGACCGAGCGCACGCCAGAGAGCATCCTCCGGATGCCTTCTCGCTGGGATTCTCGGGCACCCGGCGGGCGCTGCGACCCGCCATGCTGATCGAGCCACGAGGCGTACTCCAGGAACGGGCCGCCTTCGAACTTCCCGTAGTCCAGCTCGTTCAGCCGCGCCTCAACCACCAGCTTCGACGCCGGCACTCCCATGAGCAGAGAAGCCGTCTGCTGGGCGCGCGGAAACTCGCTCGCGAGCCATGTCCGCACGCCATGAAGAGGAAGCGTGAACCACGGGTTCCGGCAAGATCGCACACCCTCCTCACTGAGACGGATGGCGCGGGCAGGGTCTCCGTTGACGAGGTACTGCTTGCTGTAGTCGGTTTGTCCATGACGAAGGATGTACGTCGTCACCGCTCGCCCCCGGCGCTGGAGGCCATCAGCGAGGACAACACCTTCGCGATCTTCGGCTTCGCAGGATCGTTGATCTCCGTGTAGTAAAGAAAGCCGTCAACCGCGAGGGCTCTGCACCACGGCGTGATCTCCGGGATCGGGATGCGGGAGATCCGAGAGGCCGTGGCCAGCCGATCTGCCAGTCCGCGCTCAAGGTCGTAGTACACCGCCCAGAAGGCCCAGTCGAACGCCGCGTCCCCCACCATGGGATGCGGATCGATCAGGCGCGGATGCCCTCCTCGATCGAATATCACGTTCTCCCGGTACAGGTCGGCATGGAGCACCGTCGTCCGGGCGGGGTCCTCCCACAGACCGGAGAGCCCCTGGCACGCGTCCTCCACGAGCGTCCCCATTGGGCCGAGGTCGAGCCCTTGAGCCCGCTGCCGGATGCGAGGCGTTACCACCTCCTGGCGGAAATGGGTGAGCGTGGGAAGGTCTGGCGTCGGCCTCCGCTGGCCGAGAGAGTGAAGTCCTTGGATCGCAGCGGCGACCATCTGCCTCTCCCGCGCGAGGCGCGCGGCCCCGCCTGGCTGGCCTCCTACCAGCTCCAAGGCTGCCACCGACAAGTCGTCCGCTGTCTCGATGACGTTCGCGGTCGGGCCACCAGCCCATACGCGCAGGGCAGCGATCTCGTGGCGATACCGGAGAGGCTCGTACCACGCCTTGAGGATCAACGGAGTGCCGTCGAAGGCGGTTGCCAGGGCAATGGCAGAGGCGTGTCCTGCGTCGTGGTAGCTCTGCAACGAGAGCTTCCAGCGCTCCGCCGCCTCGGCCAGGAGGTGCGGGGCGTTCCGAAGCCATGGTTCTGCCGATGGGCCGTAGTGGTCGAGAAGACGCCGCCGGCACCCCGGCGGCACTTCTCCGAGCATCTGCGTCGACATCAGCTCAGCACGATCCCGTCCGAGACGAGCTCGTCCGTCAGAGCCGGGAACATCTCAAGGGACTCGGCGACCAGTGCCTGAACCTTGTCGATCTCGACATCCTGCGAGGACAGGCGGACCAGGATGCGCCAGGGCTGGTCGAGCCGTTGCCCCGTGGTACTGACGAGGTGAACCTCGGCCTGCCCCTCGGTGGCTTCGTGAAGGCGGTGAGCGAGGCGCTGCGCAGCGATGTTGTAGAGCTTCCCGACGTGGTAGACGGGGTTCTTTCCGTTGGCGCCCTCCAGGTTCATTGGACGCAGAGGGGTGATGAGGCCGTTGACGCGGTTGCCCCGACCGACGACTCCCTCGTCGCCTGACTCGATCGAGCTCCCCGTGTACGTCAGGTAGAGCTCGTCCTTCTCGGGCATGTCGCGTGCGTTGAGCCGGAACTGGACCTCAGCCCCCGGAAGGCGGGTGCCGGCCAGCCGGTGACACTCAGCGAGGACACTCTCGGTGTTGCGGATGTACTCCGCACGGCTGTCGACGTGACGCGACTTCTGCGGCACGCAGAGCACCACGTCGGCGCTCTCGCCGTCCCAGTAACCCATGAGCTTCACGTCCGAGCCGCACCACGCGTGGGCTCGCCGGAAGTCGCTCTCTCCGGAGAGATGGTCCACCAGCTCACGCACGAACGACTCGAAGGGGTTCTCCGGCGCCCAGCCCGTACCGAGCGAGGTGTCGTTCGAGAGCCGCACCCGGCGCTCTCGAAGGTCTTCGATGGACCTCGGGTTGAACCAGCGGGTCCGGTCCGGGACCGCATCGCCGGTCAGCACGGCACCAGGGCTCGAATTGCTCGTGATGTTGAACGAGATATCGAGGTGATCCGAGACCTCCGGAAGGCGGTCGGCGAAGAACTCCCGGACCTCCGTCTCCACGATCTCCAGGACGGGAATGGTCTCGCCGCCGCAGGTGGGTGCGGCTCGGCCGTTGACCAGAACCCGGACCGGCGCCGTCATCTTGCCGCCGCCGTAGCGGACCTCGCTTGCGCCGCCGAGGAGAGCGAGCTTGTCGAAGTTGTGGTGCAGCACCGCGCCGAAGTGCTCCACCGTGTAGCGGCTGTACGCCCTGGACAGCCGTTCGGCGAGGTGGTCGGCGAGGGTGTCGGGGTGACCAAGGCCCTTACGCTCGACGATGGTTGTTCCATCGTGCTCGTGGGTGCCGGTCTCGATGACCAGGCGGCTCTTGCCGAAGGTCATGCTCGTTCGGGGCATGGCGAACTCCCATCTCAGGGTCGGCAGGGTTGCCCAGCGCAGGCGTCGGTGAGCCCGGCGGGGGAGAGAAAGTGCGTGTTCGCCGCGGTGCTAGCGGTCCGCGGCGGCAGGACAAGATTCGCCTGGAGTGCCGGGGGGTCGGAACGACCTCCCACTGCCCTGGCACCGAACTTTCACCGAACTTAGGGTCCCTACCAGCACTTTTCTCTTCGGCCGCCGCAACGACGGTGTCATGCTGTCGCCATGGCTGAATTGAATGGCAAACCAGTCAGCGTGGATCAGCTCAAGACCTTGGCCCTCACCGGGTACGGACACTTCACGTCCATGCGCGTCGAGGATGGGCGCGTACGTGGGCTGTCGTTCCACCTGGACCGGCTCGTGAGGGACTGCAGGGCGCTGTTCGACGCCGAACTGGACCCGGAGCGCGTGCGGGATCTGGCACGACGCGTAGCCCCCGCCGCCGGTGCGGGCGTCGTACGGGTGACCGTCTTCGACCCAAACTTCGACATGGGCCACCCCAGCGCCAAGGCAGACCCTCAAGTGCTGGTGACGACCAGGCCGGCGGCGAATCTGCCACTGTCACCGATGCGGGTGCAGACCAGGAAGTACGTCCGCGACCTGCCGAGCGTGAAGAGCGTTGGTCTGTTCGGGCAGCTTCTGCATCGACGAGCCGCTCAACTCGACGGGTTCGACGATGCGCTGTTCGTCGACGAGCAGTCATTCGTCTCGGAGGGCGGCACGTGGAACATCGGCTTCTTCGACGGGGACAGGGTGATCTGGCCAGAGGCGGACATCCTGGTGGGCGTCACGATGCAGCTCCTGAAAGAAGCACACGCGCACGTTGATCGGCCCGTCCAGCTCGCGGACATCGCGGGCATGCAGGCTGTCTTCGCGACCAACGCGGCGATCGGGGTGCGGGCGGTCAGTGGAGTGGACGACACCGCCCTGACCGACGACCACCCAATCATTGACACTCTCCGCAAGTCGTACATGGAGGTGCCGACAGATCCGCTGTAGCGCCACGCGCGGATGATCATGTGACTACGCTGGGCTCCGTTGATTCACTCAAAGGAGTCTCGGGTGGCCACAGTTGAAAGGTGGACCGGACTGGAAGTCCGGGCGCTGCGTGAGGCACAGCGGATGAGCATCGAGGCGTTCGCCGCAAAGCTCGGAGTGAGCGATCGCATGGTCTCCAAGTGGGAGGCCCGCGGCGAGACAATCAAGATCCGTCCTGTGAATCAAGCAGCCCTGGACACGGCTCTGGCTACGTCGGCGCCGGACGTCCACGCAAGGTTCGTGAAACTCACGAACTCCTTGGACTCGGTGCTGCCCGACCAGAGGGCAGAGGAGGGCTCAGGCCTCCCCAGGCAGCATCAGGTCCGGCACCCACAAGACGGCAAGAAGATGGCGCTTGTTGACGCAGGCGTGTACTTGTCGGGAGCCGGGAACACCCCCGTCTGGCTCCCAGCCTTCTATATCGACCTCTACCCCGTGACGAACTCGGACTATGAGCGCTTCGTCGCCGCTACAGGACATGCGACTCCGCAGCACTGGTCGAAGGGCAGGTGCCCGGAAAGCATCTTGGATCACCCGGTTGTGTTCGTCACCTGGCACGACGCCGCCGCATACGCATCCTGGGCTGGCAAGGAACTGCCGAGTTCGCAGCAGTGGGAGAAGGCGGCGCGAGGCCCCAGGGGGGAGACTTACCCCTGGGGCAGTCAACAGACTCCGGCGAAATGCAACACGCGTGAGAGCGGCCTTGGCTCAACCACTCCCGTTACGAGGTACCACAGCGGGGTCAGCTCCTACGGGGTCTATGACATGTGCGGCAACACGTGGGAGTGGACGTCGACGCTCTCAGAACCGAGCCGGTATGAACTCAAAGCAGGGGCATGGACGAGCCCCTTCTCGCGGGTGACTCCCGCCGCCTTCAACGACGCCTCATCGGAGATGCTCGACGACGACACCGGATTCCGCTGTGCCATCTCAGCGGACGTGTTACGTCAACTGCTGGGCGATTGACCCTTGTCGAGCTTTCGGTTCTCAGGACGTCGGCGTGAGGGCGACGAGCAGAGGGCCCGCTGCCTTGCTCCAATCGCGCCCGGCTTCGACGGCGCTTCGGCCCTCGGTGAAGAGGCTCTCCCGAAGGGGGCCGAGGAACGTCTCGCGCCAGTGTGCCTGCGCCTCCGCGTTCATCCCGCTCGCGGATACGGCCGCGTCAACCCGCTCCTTCAGGATCATGGTCGCCTGGCGGTAGCTGTCCCCGGTCCACTCGTCCGCGTGCTCGGCGACGAGCGCCCAAGTCATCTTGAACGTCATGCAGCGATTCTACCTGCGGAAACGCCAGCAGGGCCCCGCAAACGGGGCCCAACTGGAACTAGGTGTACGGCTGTTACTGGACATCGATGGTCAGGGACTCGAAGCGGCCCAGGATGAGGCGGGTGACGGTCGCGAGCATGTCCGCTTGGCGGTTCGACTGCGCGGTCAGCGCGCCGACCTGCGCTCTCAGCTCCTCCTCGCTAATGCCGGACAGGGCGGTGTACGTGTTGTTCGACGACATGTCTCCCGGCAGGAGCAGGGTCATGCCCTTGAGACGCTCGATGAGGAGGGCGCGATTCGCGGCGGCGTCGGCCTGCTGGTTCTCGGCCCCGTTGTACGGCCGGGCGATGATCGCCCCGTCGTCCTGGCGTTCGTAGTAGGTGCGGGTTGCGTCGTCCCAGAATTCGTAGTCCTCGGGGCCCATCCCAGCCGGGAGTCCGTCGGGCTGGGTCTCGCTCACGCTGCGTTCTCCAAGTCGTCGTAGTTGTCGATGTAGGCGGTGCCGCTGAGGTGGGCTGCGAGCTTGCCGACCCCTCGTTCGAGCCGGTAGCGGACGGCGCGGTCAGTGACCGCCTCGCGAGCTGCAATCCGGTGGTCGTCCCAGTCGAGTGCGAAGCGCATGAAGATCGCCCGCTTCTCGACGAGGGACAGCGGCGCGGTCACCCAGGCCCGCCGGATGTCGGCGAGGTGGGCGAGCAAGGTGCCGGCGGCCTTCTTGTCGACCGTCCCTCTCGGCATGTCGGCGTCTGGTGCCTGGGGGTTGCGGATGCCGTACGCGGCCTCGACATCCCACACGGCTGGAAGCAGGTGCTCGACGAGGCGCCGGTCGTATCCGCTCACAGGCGGCCCCGCTCGGCCGCGTTGCAGGCCGCCTCGAACGACG
>Ga0207864_1002638_pt1 | contig 16431 bp, 14 predicted proteins | sample HigsolmetaAR202D_FD_184834 | JGI IMG/M metagenome (GOLD analysis project Ga0207864, IMG submission 184834) | Ionic liquid and high solid enriched microbial communities from the Joint BioEnergy Institute, USA - AR20-2-D (SPAdes) (version 2) ... | reverse complement strand
CGCGAAGCGCGGCCCTCAAACCTCGAACCCCGCCTCCTGCAGCTCCGCCACCACCGCCTCGTCCCTCACGACCTGCCCGTCGAACAGATGCACCGTCCGCTCGGCGTGCCGCGCGTACCGCGGGTCGTGCGTGACCATGCAGATCGTCGCGCCGCCCTGGTGCAGCTCCCGCAGCAGCTCCATCACCGCCTCGCCGTTCTTCGAGTCGAGGTTCCCCGTCGGCTCGTCCGCCAGCAGGATCAACGGATCGCCCGCGATCGCCCGCGCGACCGCCACGCGCTGCTGCTGACCGCCCGAGAGCTGCGACGGGTAGTGCCGCATCCTATGCGACATCCCGACCCGCTCCAGCGCCGCCTCGACCCGCCGCTTCCGCTCCGACGCCGGCATCCCCCGATACGTCAGCGGCAACTCCACGTTCTCGTAGACCGTGAGGTCGCCGATCAGGTTGAACGCCTGGAAGATGAAGCCGATCTCACGGTTCCGGATCCGCGCCCGCTCGCTCGCCGTGAGCCCCGAGACCGGCCGGCCGTTCAGCTGATAGACGCCGTCCGTCGGCGAGTCCAGCAGCCCCAGGATCGAAAGCAGCGTCGTCTTCCCGCACCCCGACGGACCCGCGATCGACACGTACTCCCCGCGCCGGATCTCCAGATGGATCCCGGACAACGCGTGCGTCTCGACCTCGTCCGTGTAGAACACCTTCGTCACGCCTTCCAGCTTGATCAGCGGCTCCGCAGCGCTCTGCGTCATCTCTTCCTCCTTAACGAGGCGAAAACACACGTGGTTACTTGATCCGGACCCGGTCGTACTGATCCCAGGCCGACATGTCCGACAGGATCACGACGTCCCCCACCTGCAGCCCGTCCACGACCTCGATCGTGTTGACCGACGCGCGCCCGAGGCGGACCGGCACGCGCACCGCGTGGCTGCCACCGTCAACCAGCTTGAACAGCCCGACCGTGCTCTCCGCCTGGCCGTACGCCGGACGCCCGACGTAGAGCACCTCGTCCAGCCGCTCGACCTCGATCGTGCCGTCCACGCTCAGATCCGGCCGCGCGCCGCGCGGCAGCTCGCCCTCGAGCGCGACCTCGACCTTGACCGCGCTGTTCGTCACCGACGGGTCGATCCGGATCACCCGACCCGGCACGATCCCGTTGCGCGTGTCGATCTGCACCGGCTGGCCGACCGTCACGTCCCGGATCTGCGTCTCCGGGATCCGCAGCTCCGCCTTCAGGCGACCCGGCTGCACGATCGCGCCGAGCGTGTTCCCCGGAATCACCCACTGCCCAACCTCGAGGTTCATCTGCTGGAGCACGCCATCCGCCGTCGCGCGGATCCGCATCGACTCGACCTGCGCGCGCTGGAACTCCGCGATCGCCCGCAGCCGCTCGACCTGATCGCGCTGCACCTGCAGCTGCGACTCGATCGACTCCGTCAGGATCCGCAGCCGCTCCCGCTCCACCTCGTTCCGCACCCGCAGCTCCTCCGCCCGGCCCCGCGCGTTCTCCAGCTCGATCGTCGAGACCAGACCCTCGCGCGCCAGCTCCTCGTTCGTCCGGACCTGGCGCAACGCCTCGTCGTACTCCCGCTTCACCATCGCGACCACGGCTTCCTGGTTCAGCCGCTGCGTCTCCAGCGACGTACGCAGCTCCACCAGCCGCGCCTCCGCCGCCGTCAGCGCCTGCTCCGCCTGCAACGCCTGGATGTTCACGTCCGGGTTGCTCAGCTCCAGGAGCAGCGTGCCCCGCGTGACCTCCGTACCCGGCCGCACGTGCACCCGCTCGACTCGACCGGGCGTCAGCGTCGTGATCCACCGGATGTCCTCCGGCACCAGATTCCCCGGACCCCGGACCTGGCGCACCATCGTCCCGCGCTTCACCGTGTCCGTGAACACGACCGACCGGTCCACCGTCGGCGCCGCCGGCTCCAGCCGCGCCAGCGCCAGCGTCACCCCCGCGATCCCGACGATCGAGAGCCCGATGTACACGTAGCGCCGCCGATTCGGTCGCTTCTGCCTCGGAATGTCCATCTCGACTCCTCCCCCATGCCCTTGCCCGGTCCACCGACCCGACCCGTCCGGCGTCCTCGAGCCAATCTCCGTGCCAATCCGACGATGTTACACAGGTTGCTGCAAATCAACAACTTACACGTTCCGCCACCCTCCACGACCACCCCATTGACCGCGCGATCCCGGGACGCGACGTCCCGAATCCGGACACCCGCGCGGCGACGGGCGACGTCGGCAACGGACCGCGCCGGCGCCCCCCTTCGCCGACGCCGTTCACCGGGACGGACCCCGCAACGGCCTCCCCACCGCCGCCTCCAGCGCCACCAGCGCCTCGTGGAACGAGTAGACCGCCGCGAGGTGGTCCCGGTTCGCCCGGGCGTTGTCCGCCTCCGCCCGGCTCAGCTCGAGGAAGTCCCCCGCGCCGAGGCGATAACGCTGCCGCGCCAGGCGAAGCTGTTCGGCCGCGGCCGAGGCATTCCGCTCCTCGAGCGACACGCGCCTGTACGCCGTCTCGAGCGTGAGCAGCGCTTCGGCGACCATCGTCCGCCTCTCCAGCTCGGCCGCGCGCAGGCGCTGCCTGGCGTCGTCGGCGGCCACGCGTGCGGCCTCGACCTGACGCCTGCGCTGGAAGCCCGAGAAGAGCGGGATCGAAACCTGGAGCTGCGCGTAGACCGGCTGACGCGTGAACTCGAACGGGAAGACGTCGTTCTCCGCGACGATCGCGGCCTCGTCCGCCGGCGTGAGGGTGTACGCCGCCGCGCAATCCATCGGGTACCCAGGGAGCGGCTCCGGCAGCCCCGCGGAGATGCGGCCCAGGAGCTCGCACGACTCCCGCGCGCTCGCCATCCGGTTCCGCGCCTGCCCGATCAGGTACTCGGGCGTGCCGACCTCGCGGGAGAAGCCCGACCACCCGACCGACAGCGCGAGCGACGGCAGGAACTCGCCCCACGCCGCCCTGCGCATCGCGTTGCTCGCCGCCTCCGCCGCGCGCAACGACCGGATCTGCGGGTGCGAGCCGAGCGCCTCCGCCACCAGCTCGTCCACGTCCCACGTCGGCTCGAACACCTCGAACTCGCTCGTCAGCACGAGATCCCGGTCGAGCTGGATCCCCAGGAGCTGCAGCAGCCGCAGCCGCTCCGTCCGGACCCGGTGCTCCGCCTCCAACAGCGCGACCTCCGCCCGGCCCCGCTCCACCTCCGCCTGCTTCACCTCCAGCTGCGTCCCCGCGCCCACGCGCGCGCGCGCCAGCGCCAGCTCCTCGTTCTCCCGCGCGCTCTCCAGGTCCTTGGTCGCCAGCTCGACGGCGTCCATCGCCCGCAACGCCGACAGGTACTGCCGCGTCACGTCCAGCTCCAGCGTCCGCGCCGCCGCCTCGATCGCCGCGACCGTCGATTCCCGGTTCGCCCGCTCCACGCCCGGACGGAACAGCCGCTCCGCCGAAAGCTGGTAGTTCACCGCCAGCCGATAGCTCGACCAATACGACTCCGGCACGCGGTCCACCCCCAGGTCCGCCAGCGCCAGGTCCAGCAGCGGCTGACCCTCGCCCTCGTACTGGAACGCCAACGACGCACTGCTCGTCGGCAGCAGCGCCGCGTACGCCTCCCGTACCCGCCAGTCCGCCTCCGACTCGTCGTTCGCCAGCATCCGGAACGCCGGGTTGTTCCGCCGCGCCAGCTCGATCGCCTCCTCGAGCGTCAGCGTGACCGGCCCCTGCGCCCGCGCACCCTCCGCCGCGACCGCCAGCAGCACCACGACGCCCGCCAGGATGCACGCCGTACGGCTCCTACGCTTCGACTGCACCGTCCCCTCCCTGACCTGGTTCGATGGCTCCGGCCGACTCACGATCCCGATTCACCGGCCCGGACGTCATCGACGATCCGCGACGTCGGGCCGCTCGCCGGCCTCGGCCCTCGTCCCGAGGAAAGGGCTATGCCATGGGCGGCCGGCAATGTAAATTGTGATGAAAAAAAAGAATTATGACATCGTCAGGGATGCGGGCGGCCAGAAAAGACTGACCGCTCCCGGGACACGCCGTCCCGAGAGCGGTCACGTCGCGCGACGTCGCAACGGGTCACGCCGCGTCGCGACGCGTCACACGACGCCGCGACCGGTGAACCGACGTCGCCAACGGGGTCACCAGCTGATCTTCCCCTGCTGCGACGTGTCGATCTCGTCCATGCGACCGGTGCGGAAGAGGAACGCTTCCATGTTCGCGGTGAGCATGTCGCGCGCTTCCTTCTCGCGCACGTCCAGGCCGTAGTGGTTGATGAGCGCGGTCTGCTGGCGGAGCCACTGGTCCCAGCAGCGCTGGCAGATGGACTGGTGGATGCGCTCGCCCAGCTCGTTGCGGAACGGAGGCTTCGCGAGCTGGTTGCCCTGCTGGCCGCAACGGACGCAGGTTAGGTCGGCCATGTCGTCTCCTTCGGGTCGCCGGCGCTGGTGCGGCCGGCCTCGTTCTCGTTGCCTGTTCGCGGTGTACCGTCGTAAGCTACACCATACGCTGCAGGTGTCTACCCCCGAATCCCCGATTGGTTGGTCTCCTCGCATGAAGCGATCGCTGCCCGCTATCACCGCGCTGGCCATCCTGAGCTGGGGCGTTCCATCCTCGGCGCCGGCGCAGGAGGCGCTGGTCCTGGGCGGCGGCGGCTCGCGGGGGCTAGCGCACGGGGGCGTGGTCGTCGGGCTCGAGCGGCTCGGCCGCGACCCGAAGCTGGTCGTCGGGACGAGCATGGGCGCGATCGTGGGAGCGCTCTACGCGGCCGGCTACGCGCCGGAGGAGATCTGGCGCATCATCGCGGAGCAGGACTGGCCGGCGCTCTTCGTCGCGGACGCGCGCGTCGTCGGCCCCGACCTCGAGGCGCGGATCCCGATCCTCGAGCTGGATCGGGGCGAGCAGCCCTCCGGCCTCGTCCCCGACTGGCGCATCAACCGTCGCCTGGTGCGGCTCCTCTTCGATGCGCAGGCGCGCAGCCTCGGCGACTTCGACCGCCTGCCGCGCCGATTCCGCGCGGTCGCTGCGAGTCTGTACACCGGCCAGGCGGTCGTCCCCGCCCGCGGCGACCTCGCGCTCATCGTCCGCGCGAGCATGGCCGTCCCCGGCGTCTTCGCGCCCGTCCGCTGGGGCGACGACTGGCTCGTCGATGGAGGGATCCGCGACAACGTGCCGACCGCGGTCGCGCGGGCGCTCGGCGGCGACCCGATCGTCGCCGTGGACGTGATCCGCCCGCCGCCGGATATCGAGGAGACCGACCCGCTCGCGATCGGGCTGCGCGGGCTGCGGCTCCTCCTCGAGAACGCGATCCCGGACACGGCGCCGGACGTGCGGATCCTGCCCCGGATCCCGCCCGAGTTCCCCGAGGCGCTCTTCCCGCGAGACCCGGTGCCTCTCCTCGAAGCCGGCCTCGAGGCGACGCTCGCCGCGCTTCCGCCCCAGTCTGGCCCATCGCCGCCCCAGCCCGCGCGGCCGCTGCCGGACTCGATCGGCCCGCTCGAGATCGTCGGCGGCGATCCGGCGACGCGGGCGCTCGCGCGAGCCGCGTTCGCCGGGATCGCGCCCGGCCCGTTCGATGCCCGCGCGATCCTCGACGCCGTCGACCGCCTCTACGCGACCGGCCTGTTCACCGGCGTCTGGCCATCGCTGGCCCCTCCCGACCTCGATCCTGGCCCGGATCCTGCAACATCCGGTCGCGCTCCCCGGTTGCGCGTTCAGCTCGCCATGATCGAACGCACAATGCTGGCCGGCGCCGCGGGTTACGACAACGACCGCGGCGGCCGCGCCTGGGCGGCGTTTCGACATCGCACAGTGCGCGGCGGCGCCGCAGAATTCCAAGCGGCAATTTCCGGTCACGCGCTCGAGCGCTGGGCAAGTCTTTCCGCCCGACGGCACTCGACCTGGCGCCCGCCGCTGACCTGGTCGATCGGCGGCGCGTATCGCGAGTCAAACATCCGCCGTTACGTCGACGACGCCGTCGTCGGCACCACCGAGGTCCGACGCGCCGGCGGCTGGATCGGCGCCGGCTGGCGGCGTGTCGCGCCCGAGGCGCGCGCCGCGTTGCTCTTTCGAGGGGAGTGGGTCGACGTCGAGGGCGGCGGCGACGGCGCGGCGTGGGGCCCGCTCCTGCGCGTGGGCCGCGATCCGTCTCCGGTCAGGGTCGTCGGGCGCGAGCCGCTGCTCGAGGCCGAGGCGCGCTGGGGCGCGTTCGACTACCAGCGCGTGCACGCCGGCGGCTCGATCGACGGCCGCGCCGGCCGGCTGCTCGGCGCCCTCGTCGCCGAAGCCGCACACACCGCCGGCTCCGCGCCGCCCGACGCGCTCCCCGCGCTCGGCGACGAGCACCGCGTGCCGGGGCTCCGCTGGGGTCGGCTGCGCGCCCGCACGATCGCGCTCGGCGGCGCGGACCTCGCCGCGCCGATCGCGCTCGAGGGCTTTCTCCGACTGCGTCTCCGCGCCGCCGTCGTCGACGATCCGATCGACCTCGCCGGGACGAACGGCCGCGCGGTCGGCGGCGCCGAATTGGGCGCCGTCTGGCCGACGCCGGTCGGGCCGCTCGGCGTCGCCATCGGCGCAGCGACCGATGGGAGCTGGCGCATCGATGTGAACGTGGGACCGCTGTTCTGACCCGGCAACCGAGGCGATGAACACGGAGGCGACCCATGGATGAATCCCGTCGAAGAAAGCGAGGCGTGCTGCTGGCGAGCCTGGGGTTCGCCCTCGCCCTCGCCGCCGGGATCGTCCTCAAGGCACTCGGCGTCGCCGGCGTCGACTTCGCCGATTGGGTCGCCCTCGCCGCCCTGACCGCAGCCGTCCAGGCCGCCCTCTGGTTGATCCCCCACCTCGGCCTCGATCAGCGACTCACGTTCGACCGTCACTACCTCTGGGTCCCCATGACCGCCGCGGCAGGGCTGCTCGCCGCGTACGCGCTCGTCATCGTCGAGCTGCGGTTCCTCGTGCTCATGGGGTGGCTGGTCGCGCTCCTCTTCGTCGCGGGCAACGTCGGGTTCCGCGGCGTGGGCGCGCTCAGCTTCCTCATGGCCGTCGCGTACATGGCCGCGATCTACATCAACTTCCGCGAAGGGCACCTGATCTCCCTCGGCATCGAGACCGCCACGATCGGAACCTTCCTCATCGTCTGCCTGTACGCCGGCGTGGTGTTCGAGCGGATCCGCCGCGACCGGGTCGAAACGCGCGCGCTCCGCAGGCGCCTCCTCGAACTCGCGCTCACGGACCCGCTCACCGGGCTGCCCAACCGCCGCCGCTTCGAGGAGACGCTCCGCGCCGAGCTGTCGCGCATGCACCGCTACGGCGGGCAGTGCTCGCTCGTCATGATCGACGTAGATTACTTCAAGAACTACAACGACGCGCTCGGCCACCTGGCCGGCGACGTCATCCTCAAGGAGCTCGCTCAGCTCATGCGCAAGGAGTTGCGCGCGAGCGACTTCCTGGCGCGTTACGGGGGCGAGGAGTTCGGGCTGATCATGATGAACACGCCCAAGGACGAGGCCTACAATGCGGTCGACCGCCTGCGCCGCGTGGTCGAGGAGCACGCGTTCCGTGGCACGCACGTCCTCCCCGGCAAGCGCCTGACGATCAGCGCCGGCGTGGCGACCGCGCCGCACGATGCCGTCACGTACGAGGACCTGGTCCAGTGCGCCGACAGCGCGCTGTACGCCGCCAAGCGCGAAGGCCGCAACATCGTCTTCCGCGCCGTGGCCTTGCGGTGACGGAGCCCACGAGCATGGTCGAACTCCCCGACGCAGGCATCCCATCGGACGCGGCGGCATCGCCGCCGCCGGCCGGGGTCGATCGCCCGTCGGTCCCCGGAACCCACGCGCCGCCGCTCCCCGACGCCGGACTGCGCCCGCTCGATCCGCGCGTGGTCGGCTACTGGCGCATCCGCCTTGCGGCGTGGACCGGCGCCACGGCGATCGCCGCGGCCGCGTGCGGCGCCTGGCTCGCCGACACGCTCGGCGCCGCGCTCATCGCGCTCGCCGCGCTCGCCCTGGCCGGCGCGACCGCCTCGCTGCTGCCGCGGGCGCGTTATCGCGCCTGGGGCTTCGCCGTCCGCCAGGCCGACCTCGTCGTCCGGCGCGGCGTGGTCTGGCGCACCACGAGCATCGTCCCGCACGCGCGCATCCAGCACGTCGACACGCGCCAGGGCCCCCTCGAGCGGCGCCTCGGCCTCGCCCGCGTCGTCGTCCACACCGCCGGGTCCGTCGGCGGCGCGATCGGGATCCCGGGGCTCGCGCTCCCGCACGCCGAGTCCCTCCGCGACCAGCTGGCCGCACTGGGCGGCGACGATGGAGTTTGACGCGTTGGAGCGGGACGCGTTCCGGCCGCGCCGGCTGCACCCGCTCACGCTCGTCTTCGAGGCGATCCGCGTCGCGCGGCACCTCGTGCTCCCCGCGATCGCGGGCGCGGCCGGCGCCGCAAACGACGGCGTCGCCCGTACCCTTGCCGTCGGACTCGGCATCCTCGCCGTCCCGGCGATCGCCGCGGCAATCGCCCGCTACGTCAGCTTCCGCTACCGCCTGACCGACGACGACCTGATCCTCGATTCCGGCGTCCTCGCGCGGCGGCATCGCATCATCCCGCTCGCCCGGATCCAGAACGTGGACGTGCGCCAGCAGCCGCTCGAGCGGATCTTCGGCGTCGCATCGCTCCACATCGAGACGGCGGGCGGCAAGAAGACGGAGGGCGTCATCTCCGTCCTCGGCCGCGCCGACGCGGACGCGCTCCGCGCCCGGCTCCTCGCGTCCCGCGACGCCGCCGCGGGCGCGGCGACGCCGGTCGAGACGCTCGCGCGGCTGTCGACCCGCGAGCTCATCGTCGCCGGCGCGACCGCCAACGAGATCGGCGTGGTCGCCGCCGCGCTCGCGGGGTTGATGCAGTTCGTCGAAGACCGCCTGGTCGAGTACCTGCCGGAGGCGATCGATCCGGCGGCGCTCCCGGCGCTGCCGCCCGCGCTCGCGATCGCCGCGTTCGTCGTCGCCGGCGCGATCGCCGTGCTCCTCGTGGGGTGGATCCTGTCGATCGTGGGATCCGTCGTCGGATACCACGGCTTCACGCTCGAGCGGGTCGGCGGGGAATTGCGCAAGCGATACGGGCTCCTCGCCCGCAGGGAAGGGAGCGTGCCGCTCCGGCGCGTGCAGGCGGTCCGCATCGAGGAGTCGCTCCTGCGACGGCCGTTCGAGCTCGCGGCCGTCCGCATCGAGACCGCCGGCGCGACGGTGCCGGGGCAGCAACGGAACCCCGAGGCGTTCGTCCCGCTCGCGAGCCGCGAAGGCGCGGCGCAGCTCGTCGCTCGCCTCCTCGACGGATTCGATCCCGGCTGCGTGGCGCTGCTCCCGGTCCACCCCCGGGCCCGGCGTCGGATCTTCGTCCGGCTGGCCGTGCCGATCGTCCTCGTGGCCGCCACGCTCGGCCCTCTCCACCACCCCGGGTGGCTCACGCTCCTGGTCCTGCTCGCGCCCGCGTACGCCCTGGCCGGGAACGCGTACGCCAACCGCCGCTACGCGGTGGTCGACGACTACGTCGTCGCGCGCGACGCGCTCTTGGGCCGGACGACGTGGGTCATCCCGCGCCGGAAGATCCAGACCGTGCACGTCGCATCGTCCCCATTCCAGCGACGGCACGGTCTCGCGACCCTGGTCGTGGACACCGCCAGTGGACCCCGCGGCGCGGCGTACATCAAGGACCTCCCCGAGGACGTCGCGTTCGACCTAGCGCAGCGCCTGTCGCGCCGCGTGCCCGAGCGCCCGCCCGTCCCGATCCCTTGACGGGTCGCCCGACGCTCGGGCCCCGACGCCTACTCTCGCGCCGTGATCGCCGCGCCGCTCGCGGCCGCCGCCAGCGAAAGCACTGTCGCGAGCAGGATCCACCAGATCGCCGACGAGACCGTCCCCGCCACCTGCTCGGCCACCTCCGGCGCCCGACGCCGCGCCTCCTCGGCCTGTAGCTGGACCTGCCGCTGCGTCTCTTCGATCCGTTGCGCCGCCTGCTGCGCCTGCGAACGGCTCAGCCCCTGCTGCTCCAGCACGGCGACGATCCGCTGCCGGGCGTCGCCCTCGGCGACCTGCGACAGGTCGCCGCGCTCGACCACCGCCGCGCCCACCCGGCCCGCACCGCCCACCGCGGACGCCACCGTCTGCCCGGCCATGCCGAACATCCCGCCGAGCAGCGAGGAGACCCCCGACGTCACCGCCCACGCCGCCACGATCACCGTCAGCCCCCAGACGAGCACGCCGTGAAGCACCCCGTCCAGGCGAGTCAGGATTCCCGCGAAATGCCCGGCGGCCAGCCCGCCCACGAACAACGAGATCAGCCCGGTGAGCACGGCCCAGATGCCGGCGCCGATCCCGACCTGCTCGAGCGTGCCGCCCGGACCCAGATCGAGCGCGCCCAGCCCCACGGCCAGGCCGATCAGCGTCAGCACCACCTGCGTCACCAGCGCGATCACGAATCCGGCGAAGATCGCGCCCCAGCTCAACCGGAACCCCACGAACTCGAACGCCTCGCCTTCATCGATGCGTTCCACGTGCTGCGCCATACCCCGCTCCTGTTACGGGACCGCCTGCTTCCCCCGGCGTCCACCCACGGATCGCACAAAGCAATGGCGCAAAAGGCGTTCCGACAACGAGCGCGCCCGCGGGGAAACCCCCGCGGGCGCGCTCTCGCAGACCTCGATGCCATCGGGTCAGTAGCCGTCGGCGTATCCGCCCCGATGGCCGTAGCCCCGGCCGCCCGGCCGGCCGCCCTCCCGGCGCGGGCCGCGCGACGGCGGCACCGCTGGCGGGTTCAACCGCTCCACGTTCGCGGCCTTCAGCCCCTTGTCCGCGTGCATCACCTCGAACTCGACCTCCTCGCCCTCGTAGAGGACCTTGAAGCCCGAGCCCTGGATCGCGCTGTGGTGGACGAAGACGTCCGGGCCGCCCTCCTGCTGCAGAAAGCCGTAGCCCTTCTCCTGGGAGAACCACTTGACGGTGCCTCTGGTACGTTCCATCGCCGTACTCCTCGAGTGGGTAGAGCTGTTGGGTCGTGTCGGGGGTGCGGGCGATGTGCCGTACCCGAAGACCGACTGCCGCGTCCTCGTCGCGCCCGCGGCCGGCGCAAAAGAAAAAACGGGACCCGCGATGCCTCGACCGCGGATCCCGATCGCCTTTTCGTCCCCTCTCGATCCGTCGCGGTCCGGACGACCGTCCCGCGTCGGAGATCGTCAAGCGGCTCCATGATATCTGGGACGCCGGAACGCTGTCAAGATGGACGTAGGCACGCCGCGGGCGCCGTCCGTCCGACCCGCCGGCGACGGCGCGCCGGCGCGCCCGTTCCGCCGTCCACGATTGACGGAATGGCATGGACGTTGTAGCCTCCCTCCACCGCGACCGCTCGAACGAGCGGACCGGTGCCCAGGATTCGGAATCAGTATCGCATGATCGCCATGGCTTCTCGCACGAGCTCGACGGGTGCTTCGTTCCGGTTTCGCGTCTCCGACGCGGTCGACGTGCCGCACCGCGGCATGCTGCTCCGCCTGCGCCTGATGGAGGGGACGCCCTCGATCGCCGAGCTGCGCCCGGGCCGTTATCTGCTGCTCCGCGCGCCCGACGGCGCCGAGCGTTGGGTCCGCGTCCTCGACTTCGCGATCGTCGGCGGCAAGGCGACGCAGGCGCGCCTCGAGCGCACCCGCGAGCTCGACATCGTGATCTCGCAGGCCGACGCGCGGCGGGATGGCCGCGCGATCGAGATCGGCTGGCAGGTCGTCGCGGCGGCGGCGAGCGCGGGCGAGCGCGCCGCCTGAGCGAAGGGGCGGCCGCGGATCCCGGCGAGTCGCCCCGGGTTATGACCTCCCCGGAACCTCCGTCGATTTCCTGTCGACCACGCCGGAAATGAACCGCAAGCGACTCGTCCTGATCCTGACGCTGCCGCTCGTCCTCGTCATCGCGGCGGCGACGATCGTCTTTCTCCTCCCTGCGGAGCGCGTCGCCGGCATCGCCGCCCGGCACGCCGAGTCGGCTCTCGGCCGCGAGGTCCGCATCGACCGCGTCTCGATCGATCTGTTCCCCGCGCCCGGCGTCGCGCTCGAAGGCGTCGCGATCGCCGGCGCTTCGTCCGATGCGCCGCCGCTCGCCACCGTCCGCCGCGCGGTCCTCCGGATCAAGCTCCTCCCGCTCTTCGCACGCCGCGTCGTCGTCGACGCCGTGACGCTCGATTCGCCGCGCATGCTGGTCGTCGTCGACACGAGCGGGGCGCTGAACATCCCGACCTTCGGGGGAACGAAGGCCGACACGGCCGCGGAGGAGAGCGCCGCCGCGCAGCAAGCCGAAGCCGACGCCGCGGGCGCCGGGATCGCGTTCCTGGTCGACCGATTCGAGATCCGCGACGGCCGCTTCGGCTACCGCGACGAGCGTACCGGCACCGCCATCCGCATCGACGGGCTCGACCAGCGGCTCCACCTCGCGGGCGAGCTGAGCGGCGGGACGCTCGCGCGCATCCGCGCCGAGGGCGAGCTCGACATCGACGCGCTCGGCGCGGTCCTCCCCGAAGGGCTCGCCGTCCCGATCGAGAATGCCCGGCTTCGCATCGAGCACGACGCGCTCCTCGACCGGACCGCCGACTCGCTCGCGCTCCCGCGCCTGACCGTCCGGATCCAGGAGATCGCGCTCGACGGCGCCGGCGTCGTCCGCGAGCTGACGAACACCGAGCGCCGCGATGTCGCGCTCCGGCTCGCCGCCGGGCCCGTCGACGTCGGCGCGCTCGTCCGCTCGCTCCCGCGCGCGCTCATCGACCGCATGGCGCCCGAGGGCGTCGAGATCCCCGACGTCGACGGCACAGCCACCCTCGAGGTCGCGGCCAGGGGCGCGCTCGGCGTCGACGCGCTCCCGGAAGTCGACGGCACGCTCACCCTCGACGCGTTCCGGCTGGCCTGGGGGAAGAAGGGCGACCTGATCGACCGGCTCGGCGGCCGGATCCGATTCTCCCTCGACTCCGTCGCGACCGACGGGATCGAGGGGCGGCTCCTCGGACAGCCGCTCAACGTGGCGTTCGCGGTGCGCGACTTCGCCGCGCCGAACGCGTCCGCGCGCGTCCGCGCCGGCCTCGACCTCCAACGCGCGACGGCGCTCGGCCTGATCCCCGACTCGCTCGGCGCCGCGGGCACCGTCGGCGTCGACCTGGCCGTCCGCGCGCCGCTGCTCCAGCCCGAGCGCGGCGCCATCGACGGCGCGGTCTCGCTCGCCGGCGTGAGCGCACAGCCACCCACGATCCTCGTACCCGTCCGCGTCGAGTCGGGCCGGATCGCCTTCCGTGGCCAGAAGTTCGCGACGGAGTCGCTCCGGCTCCGGATGGACGAGAGCGACGTCGCCATCGACCTCGAGGTCGACCGCTGGCTCCCGTTCGCGCTCGGCGACTCGACCGCCGTACCGACGGTCCACGCGGACATCCGCTCGCAGCGCCTCGACCTCGACCCGATCCTCGGGCCACCGCCCGAGGACGTGCCGACCTACGCCGAGATCCTCTTCGCCCGGCTCGCCGATCGCCCGATCGACGGACGACCGGCGGAAGAGGTCGCGGCGGAGGCCGGCTTCGTCCTGCCGCCGCTGCCGCCCGTCGCGCTCGACGGCCGCTTCCGCGCCAATACGTTCCGCAGGAACGACCTCGAGCTGCAGAACCTCGACGTCGCATTCAGCGGCAACGGCGAACGGATCGAGGTGACCGACGCCAGGTTCGGCATCATGGGCGGCGCGGTCCAGCTCGCCGGCCGCGTCGGGCTCCCGACCGGCGCGGACGACAGCGGGATGCCGGCGGTCTTCAGCTACCAGCTCCGCGACGTCGGCGCCGCGGCGTTCCTGAACCGCTTCACGCCGTTCCGCAACCACCTGTCGGGGTCGCTGCTCCTCGGCGGCACGGTGCGCATGGTCCTCGACCGCAACCTGCTCCCGCTCCGCGAGAGCGTCGTCGCCGAGGGCTCGATCGCCGTGAGCGGCGGCCAACTCGTCAACTGGCCCGTCGTCAAGGCGCTCGGCCAGAAGCTCGAGCTCGCCCGCTTCGACACCCTCTCGCTCCGCGACTGGGCCGGCCAGTTCCGCATCACCGGGCCGACCGTGACCATCGCCGAGTCGCTCCTCGACGCCGACGAGCTGACCGCGCGCGCCGCCGGCGCATTCGACTTCGCCGGCCGGCTCGACCTCACGGCCACGCTCCTCCTCGAGCCGACGCTGACCGGCCGCATCCGCGGCGAGCTCGGCCCGCGCCTCGCCGCGCTCGCCGGGCCCGACGGCCGCGTGCCGCTCGGGATCACCATCAACGGGCCGGCCCGCGAGCCCAGCCTCGGCCTCGACTTCTCCGAGGCCCGCGACCAGGCCGTCGCAAGGGCACGGCAGGAAGCCGAGGAGCGCGCGCGCCAGCTCGCCGAGGAGGCCGCCCGCAACGTCGCGGGCAAGTTCATCCCCGGCGCCGACTCCGCCGCCGTCGACGCGCTCCGCACCGCGCCCGTCGACTCCGCTCGCGCAAAGGTCGAGGCCGAGGTCAGGAACCGGCTGCGGCAGATCATCCGCATCAAGAATTGACGATTTTCTGGACAGCCGTCCCTCCTGCGCTTAACCTACTGCGTCACTCGAACAGCACAGGAGGGACGACGAATGTCCGACGGCCGTTTGGTCTTCCTCACCGGCGCGACCGGGTACATCGGTTCCCGCCTCGCCCGGCGCCTCGTCGAGCGCGGCGACCGCATCCGCTGCCTCGTCCGCCCCACGTCCAACGCTTCCGCGCTCGAAGAACTCGGCGCGGAGATCGTCGTGGGTGAGTTGACCGACGCCGCCACCATCGTCGGCGCGCTCCAGGACGTCGACCTCGCCGTCCACCTCGCCGCGGTCTACGAGGTCGGCGTCGTCGACCGCCGCGCGCTCGAGCGTACCAACGTCCTCGGCACGCGAACGTTCCTCTCCGCCATCGAACGGGCGCGCACGCCACGCGCGATCTACGTCTCGACCACCGCCGCGCTCGCGCCCGTCCCCGACGGCGAAGGCGACGAAGACACCGAGTACGGCCCTGGCGCCCGCTACCCCTCCGTCTACCACGAGACCAAGGCCCGCGCCCACAGCATGGCCCGCGAGGCCCAGCGCATCGGGCTCCCGCTCATCATCGTCTGCCCCGCCGTCGTCTACGGCCCGGGCGACCGCAGCCCCATGGGCAAGTACGTCGAGGACCTGATCGCCGGACGGCTGCCGGGGCTCCTCACCCGCGACCCGTGGTTCTCCTACGTCCACGTCGACGACGTCGTCGAAGCGATGCTCCTCGCCGCCGACAAGGGCCGCGCCGGACGAACCTACATCCTCTCCGGCGAGCACGCCTCCCTCTCCGACTTCCTCGGCCGCGTCGCCGACATCGCCGGGAAGCGCTTGCCCCGGCTCCGGTTCCCCGTCGGCCTCGCCCGCGCCACCGGGATCGGCCTGGACCTGATCTCCCGCATCACCGGGCTGCGATTCCCCATCAGCCGCGAGGCCGTCGATGTCGGCGCCGGACACCGCTGGCTGCACTCCAACGCACGGGCGCGCGACGAGCTCGGCTGGAACCCTCGGCCCCTCGCCGAAGGACTACCCGAGTACGTCCGCTGGTTCGTCGACCAGCGCGCCCGCCGGCGCGGTCGGTGACCGGAGACGTCCAACGGTCGTCAACACTTCCAAGGCGTCGCGCGTCTTACTGATTGAAACCTGGAAACAACGGCTCGGGCGACGGCGTCGTCCCTCGGTCGGCGGCCTCCGGAGGCGCAATCTTCGCCCTCGGTGCCGCCAACCATCGGGTACGCCGGTCGCCTGGTCGGTATCGACCGTCTCCTGCGCGGAACGATCCCATGACCACGACACCGGTCGCACTCGGTCAGAACCTGGCCCGGCTCGTCTGGGAGAATTTCACGGACTTCCTCGAAACCGCGCCCGTCGGCGTCACGACCGGTCCAGATGGCGACGTGGTGCCGGATCTGGTCCCCGAAGAGCTCCTCATCCTCTTCCTCTGGGTACACACCCGCGCATGCCAGCAGGCGCTCGCGACGCGCGTGCCGCCCGACACCCTCAAGGCCACGCTCGACGCGCTGCACCGCACCGTCCTCGAGGACATGGAGGCCCACGGCGCATCGCGCGCCGCGCTCCCCCTCTTCGAGCAGCGCATCAGCGCCCGGTACTCGGAGTATTACGCCGCCGCCGATCGTGGCGATGCCCGCATCGGCGAGGTCGCCGCGCAGCGCGTGAGTGGCAAGCCCAAGACCGATCCGGTGTTCCGCGCCGCGCTAGCGGAGGCTGCCCTCGTCGCCGCCGGCCCACTGCGCGACTACCTCGACGACATCGAATTGCAGCACACCGCATGAAAAGCGCGGCGGGCGGAGCCGAATCGGCCCCGCCCGCCGACCGCGTCAGCCGCGCCCGCGCCAGTACCGCGCGAG
>Ga0207864_1002635_pt1 | contig 16439 bp, 16 predicted proteins | sample HigsolmetaAR202D_FD_184834 | JGI IMG/M metagenome (GOLD analysis project Ga0207864, IMG submission 184834) | Ionic liquid and high solid enriched microbial communities from the Joint BioEnergy Institute, USA - AR20-2-D (SPAdes) (version 2) ... | reverse complement strand
GGCTGCCGAGGAAGCCGCGCAACCCCTGGCGGACGACCGGGTGGTCGTCCACGACGAGGATCCGGATGGTGGAGGCGTCGGTCGGCTCAGCCATCGGGGGCCTTCAGCGGGACCGAGGCGACCACGGTGGTGCCCTTGCCGGGCGCAGAGTCGATGGTGAGCGAGCCGCCGAGCGCCGACGCGCGCGCCCGCATCGACGCCAGCCCCAGCCGCGTCGCCCGCAGGCGCGGATCGTCGGGGTCGAAGCCGACGCCGTCGTCGCGCACCGCCAGGGTGGCGCGGTCGTCGCCGGTGGCCAGCGACACCTCGACGTGGCTCGGTCGCGCGTGGGTGAGGGCGTTGCCGAGCGCCTCGGAGGCGATGCGGAACAGCTCCCGCTCGTGGTCGGCGGGCAGACGCTCGACGCAGTCGACGCTGAGCGTGATCGGCACCGGCTGCGAGCGCCGCAGCACGTCGACGCGCTCGCGCAGGGCCGCCACGAGGCCGTCGGCCTCGAGGTCGGCGGGGCGCAGCTGGCTGACCAGCGAGCGCAGCTCGGCGAGGGCGTCGCGGCTGAGCTCGGCCACGCGGCGGACGTGCTCGCCGGCCGAGGCCGGGTCCTCCTCGTAGGCCGACAGGGCGGTCTGCGCCGTCAGCGACAGGCTGAACAGCGTCTGGGTCATCGCGTCGTGCAGGTCGCGCGCCAGCCGCGTGCGCTCCTCCAGCAGCACCAGCTCGCGGCTGCGCGCGAACAGCCTGGCGCGGTCGATCGCCAGCGCCGCGTGGGCGGCGAAGCGCTCGATCAGCTCCTGGTCGGCGTCGCTGAAGCGCGGGGCGCCGATCTTCTCGGTCAGGTAGAAGGCGCCGAGGACCTCGCCGGCGGAGATGATCGGCACGCCCAGGAACGAGCGCATCTCGGGGTGCGCCGGCGGCCAGCCCTGGAAGCGGGGGTCCGAGCGGATGTCGTCGCTGCGGTACGACTGGCGCTCGTTGAGCATGGCCCCCAGCAGCCCGTGCGTGCGCGGCAGCGGGCCGATCGCCACCTTGAGCTCGTCGGACATCCCGTCGGTGAGGAAGGACGCGAAGCCGCCGGCACCGTCGGGGACGCCGATGGCCGCGTAGCGGGCGTCCACCAGCTCGCGCGCCGCCCGCACCAGCCGGCGCAGCACGGGGCCGGGCGAGTGCTCGGCGGCGATCGCGAGCACGGCGTCGTTGAGGGCGCTCTCGGCGCGGCTGTCCGTCCGGGAGGCAGTCGTCATCGTGTCGTTCACGATACGTCGGGGACCGTCCCGCTGCCGTCGGCTACGGTGATGCCGAGATCGCCCCCAGCGGGCCCGGCGACGAAGGGGAAGGGTGCAGATGGTGCAGACCGAGCGCAGCGTGGAGGAGCGACGGGTGCTCGAGGCTCTCGCGCGCCTGGAGGAGTCCGACCGCGTCGCGACACTGCACGCCATCGCCATCGAGTCCGGCGTCGACATGGCCGTCGTGCACGCGCTCGTCAACGCCCTCTTCGCCAACGGCGACGTCACCCCCCAGCTCACCCTCACCGAGAAGGGCCGCAAGGCCCTGGGCCGCTGACCCCGCCACGCTCCTGATCCCTCCGGTCCCTCCGGCGGGGTGAGTCACCTGGCGCACCGGTGCGGTGCGTCAGGTGACACACCGCTGGGATCAGGCCCACCGGCGACGCCGCTAGGCCGGCCCGTCCACGACCGCCACCACCACCGTGATGTTGTCCGGACCGCCGGCGGCGTTGGCGGCGTCGACGAGGACGGCGCAGGCGCGGTCGGGGTCGTCGACGCCGGCGATGAGCTGGGCGATCGCCTCGTCGGTGAGCGGCTCGGTCAGCCCGTCGGAGCACAGCAGCACGACGTCGCCCGGCGCCAGCGGCTCGGGCTCGGGCGTGTCGACCTCCACGGTGTCCTCCAGTCCCAGCGCGCGGGTGATCACCGCGCGGTGCGGGTGCACGCGGGCCTCGGCAGGGGTGATCTGCCCGGCGCGGACGAGCTCGGCGACGTGGCTGTGGTCCTCGGTGAGCTGGCGCAGCGCCCCGTCGCGCAGCAGGTAGGCGCGGCTGTCGCCGACGTGGCCCAGGCACAGGCGGTCGCCGACCACGACGGCGGCGGTCACGGTGGTGCCCATGCCGGCGCGGGCGAGGTCGGCGGCGGCGGCCTGGCGGACCGTGCGGTTGGCGGCCTCGATCGCCTCGCGCAGGGCCGCGCGGGCGCTGTCGACGTCGTCGGCCCAGGACGCGTCGGCGCGCTCGTCGAGCGCGGCGAGCTGCTCCACCGCCAGGCGCGATGCCACCTCGCCGGCGGCGTGGCCGCCGAGGCCGTCGGCGACCACCATGACCCGTCGGCCGATGAACCAGGCGTCCTCGTTGCCGTCGCGCAGACGCCCGACGTCGCTGCGGCCGGCGACGGCCACGCGCAGCGCGGTCACCGTGACAGCTCCGGGTGCAGCGTCAGCTGCTCGCGCAGGGCCCCGGTCATCGCCTCCGGGGCGTGCTCGGGGATCCAGTGCGACATGCCCTCGAGCTGCACGATGCGGTAGTCGCCGGTGACGTGGCGCGCGGTCCCTCCGGCGGCGTCGCGCCCCAGGGCGGGGTCGGCCGTCCCCCACAGGAACACGGTCGGGACCGTCACCGGGCCGCACGCGCCCAGGCGCTCGTCGATGGCGCGGTACCACGCCAGCGTCGCCCGCAGCGCGTCGCGGTCGCCCAGCGCCGCCACGTAGGGGGCGGCCTCGGTGGCCGACATGCCGGCCATGCGGAAGAACGCGCGCAGCCCCGCGCCCCGTCGGGCCGCCAGCAGGTCGGCGAACCAGCGCTGGCGGAACAGCAGGACGTAGGCCGAGCGCCGTCGCTGGTCCCAGCCCCGCAGCGCCTCGACGTAGGCCTGCGGGTGGGCCGACGCCGCGACGGTCAGCGAGCGCAGCCGCGCGGGGTGGCGGGCGGCCAGGTGCCAGGCGACCAGCCCGCCCCAGTCGTGGCCGCCGAGGTGGAAGCTGTCCCAGCCGAGGAGGTCGGCGACGGCCAGCACGTCGGCGACGAGCTCGTCGATGTCGTAGGCGGCGTCGTCGCGGGGGCGCGCGCCGGGGCTGTAGCCGCGCTGGTCGAAGGCGACCACGCGGTGACCGTCGTCGCCGAGCGCCGCCAGCTGGTGGCGCCAGCACACCGACGTCTGCGGGAAGCCGTGGAGCAGCAGGACCGGCTCGCCGGCGGCCGTGTCGGGCGGCGGTCCGGCGCGCAGCCCCTCGAAGGTCAGGTCGCGGACGGACAGGTCGATGTGCTCCATCGCTCCTCCTGTCAGGTCACGCCGGCGGCCCGGTCGGTGCCCCTGGCGCGCAGCGCCCGCGCCGTCCCGTCACGCGCCTCGAGCACCGTGCGCCGCGCGGGAGCGGTCAGGTCGCCGGCCAGGGCCCGGTCGGCCGCCGCGATCACCCGCTCGTCCACGATCGTGCTGGGGTACAGGCCCGACGTCAGCGACAGCGCCTCCTCGGCGTCGTGCTCGGCCCAGATGCGCGGCAGGGCCTCGACCCAGCGGTCCACGTACGGTGCCAGGAGGTCCTCCTGGTCGGGCTGCTGGAGGCCTCTCATGATCGCGCGCCGCATCGCCAGCGGGAGCGACTCGTCGTCCAGCACCGCCGCCCACGCGGCCGCCTTGGCGTCGGCGCTGGGGCGGGCGGCGCGCGCCGCCGCGGCGTGGCGGGCGCCCATGTCGGTCGGGTCCCGCTCCAGCTCGGCGGCGATGGCGTCTTCGTCGGCGCGGCCGCGTGCGGCCAGGCAGGTCAGCAGGTGCCAGCGCAGGTCGGTGTCGACGGCCAGGCCGGGCACCTCGACGTCGCCGCGGTAGACGCCCTCGACCCAGGCGAGGTCGGCGTCGCGATCGGCCACCGACGCCAGGCAGCGTGCCCACACCAGCTGGGCGTCGCTGCCGGGGGCTGCGGCGTCGAGCGCGGCACGGGCGGCGTCGGCCAGGACCGCGCGCACCGTGCTGCGGTTGGCGGGGTCGCTGTAGCGCTCGATCGCGGCGCGCGCCTGGCCGAGCAGCGTCTGCAGCACGCTGATCTCGTCCTCGCGGGCGGCGTGTGCGGCGACCAGCGCCACCCAGCGGCGCGCCGGGAGCTCCGCGTCACGGGTCATGTCCCACGCCGCGCCCCAGCACAGCGCGCGGGCCAGCGGGCTGTCGAGGGTGCTGAGCCGCGTGGTGAGCGTCTCCAGGGACACGGCGTCGAGCCGCACCTTCGCGTAGGTCAGGTCGTCGTCGTTGAGCAGCAGCAGGTCCGGCCGCCTCCTGCCGACCAGCTCGGGCACCTCGCTGGAGGCACCACCCACGTCGAGCTCGCCGCGCTCGCGCCGCTGCAGGCGGCCGTCGACGCTCTCGTACAGCCCGATCGCCAGTCGGTGGTCGCGCAGCGTGGGGTGCTCGGCGGGGGCCGTCTGCGTGATCGCCGCGCGGGTGATCCGCCCGTCGGCGTCGACGTCGAGGTCGGGGGCCAGCGTGGTGACCCCGGCCGTCTCCAGCCACTGCCGCGACCAGGCGCCGAGGTCGCGGCCGGAGGTCGCCTCCAGCGCCTCCAGGAAGTCGGCGAGCTCGGCGTTGCCGTAGGCGTGGCGACGGAAGTAGGCGGCGAGGCCCGACCGGAAGGCGTCGCGGCCGACCCACGCCACCAGCTGCTTGAGCACCGCCGCCCCCTTGGCGTAGGTGATCCCGTCGAAGTGGGTGCGGGTGGCGTCGATGTCGACGATGTCGGCGACGATCGGGTGCGTGGTCGGCAGCTGGTCCTGGTTGTAGGCCCAGGCCTTGCGCGCGTTCGCGAACGACGACCACGCGGTGCGGAAGCGCGTCGCCTCGGCCAGCGCCAGCGTGCCCATGTAGGTCGCGAAGCTCTCGTTGAGCCACAGGTCGTCCCACCAGCGCATGGTGACGAGGTCGCCGAACCACATGTGGGCCATCTCGTGGAGGATCGTGCTGGCACGGCTCTCGCGCGCGGCCTCGGTCACCTTCGAGCGGAACACGTAGCTCTCCGAGAACGTGACGCAGCCGACGTTCTCCATCGCCCCCCAGTTGAACTCCGGCACGAACAGCTGGTCGTACTTGGGGGAGAAGGGGTAGTCGTGGTCGAACGCCTCGGTGAAGAAGTCGAAGCCCTGCTTGGTGACCTCGAAGATCTCGTCGGCGTCGAGGTAGGGGGCCAGGGACGCGCGGCACCAGACGCCCAGGTCGAGGTCGCCGTGGCGGTCGCGGACCACGGAGAAGGGCCCGGCGACCAGCGCGGTCACGTACGGCGACAGCGGCTGGGTCGCGGGGAAGGACCAGCGCCTGGCGCCGTCGCCGTCGTCGGCGGTGGACTCCGCCGCGGTGTTCGACACCACCTGCCACTCCGCCGGCGCCCGCACCGTCAGGGTGAACGGCGCCTTGAGGTCGGGCTGGTCGAAGCAGGCGTACACGCGGTGGGCCTCGAACGGCTCGAACTGCGTGTGCAGGTACACCGAGCCGTCCACCGGGTCGGTGAAGCGGTGCAGGCCGACGCCGGTGCGCGAGTAGCGGCAGTCCGCCACGATGCGCAGCTCGTTGGCGGCGGCGAGCTCGGGCAGGCGCACGCGCTGCCCGTGGACGGCGTCGTCGCCCAGCGCCACGCCGTTCAGCTCGACGCGGTGGACGGTCTCCGCGTCGAGATCGATGAACGTCGACGCGCCGGGCCGGCGGCAGGAGAACGTCACGGTCGTGTCGCTGGTGAACGTGGCGTCCCCACGGGTGAGGTCGAGGTCGACGCGGTAGGCGACGTCGCCGAGCAGGTCGGCGCGGGCGCGGGCCTCGGCTCGGGTCAGGTTGGCGGCGGACATGCGGGAGAACCCTCGAAGCGCGATGGCAGGGCGTCACGGGAGCCTAGCGTCCGCCGCCGCGGTGCCCACCCGCTCATCGCACAGGGTCCCACGTGGGCGCCCCGCGGGGCGAGATCAGGCGCTGCCCGCGCGCCAGCGCGTCGATGGCGGCGCGCTCGTCGTCGCTGAGCGCGAAGGCGAGGTCGAGGTTGCTGCGGAGGTGCTCGCGGCTGCTGGCCTTCGGCACCGCGCCGACCTGCTCCTGGTCGAGCAGCCAGCGCAGCGCCACCTGCGTCGGGCTGCGCCCGTGGCGCTCGGCGATCTCGCGGATCACCGGGTCCCGGGCCACGCGGCCCCGCGCGATCGGAGCGTAGGCGACCACCGCCACGCCCAGCTCGCGGGCCGCCGCCAGCAGGACGTCCTGCCCCAGGAAGGGGTGGTACTCGACCTGGTCGCAGGCCACGGGGCCGAGCTCGCAGGCGCGGCGCAGCTGCGCCGCCGGGAAGTTGCTCACCCCCACGTGCGCGACCTTGCCCGCGTCGCGCAGCGCGAACAGCTGCTCCAGCGCCCGCGCGTTGCGGTCGTCGTCGGCCGGCCAGTGCAGCAGCACCAGGCCGATGACCTCGACGCCGAGGCGCCGCAGGCTCTCGTCGACCGCGGCGGTGACGTCGTCGAAGCGGTCGAGCGGCAGCTTGGTGGTCACGAGCACCTCGGCCGGGTCCACCCCGGCGTCGCGCAGGCCGGCGCCGACCTCGCGCTCGTTGCGGTAGGTCTGCGCCGTGTCGAGGTGGCGGTAGCCCATCTCCAGGGCCTCGGCGACGACGCGGCGGCAGGTGTCGCCGAACAGCCGCCAGGTCCCCAGTCCCAGCGCGGGGACCTCGACGTCGTCGAGGGTGATCGTGTCGAGAGCGGTCATGTGCCCAGCCTCGCCGTCGCAGACGGAGTCGTCTCCGCCACCTGTCGGAGGACCAGGGTGTCCGTTGTGACACTCGTATGCCTCCCCGCAGAAGGCTCGACCGTACCCTCGCAGGAGACGAACGACCCCGAGGGCACCATGGCCACCCTTCCCGGCGTCCACGTCGCCACCACCACACCGTTCCGCGCCGACGGGAGCGTCGACCTCGACGCCTACGCCGCGCACTGCCGCTGGCTCGTCGCCCAGGGGGTCGACGGACTGGTGCCCTGCGGCTCGCTCGGCGAGTACGAGGTCCTCACCCCCGAGGAGCGCCGCGCGGTGGTGGAGGCGGCGGTGCGCGCGGCCGCCGGCGTGGTCAAGGTGATCCCCGGTGTGGCGGCGCCCTCGGGTCCGCAGGCGCGCGCCTGGGCCGAGCACGCCGCCGCGGTCGGCGCCGACGGGGTTATGGCGCTGCCGCCGCTGTCGCACGCGGCGACGGACGAGGAGGTCGTCGCCCACTACGAGCAGGTCGCGGCGGCGGGCCTGCCGGTGGTCGTCTACAACAACCCCTTCTCCACGCGCCTCGACCTGCGGCCGGCGCTGCTGGCCCGCCTCGCAGAGATCGACGGGGTCGTCGCGGTCAAGGAGTTCTCCGGCGACGTGCGGCGCGTGACCGCGATCCTGCAGGCCAGCGACCGCCTCGAGGTGCTCTGCGGCGCCGACGACGTCGCCTTCGAGTCGGCGCTGATGGGGGCCAGCGGCTGGATCGGCGGCTTCACCGGCGTGTTCCCGGCCGCGACCGCGTGGCTGTTCCGCGAGGGCGTCGCGGGGCGCGTGACCCCCGCCCGCGACCTGTACCGCGCGCTGCTGCCGCTGCTGCGCTGGGACACCACGCCGCGCTTCGTGCAGGCCATCAAGCTGGCCCAGGACCTCGTGGGCCAGCCCGGCGGCGCCGCCCGGCCGCCGCGCCTGCCGCTCGCCGCGGACGCGGTCGCCGCCATCACCGCCGCCGTCGCCCGCGCGCAGGAGGCGATCGCCGCGGCTGGTGTGCCGGAGCCGGTCGCGCCATGAGGGCCGCCAAGGTCTACACCGCCGTCGACTCGCACACCGAGGGCATGCCCACCCGGGTGGTGACCGGCGGCGTCGGGGTGCTGCCGGGCAGCACGATGCTGGAGCGAAAGCTCGCGCTCGAGCGCAGCGGCGACGACCTGCGCGGCCTGCTCATGAACGAGCCGCGCGGCCACGCCGCCATGTCCGGCGCGATCCTGCAGCCGCCGATCCGGCCTGACGCCGACTGGGGCGTGGTGTTCATCGAGGTCTCCGGGTACCTGGCGATGTGCGGGCACGGGGCCATGGGCGTGGCCACGGTGCTGGTGGAGACCGGCATGGTGGAGGTCACCGAGCCGATCACCACCGTCCGCCTCGACACGCCGGCCGGGCTCGTCACCGCCGAGGTGCGCGTCCGCGACGGCGCCGCCGAGCAGGTGACGATCCGCAACGTGCCCTCGTTCCTGGCCGAGCGCGACCTCGAGGTCGACGCCGGCGAGCTCGGGCGCGTCACCGTCGACCTCGCCTACGGCGGCAACCACTACGCGATCCTGCCGGCCGAGCGGCTCGGCCTGCCGCTGGAGCCGGCCGCCGTCCCCGAGCTCATCCGCCTCGGCCTGCAGGTCATGGACGGCGTCAACGCCGCCACCGACGCGGTGCACCCGCTCGACCCGGCGATCTCCGGCTGCCGCCACGTGCTGCTGACCACGCCGCTGTCCGACGGGCCGCAGCGCAGCACCGTCGTGATCCACCCCGGCTGGGTCGACCGCTCCCCGTGCGGCACCGGCACCTCCGCGCGCATGGCGCAGCTGCACGCGCGCGGCCTGCTCCGCCTGCACGAGCCGTTCGTGCAGGAGTCGATCATCGGCAGCCGCTTCATCGGCGAGCTGGTCGAGGAGACCACCGTCGACGGCCGCCCCGCGGTCATCCCGACCGTGACGGGGCGCGCCTGGATCACCGGGATCGGCCAGTACCTGCTCGACCCCGACGACCCCTTCCCGCGCGGCTTCCAGCTCGGCGGGCGGACGTCGGCGCTGCGCGCCGCGGGCTCCGACGTCGCCTGACCGGTCGGGATCGCCGGCTACGACGAGGGGCTGTAGCGGCCGTTGAGACGTGCCAGCTTGAGGCCGAGGTGCAGCGTCAGGCGGTCGTTGCCGTCCTTGAGGTCGGCCGACGTCAGGTCCTCGATGCGCTGCAGGCGGTAGTACAGCGTCGCCCGGTGCAGGCGCAGCGCCTTGGCCGTGGCCTGCGCGTTGCCGGCCAGGTCGAGGTAGGTCTCCAGGGTCTGCGCCAGGCTGTGGTTCTCGGCGTCGTCGAGCAGCGCCACGAGACCCGGGTGCAGCAGGGTGATGCCGACCTGGTCGGCCGACAGCTGCGCGAGGGCGCGGTACACGCCCAGCTCGCTCCAGTCCGCCACCGGCCCGAGGCCCGGCAGGCTCGCGGCGACGTGGGCGGCCTGGCGCGCCTGCTCGTAGGAGCGGTCGGCCTGGGCGAGCTCGTCCTGCGGCTCGCCGACGCCGACCACCACGCGCTCCAGTCCGGCGCCGCTGCCGAGCGCCTTCTCCATCGTCTTGACCAGGACGCGGCCGTAGGTCGACACCGGCACCGCCGCCTCGCTCGACGAGCTGACCGCCAGCAGCAGCCCGTGGTCGAAGCGCGGCAGGTTCAGCGTCTGCCGGTAGCCGCCGTGGCGCTTGGCCTGCACCAGGCTGTGCTCGATCGCCAGCCGCACCAGCTCGGCGTCTGGCGGCGTGCCCTCCGCGAACACCGGACGCACCACGAGCGCGGTGACCGGGCCGTTGGCGACGATGCCCGAGTCGATCAGCTCGGCAGCCGCGTGCCGCCGCGCCTCGGGGTCCGACAGCAGCAGGTTCCGGACGGCCTCGTGCTCGTGGCGCTGCGCCAGCTCCTCGACGAGGTTCTCGCGGTACAGGGCGAGCGCGAAGTCGTTGGCGACGGTGGCGGCGAGGTCGATCTCCTCGGTGGTCATCGACTCGTCGGCGTCGATGAACCACAGGAACCCCAGCAGCAGGTCCTGGTGGCGCACCGGGATGCACACGCGCGGCAGCAGGTCGAGCGCGGGGTTGGCGGGGATCCGCAGCGGCTTCTCGGCATCGGTGATGCCGAAGCGGCGCAGCCAGCCCATGACCTCGGGAGTCGTCTGGCGCTGCAGGATCGAGTCCCTGCGCACCGAGTCCATGGGCTCGTCGTGCTGGCTGTAGGCCAGCAGCCGCTGACGACGGTCCTCGAGCACCACGGCACGGTCCAGCCGCGCCGCGAGCGAGTCGACGAGACGCTGTAACTCCGACGCCAATGGTCCCCCAGATCCCGGCCGTGTGCGCGCCTCATCGTACGAAGCAGACCCCGGGACCGGAACCGCTGAGGCCACTTCTCTCCTGCGAATGGTGGGGCGAACGGGGCGAGGCGCGCGACACCTGTCGGATGACAGCCGACGCCAGCCGGTTAGGGTCGCGCGCGAGCGGTCGGTGGGGTCGGTCCCCTCTCCGCGGCGTGGCTGCCGCCCCTCCCGACCGCGGCGAATCCCGCGTCCGACCTCCGCCAGGGCCGGCCCCACGGCGTGAGGTCATCGGTGGCCGCCGGCGTTTCCCCCGGCGCCGGCGGCCACTGGTCTCGGCGGCTGTCGCTCGTGGTCAGCCGCGGACGTCGCCCGCCGCGACGGGGTCGCGTCGGGGCTCCTGCTCGCGGCGCCGCTCGCGGGCGGTGCGCCACACCAGCAGCGGATAGCCGATCAGCACGATGGCGGTGAACAGGAACCACTGCACCGCGTACGACAGGTGCGGCCCCTCGTCGAGGGCGGGCGGCTCGACGGGGCGCGGCAGCGGGCCGTCGCCGGCCGGCTCCTGGGCGCTCGCCAGCAGGTAGGCGGGCACCAGCGGCGGCAGGTCAGGCGTCGCCAGCAGCCCCAGGTCGACCTGCGTCACGTAGGCGATCTCCCCGGAGCCGGCGCCCTCGGGCCCGGAGCGGGCGCCCGGCTCGTCGGGGAACAGCAGCCCGGTCACGGTCACCTGCCCCTCCGGTGGCAGCGCCTCGGCGATCGGCGGGTCCGGATCGGCCTCGTAGGGCACCCAGCCGCGGTCGACGATCACGGTCCTGCCGGCGTCGGTGACGAGCGGGGTCAGCACGTGCATCCCCGGCGCGCCGTCGAGGGAGCGGCCGGTGACCACGACCTCGTGGTCGGGGACGTAGCGCCCCGTCACGCTGGCCCGGCGGTAGGCGAGCGCCTCGCCGTCCTCGCCGACCGTGTCGAGCAGCTCGGCGAGGTCGGTGGGCGGCGCGGCGCTGCGCTCGGCCACGAGCGCGTTGTAGGCGCGGCGGTCGGCGAGCCGGTCGAGCTGCCAGAACCCCGCCGACACGAAGGTCACGACGGCGACCAGCGCCAGCACGTGGCCGAAGATCCACTTGGGGGTGCGCAGGAAGCCGTACACGCCGCCCATTGTGCCGCTGGGCGCACGAGGCGCCGCCGGCGACGCAGGCGTCCGCGCGCGGGCGCCCCTGGCGCGCCGCTCACGAGGGCCTCAGGTGGGCTCCCAGGCCAGCGCGCGGACCGGCGCCCCGTCGCCGCCGACGACCTTCAGCGGCAGGCACGCCAGGAGCACCCGCTCGCGCGTCAGCTGCGGCAGGCCGGCGAGCGTCTCGACCAGGACCACGCCGGCGTCGAGCAGCGCGGCGTGGACGGCGAGGTGGTCGGTCTGCGACACCGACGGCTGCTCCAGGCCGACCAGCGCCACGCCGGCGTCGGCCAGCCGCTCGGCGAGGTCCAGGTCGAGCGACGGGAAGGCGGTGAAGAAGTCGTCGGCGCCGAAGCGCGTCGACCAGCCGGTGCGCAGCAGCAGGCGGTCGCCCCGCCGCACGCTGGCCAGGTCGAGGTCGCAGTCGGCGGCGGTGATCGTCGAGCCCGGCCCCGCGGTCACGTCGACCACCCGGGCTGGCCCGAAGCAGGCGGCGAGGTCGAAGGCGTCGACGCCGCTGCCGTCGTCGCGGATGTGGCGCGGCGCGTCCACGTGCGTGCCGGAGTGGGTGCCGAGCCGCAGGCGGGTGACGTGGTAGCCACCGTCGGCGACCTCGACGTGGGTGGCGAAGCTCACCTCCGGGTCGCCGGGGAAGACCGGCATGCCGGGGGTCACGGGATGGGTGAGGTCCACGATGCGGCCGCCGGCCAGGGCATCGAGGTCGATCATCGTCGGCTCCTGGGGTTGGTCACGTTTCCACTGTCCGGGATCGTCCCATTTGCTGGTTCCCAGCGTTTCTCCTGTTGGGGGGCGGCAGCGGCCTCCGTAGCCTTCGCCGTCGTTCCCGTCCGCGTCGCCAGGACCCCGCATGAGCACCGACACCCCCAGGACGCGTCAGCGCCCCGCCACGCGGGGGCAGCGAGGCGTCGGCGGTCAGTGGGCTGCCGGCGACCGCACACCACTCAACCAGACGGAGGCGCTCAAGCAGGCCGATCCCGGCCTCAACGTGCGCGAGCGCGTCGAGAAGATCTTCTCCCGCGAGGGGTTCGCCTCCATCCCGCCCGACGACCTCAAGGAGCGGCTCAAGTGGTGGGGGCTGTACACGCAGCGCCGTCAGGACAAGCCGGCGACCGAGACCGGCTCGCCGGTCGAAGAGCTCATGGACGAGCTCTTCATGCTGCGCGTCCGCATCGACGGGGGCTTGCTGAACCCCGACCAGCTGCGCGCGATCGCGTGGGCGTCGGAGACCTACGGCCGCGACCTCGCCGACGTCACCGACCGCCAGAACATCCAGCTGCACTGGATCCGCATCGAGGACGTCCCCGCCATCTGGGAGCACCTCGAGGCGGTCGGGCTGACCTCCGCGATGGCCTGCGGGGACGTGCCGCGCGGCTTCCTCGGCTGTCCTGTGGCCGGCCTCGACCCCACCGAGGTGATCGACGCCACCGCCGCCCTTGAGGCCACCAAGAAGCGCGCCGTCGGCAACCCCGAGTTCGGCAACCTGCCGCGCAAGTACAAGACCTCGATCTCCGGCTGCGCGCAGCAGTGCGCCCAGCACGACATCAACGACGTCGCCTTCGTCGGCGTCCGCCACCCCGACACCGGTGAGGCCGGCTTCGACCTGTGGGTCGGCGGCGGCCTCGGCCCCAACCCGCACTTCGCCCAGCGCCTCGGCGCGTTCGTGCGCGAGGAGCAGGTGCCGGAGGTGTGGGAGGCCGTCACGACGGTGTTCCGCGAGTACGGCTACCGCAAGTCGCGCAAGCGGGCGCGGCTGAAGTTCCTCGTGGCCGACTGGGGGCCGCAGCGCTTCCGCGAGGTGATGGAGCGCGAGTTCCTCGGCTACGCGCTGCCCGACGGCCCCCCGCCGCCGCCCAGCCGCGACGCGCGCCGCGACCACGTGGGCGTGTTCGAGCAGGTCGACGGGCTCCGCTACGTCGGCGTCGCGCCGCGGGCCGGCCGCACCGCCGGCTCGCAGCTGCGGGCGGTGGCGGACCTGGCCGAGCGCTACGGCTCCGGCCGCGTGCGCCTGACCACACAGCAGAAGATCATCATCACCGACATCGCGCCTGACGACGTCGACGCGGTCGTCGACGAGCTGGCGCGTCACGACCTGCTGGCTCGCACCAGTCCGTTCCGGCGCGGGACCATGTCGTGCACCGGCATCCAGTTCTGCAAGCTGGCGCTGGCCGAGACCAAGGGCACCGCCGACCGGCTCTACCGCGAGCTGGAGCGGCGCCTCCCGGAGTGGGACGAGGACATCGCGATCAACGTCAACGGCTGCCCCAACTCCTGCGCGCGCTTTCAGGTCGGCGACATCGGCCTCATGGGGGCGCTGCTGCCGCGCGAGGACGGCACCCGGGCCGAGGGCTTCCTGGTGCACCTCGGCGGCGCGCTCGGGGCGGACCGCCGCTTCGGCACCAAGGTGCGGGGCGTGCGGGTCTTCGCCGAGGACCTGGCCGACTACGTCGAGACGCTGCTGCGCCGCTACCTGGAGCGGCGCGACGGGCACCGCTCGTTCTCGGAGTACGTCGCCAGCCTCGACGAGGACGCCCTCGCGGAGTTCGCCGCACCGCCCCGCGCCGACACGACCGCGCCGCTGGCGCTGGCGGCGCCATGAGCGACGCGGCGCCCTCGCGCGCCACGCCGTTCTACTGCCCGTACTGTGGTGAGACCGACATCCGACCGGAAGAGGCGCACGGGGAGTACCACTGCGTGATCTGCGACCGGGTCTGGAAGCTCGCGTTCCGGGGGCTGGCCGGCCAGCGGGGTGCCGCATGACCTCGCCGGCGCTGGAGCAGGACATCGCTGCGGTCGCCGCGGAGCTGGAGTCGGCGCCCGCGGTCGACATCGTGCGCTGGGGCGTGGAGCGCTTCGGCGACGGGCTCGTGGTCCTGACCTCGTTCCAGGACGCCGTGCTGGTGGACGTGGCCGTGCAGGCCGACCCCGACGTGCGGATCGCCTTCCTCGACACCCAGTACCACTTCCCGGAGACCTGGGAGTACGTCGACACGGTCCGCGAGCGCTATCCCGGCCTCAACCTCGAGGTCGTCACGCCGGAGGTCGAGCCCGACGAGCGCTGGCGCACCGACATCGACGGCTGCTGTCACGTGCGCAAGGTCGAGCCGCTGGAGCGCGTCCTGGCCGACCGCAGCGCCTGGGTCACCGGCGTGCGGCGCGTCGACTCGCCGCTGCGGGCCACCACGCCGGTGGTGACGGTCGACCGCCGCGGCAAGGTCAAGCTCAACCCATTGGCGACGTGGACCGACGAGCAGCTCGCCGCCTACGTCGCCGAGCGCGACCTGCCGGTGCACCCGCTGCAGCCGCTGGGCTTCCTGTCGATCGGCTGCTGGCCCTGCACCCGCGCCGTCCGCCCCGGCGAGGACCCGCGCGCGGGGCGCTGGTCGGGGACCGGCAAGAGCGAGTGCGGCCTGCACCTGTAGCCCTGCAGCAGTCCGGCCGGTCTGAGCGCTGAGCCGCACCCGCGTGCAGAGGGGCCGTCACGTGGCGGGTCGGCGCAGGCGCAGCCGGTCGCGCTCGGCGCGCCCCGCGGCCGCGGCTGTGGCGGTCAGCACGGCGACCGCGGCGTCGAGACGGTGGGTGGTGCTGGCCTCCAGCGCCCCGACGGCGATGCGGTCGCCGCAGGCCAGCAGCTCGGCGATGGCGACCTTCACGCCGGCGTCGGCGGCGTGGTCGTCGGGGTGGGCGCCCAGCTCGGCGAGCTGCTCGTCGACGGTGGCGGCGGCCTGCTGCAGGTCGACCAGGTGCTGGGCCAGGCGCCGCACCGGGCGCACCTCTGCGAGCGGGCCGATCCCCGCGTCGGCGGCCTCGGCCACGAGCTCGCCCAGTCGCGCCCACAGCCCGCTGGCGCCGTCGACGACCTGCCACAGGTCGGCCTCGGCCCCCACGCGCAGCGCCGTCTCGGCCACCCGGATGGCCTCGTCGCGCACCTCCGCCAGCGCCGCCGCCAGGTCCGCGCGCGGGGCGGCCCGGTGCTCGGCCAGGCCGAGCCGGAAGACCTCCTCCAGCCGCTGGAAGCGGTGGTAGCAGTCGAAGAAGTCGGCGGTCTCGTGCACCCAGCCTCCCTGGGATCGCCAGCGGCGCCAGCGCCACCCTAACCTGCGACGGCCGCGCGCACCGCACACGTCGTGGTCGCTGACCGCCCCCGGTTCGCATCGCCGCGGCCGAGCGGCGACACTCGAACGTCGCCAGCACACCAGCGAAGAGAGGACTGCACGTGGGCGACAGGATCGAACGAGTCGGCGTCGTCGGAGGCGGCCAGATGGGCGGCGGCATCGCCGAGGTGGCCGCAAGAGCGGGCTGCGACGTCGTGGTGGTCGAGGTCTCCGACGAGCGCGCCGCCGCCAGCCGGGACGCGATCGCCGCGTCCCTCGACCGCGCCGCCGCCAAGGGCAAGCTGAGCGAGGCGGACCGCGACGCCGCTCTGGCGCGGCTGCAGGTGGTCAGCGACTACGCCGCGCTGGCGGACCGCGAGATCGTCATCGAGGCGGTCGTCGAGTCCGAGGAGGAGAAGCTGCGCGTCTTCGCCGAGCTCGACCGCACGGTCCGCGACCAGGACGCGATCCTGGCCTCCAACACCTCCTCGATCCCGATCGCCCGGCTGGCGTCGGCCACCCAGCGTCCCGACCACGTCCTGGGCATGCACTTCTTCAACCCGGTGCCGGTGCTCAGGTTGGTCGAGCTGATCCCGTCCCTGCGCACCGACGACGCGGTCGCCGCGCGCGCCGAGGCGTTCGCCACCGAGGTCCTCGGCAAGCGCGTGATCCGCTGCCCCGACCGCGCCGGCTTCGTCGTCAACGTGCTGCTCGTGCCCTACCTGCTGTCGGCGATCCGGCTGTACGAGCAGGGCTTCGCCACCGCCGAGGACATCGACACCGGCATGGTCGAGGGCTGCAACCACCCGATGGGGCCGCTGCGGCTGACCGACCTCATCGGCCTCGACACGATCAAGGCGGTCGCCGAGTCGCTGTACGAGGAGTTCCGCGACCCCGCCTTCGCCACCCCGCCGCTGCTCGCGCGCATGGTCGACGCGGGCTTCCTGGGCCGCAAGTCGGGGCGCGGCTTCTACGACTACAGCTGACGCGGATCCGCCCGGCACCAGCGGCGGGCGGTGCCGGGCGGACGCGCTCTGCCAGGCGCTTGCGGGGCGGTCAGGCGGTGCCGTGCTCGCCGGTGGTGGCGAACGACACCGTCACCGACGTCTCCT
>Ga0207864_1002633_pt1 | contig 16441 bp, 8 predicted proteins | sample HigsolmetaAR202D_FD_184834 | JGI IMG/M metagenome (GOLD analysis project Ga0207864, IMG submission 184834) | Ionic liquid and high solid enriched microbial communities from the Joint BioEnergy Institute, USA - AR20-2-D (SPAdes) (version 2) ... | reverse complement strand
GCCCTCGTCGACGCCCTCGCCGTCGACCCGCGACCCGTCTACGGGGTGTCGACCGGTTTCGGGGCGCTGGCCACCCGCCACATCCCCACCGAGCAGCGCGCCCAGCTGCAGCGCAGCCTGGTCCGCTCGCACGCCGCCACCAGCGGCCCCGAGGTCGAGCGCGAGGTGACCCGCGCGATGATGCTGCTGCGGCTGCGCACGCTCGCCAGCGGCCGCACCGGGGCGCGCCCCGAGGTCGCCGAGCTGCTCGTCGACCTGCTCAACGCGGGGCTGACGCCGGTGGTGCGCGAGCACGGCAGCCTCGGCTGCTCCGGCGACCTCGCACCCCTGGCCGCGGTGGCGCTGACGCTGATCGGCGAAGGCCAGGTCCGCGACCGCGACGGCGCGCTGCGCGGCTCCGCCGAGGCGCTGGCCGCCGCCGGCCTGTCGCCGGTGACGCTGGCCGAGAAGGAGGGCCTGGCCCTCATCAACGGCACCGACGGGATGCTGGGGATGCTGCTGCTGGCCGCCCTCGACCTGCGCGAGCTGCTGCGCGTCGCCGACATCGCCGCGGCGATGAGCGTCGAGGCGCTGCTCGGCACCGACGCGGTGTTCGCAGCCGATCTGCAGCAGCTGCGCCCCCACCCCGGTCAGGCCGACGTCGCCGCCAACCTCGTCCGCCTGCTGGACGGGTCGGGGATCATGGCCTCCCACCGCGGCCCCGAGTGCACGCGCGTGCAGGACGCCTACTCGCTGCGCTGCGCCCCGCAGGTCCACGGGGCGGTGCGCGACACCCTCGCCCACGCCGAGACCGTCGCCACCCGTGAGCTGGCCGCCGCCATCGACAACCCGGTGGTCACGCCCGACGGGCGCGTCGAGTCCAACGGCAACTTCCACGGCGCCCCGCTCGGCTACGTGCTGGACTTCCTCGCCATCGCCGTCGCCGACCTCGCCAGCATGTCGGAGCGCCGCACCGACCGCTTCCTCGACGTGGCCCGCAACCACGGGCTGCCGGCGTTCCTGGCCGACGACCCCGGCGTCGACTCCGGCCACATGATCGGCCAGTACACGCAGGCGGCGATCGTCAACGAGCTCAAGCGGCTGGCGACGCCGGCGAGCATCGACTCGATCCCGTCCTCGGCGATGCAGGAGGACCACGTGTCGATGGGCTGGGGCGCCGCCCGCAAGCTGCGCCGCGCCCTCGACGGGCTCGCGCGCGTGCTGGCGATCGAGGTCCTCACCGCCGCCCGCGCCATCGACCTGCGCCGCCCGCTGACCCCGGCCGCCGGCACCGGCGCGGTGGTCGCCGCGCTGCGGGAGCACGTGCCGGGACCGGGGCCCGACCGCTGGCTGGGCGCCGAGATCGAGGAGACCGTGCGCCTGGTCCGGGACGGGACCCTCCGCGCCGCCGCCGAGGCGGCCGTGGGACCGCTCGCCTGACCTCCCTGGCCTGACACGGGGGACGGACATGACCGACACCGCCCGCACCGTCACCGCCCCGCGCGGCGCCGAGCGCAGCTGTCGCGGCTGGCCGCAGGAGGCGGCCCTGCGGATGCTGTGCAACAACCTCGACCCCGAGGTCGCCGAGCACCCCGAGGAGCTGATCGTCTACGGCGGCTCGGGCAAGGCCGCGCGCAGCTGGGCCGCCTTCGAGGCGATCGTCCGGACGCTGCGCGACCTCGCCGACGACGAGACGCTGCTGGTGCAGTCCGGCAAGCCGGTGGGGGTGCTGCGCACCCACGAGTGGGCGCCGCGGGTGCTCATCGCCAACGCCAACCTCGTGCCGCAGTGGGCGACCTGGGACGAGTTCCGCCGCCTCGACGGGCTGGGGCTGACGATGTACGGCCAGATGACGGCCGGGTCGTGGATCTACATCGGCACCCAGGGGATCCTGCAGGGCACCTACGAGACCTTCGCGGCGGTCGCGTCGCAGCGCTTCGGCGGATCGCTGGCCGGGACGCTGACGGTGACCGCCGGGCTGGGCGGCATGGGCGGCGCCCAGCCGCTGGCGATCACCATGAACGGCGGCGTCGCCCTGGTCGTCGAATGCGACCCCTCGCGCATCGCCCGCCGCCTCGAGCACCGCTACCTCGACGTCGCCGCCGACGACCTCGACGACGCGCTGCGCCGCGCCGAGGCGGCCAAGGCCGCGCGCCAGCCGCTGTCGATCGGGGTGCTCGGCAACGCGGCCGAGGTCGTGCCCGAGCTGCTGCGCCGCGGCGTCGAGGTCGACGTCGTCACCGACCAGACCTCGGCCCACGACCCGCTCCGCTACCTGCCGCTCGGCGTGGCCTTCGAGGACTGGGACGAGCTGCGCACCCGCGACCCGGAGGGGACGGTCGCGCGGGCGCGCGCGTCGATGGCCACCCACGTCGAGGCCATGGTCGGCTTCCTCGACGGCGGTGCCGAGGTCTTCGACTACGGCAACTCGCTGCGCGCCGAGGCGCAGCTCGGCGGCTGCGAGCGCGCCTTCGCCTACCCCGGCTTCGTGCCCGCCTACATCCGGCCGCTGTTCTGCGAGGGCAAGGGGCCGTTCCGCTGGGCCGCGCTGTCGGGCGACCCCGCCGACATCGCCGCCACCGACCGCGCCGTGCTGGAGCTCTTCCCCAACAACGACACGCTCGGCCGCTGGATCCGCATGGCCGGGGAGAAGGTCGCCTTCCAGGGGCTGCCGGCGCGGATCTGCTGGCTGGGGCAGGGCGAGCGCGACAAGGCCGGGCTGCGCTTCAACGAGCTCGTCGCCGACGGGACCCTGCGCGCACCGATCGTGATCGGCCGCGACCACCTCGACACCGGCTCGGTGGCCTCCCCCTACCGCGAGACCGAGGCGATGGCCGACGGCTCCGACGCGATCGCCGACTGGCCGCTGCTCAACGCCATGGTCAACGTCGCCTCGGGCGCGTCGTGGGTGTCGATCCACCACGGAGGCGGAGTCGGCATCGGCCGTGCCATCCACGCCGGGCAGGTGTCGGTCGCCGACGGCACCGAGCTGGCCGCCGCCAAGCTCGAGCGGGTGCTGACCAACGACCCCGCCACCGGCGTGATCCGCCACGCCGACGCCGGCTACGAGCGCGCCGTGGAGGTCGCCCGCGAGCACGGCATCCCGCTGCCGTCGCTGCCGTGACCACCTACTGGTGCGAGCGGGCGTGGCTGCCGCCCGGGCGCGTCGCCGAGCAGGTCGTGGTCGAGGTCGACGGCGGCCGCATCCGCGCGCTGCGCGAGCAGGTGCCCAGCACCCCGCCCGGCGCCGAGACGCTGCGCGGCATCGTGCTGCCGGGGCTGGCCAACGCCCACTCGCACGCCTTCCACCGGGCGCTGCGGGGCCGGACCGCGAGCGGCCGCGGCGACTTCTGGACCTGGCGCGAGCAGATGTACACCGTCGCCGAGCGCCTCGACCCCGAGCGCTACCGCGCGCTCGCGGAGGCGGTCTACGCCGAGATGGCCCTGGCCGGGATCACCTGTGTCGGCGAGTTCCACTACCTGCACCACGGCCCCGACGGGACCCCCTACGCCGACCCCAACACCATGGGCCTGGCGCTGGTCGACGCGGCCCGCGCCGTGGGGCTGCGCATCGCCCTGCTCGACACCTGCTACCTGGCCGCGGGCTTCGACGCGCCGCCGCAGGGGGTGCAGGTCCGCTTCTCCGACGGCGACGCCGAGCGCTGGGCGCAGCGCGTCGACGCGCTCGCCGCCGCCTGCGCCGGCGCCGACGACGTCGTGGTCGGCGCGGCGGTGCACTCGGTGCGGGCGGTGCCGGCCGCGCAGATCCCCACGGTGGTCGCCTGGGCCGCCGCGCGCGCCGCGCCGCTGCACGTGCACCTGTCCGAGCAGCGCGCCGAGAACACCGCCTGCCTCGCCGCGCACGGGATCAGCCCCACCGAGCTGCTCGCCGACGCCGGCGCGTTGGGGCCGCGCACCACCGCCGTGCACGCCACCCACGTCGGGTTCGACGACGTCGCCCTGCTGGCTGCGTCCCGCACCGGCGTGTGCGCCTGCCCCACCACCGAACGCGACCTCGCCGACGGCATCGGACCGTTCGCGCAGCTGGTCGACGCCGGGGTGGCGCTGTCGCTCGGCTCCGACAGCCACGCGGTGGTCGACCTGTTCGAGGAGGCCCGCGCCGTCGAGCTCGACCAGCGTCTGGCCAGCCAGCAGCGCGGCCACTTCCCGGCGGCGGCGCTGCTCGACGCGGTGACGCGCAGCGGCCACGCCGCGCTCGGCTTCCCCGACGCCGGCCGCCTCGAGGTCGGCGCCCGCGCCGACCTCGTCGCGGTGCGGCTGGACTCGGTGCGCACCGCCGGCACCCCGCCCGCCGAGGGCGTGGTCTTCGCCGCGACCGCCGCCGACGTCAGCGACGTCGTCGCGGGCGGCCGCCGCCTGGTGGCCGACGGCGCGCCCGTCGACGGCGTCCCCGTCGGGGCGCGGCTGGCCCGTGCGATCGCGGAGGTGCTGTCGTGACCACCCAGCTGGTCACCGGCATCGGCCTGCTCGTCACCAACGATGCGGCCTGGGAGACCGGCCCGCTCGGCGAGCTGCGCGACGCCGCGCTGGTCCTCGACGGCGACCGGGTCGCCTGGGTGGGCCCGGCGGCGCAGGCGCCTGACGCCGACGAGCGTGTCGACGTCGGGGGCCGCTGCGTCATCCCGGGGTTCGTCGACAGCCACGCGCACCTCGTCTTCGCCGGCGACCGCGCCGAGGAGTTCAGCGCCCGCATGGCCGGCCGGCCCTACACCGCCGGGGGCATCGCCACCACCGTCGCGGCCACCCGCGCCGCCGACGACGCCACGCTGGCCGCCGGGCTGCGCCGCCTGGTCGAGGAGATGCGGCGCCAGGGCACCACCACCGTGGAGGTCAAGAGCGGCTACGGCCTCACCGTCGTCGACGAGCAGCGCGCGCTGCGGCTGGCGGCCGAGGTCACCTCGGAGACGACCTTCCTCGGGGCGCACGTGACCCCACCGGAGTACGAGGGCCGCAGCGACGACTACGTCGCGCTCGTGATCGGCGACATGCTGCGCGCCTGCGCCCCGTTCGCCCGCTGGATCGACGTGTTCTGCGACCGCGGCGCCTTCGACGCCGACCAGGCGCGGGCGGTGCTGCAAGCCGGCGCGGCCGCCGGCCTGGGCCTGCGGATCCACGCCAACCAGCTGGGCCACGGCCCCGGCGTGCAGCTGGCCTGCGAGCTGGGCGCCGCCGCGGCCGACCACCTCACCTACCTCAGCGACGCCGACGTCGAGGCGCTGGCGGGCAGCGGCGTCGTGGCGACGCTGCTGCCGGGCGTGGAGTTCTCCACCCGCAGCCCCTACCCCGACGGGCGCCGGCTGCTCGACGCCGGCGTCACGGTGGCGCTGGCCACCGACTGCAACCCCGGCAGCAGCTTCACGTCGTCGCTGCCGTTCTGCGTCGCGCTGGCCGTCCGCGAGATGCGCCTGACCCCCGCGGAGGCGCTGCACGCCGCCACCGCAGGCGGGGCGCTGGCCCTGCGGCGCGACGACGTCGGGGCGCTGCGGGTCGGCACCCGCGCCGACCTGGTCGTCCTCGACGCCCCGTCCTACGTGCACCTCGCCTACCGCCCGGGGGTCCCGCTGGTGGCGAGGGTGTGCCGCGGCGGCGTCTGGGGTTCGTGACGACGCCGCCGCGGCGGGGCCTCAGAGGCTGGCTACATGTCGTTGTCGGCCAGGCCCTGCTGCCAGTCGATCAGGTCCTCGATCTTCTCGACGAGGGTCCTGCGGGCCGAGGGGCTCGGCACCAGCGCGTCGGCGAGCGTGCGGGCCACGCGCAGCTCGCGCACGGCGGTCTTGCGGTCGCCCTCGTCGGCGGCCGCCTCAGCGCGGTCGAGGTGCCGCGACACGTTGCGGGTCGCCGCCGCGCTCTTGGCGTTGGCGGTGCCGAGAGCGTCGACCAGCTCGTCGACCTCGCCCCACGTCACGCAGTTGCCGCCGCCCGACACGCGGCCGGCGGTCCACTCGATGCCGGCGAGCAGGTGGGCCAGGAACAGCGGGTCGCTGTAGGACGCGTCGGTGTGGCCGGCACCCTGGTACCAGGAGCGCCCGCCCTCGAAGTTGTGGCACCACGCGATCGGGTGGTCCTCACCCATCGCGCCGAAGCCGGGGTTGTAGGTCGACTCGTCCAGCGTCATGAGGACGTGCACGTCCTCGCGCGGGTTGGTCGTGTAGTTGTACCACTCGTCGAAGCGCACCCACTCCTTGGGCAGCATCTCGGTCGACGGGTGGGTGGGGCTCTCGACCCGCATGGTGGCGGTCTGCTGCGCGGGGTGGTTGCGGAAGCGCGCGCCGCCGCCGGTCAGCTGGCTGTACCACGGCACCGTGTGCATCGTGTCGGTGGCCGCGTGGAGGCCGACGAAGCCGCCGCCGTTGCGGATGTAGCCCTGGAACGCCGCCAGCTCGCTGTCGTTGAGCAGCCGCGGCCGGTTGGGGTTCAGGTCGTTGGTGCCGTCGACCGGCGACACGAAGACGATCGTGGCGTACTTGGCGAGGTCTTCAGCGCTGGTGAAGGGCGTGCTGGGCAGCGTCAGCCCCGACTGCGCGGGGTCCCAGACGTCGACGGTGAAGCCGTGCTGCTGGCCGAGGGCGATCAGGGCGTTCGTCGTCACGGGGATGTGCGAGTGGCGGAACCCCAGGGTCCTGCCGACGACGAGGATCTTGTAGTCGCCGGTCTGCGCCATCGCCCCGGGCGTGGCGAGCAGCCCCAACGCCAACACGGCCGCCAGAGCGCACACGAGCAACCTGCGTACGGATTTCGTCATGCGTGTCCCACCCTCCTCCGACGCGTCTCGTCGGGGTCGGCTCATCCCGACAACCACAGACGGTTTGTCGGTGATCCCAACGAACCAGACCCGGGGTGGGCTGTCAACGGCGGACTAGCTCCGCCGGACCGCTGCGCGCGTGATGCGGCCGCGCTCGTGCCCGTCGATGACCCCGTCCTCGTGGAGGTCGCGCAGGAACAGGTTGACGTGCTGGACGAACGTGCGGGTGTCCGTGCGCGACGTGTCGGCGAGCAGCTGGTTGATGGTGCAGCCGTAGCCGCTGTCGCGGTTCGGCACGCCGGTGTCGACGCCGCCGACGACCACGGTGGCGCTCGGGTCGGGCTGCGGGCAGGGGTCGAAGTGCCGCTCGCACTTGCCGAGGTCGACCTCGGCGACGTCGCCGAGGTCGACGCGGACCCGCTCGACCTGGATCACGGTGCCGTTCGGCCGCGCGCACGTCAGCGTCCACGGCTCGTCGTAGAACTCGGTCTGGTTGCCGTGCACGCCGGTCTCCTGGTAGGCGGGGACCGGCCGGTACGACGGGTTCACCGCCATCGTGAAGGCGCCGCTGGGATCGGTCACCTCCATGTCGGAGACCAGCGTGTTGCCGAACGACACCGGCCGCGTGGTCCCGTCCGGCTGCGGGAACGGGGAGGTCCACAGGTCGAAGGACTTGCTGACCTCCAGGATCGCCGACTGCGGCGCCGTGCCGGTGATGCGGGCGTGCTCGTCGGTGTCGGCCGCGTGCCGCAGCGCGGCGAACATCGCCTGGCGGTGGCCCGGGTAGTCGTCGATGACCTGGGTCTGGAAGGTGCGCCCCTCGCTGGGGTCCGGGCAGGTCTCCACCGTCAGGGCCAGCCCGCGGGTGGCGTAGTAGGCCCAGTCGATCGCCTCGCCGGTGGTCTCGTAGTCCTCAGCCGAGCGCATGTGCCGGCTGCCGTAGTAGTCGGCCATCTCGCTGGCCAGCTCGATGAAGCGGGCCTCGTCCTGGGTCGGCCCGGCCTCGAGCTGCAGCGGCGGGTACAGCACCAGCTGCAGGCAGGTGTGCTGGGTGACGAACACGGTGGCCTGGCGCGTCTCCAGCAGCCACTTCATGTTGCGGGTCTCCGGCTCCGACCACGGCGCCGGGCCGCCCGTGGGGATCGGCAGCCAGCCGAGCCCGTAGTTGCGGTTCATGTCGACGTTGGTGTCGGTCTGGCGCCGACCGCGGATGTGCCCGTCGACGTTGACGACCGGCACCACCACGACCCGGGCGCGGTCGAGCAGGTCGGCGACCGCCGGGTCGTCGGCGCTCTGCACCAGGTCGATCGCCCACTCCATGACCAGCTCGCCGGCGGGCCACTCGTTGCCGTGGTGCTCGCCGACCAGCACGAACACGGGCTTGCCGTCGTCGACCTCGACGTCGTCGGTGATCTCGATGCCGTGGACCGTGCGCCCCGACGACGTGGGCTCGGGCAGCGTGAACGGCGCCACCAGGTCGGGACGCGCCTGCACCAACGCGGCCATGTCGGCCACGTACTCGTCGTAGGTGCGGTAGCTGGTGCGGCCGCTGGGCAGGTCCGACTGGGCCTGGGCGGCCGCGGTGGGCGCCAGCCCCACCACCAGCAGGCAGCAGGCGGTCAGCAGCAGCACGAGGCGCCGGGCGGACGGCATCGGTGGGGTCCTTTCGCGAGCTCGTCGCGGCCCGCCCCGCGCGGAGATCCTCGCCGCCCCACGTGGGGCGGGGCCGCCCTCAGTTGACGCGTCAGGATATGTCCCCGCAGAGCCGGGTCAAGCACCGATATGCATGTGGTCGACACGTCCCGGTTGAATGGCGAACGGCCTGCCGCGGCGCGGCGAGCGCCGCGGCAGGCCGCTCGGGGTGGGCACGCGTTCGGCTGCTAGGCCGGGATGCGCCGGTCGCTGGTCGCCTGCACCTCCTGCACGAGCGCCTCGGCGATGCTCAGGAAGCGCGTGCCGCTGTCGCCGCGCAGCAGGCCCTCGGCCGTGGAGATGACCGCCGACAGCTGGGCCGCGGCGCGCACCGGGTGGCCGTCGGTGGCGAAGTCGCGGGCCTGCTCGATGCGTCCGTGCAGCATCGCCGCCGTCTGCGGGCGCAGGGCGCCGCTGTCGACGAGCTCGTCCACCTCCGACTGCAGCGCGGACCAGCCCTCGTCGAGCGCCACGAAGCGGTACGAGCCGGAGCCGACCGTGAACACGGCGCGGTCACCCTCGATGCCCTCGAAGGTGGCGCCGGCGGGGGTGGCCACCGCGTGGTCGCCGGAGGTGGGCACCCGGATCTCGGCGGTGGTGTTCGGCGGGATGGTCACGTCCAGCTGGAAGCGGCCGTCCTCGCGCGTCCACGACGACGTCACCGTCCCCTGCGGGGTCTCGTAGCTGCCCTCGACGAAGGTGAGGTCGCCGACCGGCCGCGGGTCGATGACGAGCTCGCGGTAGGCGATCGCGCCGGGGGCCTTGCGGATGCCCGCCAGACCGGCGTGGAACCACTCGTCGATCTGGGTGAGGATCATGTGGTTCTTCGAGTTGCCCCGGTTCCACTGCTCACCGATGGTGGTGAAACCGTCGGGGTTGGCGACGGTGGGCTGCATGAAGAACCCGTAGCTCGGCTGGGTGTCCTCCTGCAGCAGGTCCCACAGGACGTCGTCGCGGCCGCCGTCCATGAGCGCCCGCACGACCGGCGCCATGCCGATGGTCCCGGCGCTGAAGTGCGGGCCGCCGCCGTCGGGGTGGTAGTCGTAGATCCGCTCGACCAACGCGTCGAGCACGGCCTCGCGGTGCTCCTCGGGGACGAGCCCGGCGTCCAGCGCCAGCGCCTGCGCGGCCTGGGTGGCGCCGCTGGTGCCACCGCTGCCGCCGTTGGCGGCGTAGAGCTGCTCCTCCTCGTTGAAGAAGCGCTCGTTGAACGCCTCCTTGATGTCGGCGGCGAGCTGCGTGTACTCGACGGCGTCGGCGTGGTGGCCGGTCAGCTCGGCCATCTTCGCCATCCGCTGGATGGTGAGGTAGTAGCCCCAGGTGCCGGTGATCTCGCCGCTGGTGTTCTGCGCGGCGATCCAGTCGGCCAGCGCCGCGTTGACGATGTGCTCGGTCGGCCCTGAGCCGGTCTTCTCACGCCGGATGTAGTCGACGAAGTCGACCATCTGGTCGTAGTAGCGGGCCATCGTCTGGGTGTCGCCGTAGTACTCGTACAGGAACCACGGCACCCACACGATGGCGTTGCCCCAGTTGATCTCGTCGCCGAACTGGCCCTCGTAGCCCCAGTCGAAGACCGGCGTCTTCAGCGCGACGTTGCCGCGCATCGGCGTGTCGGCGAGCGACTGGCCCTCCACCAGGTGGTGCGCCGCGGTGCGCAGGTACGCGGCCAGGTCGAAGTCCCGGTGGATGTTGCCCATCGGCATGGTGTAGTCGGCCGGGTAGCTGAGCTTCTCCCGACCGGGGCAGTCGGTGAACGTCGACTGCATGTTGCTCATGATCGAGTAGCGCACCATCCGGTGGATGCGGTTGATGCGCTCGTCGGACGTGGTCACGGTGCCCGCCAGCGGCGTGCTGGCCCGCGTCTGCAGGCCCGTGATGGTGTCCTCGTCGGGCACGTAGCCCTCCGGCAGCCCCTCGACCTGCACGAACTGCATGCCGAAGTAGTTGAAGTCGGGGCGCCAGGTCTCGCCCTCGGGGTCGCCGTAGGTCGTGTAGGTGTTGAAGATCTGGGTGCCGCGGCCGTCGCCACCGCCGCGGATGGAGGCGTTGTTGACGGTGCCGTCGGCGTTGAGCGACTCCGCCGGCGACATGCGCACCGTCACCCCCGGCGGCACCGGGCCGCGCAGGTGCAGCTGCGGGAAGCCGGCGAAGTTCTGACCGAAGTCGAAGACCCACACGCCGGGCTGCGGGTTGGTGATCCGCACCGGCGTGAACTCGTCGACGATCTCGACCGGCTCCGCGGGGCGCACGTACAGCCTGGTGGCCAGGTTCGGGGGCGGCGCGATGCCGGCCGGCTGCCAGCGCATCGGCGTGCCGTCACGGCGCGGGGCCAGCGGCGAGTGGTCGGCGCCCGGCTCGTCCCAGCCCTCCTGCTCGCGGCGGGCGTCGTAGTCGGAGCCGGAGAACCACTGCGCGCTGGTGTAGGGGCCCTCCGCCGAGCGCCACGAGCGGTCGGTGACGATCTCCTCGGTGGTCCCGTCGGTGTAGGTGATCTCCACGCGGCCGATGAGCCGCGGGGTCACCGCGGCGCCGGCGCTCGGGTCGGTGGCGGCGATGTTGTTGCCGGACCCGGTCACCCGCGCCCCGGCCGCGTGGTCGCGCTCCAGCGGTGGGGTGAAGGAGATGCCGGTCCCGTCGACGCCGGGCGTGCCGATGCTCGTGATGACCCGCGACTCCAGGCGGTCGCCGCCGTCGCCGGTGTCGATGTTGATGGTGCCGCCGACGTGGTAGCTGGCGGTGCTGCTGAGCTTGACGTTGGTTGCCCCGGCGGGGGCGTCGGCCACGAGCTCGCCGCTGCCCTTGAGCTGGCTCTGCCACCACGCGTAGGGGCTGGTGCGCCCCACGGCGGGGTTCGGCTCGCGGCGCACGTAGGCGGTGCTGTGGCCCAGCATCACGCCGATCACGTTCTCGCCGTCCTCGAGGACCGGCTCGAGGTCGTAGACGCGGTACTCGTTGGACAGCTGGTAGTTGGAGTCACCGGGCGCGAGGACCTCGTCGGTCAGCTCCTGCCCGTTGACGGTCGCCTTGTGCATGCCGATGCCCGACAGGTACAGGCGGGCGCGCGCCACCTTCTTGCCGGCCGGCTTGGTGAACGTGCGCGCGAAGATCGGCAGCGGCTCGGTGCCCGCGACGGGGTCGTCGATGACGTTCCAGGGCCCGATCGGGTAGGCGCCGGCGACGAACGCGTTCGGCCACGAGGAGTCGTCGAACCCGACGGTGGTCCATCCCTCCGGGTTGGTCGTGCTGGTCTTCCAGGTGTCGTCGCTGACCACCACGAGCTGGCCGCTCGGGGTCAGGTCGATCTGCACCTTGACGAGCACGCCCGCGGGGTTGTTGCCCGTGTTGGTGGCCTGGACGGCCACGACGTTGGTGCCCTCGACGAGGCGGTTGGTGATGTCGACGATCTGCGAGGTGCGCCAGGCGTCGACACCCGACGAGGACGACACCTGCTCGCCGTTGACGAAGGTGACGTGCTGGTCGTCGACGTTGATGCGCAGGCGCGCCCGCGAGACCGCGTCGAGGTCGGGCACCTCGAAGGTCTTGCGCAGGTAGATGGTGCCCGGGGGAGCGCTGCTGCTGGAGTTCGGGGTGTTCCAGATCCAGCTCGCCCCGGTCAGCGGCGGCGGCGCGTCCGCCGCGTCGTCACCCAGGTCGGCGTGCTCGATCCAGCGCGCCTCGCCCCAGTCGGAGCGCTCCAGCAGGCCCATCTCCCAGCGGGCCGGCTCGCTCCAGTCCGAGGGCCGCCCGTCGGCGTCCCACACGCGCACGCGCCAGGCGATCCGCTGCCGCGACCGCAGCGGCTCGCCCTCGTAGGGGATGCCGATCTGCTGGCTCGAGGCCACCTTGCCGGAGTCCCACAGCAGGCGCCCCGACTCGACGTCGTCTTCGAAGACCTGGATCTGGTAGGCGGTCTGCTCGTCGCCCGGGCAGGGGAAGTCGACGCCGGCTCGGTAGCAGCGGTGCTGGCGGGCGGCCAGCGTCTCGACCATCTTCCAGCCCAGGGTCGGGGCGGGGTTGTCGATGACGAGCAGGTCGCCGGTCTGGTAGCGCCCGTCGACGCGCAGCTCCACCGGGACGACGTGAGGGGCGGCGCCATCGTCGGCGGCCACCGCGGCGGTCGACTGCAGACCGAGGACGAGGGCGAGCGCGAGGACGAGTGAGACGAGTGCAGGTCGCCGAACGGTTCCGTGCACGGTGTGTTCCCTTCCGACAGGCCGACACCGGCTTGCGCACAGCCCGCCGGGGCGTCGACCGACCTCCGGTGCACACCACCGGGAGGCGAGCGTCGTCGCTGCCCGGGCTCCCCCGACAGCGGGGCGCAAGGCGTGCGGCTCCTACCTGGTCGTGTCCAGCCGAATGCTGAGATGTCCGCCTGACTGAACCGTTTCAGACCTAAGCACGGGGCCGAAACAGGGTCAAGGCCTCAGCATGGCCGGATCCGGACAGAGCGTCAGGGCATCTGCAGGGGGATGGTGGCGCTGTGTCACCTGACGCACCGCCGCGGTGCACCAGGTGACACACCCCCGCGCCTGCCCTGCTGGCCGCCCCGGGAACGACGCCCTCCGGCTGCACCTGGCATGGCCCTCCGGTCTCCGCAGGTCAGCCCGCTACGCTGAGCGGCGGAGGCGTCTGGGCACCTGGTGGGCCCCACGGTCTTCAAAACCGGTGAGACGGCCTCGGGTCGTCTGGCGGGTTCGATTCCCGTCCGCCTCCGCGTGATCCGCCGCCGCTCGAGCGTGCGTCCGGCCCGCTAGACGACCACGCCGGAGACGGTCAGGCTGCTGCGCCGCCCCGCGCTGTAGGCCCGCCAGGCGTCCGCGAGGCGGTGCACAGCTTCCTCCAGCGTCGCGGGGCTGGCGACGAACGTGAGCCGCACGTGGTCACCGTGCGCCTCGTCGGGGGCGAAGACCCCGCCGGGCACGATGGCGACGCCGTGGCGCTGAGCGACCTGGGTGAACTCGCTGGCGTCGCCGTGCGGCAGCCTCACCCACAGCGACAGGCCGCCCTCCGGCCGCGTGTAGCTCCACTCCGGCAGGAGCTCGCGCAGCATGCGGTCCAGCACCTCCAGGCGCCTGCCGAGGCCGGCCCGGCGGCGGGCGGTGACCTCGTCGGCGCGGCGCAGCAGGCGCGCCGCCAGCAGCTGGTCGGCCACCGGGGTCCCCAGGTCGACCGCGTTCTTGAGCTTGGCCAGGCGCGCCACCACGTGCTCAGGCGCCCGCAGCCACCCGACGCGCAGCCCCGCCCAGAACAGCTTGCTCATGGAGCCGACCGTGAGCACGAACCCGTCCGGGTCGGAGGCGGCGATGGGCGGCGGCGGGGCGTCGACGAGCTCTGTGCCGCGCAGGACGTCGTCTTCGAGCAGCGGCACGCGGTGCTCGCGGACGATGCGGGCCACCTCGCGCCGCCGCCCCGGTGACATCAGCGCCCCGGTGGGGTTGTGGAAGGTCGGCACCATGTACGCCAGCCGCGCGCCGCTGCGTCCCAGCAGGTCGTCCAGGAGGTCGGGGCGGGCACCGTCGCCGTCGACGGGCAGCGGCCGCACGCGCGCGTTGACGGCGCGGAGGGCGTCCAGCGCCCCCGGGTAGCCGGGGCTCTCGACCACGACGCTGTCGCCGGGCCGCACGTACGACAGCGCCGCCAGGAAGATCGCCTGCATCGCGCCGGTGGTCACCAGCACCTGGTGCGGTCCCGTCGGCAGGCCCTGGGCGGTCAGGTGCTCGGCGATCGCCTCGCGCAGGATGTCCAGCCCGAAGGGGGCGTAGCCGTGCTGCTCGCCGACGGCGGCGAGAGCGCCGGGCAGGTCTGCGGCGAGCTCGGCCACCAGCGGGTCGGCCTCGACCGCGGCGGCGGTCAGCCCGATCGCGGGTCCGGCGGCGCCGCGGCGCAGGACGTCGACGCGGCCGAGCTCGGCGAGCCGCTCGTCGTCGAGGACGTGCTCCCAGTCGCGGCGCGGCCGGCGGATCCACGTGCCGCTGCCCTGCCGGCTCTCCAGCCAGCCCTCCGACTTCAGCTGCTCGTAGGCCGCGACGACCGTGCTGCGGCTGACGGCCAACGACTGCGCCAGTCGCCGCTCCGGCGGCAGCCGCGTGCCGATCGGCAGCGCGCCCCGCTGCACGGCCCGCCGGATCCCCGCCGCCAGGCGGCTGTAGAGCGGGCCGTCTCCGGAGGCCCAGTCCGCCAAGGCGTTCGCGATGTCCATCGACGAGTCCACTCTCCAGGTTCGAGGCGGTGACAGCGGGAACCAAAGACCAATCTAGCCGTGATTGGCCCGCTGCAGCAATCCAATATCGAGCCAGGCTCGCCGAGCGGACCGGACCGCTCGGCAAGCGGACTGAACGGAGGGACGATGTTCGACGCCTACTGCAGCCGCGACCGAGCCCGTGTCCTGCTCGGCCCCCGCAACATCCTGTCGCTCCACAACACCTCCGACGGCATCGTCGTCTACTTCCGGTGCCACTGCGGCCACCCCGGGGTCGTGACGTTCGGCCGCCACGCGCCGGCTCCGCAGCCGGTGGCCGTCGGCGCCTGACCCCCGCCGACCCCGCACCTCAGCCGCGATCCCCAGCCATTCTGGGGCCTTACCGTCCGCGCCATCTCCGCTAGGCTGCACGCGGACGCGCAGGCTGCCCCGACCTGGGGGTCCGGCTGAAGTGGTGCCGAACAAGACGCTGGCAGGACGCTACCGGCTGACCGACCGGCTCGGTCGAGCCGAGTTCGTGGACGTCTACTCGGCGCGGGACCTGGTGCTGCAGCGCGACGTCGTCGTCAAGGTCCTCCCCGCCAACGAGGACTCCGAGGCCAGCGCCCGCTTCGTGGCCGGCGCCAAGGCGCTGTCGCAGCTGGACCACCCCGGCATCGTCCGCGTCTTCGACGCCGACGTCGAAGCCGACGAGCCGTACCTGGTGACGGAGCGGGTCCCCGGCCGCCCGCTCTGCGACCTCCTCGCGGAGGGCCGGCTCGACCCCGAGCGGGCCGCCCACGTCGGCGCGCAGGTGGCGGCGGCGCTGATGCACGCCCACGAGCACGGCGTCGTCCACAGCGACGTCAGGCCCAGCAACGTGTACGTCGAGGCGGACGGGACGGCACGGCTGGCGGACTTCGGGATGGCCGGGGTCCCCGACCTCGCGCGCGTCACGGTCACGGGCCAGCTGCTCGGCAGCGAGCCGGCCTACGTCGCCCCCGAGCAGGTCCGCGGCGACGAGGTCGGACCGCCCGCCGACGTCTACGCCCTGGGCCTGCTGCTGCTGGAGGCGGTCACCGGGCGCCCGCCGTTCCCCGGCACCCCGATCGAGTCGGCGCTGGCCCGGCTCGAGCGCGAGGTGGTCCTGCCCGATGACCTGCCAGAGGGCTGGCACGCGGCCCTGCGGGCCATGACGCGCCGCGACCCGCGCTCGCGACCGACGGCCGCCGCCGTGCACGGCTGGCTGCAGGACCCCGGCTCGGTGGCGCTGCACGCGCCCCGTGACACGACGCCCGAGAGCGAGACGACCCGCCTGTCGGTCGCCGCACGGCGGCGCCACAGCGCGACGCGCCGGGCACCCCGCCGGCGCCGGTCGCTGCCCCGCTGGCACCGCAGCGCCACGAGCATCACCTCGCTGGCGACCGCGGCGGCGCTGGTCGCGGTCGCGCTGACGGGCAGCAACCTCGAGGCGATCGTCCGCCCGCTGCGGGACGCGATCTCCCCGCCTGCCGCCGCCAGCGCGCCGGAGGCGGACGGCGAGGACGCCGAGCCCGTCGCCTTCGGGCCCGTGACCGACGACGCCGTCGGCGGTCCGCGCCGCTCGTCGCAGCTGGGTGCCGCCGTGCGGCAGGAGTCGGGTGTGCCTCGCGAGGACCGGCTGCCGTCCGACGCGGAGGCGCGGCGACCGGGCGACCGCGGGGCGGACGCGGCCGCCTCCTCATCGCGCGCGCCGACCCGCGGCCAGTCCGAGCGGGGCGCTCCGCGCGGTGACGACCTCCCACCGGCGGCGGGCACGCCGGACCCCGCGACGCCGGGGGCGCCGGGCC
>Ga0207864_1002630_pt1 | contig 16463 bp, 14 predicted proteins | sample HigsolmetaAR202D_FD_184834 | JGI IMG/M metagenome (GOLD analysis project Ga0207864, IMG submission 184834) | Ionic liquid and high solid enriched microbial communities from the Joint BioEnergy Institute, USA - AR20-2-D (SPAdes) (version 2) ... | reverse complement strand
GCGCCCCAGGTCGTTGCGGAGCAGGTCCACGATCATGAGGTTCTCCGCGCGCGTCTTGGCGCTGGAGGTGAGCGCGTCCCGCAGCCGCGCGTCCTCCTCCGGGGTGGCGCCGCGGGGGGCGGTGCCCTTGATGGGCTTGGTCTCCACGCCGCCGTCGCGGGTGACGGTGAGGAAGCGCTCGGGCGAGGAGCAGGCCACCTCCAGGTCCTCGCCGAGGCGCAGGTAGGCGCTGTAGGGGGCGGGGTTGACCGCGCGCAGGCGGGTGTAGAGCTGGTAGCCGTCCTCGACGACGGGCAGCCACACCGAGTTGGTCAGGCAGATCTCGTAGCTCTCCCCCTCCAGGAGCTTGGCCTGGCAGGTACCGATGTCGGCGACGTAGCGGTCCCAGCCGACCGTGAGGTGGGCCTCGACGTCCACGGGGGGCGCGGTGTCGTCCACGGCGGGCCGCGGCTCCGGCGCGGAGCGGATGAGGAACTGCACCACGGAGGCGGTCTTCTCCAGCCAGTCGACGGCCTGGGCGACGCTGTCGGCGCTCCCGTCGCTCATGGCGACGAGGTAGGTGGCGTCCTCCTGGTGGTCGACCGCGACGAACCGGTCCGCGAACACCCACACCGCGTCCGGCGCCGGCGAGCGGTGGCGGTTCGGGGAGCCGCAGTCCGCCTTCGTCTCGTAGCCGAAGTAGCCCACGTAGCCGCAGGTGAGGTCGAACGGGAGCTCGGTGTGGTCCACGCGGCGCCGGGCGAGCTCCCGTTTGAGGTAGTCGAAGACGGTCCCCGGAATCCGGCGGGGGGCCTCCCCGGTGCGGGTGACCTCCACCTCCCGCTCCTCGACGCGGTAGCGGACGACCTCCGACAGCGGTCCGGAGGCGTCGCCGAGGAAGGAGAACCGGGACAGGCCGGGGTCGACCCGGGAGCTGTCCAGCCAGAAGGACGGCTCCGGGGAGTCGGCGTACAGGCGGGTGAACAGCGCCTGCGTGTCGACGGCCGCCTCGACCACCCGGACGTGCAGTTGGGGGTGGTCCGCGGTCCGCTCCGGCTGTCCCGTCCGGGCCGTCCGGCGCCCGCTGCGGCGTCCGACGGCCGTGTTGTGCGCGGCGGCGAGCCTGCGGAAGTTCTCCAGCAGGCGGTGGCCGTGGGCGGTCTCGATGGACTCGGGGTGGAACTGCACGCCCCACAGGGGCCGGTTCCGGTGCCGCAGCGCCATCAGGGTGCCGTCCTCGGCCCAGGCGAGCGCCTCCAGGGCCTCGGGCAGCGGCTCGGCGACGGCGAGCGAGTGGTACCGGACGGCGGTGAACTCGGGCGGGATGCCCTCGAACAGCCCCTCCCCCGTGTGGGTGACCCGGGTCAGGTAGCCGTGCCGGGCCTGCTTGGCGGGGAGCACGGCCGCCCCCTCGCTCGCGGCGATGCCCTGGTGGCCCAGGCAGACCCCCAGCACCGGCACGGAGGCCCGGGCGATCGCCTCCGCGGAGATGCCGAAGTCCCGGGGGCGCTCGGGGCGTCCGGGGCCGGGCGAGACGACGATGCTGTCGAACCCGTCGAAGTCGAGGTCGGCGGCGGGGGCGTCGTTGGTGACGACCGTCGGTTCCTCGCCGTTGACCTCGGCGATCATCTGGAACAGGTTGTAGGTGTAGGAGTCGTAGTTGTCGATCAGGAGGGTTCTCATCGCGAGGCTCTCTTCCTACGGCTCGCTACGGCCGTGTCCACACCGCTTCGTCCGCTGCCGGCCCAAAACCGCCTTCCTCTCCGGCGAGGAGTCGGCCCACCAGGTCGGCGATCGTGATCGACTGCTTCTCGTTCAGCCTCGGGTCGCACAGGGTCCGGTAGCCGTCGCCGATCTCCTCGGCGCTCGCCGGACCGCCCTCGCCGAGGCACTCGGCGCTGTCCCCGTCGGCCACCTCCAGGTGCAGGCCGCCCGGCCACTCCCCGGCGTCGCGCAGGACCTCGAAGAACCCCCTGATCTCGGCGGCGATCCGCGCCACCCGGCGGGTCTTGCGGCCGTCGGGCAGCAGCTCGGTGTTGCCGTGCATCGGGTCGCACACCCACACCACGGGGTGTCCGGCTGCCCGGACCGCGCGGACCAGTCCGGGCAGCCGGTCGCGGACGGCGTCGGCGCCCATGCGGGAGATCAGGGTGAGCCGTCCCGGCTTGCGGGAGGGGTTGAGGACCTCGCAGAGCCGGACGACCTCCTCGGGGGTGGTGGTCGGGCCGATCTTGCAGCCGACGGGGTTGGCGATGCCCGCGTGGAACGCGACGTGCGCCTCGTCGAGCCGGCGGGTGCGCTCCCCGATCCACGGCAGGTGGGTGGAGAGCAGGAACCACTCCCCGGTCTGGGGGTCGCGGCGGACCAGCGCTTCTTCGTAGTCGAGGACGAGCGCCTCGTGGCTGGTCCACAGGCCCGTGTGCGCCCACCCGCCGTCGGGGTCGCGGCGGGTCTCCCCGTAGCCGCCGAGGATGGAGCGGAGGGACCCGTCCCAGGAGCGCACCGGGGCGGCCTCGTCGTCGGGGGCGGTGGGGGCCGGGGTCGGCCACGCGTCCGGCAGCCGCCGGGCCGCCGTCTCGTGGGCGATGATGTACAGCTCGTTGAGCACGGCCTTGGCGGCCCGGTAGGCGCCGAGGAGGCGGTGCGGGTCGGGGGTGCGCAGCCTCGCGTCGGGGCGCGGGTCGTTGACCATCTCGCCGCGGAAGGCGGGCAGTTCGCGGCCGTCGACGGTCTCCGTGGGGCGGGACCGGGGCTTGGCGAACTGGCCGCCGATCCTGCCGACGGTGACCGTCGGCAGGCCGGTGTGCTCGCTGATGGCCTCGGCCATGGCCCCGATCAGCCGGTTCTTGCCCCGGACCGCGGCGGTTCCGGAGGCGTCCATGGGTTCGGCGCAGTCGCCCGCCTGGAGCAGGAAGGCCCGGCCGGCCGCGGCCTTGGCCAGGGACACCTCCAGTCGGCGGACGTCGGCGACCGAGGTCAGCGGGGGAAGGGTGGCCAGCCGGTTCCGGACCGCGTCCAGGGCCGCGGGGTCCGGCCACGGGGGCTGCTGGCTGATCGGAAGCCGCCGCCAGTCGTCCCGGCGCCAGACGAGGGACTCGCTGTGCCGCCCGGGCAGTGTCGCGGCGGTCGGTGGTGCTGCCGTGTGCATGGGGATCGGTGCTCCTATCCGGAGGAGGGCTTGTCGGTTCCGGACTCCGGCGCGGTCCCGGGGCCGGGGTCGGCGCCCGGGACCGGTGGTCGCGGAGGGTTCGCGGAGCGGCGGTCCTTCCTCCCTGTGGCGGGTTCAGGCAGTGGCCGCGACGTTCACGTACGCCTTCGGCTCCATGAGGAAGCCGGCGAGGCTGCCGTCGTGCGGGAGTTCGGGCAGGGAGGTCCACGGGCGGGTGCGCCCCACCACGACCTTGCGCACGCTCGGTTCCAGGACCAGCGCCTCGACGAGGTCCTGCCGTTCGCTGAGCACGCTCACCACCAGCGAGTCGCGCAGGACGGCGACGCCGTCCTCCTCCCGCCACGGCGCCACCACGACGAACGGGAACGGCAGCTCCGTGCCGACCAGGGGATGGGACGGGTCGTCGACGGACACGACGAGGGGCCGCATCAGGACGGTGCCGTCGACGGTCTCGGCCACCGGGCCGTCCGCGTAGTGGCGGGCGGAGTGGTCGACCGCCTCCCGCGTCAGGTCCCGCAGGTACTCGCGCATCGCGTCGGCGTCGTGCAGGCTGATCGCGGGGAGCACCGCCTCCGGGTCCCGGGGGTGCAGCAGCGGCAGTTTGGCGAGCCGCTCCGCCAACTGGTCGGCGAGCGCGGTGTGGTCGCCGTGGACCAGCACCGCCGAGGTGTTGTTGCACCGCACCCCGGCGTCGTCGGCGATCCAGTCCACGAGGTCGTCGACGAGGTCCCCGGTCACCGGCACGTCGACCAGCGCCTTGCTGCGGCCGGGGCCCCGCACCAGCACGTCGCTGCGGGTCCGCCAGCGCTCCACCGCGTCCGGGCCGCCGTAGAACAGCCCCAGGTCGGCCTGGGCGAGCAGGTGCTCCCCCAGGTCGTGGCTTCCGGGCAGCAGGCTCACCCGCTGCGGGGGCAGCCCGGCGGCGAGCAGCGCCGACACGAGCCGGCGCGGGGTGAACGGGTCGCGGCTGCCCGGCCGGACGGCCACGCTGTAGCCGAGGGCGAGCGCGCGCACCCAGGAGACGTTGGGCTCGGGGTGGTTGTTGGGCACGATGGCGGCCAGCAGCAGGCCCCGGGGCACCCAGCGCGTCTCGAAACCGGGCACGGCGAACGGCTGGGGCAGCTCGGCGCTGTTCAGCCGCTCGACCTGGCCGAGGCTGTCCCTGATCCCCTCGATGGCCCGGTCGACGACGGCGACCGGCGCGCCCGTGGCGGCGCTGACCCGGCGCCGGTAGTCCGCGGGGGTCTCGCCGTCCAGTTCCGACTCCGCGAAGAACCGTCCGGCCTCGGCGAAGACCTCGGGTCCCGGTGTCGCGCCGCGGGAGGAGCGGCGCATCCGGTTGACGGCGGCCTGCGCCAGGAGCCGGGGCGCGGTGCCGATGTCGGCGAGCGGGGTGCCGTCGACGCCGTCCAGCCGGGTCCGGTCCCTGCTGGGCACGGCCTCCCCGCAGACGACGGGGTCGATCCGCAGTGGTGCCGTCGGTGCTGCCATCAGTAGACCCCCTCGATGACCTTGGTTCCGGTTCCGTCCTGGTAGGGGGCGATGTCGGCGAGGCCGTCCACCGTCGTCCCCGCGCCCGGCGCGACCCGGACGGCCGTGTCGCGCTCCAGGACGTTGGGGAGGAACATGTCCCTGCTGAGCAGGTGCATGAGCACCCGGCCGCGTTCCCCGTAGCCGACCTGCTCGCGGGTCTCGGAGTCGACGACCTCCACGACGGACTGGGGGAAGAAGGGCGTGAACACGCAGTGGTGGGCGTCCCCCTCCTCCCGCGGGCGCTGCGGCGCGATGCCCATCAGGGTGTTGCCGTAGATGGCGGCCACGGCCGCGTCGGGGAAGAAGGTGTGCTCGATCTGCCAGAGGGTCTCGGCGCTGACGCTGGTCCCCGCCCACAGCAGGCCGCGCAGGCGTTCGGCGACCTTCTCGTACAGCGCGGTCCGGGTGCACAGGGACTCCAGGACCGGCGGGGTGATGAAGAGCACCCGGACGTCCTGGGAGCTGACGATCAGCTCCACCTGGTCGAGGAGGTACTCGCGGTACTCGTTGGCGAGGTCGGTCCGGCCCGCGGCGAGCAGCCGCTTGACCCAGCGCGGGTCGAAGTCGACGGTGAAGCACAGGGCGCCGCGCTCGGCGGCCAGGTGTTTGACGGTGCGTCCGACCACGTGGGGGCCGCTGGGGCCGACGTGCAGCCAGTGCCCCTGGTCGGGGAAGCCGTACTCCCGCAGCGCCCGGCTGACCCAGAGGACGTTCTGGCTGCGGGAGGCGCTGTCCACCACGCGCTTGGGCGCGCCCGTGGTGCCGCCCGACTCGAACACCTCGAAGGTGTCGCCCCGGGCGCCCGCCGGGATCAGGTCCTCCGCCGGGACGGTGCGCAGGTCGTCGCTGAGGTCGGGGAAGCGGCGCAGGTCACTGATCCGCGTGATGTCGGTGAGCGGGTCGAAGTCCAGCCTCGCGGCCCGTTCCCGCCAGAAGCGGGACCCGGTCTCGGGGGAGAAGTGCCATTTCAGGACCTCGCGCAGGTAGCCGTCCGGATCTTTGGCGGCCTCCTCGTGGGAGATCCCGTGCAACAGGTTGTCCATGTCCACCTCTGCATTCGCTGCGTCGTCGCGGTGTGCCCGTGGGTCGGCCCCGGCCGCGGCGCCGGCCCGGTGGGGCTTGGGTTCCGGGGTCGGGGCCGGCCGTGCGTCGGCGGCCGGTGTGGAAGGTCCGGCGCGCGGGCCCGTGCGCCGGCACGCGCCGGACCGGTCCGGGGGGTCGGGGCCGTCTCCGGCCTGTCGGCGGGTCAGGAGACGGACTGCTCGAAGGTGAAGAAGCCGTGGGGGTCGTACTTCTTCTTCACCTGGCTGAGCCGGCGGCGGTTGTCCCCGTAGTAGGCGTCCCGCCAGTTCTCCAGGTAGGGGTCGGTGAAGTTCTGGAGCGTGTGGCCGTTGGAGTAGGCGTCGAACACGTCGAACCCGTCGTGGAGGTGGCCGAGCACCGTCTGCTTCTCCTCCTCGGAGGCGTCGGTGCTGGTGAGGCCGAAGCTGAACGAGAGGTTGAACGCGGCGGTGCGGTGGAAGAACGCGGTGTCGCGGGGGGCGAGGGCGTTGACCTGCCCGCCCATGACGCGCAGCGACATGACGCGGACCTGGCCTGCGGCGTGCCCGTTCTCGAACGCTGCCAGGATGTCCTCGACGCCGGTCTCGGGAATGGGGTCGTCGACGAGGCGGGAGCGGGTGAGGCGGAAGGCGTCCCTGGGGAGGGTCCCCTCCGGGGTGGTGCCGGTCCGGTGGCACTGCTCGACCGTCTTGTCCGAGCAGCTCCACACGCGCATCATCGCGTCGCGGTAGGGCAGGTCGACCGCGGTGCGCTCCGTCGGCTGCCTGCCCGTGAGGCCGATGAGCCGGTCGAGTTCGGCGTCGAGGGTCTCCAGGCTGCCCAGGGAGGTGCCCACGAGCTGCACGAGCGGCGCGGTCCCGGGGGTGGCGGGGGCGATGACCAGCAGGTCGGCGGCGATCTCCTCGGGCAGGTCGGCGATCCACTCCTGGAGGCCCGTGATCAGGCGGACCGTGTCGTTCCAGTGCCACACGAGCCGGTACTGGCACATCCGGGTGATCGGGACCTGGTCGAGGGTGTACTGGGTGATGATGCCGAAGTTGCCTCCCCCGCCGCCGCGCAGGGCCCACAGCAGGTCGGAGCGCTGGCGTTCGTCGCAGACGACGGTCCGGCCGTCGGCGAGGACCACCCGCGCGGCCCGGATCCGGTCGGAGGCGACGCCGTACTTCCGGCTGAAGGGGCCGGTGCCGCCGCCGGTGACGAAGCCCGCCACGGACACGGTCGGGCAGGTGCCGTTGGGCAGCGCGATGCCGCGGTGGGCCAGCGCGTCCAGGACGTCGACGGCCTGCAAGCCCGTCTCGATCTTGGTGGTCGTCGGGCCCGCCAGCACCTTCTTCCTCCGGGACACGTCGATGACGAGGCCCTCGGTCGTGGAGTATCCGGCGTTGCTGTGCCCGCCGCTGCGGGCCACCGCGTGCAGGCCGTGGTCCTGGGCGAACAGGATGCCGGTGCGGACGTCGTGCTCGCTCTCGCAGTAGAGGACGGCGGCGGGGCGGATCCTGTCGTACTCGGCGACCTGGAGCTGGATTGCCTGCTCGTAGGTGGGGTCGCCGGGCAGGACGACGTCGCCGTGGACGTGTCGGCGCAACTGGTCCCACTTGTTGCCGCCGCGGGGGCCTCTGCCGTGGGCGAGCGCGGGGGCGGCCGACGACCCGCCGACCCCCGCGGTCACGGAGGCTGCGGCGGCGACGGCACCGATACGCAGGAGACTTCTTCTGTCGATAGCCACAACTAGCCCTTGTCTGGGTTGTCGGAGACGGAGGGAGCCGGAGGGCGCGTCAGGCGGGCGTCCTCGGGGTGCCGCGGCGCCGGCCGGGGCGTCCCGTCCGCACCCGACTCCTTTCTCTCCTCCGGTCGGACGTCCTTCGGATCATTCGGAAAAGGGTCCCCGTACCGTCAGCAGAAAAAATGTCCGGCGGGGCGGCGGAAGGAAAACCTCTTCTTTTTCTGCGGGGACCGCGGGGCGTCTCCGCACCGTACCGGCGCGGACCGCCGGGGATACCGGCCTGCGGAAGACGACAGAACAGCCACCTCCAAGCATTCACTGAATTCACAGGGGCACCACCGCACCCCGGCATTCACAATCGAGCAAACCACCGGAAGCGTACCCGTACGGAATGCCCGATATAAATAACAATTCACTGGCTGTTCTCTGCTATATGGACCATGGCAAGACATTGCCATCCCGGCTTTCCGGAACCGTCCCGTCCTTCTTTCCAGGGCGTCAGATGCGGCGAAGTACGAGGCCAGAGCGGGTTCTGCGCCCCGGGAGCCGGGGGGCGGCGCCCCGCCGCTGCCCCGGCCGGAGCCGCCTCCGCCGCCGGGGTCCGCCGCGGCGCACGGGCGAGAAAGTGACCTGGGACATAGCAATTCATTGCCATTTCCAACGCCCACGCCAGCCGTTATCGTCTGCTCCTTGGAATGCCATGGCAGCGAAGCCGTGTGGAGGAGACAACTTTATGGCCGGCAACCGGGTCCAAGCCGCGAAGCAGCTTCCCGACGCGTACGCGAAACTCGCCGAAATCAACGGGATCATCGAAGGAGTTCTCGACCAGGAGCTCTACGAACTGGTCAAGCTCCGCGCCTCGTTTCTGAACGGGTGCGCTTTCTGCGTCGACCTGCACGCGCACACCGCGCTGAAGGCGGGCGAGTCGGTGCAGCGGCTCCTCCTCGTCGGGGCGTGGCGGGAGGCGGGCGACCACTTCACCGACGCCGAGCGCGCCGCCCTGGCCCTGGTCGACGAGGTGACCAGGCTCGGCGACCACGGCGTGTCGGACGAGGTCTACGACGAGGCCGCCAGGCACTTCTCCGAGAAGGAGATCGCCGCGCTGATCATGGCGATCGGGCTGATCAACCTGTACAACCGCCTCGGGGTCACCACGGCGATGAAGCCGCCCAAGCGCTGAGGCGGCTCGGCAGGCGTCCCCTCGGGGCGGCCGGGAGGAGGGCACCCGGCCGCCCTCTCGCCGTGCCCGCACCCCCGGCCGCGCCGCCCCGTCCCCGGCCGGGCCGGTGCGCTCCCGGCCGGGGACGGTCAGTACCGGACCTTCCGCAGCGGGGGGCCGAACGGCGCCGAGTCGAGCCACCGTCCCGCCGGTTCCCAGAACGGGGCGAGCAGCGCGGCTCCCCGCTGGCGCAGCCGGTCCCGCCGCCCGCGGGCCAGCAGGTGCGCGCACGCGGCGCCGGCGGCCCGGCAGTTCTGCCACGCCGCGGCCCGCCGCTCCCGGTCGTAGCGGCCGACGTCGCCGTCGGCCACGGCGTCCACCGCCGCGACGGCGTCGGCGATCCCCGAGTTCATCCCCCGGGCCCCGAAGGGCGGGAACAGGTGGGCGGCCTCTCCGGCGAGGAGCACCCGGTGGCGGCCGTCGACCAGCCGCTCGGCGACCCGCTGGTGGAAGCGGTACCGGGACACCCACGTGACCTCGTGGCCGGGGAGCACGTCCGCCAGCCATCCGTCGGGGTCGCCCGCGAAGTCGGCCGCCTCCTCCTCGTCGGCGCACTGGAGGTCGACGCGCCACCCCCCGCGGAACGGGACCAGCAGCACGTTGCGTCCGCCGACGCCCGGGTGCCGGTAGTGGAACACCCGCTCGGGAGGCAGCGGGTGCGCCGCGTCGGCGACGTCCACGACGACGAAGTCGCTGCCCGACGTCGTCCCGGCGAGGGGGATGCCGAGGGACCTGCGCACCGCCGAGCGGGCGCCGTCGGCGGCGACCACGTGGGAGGCGTCCGTCCCGCCGCCGTCCGCCGTGCGCACCCGCACCCCGTCCGGGCCGGGGTCGACCCCCGTGACGGGGGTGTTCCAGACGATCCGGCCCCCGGCCTCCTCGTAGGCGCGGCGCAGCCGCTCCTCCAGCAGGGTCTGCGGCAGGCTGGTGAACGGCGGGAGGTCGGCCGCCGGCCGCCGGCCGTAGGTGCGGGCGTAGACCTGCCGTCCCGCCCACAGCGTCCGTCTGGTGCTCCAGACCAGGCCGTCGGCGGCCAGTTGCCGTCCCAGGCCGGGCCGGAGCCGCTCGAACGTCCGCAGGGACGCCTGGTGGACGAAGATGGCCCTGCTGCCGGGGCGGACCCGGGTCGAGGGCTCCGCCTCCAGCACGGTGACCGGCGTGCCGCGGCTGAGGGCGGCGAGTCCGGCGGTGAGCCCGACGGGCCCCGCCCCGACGACGACGAGCCCGCTCATGAGGCGTCGACCAGGCTCGGGTCGAAGCGCTCTTCGACGTAGGCCACGGGCACTCCCCGGGAGCGGAGGAGGTAGCCGCGCCACACCGCCCGCCCCCGGTCGGCGCGGCGGCCCCCGGTCTCCCGGTGCCACGGGGAGCGGCCGGACGCCACGAGCTCCCGCGCGAAGTCGGCCGCGTGCGGCGCCAGGGTCCGCCCCAGCGGCTGGGCGAGGTCCGCCAGGGCCGCGGCCAGCCGGGGATCGGCCGGGAGGCCGGCCACGACGGTGTTGCGCGAGACGGGTGCGCCGTTCGGGGCCGCGAGCTCGGAGCGGCGGACGACGAGCTGCGCGTCCCGGTCCAGGCGGAGGAGGTCGGCGACGCTGCGGCAGAACGCCGGGGCGGGGTGCCGGGACTGCCGGAGCACCCGCACCGTGAGGGGCTGTCCGGTCCACTGCTCCAGGAGCTCGGTGGTGGAGCCGGTGTGCTCGACCAGCCGCCGGGTGGCCGGATCGGCGAACTCCGCCGGGCCGCTCCGGGAGCACAGGTCCAGGGCGCACCGCGGCGGGGTCCCTGCGGCGGGGCCGGGGTGCCGCCGACCGGCCGGGGCCGGCCGCAGGCCGGTCATGCCGCTCCTCCCTCCGGTCCGGCGAGCGCGGTGCGCAGCCGCGCGAGGTGGGCGACGAGCTGCTCCCTGGCGTGGTCGTGGACGAAGGGCCCCCAGGAGATCCGCGCCACCCCGAGGTCGGCCAGCTCCCGGACGGACAGCCCGCCGGGGCGGCACAGGATGTTGACGGGGCCGGGGATCCGCTTGACGAGCGCGCCGACGGTCTCGCGGCCGGAGGCGAGGATGGGGAAGACGCAGTCGGCCCCGGCCTCGAGGTAGGCCGCGGCCCGCCGCACCGTCTCCTCGACCAGCTCCGCTTCGGGGGTCTTCCCGCCGTCGATCCTGTCGCGCAGGAAGGTGTCGATCCGGGCGTTGACCACGGGGGCGTCTCCGGCGGCCGCCCGGATGCCGGCGATGCGCTCGGCCTGCTCCGCCGGGTCGGCGAGGGTCCCCTCCGCGTGGCGGCTGTCCTCGATGTTGCACCCGGCGGCGCCGGTCTCGACCAGCCAGCGGCCGATCTCCTCGGGCGCGAGCCCGTAGCCGCCCTCCAGGTCGACGCTGACGGGCAGCGCCACCGAGCGGACGATGCGGGCGGCGGCGGCCAGCATCTCGTCCCGGGGCGCGCTCTCCCGCCCGCCGTAGCCCAGCGCGGAGGCGACGCCGTCGCTGGTGGTGCCCACGGCGGGGAAGCCCGCGGCCTCGGCGGCGCGGGCCGAGGTCGCGTCCCACACGGTGGGCAGCAGCAGGGGGCCGTTCCCCTCGCCGTGGAGCCTTCTCAGTTCCCGGGCTTTCTCGTTCATCCGTGGAGTTTCTCCAGATTCCGGTTCACCCAGTTCGCGACCTGGATGCGGGAGGTGCACTGCAATCTGCGCATGACCTCGCGCACGTGGTTGATCGCCGTCCACTCGGCGATCCCCAGGTGTTTCGAGATCTCCCGGTTGGTCAGTCCGTCCGCGACCAGTTCGGCCACCTGCCGCTGTCGCGGGGTCAGGATGGAGGGGTGGTCGTGCATCACCGAACCCCGGTGAAAGGAAAGTCCTCCCCGTACGTTCCGTTCGGCCACTTTCTCTCTGACGAAGCTGCGCATGGTATTGAGAAAGGTGAACGTGGGGCGGTGCTGCGGATCGTGGCTGACCCGGAGGAAATTCCGCTCTATCAGCATCAGCAGGAAGTGGTCGACCCGCTCCGAGGACTCCCCGATGATTTCCCGTGCGCCGTCGAAGGTGAATTCTTCGTGGTCGCCCAGGCGCAGCAGGATTCTGCGCGCCTCGACCGGGAGCGCGCGGTAGTGCCCCTCCAGCGCCTCGCGCATGCTGCTGTGCCGCAGGGACACCGAGCCCGAGCCGCTGCTGAGGATCCCCAGGCCGCTGCGGACGCGCCGGTGCAGCGGTTCGGCGCCCAGGATCCGCAGCAGCGGGGCCGCGAACTCGATGGCCAGCGGCAGCCCGTCCAGGTCGTGCAGGAGTTCGGTGACCGCCGCCCGGTCCTCGTCGGTCACCACCGGGAGGGGGAAGCTGCACGCCCGCTGCATGAGGAGCTGGGTCGCGGGGGCGGCGAAGAACTCCTCGGCGGTCGCGTCCGGCCCCTTCGGGGGGAGGGCGAGCGGTTGCAGCTCGTAGATCCGCCCCTGGTAGAGGCTGGTCGTCTCCCGGCTCGTCACCAGCAGGCTGAGGTCCGGGTCGCGCGCGAGGAGCCCGGTGAGGACCTGCGTGACCCGCTGGTCGGCGGAGTCGTAGTTGTCGATCAGGAGGAGCGCGCGCCGTCCGGCGCCGTCCGGCGCCGACGGTACGGGGTGCTGGTCGGCGAGGGCGGCGAACGCCCGGAGCCGCTCCTGGGAGTCGGCCACGGAGGCGCAGTCGAAGAGGTGGACGCCCCGGGGGAAGACCTCCTCCAGTTCGTGCGCCACTGCCAGGGCCAGTCGGCTCTTGCCGCAGCCGATCGGACCGGTGACGACCGTGGGATCCTTCCCTGAGGCGATACTTCGGGAAAGCTCGTCCAGTTCCTTTTCACGCCCGACCATGGGGGGGAGGGCGTCGATCAGTTTTTTCATGTCACCAGAAGCCAATGGTCGGAGAACAGGGGGAACGGATCCGTCAAAAGCACTCGTCATCCGGTCGGCATGACTCTCCCAGGAAATTACGGCACGCCGAAGGAGCGCTTTCGCAAGCGCTTGGACCTCTCCGACGTAGAACACCGCTCCAATACTGGCCGCTGCGCATCTTACACGCCGGAAACAAGGAAAAGAATTGTTGTTTACACTAAAACAACCGACACCCTGGGTGATGTGTCGGCTACGCGCGGATCATGAATCCGATCCGAAGGCGCCGCGGAGATCTTGACAAAGAAAAGCATGAATGCCCGGTTTGTTGCACGTGAGAAGTCTGATGCTTTTCTCGGTGGCCGCTTCCGGCCAGATGTGGCCGGTTACGGTCTGCCGGGTGGAAACGATTGCTCCCCACCGAATAAGGGACGGGCGGCACGGCCGGACGACCGCCCCCGCGGCCGCACCGCCCCCGCCGGTCAGCGCGTGACCATGGTCAGTTGCGCGGCGATCTCCTCGGCCCACTCCTCGATCCGCGCCCAGTCGCGGAAGTCGCCGTAGCGCCCGCCCATCGCCCGGTAGACGAACCGGCCGAACAGCGGAAGGTGCTCGGGGCGGATGGCCCCGGCGAACAACCGGTGCTCGCGGGCCCTGAGGGCCCGCATGACCTCCGGGACGTTCTTCGGCGTCTGTCCCGCCCGCTCGAACCTCCCGCCGAGGACCTGGGCCAGGCCCACGCTGAACAGCCAGACGGGCCGCCGTGCCAGGGTGTCCGCCTCGCGGAGCGCGAAGTCGGCGGCGCCCTCGATCCAGGAGCCCCCGTGGACCGCGCTGCCGAGCACGAACGCGTCGTAGAGTCCGAGCGCCTCCACCGGCTGGTCCAGCGGCCGGACGTCGACGCTGTGGTCGTGGGCGCGGAGCCGGTCGCCCAGGCGCTGGGCGATCCCCCGCGTGGAGCCGTGCGCGCTCGCGTATCCGATCATCACCAGCATTCCGGCACCTCCTCGAAGCCGCATCGCCCCTCCCCCCTACCCGCGTCCGCCCGCCGCTCTCCCGGCGTCCGGAACTCCCCGCACCCCGCGGGTCAGGAGGTGTCCGTGTGCCCCAGGGAACGCAGCACGCCCAGGCGGTGCCGGTACTCCTCCTCGTCGATCTCGCCGCGGGCGAACCGCTCCGCCAGGGCCTGCTCGGCGCCGCTCGGCCGGGCGGCGCTCCGGCCGCCGCGGAACCGCTCTCCCCTGGCGACCGAGCGGAACAGGGCGACGATGGCCGCGATGAGCAGCAGCCAGAACAGGATCACGGTGACCGTCATGGACACGGCGGCCCAGCCGCCCATCCCGTACTCCCAGTACATCCCGATCCCTCCTTTTCGGCTTCGCGGTTCCGCTGCCCGAAGAAGCGCGCTCCACCGCTCGGCGTGACCCGCGCCCGGCCCGGGCGGAGCAGGCCGCCGCGGCGGTCCCGGGTAGTCGGGGCGGTCCCGGGTAGCCGCGGCGGTACGGCACGCATCCGAGGAGGTGACCGGGATGTCAGAGTCCTCAGTTCCCGTCCGGCGCCACCCGCTCCACGTCAGCGGCACCCTCGACCCGGGGGTGAGCCGCTGGCTGTGGCTGGTCAAGTGGCTGCTGGCGATCCCGCACTACATCGTGCTGCTCTTCCTGTGGATCGCGTTCTTCGTGCTGACCGTGGTCGCGTTCTTCGCGATCCTGTTCACCGGCCGCTACCCGCGCGGCATCTTCGACTTCAACGTCGGGGTGCTGCGGTGGAGCTGGCGGGTCACCTTCTACGCCTACGGGGTGCTGGGCACCGACCGCTACCCGCCGTTCTCGCTGTCGGCGGACGTGGACTACCCGGCGCGGCTGGACGTGGACTACCCGCAGCACCTGTCGCGGGGCCTGGTCCTGGTCAAGTGGTGGCTGCTGGCGATCCCGCACTACCTGCTGGTGTCGGCGTTCACCACCGGCAGCTACCGCATGTCCACCAGGATGGACTGGGCCTCCGGGGGCGCAACGGACGGCGGCCAGTGGGCGGACGGCGGCCAGTGGATGGCGCAGGGCGGAACCCCCAGCCTGCTGAGCCTGCTGGTGCTGTTCGCGGCGATCGCGCTGCTGTTCACCGGCGGCTACCCGCGCGGCATCTTCGACTTCGTCCTGGGGCTGCACCGCTGGGGGCTGCGGGTGGTCGCCTACGCGACGCTGATGACCGACCACTACCCGCCGTTCCGGCTCGACCAGGGCGGCCCCGACCCGGACGCGCCCGCCACCGCCCAGCCGCCCGGACCGACCGTGTGACCAGCGCATACCCTGCGGGGTCGCGGGTAGCCGAGCCGCACTCCGACATCGACCGGCGAGGAGGACGCGGTGAAAGCGGTGGTCTACAAGGAGCCCTACAACGTGGCCGTCGAGGAGGTGGACGACCCGCGGATCGAGGCGCCCACCGACGTGGTCGTCCGGGTCACCACGGCGGCGATCTGCGGCTCCGACCTGCACATGTACGAGGGGCGCACCGGCGCCGCCCCGGGCATGGTGTTCGGCCACGAGAACATGGGGATCGTCGAGGAGGTCGGCTCGGGCGTGGTGAGCGTGCGCCCGGGCGACCGGGTGGTGCTGCCGTTCAACGTGGCGTGCGGGTTCTGCAAGAACTGCCTGGCGGGCCGGACCGGGTTCTGTCTCACCGTGAACCCGGACTTCGCGGGCGGCGCGTACGGCTACGTGTCCATGGGCCCCTACCGGGGCGGGCAGGCCGAGTACCTGAGGGTGCCCTTCGCCGACTTCAACTGCCTGAAGCTGCCCCCGGGCAACGAGCACGAGGACGACTTCGCGCTGCTCGCCGACATCTTCCCCACCGGCTACCACGCCACCGAGCTGGCGCAGGTCAGCCCGGGTGAGACGGTGTGCGTGTTCGGCGCGGGACCGGTCGGGCTGATGGCCGCCTACTCGGCGCTGCTGCGCGGCGCCTCCCGGGTGTTCGTGGTGGACCGGGTGCCCAGCCGGCTGGCGCTGGCCGAACGGATCGGCGCGATCCCCGTCGACTACACCGAAGGGGACGCCGCGATCCAGATCAGGGAGCACACCGGCGGCGAGGGCGCCGACAAGGGCATCGACGCGGTCGGCTACCAGGCCACCGCGGCCGAGGGCGAGGAGCAGCCCGCGGTGGTGCTCAACACGCTCGTCGACGCGGTGCGCCCCACCGGCATGCTCGGGGTGGTGGGGCTGTACGTCACCCAGGACCCGGGCGCCCCGTCGGAGAACGCCCAGCGCGGCGACCTGCTGTTCGCGATGGGCAAGCTCTTCGAGAAGGGCCTGCGGATGGGGACCGGCCAGGCCGACGTCAAGGCCTACAACCGGCAGTTGCGCGACCTGATCATCGCCGGGCGGGCCCGGCCGAGCTTCGTGGTCTCCCACCGGATCCCGCTGCAACGGGCGCCCGAGGCGTACCGGAAGTTCGACCGGCGGGAGGAGGGCTGGACCAAGGTCCTGCTCAAACCCCGCCTGGGCGACTGAGGGAGGACACGGTGAGCGTGACACTGGCGCAGGCCCGCCGGGTCATCGAGGCGGGCGAGGCCAAGGCCGCCGAGATCGGCCAGCCGATGAACATCGCCGTGGTGGACGCGGGCGGCAACCTCGTCGCGCACGCCCGGATGGACGGGGCGTGGATCGGCAGCATCGACATCTCGATCAACAAGGCGTACACGTCGCGGGCGTTCGACATCGCCACCAAGGACCTGGCCGAGCACTCCCAGAGCGGCGGCCAGTTCTTCGGCATCCACGTGTCGAACGGCGGCCGGGTGATGGTCTTCGCGGGCGGGGTCCCGCTGCGCCGCGGCGGCGCGGTCGTGGGCGCGGTCGGGGTGAGCGGCGGCACCGGGGAGCAGGACCAGGCGGTGGCCGAGGCGGCCGCCGCGGCCTTCGGGTAGCGCGC
>Ga0207864_1002627_pt1 | contig 16500 bp, 17 predicted proteins | sample HigsolmetaAR202D_FD_184834 | JGI IMG/M metagenome (GOLD analysis project Ga0207864, IMG submission 184834) | Ionic liquid and high solid enriched microbial communities from the Joint BioEnergy Institute, USA - AR20-2-D (SPAdes) (version 2) ... | reverse complement strand
GGTCGGGCCGCGGCTCGCGCCGGCGACGCTCGCCTCGCCCCAACAGCGCCCCTTCCTGTCCCCGCTGCCGCGCCCGACCGAGGCGGTGCGCCCGACCGACGAGCGCGATCCGGCCCGCAACGCGTACACGGTCCCCGAGGCGCCGCGCTCGCCCTGCTGCGGGCCGCACTTCTGCGTCCACTGGGTCGCGGTGGGGCTGGACGCGCCCGACCCCGCCGACTCCGACGGCGACGGCGCCCCCGACCACGTCGAGCGCGTGCTGGCGGTCGCCGAGCGCGTGCACGAGGCGCAGAACGGGCGCCTCGGGTGGCGGGAGCCGAAGGGCGACGGGCGGCGCGGCGGCGGCCGCGACAAGACCGACATCTACCTCGCCCAGCTGGCCGGGGGGCTGTTCGGGTACGCGGCGCCCGACCGTCGCCAGCTGCGCCGCGGGCGGCGGGCGCCGCGGCGGCTGCACGGCTACCTGGTGCTGGACAACGACTACAGCGCCTTCGAGTTTCCCGGCACCGACCCGGAGGTCGACCTCAAGGTCACCCTCGCGCACGAGTACAACCACATCCTCCAGCTCGGCTACGACGCTTACCAGGACGCGTGGTTCGCCGAGGCGACCGCGACCTGGATGGAGGAGCAGGTGTTCGGCGGCCTCGACGACTACCTGCGCTACGTGCGCCGCTGGGTGCGGCGCCCCCACGTGCCGCTCACCGCGCGCTCGATCAAGATGTACGGGTCGGCGGTCTGGAACGACTGGCTGGCGCGCCGCTACGGGCGCGCGATCGTGCGTCGCGCCTGGGAGCGGGCGATCCACAGCCGCCCCGGCGGCTTCTCGGCCCGCGTCTACGACGGCGCGATCCGCGCCGCCGGGCGCTCCGACTTCGGCCGCGAGTTCGCCCGCTTCGCCGCCGCGGTGGCCGAGTGGCGCACCGGCGCCGGGTTCAGCGAGAGCCGCCTGTACCCCGACCTGCCGCGCCGCGGCACGCTGCGCCCGGGCGGGCGGGCGCTGATGCGCCGCCTCGACCACACCACCTTCCAGGCCCTGCGGGTGCCGGCGCGGGGCGGGGCGGAGCTGGTGGTGCGGGCGCGGGCGCCGCGCGGCACCGCGGCCGGGCTGGCGCTGGTGGGGAGGCTGGGCAGCGAGCGCCGCGGCCGCCCGGTGGCCCGGCTCGCCTACGCGCCGCACGGCGGGCCGCTGCGGGTGCGGGTGGCGCGCCCGGGGCGCTTCAGCCGCCTCACCGCGGTGGTCGTCAACGCCGACGCCGACGCGCGCGGCTTCAGCCCCCGCCGCCTCGACTGGGCCTACCTGACCGACACCGCGCCGTTCGAGCTGGCCGCCCGCTTGCGGCGCCGCTGACGTGCGGTGGCGATCGTCTCCGCGGTCGCCGCCTCGAGGTCGAGGGCGAAGCTGTCAAGGTCGGCCATCGCGTCGTAGTCGCCGACCAGCCCGAAGTTGACCTGGCCGTCGTACGACATCACGCCGACGCAGAGCGCCTGGCGGCGGGCCAGCGGCACCATCGGGAAGATCCACTCCATCTGCCGCCCCAGCACGTAGAGCGGGAACTGGGGGCCGGGGACGTTGGTGACGACGAGGTTGAAGAAGCGCTGCGCGGGCTGCAGGCGCGCCGCCTGGGAGACGATCGTCGGCGGGGTGAAGTCGGTGACGCGGGTGAGGATCTCCGCCCCGACCGCCTGCCGCGAGGACTTCAGGTCGCCCATCCGCTCGCGCATCAGCCGCACCCGCTCGGCCGGGTCCTCGCACCAGACCGGCAGCGGCGCCATCATCGCCGAGATGCGGTTGCCCAGCGCCCCCACCTCGTCGGCGGTGCGCACGCTGACCGGCACCATCGCCCGCAGCTCCAGGCCCTCGGTGTCATGGCCGCGGGCGCGCAAGTACTTGCCGAGCGCGCCGGCGACGATCGCCAGGATGACGTCGTTGACGGTCGCCTCGTGGCGGTCCTTGACCCGTTTGAGGTCGGCGAGCCGCGTCTGGGCCATCGCGAAGCGGCGGTGGGGGCCGATCTCGACGTTGAAGACGCTGTTCGGGGCGCCCATCCCGGCGCCGATGATCTTCGCCGTGTCGGCGACGCTGCGCACCACCTGCCGCGGCCCCCGCAGGGCCGCGCGCACGCCGCGCGCGATCTCGCGCGGGCTGGTGAGGCGCTCGCGCAGCGCCTCGGCGAGCAGTTCGGCGTCGGTCGGCTCGGGCCGCGCGATCCAAGGCGGGGGAGCGGGCGGCGGGCCGGGCGGCTCGCGTTCGAGGTCGAAGAGGACCGTGGTTATGTCGACCCCGGAGATCCCGTCGACGAGCGCGTGGTGGCTCTTGCCGATCATCGCGAAGCGGCCGTCGCGCAGCCCCTCGACCAGCCACAGCTCCCACAGTGGCTTGGAGCGGTCCAGCTGCTGGGAGAAGATGCGGGCGGCGAGGTTGCGCAGCTGCTCATCGGAGCCGGGGGCGGGCAGCGCCGTGCGCCGCACGTGGTACTCGAGGTTGAAGTGGGGGTCGTCGACCCACACCGGCCGCCCCTGGCCGAAGGGCACGAAGCGCAGCTTCTGTCGGAAGCGGGGGACGAGGTGCAGGCGCGAGCGGACGTGTTCGCGCAGCTCGTCCTCGCCCGGCGGCGGGCCCTCGAAGATCATCGTCGAGGCGACGTGCATGTGCGCCCCGGCGCGCTCCAGGTGCAGAAAGGAAGTGTCCAGCCCGCTCAGCCTTTCCGCCACCGCTCCATCATCGCACAGCTCGATGTGAGCTTCGTCACATGTCCGCACCCCGGGCGGGGGCGCGGTGTTGGGTGCGGGAACGCGAAAACCACGACCGCCGAGTCCCCGCCGCGCAGAGGCGGGGAGCGGGGGACCCACCGCCGCGGCATTGCCGCGGCCGGGGCGAATCGGGCGGCGAGCCGCCCGTAGCGCAGACCGGCACGGCCGGAGGCGCGAGCCCGTCAGCTAACCCCGCAGGCGGAGAGAAAGCGAGTGATCACGGATGCGAAAGCTCCTGCCCGCGGCGGCGGCAGCCGTCGCCTTGTCGGCCGGCCTCGCGTCGGCCTCCGACGGTGCCCTCGACGGGCGGCCCAGCGACCTGCCCCGGGCGGGCGAGCGCTCGCCGGACCGCGATCGCGGCGGCCGGCGCGCCCGCGCCCGCTCCCACGTCTCCCTGCACCTCTCCCGCCACGCCGTGCTGCGCGGCGACGGCGTGCGGGTGCGCGGTCGGGCACGCCCCGGCGGGCGCCAGCGCGTGAAGCTGGTCCTGCGCGGCCCGGCGACCCGGGTGCGGCGGCTGACCACGCGCGCCGACGGCACCTTCGCGGTGCGGCTGAAGCCGCGGCGCACCGGCAGCTACACGGTGCGCGCCTACCGCGCCCACGACCGGCGTGGGCGCGGCGCGGCGAGCAAGAGGCGGCGGCTGTGGGCCTACCGCTACGCGGGGGCCTCCTACTACGGCCCGGGCCTGTACGGCAACGGGGTCGCCTGCGGCGGCACCCTGCGGCCGGGGACGCTGGGCGTCGCCCACAAGACGCTGCCGTGCGGGACGCGGGTGAAGCTCCGCTACCGCGGCCGCACCGTCACCGTGCCGGTGATCGACCGCGGCCCCTACGTCCCGGGCCGCGACTACGACCTCACCGAGGCGGTGAAGGAGCGGCTTGGGTTCCCCGGCGTCGGCCGGCTGATGGCGACCCGCTAGGCGGGGTCGAGGCCGAGCCGCAGCTGCCCGGGCGGCGCCTGCGGCTCGGCCGCCTCGCTCGGCTCGAAGGAGGCGACGCGGACGCCCAGCAGCCGCACCGGGCGCGGCGGGTCGTAGGCGCGCAGCAGGTCCAGCGCCACCGCGCCGACCACGCGCGGGTCGTCGGTGGGCTGCTCGATCGTGTGCGAGCGGGTGACCGTGGTCCAGTCGTCGAGCCGCACCTTGATCCCGATCGTGCGCCCCTGCAGGCCGCGCCGCCGCAGCCGCCGGCACAGCTCGGCCGCCATCCGGCCCAGCGCCTCCTCCAACCGCGCCCGCTCGGCGACGTCGACGTCGAAGGTCGTCTCCACCGACTGCGACTTGGTCTCCCGCGTCGTGGCGACGGGGGTGTCGTCCAGCAGCCGGCCGCGGTCGTGCAGCCAGGCGCCGGTGCGCGGCCCGAAGCGCCGTTCCAGCTCGGCGCGGTCGCGCCGGCCCAGCTCGGCGAGCGTTTCGATGCCCAGCTCCCGCAGCCGCTCGACCGTCTTCGGCCCGATCCCGGGCACGATCGCCGGCGAGTCGGCCGCGAAGCGCTCCAGCGCCTCGGCGCGGCTCATCACCGTCAGCCCACCCGGCTTGCCCAGCTCGACGACGATCTTCGCCAGCAAGCGGCTCTCGGAGATCCCGATCGAGCAGCCGAGCGAGGTCTCGGCGCGGATCTCGGCCGCGATCCGCCGCATCGCCGCCTTGGGGGCGAACATCCCGGTCAGCTCCAGGTAGGCCTCGTCGAGGCCCACCACCTCGACCGTCTCCACGTGGCGCCGCAGCACCGCCATCACCTGCGCCGAGGCCTCCCGGTAGGCGGGGAAGTCCGGCGTCAGGTAGACGGCGCTCGGCAGCCGCCGCCGCGCCTCCGCGGCCGGCATCGCCGAGCGGATCCCGGCCAGCTTCCGGGCCTCGTAGCTCGCCGTCGTCACCACCGCCCGCGGCCCCTCGCCGCAGACGACCACCGGCTTTCCCTTCAGCTCCGGCCGCCGCCGCAGCTCCACCGACGCGTAGAACGCGTCCATGTCGACGATCGCGACCACCCGCCGCCAGTCGGACATCGAGGACACCCGACAACGGTACCGCCGCCGCTAACCGGAGCGAACTTACGTTCGCCCTGTCCATCGACCTCGATCGCTGGAGCGACCGGTAGCGGTTGCGGGCGTAGACTGCGGGGCATGGCGGGGCCTTGGTTCACCTGTGAGGCGGCGGACGAGGCGTTTCTCGACGCGGCGCCGCTGCGCCTGGAGGGGGCGTTCGAGATCGCGCTGCCGGCCGAGCGGGTGTGGGCGGACCTGACCTCGGAGCGGCCCTTGCACTGGTGTCGGATCCTGAGCGAGGTGCGCTGGACCTCGCCGCGGCCGTTCGGGGTCGGAACGACGCGCGAGGTGAAGGCGCTGTGGGGGGCCAGCCGGCTGCGCGAGCGCTACTTCCGCTGGGAGGAGGGCAGGCGGCACTCGTTCTGCGTCGTCGAGACCACCAACCCGATGCTCCGGCGCCTCGCCGAGGACTACCTGGTCGAGCCGACCTCGACGTCCTCGTGCCGCTTCACCTGGGTGATCGCGGTCGAGCCGCGGCCCTGGGCGCGGCTCGCCGACCCCGTCAACCGGGCCGTCCTCGGCACCCTGTTCCGCGACACGCGCCGCCACTACGCCGCCGTCTGAAGGGCCGCCGGCGCGGCCCCGTCCGCCCGGAGCCGGGCGGAGCGAGCGGCTAGGCTTTGGGCCCGTGTCGAAGTCCGCAGAGGCGAAGAACCTCGAGGCGATCTCGAAGGCGATCGACCAGCACAACGCCAACTGCCCCTTCCCGGCGGCGGAGGTGCGGATGAACCCGTTCGAGGTCGAGCGGCTGGGCTGGGACTCGATCCGCGGCCTGCCGATCGTCCCGGACAGCGCGATCGGCACCGGGCGCTTCCGCATCGTCTGCTCGCGCGACACCGAGGGCGATGGCCTGGAGGCCTTGGAGGCGGTCGGCCGGGAGCTGGAGACGGTCGCCCCGGCGCGCAACTGAGGCGCCCGGCAGCCGGGCCGCGAGCGCCTGCCGGGCGCGGCGGGCGCCGGCGCCGCGTGCCCGCTCAGACCTCGTTCCAGAAGTCGAGCCCGAGGCTCGACATCCAGCGCTGCGCCTCGATGTTGAGCTGGTACAGCTCGCCGGCGAGGATCAGCAGCCCCATCGCGATCAGGATTGCCCCGCCCGCGGCGACGATCGCCCGGTAGTGGCGGCGCACGACCGCGAAGGCGGTGGTCATGCGGGAGAAGGCGACGGCGGTGAGCAGGAAGGGGATCGCCAGCCCGGCCGAGTAGACGGCGAGCAGGAAGGCGCCGCGCCCGGCCGACTCCGAGAGCGAGGCGGCGGTGAGGATCGCGCCCAGGGTCGGCCCGATGCACGGCGTCCAGGCGATCGCGAACGCCGCCCCGGCGACCACCGGGCCGCCGCGCCCGGCCCGCGCCAGCAGCGCCTCGACGTGCCAGGAGTGGTTGAGGCGGTCGACGAACAGCGCCCCGACGAAGAGCAGGCCCATGGCGACGATCAGCGCCCCGGCGACCTTTTCCAGCAGCGCCTCGTGCTCGCTGAGCAGCGAGCCGAGCCCGGTGGCGCTCAGCCCGAGGACGATGAAGATCGCCGAGAAGCTGGCCACGAAGAGCAGGCTGGGGCCGAGCACGCGACGCCAGCCGGCCCGCTCCAGCTCGCCCGCCGAGACGCCGGAGACCGCCGACAGGTAGCCGGGCACGAGCGGCAGCACGCAGGGGGAGAGGAACGAGACCACCCCGGCGGCCAGGGCGGCGGCGACGCCCACCCCGGCGGCCGGGTCGGCGCTGGCGGCGAGGCTCAACACGGGACCCCAGGTTACCCCCGGCGCGGCGGCCTCGGCCGCCCCCGTCCGGCCCCGCGGGTGCGCCGCTCCGGCCGGGGTCGCGCGCCACCACCCCCGCCGCGCTACATTTGGCCGGTCAGCCAAACAGCCGCAGGGGCACGCGGCGGTACGAAGAGGGAGCGAAGTTGAGCAACCGCACGTTCGTGATCGGGGTCGGGATGACGAAGTTCGAGAAGCCCGGCCGCAAGGAGGGCGACTACCCGGACTGGGCCAAGGAGGCGGGGGAGAAGGCGCTCGCCGACGCCGGCGTCGCCTACGAGGAGGTCGAGCAGGCGTTTGCCGGCTACTGCTACGGGGACTCGACCTACGGGCAGCGGGCGCTCTACCAGCTCGGCCTCACCGGCATCCCCGTGGTCAACGTCAACAACAACTGCTCGACCGGCTCCTCGGCGCTCTTCCTCGCCCGCCAGGCGGTCAAGGGCGGCCTGGTCGACTGCGCGCTCGCGGTCGGCTTCGAGAAGATGGAGCCGGGCAGCCTCGGGGTCAAGTACACCGATCGCACCAACGCGCTCGACCGCCACGCGGCGCGCATGTTCGAGCTGCGCGACCCCGAGCCCTCGCCGCCGGCGCCGCAGATGTTCGGCAACGCGGGCCGCGACCACATGGAGAAGTACGGCTCGCAGCCCGACCACTTCGCCTGGATCGGGTGGAAGAACCACAAGCACTCGGTCAACAACCCCTACGCCCAGTTCCAGGACGAGTACACCCTGGAGGAGATCAAGGCGGCGAAGATGATCCACGACCCGCTGACCAAGCTGCAGTGCTCGCCGACCTCCGACGGCTCCGCCGCCGCCGTGGTCGCCTCGGAGCGCTTCGTCGACCGCCACGGGCTGTGGGACCGCGCGGTGGAGATCGTTGGCCAGGCGATGGTCACCGACCTCGGCTCCACCTTCGACGAGGACGCCGACTGCATGACGATCGTCGGTAGCGACATGTCGCGCACGGCGGCGCGGATGGCCTACGAGGAGGCCTGCGTCGCCCCCGACGACGTCGACGTCTGCGAGCTGCACGACTGCTTCAGCGCCAACGAGCTGATCACCTACGAAGCGCTCGGCTTCGCCGCCGAGGGCGAGGCCCACAAGCTGGTCGAGGAAGAAGCGACCACCTACGGCGGCAAGGTCGTCGTCAACCCGTCCGGCGGGCTGATCTCCAAGGGCCACCCGCTGGGCGCGACCGGCCTCGCGCAGTGCTCGGAGCTGACCTGGCAGCTGCGCGGCGAGGCGGACGCGCGCCAGGTCGAGGGCGCCGAAGTGGCCCTGCAGCACAACATCGGCCTCGGCGGGGCGGCCGTGGTCACGGTCTACAAGCCGGCGGCCTGAGGCGCGCCGGGGGAGGAGGCAGCGATGGCGAAGGAGCGGCGGGCGGTCGGCGGCCGGGCGGTGGCGATCACCGGCGGCGCGCGCGGGATCGGCAAGGCGATCGCAGCGGAGCTGGTGCGCCGCGGGGCGCGGCCGGCGATCGGCGACCTCGACCTGGCGACGGCCGAGCGCGCGGCGGCGGAGCTGGGCGGCGGCACCGTGGCGCTGCCGCTCGACGTCACCGACCGCGACTCATTCGCCGCCTTCCTCGACGGGGCGCGGGAGCGGCTCGGCGCCCTGGACGGCGTCGTCAACAACGCCGGGATCATGCCCGTGACCCCGATCGACCGCGAGAGCGAGGACTCGATCCGGCGCCAGATCGAGATCAACCTGGTCGGGGTGATCACCGGGACCAGGCTGGCGATCGAGCGCCTGCGCCCGCGCGGCGAGGGCTGGATCGTCAACATCGCCTCCCAGGCGGGCAAGGTCGGCCTGCCGGGGATCGCCACCTACGCGGCGACCAAGCACGGCGTGGTCGGGTTCAGCGAGGCGGTGCGGGCCGAGCTGCGCGGCTCCGGGGTCGAGGTGGTGTGCGTGATGCCGACCCTGGTCAACACCGAGCTGACCAGCGGGGTCGGGCAGCGGTGGGTGCGCTCGGTGGAGCCGGAGGACGTCGCGCGGGCGGTCGTGGACGCGATGGAAACCGGCCGCTTCGAGGTCTTCGTGCCGCGCTCCAACGGCTGGCTGCTGCGCTTCGCGGCGCTGATGCCGCGCCGGGCAGCGGAAGCGATCGGCCGCCTGATGGGAACCGACCGGCTGATGACCGAGGTCGACGAGGCGGCGCGGCGCGCCTACGAGGAACGGGCCGCGGCTAGCGCCGGCGGCGCGCGTGCCGGCGCCTCGCACGAGAAGACGGCCGCCGGGGGCTGAGCCGGTGGGGCGTCTCTACGACGCCGTTTGCGGGCGCGCCTTCGCGGCCCTGTACGACCGCGGCCTGGAGGCGACCGAAGAGGCGGGGCTGCGGCGGATGCGGCGCGAGCTGCTGGCTGGCGCGCGCGGCCGCACGGTCGAGGTCGGGGCCGGCACCGGCGCCAACCTCGACCTCTACCCGGACGCCGTCTCCGAGCTGGTGCTGACCGAGCCCGACCCGCACATGGCGCGGCGCCTGCGCGCTCGCCTGGGCGGCGCGGGCCGCGCCGCCAAGCTGGTCGAGGCGCCGGCGGAAGCGCTGCCCTTCCCGGACGCGAGCTTCGACACCGCCGTCGTCACGCTCGCCCTCTGCACGATCCCGCGCCCGGCGCAGGCCCTCGCCGAGGTCGCCCGGGCGCTGAAGCCGGGCGGGCGGCTGCTCTTCCTCGAGCACGTGCGCAGCCGCGACCCGCGCCTGGCCCGCTGGCAGGACCGCCTCGAAATACCCTGGCGCTTCTTCGGCGACGGCTGCCACTGCAACCGGGACACCCTGGCCACGATCGCCGCCTCGCCGCTGGAGGTGGAGGAGGTGGCGCACGACCGCATGCCCAAGGCCCCGCCGCTGGTCCGCCCGCTGATTCGCGGCAGCGCGGTCCTGCCGGCCTGAGGGCCGCCTAACGAGCCCCGCGGCGCAGCGTTTCCAGAACTGCCCGGCCGGTGACCCAGGAAAGCATGGAAAGGCGAAGTTGAGTGGTGTCCGGCGTCCTGCGAGAGCCAGAGCGCGACGCCGCTGCCCACGACGCCCATCGCGCCGAGACAGGCGGAGAAGCCGGCGAACGCCTCGCGCGTCGGGTCGCGGATGCCGAGTGCGCGGATCAGCGCCGCCTGCTCGACGGCGAAGGCGATCAGCAGCGTGGCGCCGGGCAGGGAAAGCTTCCACGGGCGCCCGTCCATTCGGCGCCGCAGCCTACGGCGTACCGGGGACGGACCGAGTGCGTGACCGAACGCTCGATAATGGAGGTTATGTCAACTTGAAGCGGCGACGGCGCGGCCGCGCCGGGGCGGCCGCGCCCGTTGCGGGCTCTCAGCCCGTTTCGCCGGCCGCTTCGATCGCGGCTTCGAGGTCGACGGGCGAGCCGACGTCGAGGATTTCCAGCCCTTCGGACCCCGGGCCGCGCACGGCAAAGGTCGGCGTGCCGGTGAGACCGAGCCGTTTGGCCTGCCGCGTCGTCGCTTCGACCTCGCGCTTGGCCTTCTCCGCCTTCGCTTCGCGCCGGAAGCGGCCCAGGTTGCGCACGCCCGCGGCGCGCGCCACCGCCTCGACGAAGTCGTCCGTTACGTAGCCGGCGTTCTCGCCGCCCTGGTTGCGGAAGAAGATCTCGATGAAGCTCCAGGCGCGTCCCTGGGCGCCGGCGGCGATCGCCGCCGCCCCGGCGTCCAGCGATTCCGGCCCGATGATCGTGAAGTTGCGGAAGACCAGCTTCGCCTCGCCGCGCTTGATCGGCCCTTCGATCACCTGCGGCAGGATCTGCTGCGCGTAGGCGGCGCAGGCCGGGCACTGCAGGTCACCGAACTCGATCAGTTCCACCGGCGCCTTCGGGTCGCCCAGCGCCATGCCGTCCTGCGGGATGCCGCGCAGTTCGCGGTTGACCTCCTCGACGCCCTCCAGGTCGACGTCGCCCCCGCCGCCGCTCGAGGCGTTGACGACGATCACCACCACCAGCACCGCCAACGCCACGAAGGCGAGGCCGGCGCTGAGCTTCAGCAGGCGCGACCGGCGCTCCGCCGCCCCCGCTTCGCGTTCTTCCCGCAACCGCTGCTGCCTGCGCTTCTCGCGCTCCTTCTTGCCGCTCATCGCTCCTTCCTGGGCCGTTTCTGGTGTCTGCCGCCCTCAGCCGCGCTCCGCGGCCACTTGGCCGGCGTCCGTGCCGCCGTAGCCGATCAGCCGCGTGGCGTTGAGCGCGAACAAGATCGTCATCAGCACCGCGCTCGCCACGCACCACTGGCAGATCGCTTCGATCTTGAAGATCTCGAGGTAGGTGAGAAAGATGCTGTACCCGAAGCCGCCCAGCGTGAGGGCGAAGCCGCCGAACCGCCCCAGGTCGCCGGAGACGAAGGCGGTGGCGAGGATCAGCAGGTAGCCGACGATCCCGATCACCGCCACGTTGATCCCCGCCACCTCCGAGTAGGAGCTTTCCGCGACCTTGGCGCACCCGCCCCCGCCGGCGATGCACGCGGGCGCCCCACCGCCCGCCTCCGAGATCGCGATGTAGGAGGCGACCCCAACGCCGAGCGTGGCGACGAAGGCAATCGCCTTGCGAAGCGTGCCTTCACTCGGGATTCTCATAGCGATGAGGATAAGCGCTCCCCGCGGCCCCTGCTTGAAGGGAAGCTAAAGGCCGCCGGCCGCGATCAGCTTGCAGAAGGCGGCGATCTCCCGCGACAGCCGCCCCCCCTGCCAGGCGAGCGGCGAGGCGCCCGGCTCCTCGCTCACGAGCCGCGCGCGCGGCAGCCGCTCGGCGTAGGCGGCAGCAACCGCGTACGGGTGCCCGGGGTCGGCCTCGTCGTGGCTGGCGACCACCAGCGTCGGCACGTCGAGGCCCTCCAGCTCGGCGATCGAGCCGAAGGGGCGCAAGCGCGGCACCTGGCGCAGCGCCTCCGCCACCGCCCCGAGGTCGCGGTGCAGCAGCATCCGCTCGCGGGTGAAGCGCAGGACCGCGTCGCGGAACTCGGGCGCCACGCCCTGGCGCTCGCCGATGTAGGCGACGAAGGCGTCGACGCCGCCCTCCTGCAGCGCGTCGGCGAGCCCGTCCCAGTACATCACCTGCGCCGCCCCGTCGGCGGGCTGCTCTTCGCCGGTGTAGACGGGACCGATCACCACCAGCCCGGCCAGCCGCTCCGGCCGCCGCAGCGCGTAGGCGACCACCGTGTGGGCGCCCATCGAGTGCCCGCCGAGCACGAAGCGCTCGCCGCCCAGGCGCGCCTCGACGACCCGCTCGAGGTCGTCGACCAGCTCCGGGTATCCATAACCCTGACCGGGCGGGGCGGGGTCGGACTCGCCGTGGCCGCGCGCGTCGTAGGTGACGACCCGGTGCCCGGCGCGCTCCAGCGCGCGCGAGCCGTGCAGGACGTAGCGGCGCGTCGCGGTCAGCCCGTGGCAGAGGACGACCGGCGGCCCCTCCCCCGCCTCCTCGCCGCGCAGCGTCGGCGCGCCGGCGACCTCGAAGGCGCTCGCCATCAGGGGATCGCGGCCAGCGCCCGTTCGAGGTCGCCGACCGACTCGTAGGTGAGGCCGAGCGCGGTCACCTTGCGGTGGCGCACGATGCCCGCCTCGTCGACGATGAAGATCGCCCGCCGCACCAGCGGCCCCGCCGCGACCCCGTAGGCGCGCGCCACGGAGCGGTCCTCGTCGGCGAGCAGCGGCACGTTGAGCCGCTTCTCGGCCGCGAAGCGCTCGTGCGAGTCGACCGACTGCGGCGAGATGCCGACGATCGCGGCGCCGAGCCGGTCCAGCCGCTCGCCTTCGTCGCGGTAGGAGCAGAACTGGCGCGTGCAGACGGCGGTGAAGTCGCCCGGGTAGAAGGCGACGATCAGCTTTTCGCCCCGGTAGTCGGCGAGCCGGTAGGTGCGCCCGCCGGTTCCCGGGAGCGCGAACTCGGGCGCCGCGTCGCCTACCTTCACCTTCGCCACGCAGGCGAGCTTACCCGCCCGCGCCGCGCGCGCCCGCGAGCGCCGCCCTCGCGGCGCCGGCGGCCCGGCCCGCTCAGCGGCGCTCGACGGTGACGCGCTCGATCACCACCGGCCGCAGCGGCGCTTCGCCTTCGCCGCCCATCTTCTCGATCCGGGCCACGGTCTCGTAGCCGTCGCTGACCCGGCCCACCAGCGCGTACTCGGGCGGCAGCCCGGCGTCGTCGCCGGTGACGACGAAGAACTGGCTGCCCGAGCGCCCGGGCGGCTCGGCGGGCGACTTCGCCATCGCCACCAGGCCTTTGGTGTAGGCGAGGTTGGGCGGCGGCTGCTCGTCGACGCTGTAGCCGGGGCCGCCGGTGCCGGTGCCCTGCGGGTCGCCGCCCTGGATCACGAAGCCGGGCACGATGCGGTGGAAGCCGAGCCCGTCGTAGAAGCCGCGCTCGGCGAGGAAGGCGAACGAGTTGGCGGTCTTCGGCGCCCGCTTGGTGTCGAGCGCGATCTCGAAGCTGCCGCAGCTCGTCTCCACGACGGCGGTCGCCCGCTCGCCGCGCCGCAGGACGCGGCCTGGCTTCTTGAACGAGGCCCGCTTCGGCTCCGGCGCCTCGACCTCGGCGCAGCCCTCGACGCCCGCCGCCGTCCGCGAGCCGTCGTCGTCGCCGCCGCGGGTGGCGACGATCACGGCCACGACGAGCGCCGCCGCAAGCGCGAACGCGGCGAGGATCGCCGGCCGCCGGTCGGTTCCGCCCTGCTTCATCGCGCGGCACCCTAGAGCACGCCGCGGCGGCTCTACGATCGGGAGCGTGAGAGCGACCCCGACCCCGCCCCGGTGCCGGCGCCGCGGCTGACGCCGCTGGCCGCCGCCGTCCTGCACGTCGGCGAGCCGGAGCGCGCCCTGGTAGTCGAGTGCGGGGACGGCGACGGGGCGCTCTTCCTCGCCCGCGAGTTCCCGCGCGCCGCGGTGCGCGGCGTCGACTCCTCGCCGGACGCCGTCCGCGCCGCCGCCGCCCGCGTCGGCCTCGACCCGGAGGGCCGGGTCGCCTTCAAGCAGGGCGCCCCGCGCCGCCTCCCCTTCCCCGACGAGCAGTTCGACCTCCTCGCCGCGCTCGACGCCCGCCCGGCTCCCGCCGAGGCGGCGCGCGTGCTGCGGCCGGGCGGGTTCCTCGTCCTCGCCCGCTCCGGCCCCGGCCGCCCGCTCGGGCCGCTGGCCGCCCGCCGCCTGGCGCGGCGCGGCTTCGAGCCGGTGCGGCGCGGCCGCGCGGGCGCCGGCGCCTGGACGGTGCTGCGGCTGCGCGGCGGCCGCCCCGCGCGCGGCTAGGCTGGGCGCCGCATGGACGTCGCAGGGACGCCGCTGGCGCTGATCGTCAACCCGCACTCGGCGGGCGGGCGGGCGCTGCGCTGCCTGGAGGTGGTGGAGGCGGCGCTGGACGCGCGCCGGGTCGAGTTCCGGGTCGAGCGCACGCGCAGCCTCGAGCACGGCGTCGAGGCGGCGCTACTGGCGGCCGAGGCGGGCGAGCTGCCGGTGGCGATGAGCGGCGACGGGCTGCTGGGCGCGATCGGCGGCGCGCTGGCGGGCTCGGAGTCGCCGCTGGGCGTGATCCCCTGCGGGCGCGGCAACGACCTCGCGCGGACGCTCGGCATCCCCACCGACCCGGCCGCCGCGGTGGCGGCGCTGCTCGCCTCCCGCCCGCGCGCGATCGACGTCGGCGAGGCGAACGGCAGCCGCTTCCTCGGCATCGCCAGCACCGGCTTCGACTCCGATGCCAACGCGCTCGCCAACCGCACCCGGCTGGTGCGCGGCAACGCGGTCTACGCCTACGCCGCCCTGCGCACGCTGGCGAGCTGGAAGCCGGCCCGCTTCACGATCGCCGTCGGCGACGAGCGGCGCCGGGTCAGCGGCTACTCGGTCGCGGTCGCCAACAACTGCTGCTACGGGGGCGGGATGCGGATCGCGCCCGACGCCGAGCTGGACGACGGCCTCTTCGACGTGGTCACGGTGGGCGAGGTCGGCAAGCTGCGCTTCGCCGCTAACCTGCCGAAGGTGTTCAAGGGCACCCACGTCGACAGCGACGAGGTCGGCGTCTTCCGCGCCCGGCAGCTCGAATTGAGCGCCAGCCGCCCCTTCCCCGTCTACGCCGACGGCGAGCACCTGACCGACCTGCCGGCCACGCTGCGGGTGCTGCCGCGGGCCCTGCGCGTGCTCGTCCCGGCCGGCGGGGCTTGAGCGCCCCGGGCGCCGCGCCGCCGCGCGGCGGGGCGCTGTTCGGGGCCAAGCTGGCGCTGGCGCGGGCGCTGGGCGCCGCGAGCCGGGCGAGCGGCCGTGGCGGCGGCACGACGCTGCCGGGGCGGGCGCTGCTGCGCATGCAGCCGGACGCGATCGCGCGGCTGGGGGCGCGCCTGGAGGGCGGCACGACGATAGTCAGCGCCACCAACGGCAAGACGACGACGGCGGGGATGATCGCGGCGCTGCTGGAGGCCGTAGGACGCCGCCCGGTCCACAACCGGGCCGGCTCGAACATGGCCTGGGGCGTGGCGACGGCGCTCTTGGAGCAGGACGGGCGCGAGGGGCTGTTCGAGGTCGACGAGGCGTGGCTGCCCCGGGTGGCGGCGGAGCTGGACCCGACCCTGGTCGTGCTCGGCAACCTGTTCCGCGACCAGCTCGACCGCTACGGGGAGATGGAGGCGCTGGCCGAGGAGTGGGCGCGGGCGCTGGCCGCGCCGGGCCGCCGCGCCGGCCTGGTGCTGAACGCCGACGACCCGCTCGTCGCCGACCTCGGCCGCGGCCCCGACGGCGGCGCGCGCGATGGGGTCACCTACTTCGGGATCGAGGACGCCTCGCAGGCGCTGCCGGAGCTGCAGCACGCCTTCGACGCCAAGCACTGCCGCCGTTGCGGCCACCCCTACGCCTACGAGCGCGCCTTCGTCGGCCACCTGGGGCACTACTCCTGCCCCGGCTGCGGCGCCGCCCGGCCGCGCCCGGACGTGGCGGCGACGCGGGTCGAGCTGCGCGGCATGGACGGCTCGCGGGCGACGCTGCGCACCCCCGCCGGAGAGCTGGAGCTGTCGCTGCCCGTGCCCGGCCTCTACAACGTCTACAACGCGCTCGCCGCCGTCGCGGCTGGGCTGCGGCTCGGGGTCGAGCCGGGGACGATCGCCGCCGCCCTGGGCGGGATGCGGGCCGCCTTCGGGCGCGTGGAGACGATCGAGGTCGACGGGGTCGGCGTCTCGATCCTGCTGATCAAGAACCCGGCCGGGGCGAACGAGGTCCTGCGCACCCTGCGCCTCGAGGCGGGCGACGGCGCCGCGCGGGGCGGCGCGGAGGGGCGGTCCGGGATCGACCTCTGGATCGCGCTCAACGACCGGATCGCGGACGGGCGCGACGTCTCCTGGGTCTGGGACGCGGACTTCGAGCTGCTGGCGGGCGCGGTGCGCCGCGTCACCTGCGCCGGGACGCGGGCGCCGGAGATGGCGCTGCGGCTGAAGTACGCGGGCTGGGACCCGGCCCGGATCGAGGTCTTGCCGGAGATCGACCGCTCCCTGGACGTCGCCGTCGCGGCCGCTCCCGCGGGGCGCCTCTTCGCCTTGCCCACCTACACCGCCCTGCTGGAGCTGCGCAAGCTGCTCGCGGCGCGCGGCCTGGCGCCGGAGTTCTGGCGGTGAGCGGCGCGGCGGCGATCTGGCACGACGTCGAGTGCGGCGCCTACGGCGCCGACCTGCCGCTGTGGGACGAGCTGGCTGCCGCGGCGGCGCCGGGGACGGTGCTGGAGCTGGGCTGCGGGACGGGGCGCGTGGCGCTGCGCCTGGCGCGCCGCGGGCACCGCGTGGTCGGGCTGGACTCCGACGCCCGCCTGCTGGCGGCGCTGCGCGAGCAGGCCGCCGGCCTGCCGTTGCGCGCCCTGCACGCCGACGCGCGCGAGTTCGCGCTCCCCCGGCCGGCGGCGCTGGCGATCGCGCCGATGCAGGTCGTGCAGCTGCTGCCAGGGCACCGTGACCGGCTCGCCTGCCTGCGCGCCGTCGCCGCCGCGCTGCGGCCC
>Ga0207864_1002625_pt1 | contig 16513 bp, 15 predicted proteins | sample HigsolmetaAR202D_FD_184834 | JGI IMG/M metagenome (GOLD analysis project Ga0207864, IMG submission 184834) | Ionic liquid and high solid enriched microbial communities from the Joint BioEnergy Institute, USA - AR20-2-D (SPAdes) (version 2) ... | reverse complement strand
GTCTCCTGGGGGCGTCCGCTCGGCACTTCGACCATCGAGATGCAGCCCGGGACGGGGCAGACGAGCTGGCAGAGGTTGCAGCCGACGCACTCGGGCTCGTCGACCCACGGGACGCGATCGCCGGCGATCGGGCCGATCGGGAGCGGGTTCGGCGCCTTCGCCATCCCCGGGGTGTGCGCCTGCGGAGGCCGCGGGCGATCCTCCGGGCCCGTGAAGATGCACTGGTGCGCGCCGTCGTGGCAGGCGGTGACGCAGAGCTGGCAGCCGATGCAGCTCTTCGGGTCGATGCGCGCGACGATCTTGTACGAGAGATCGAGCTCGCCCCACTCCTTGTACGCGCCGACCGCGCGGCCGCGGAGCTCGCTGACGCTCTTCATGCCGTGCGCGTCGAGGTACTCGGACAGGCCCTCGATCATGTCCTCGACGATGCGGTAGCCGTAGTGCATGACGGCGGTGCACACCTGGACGCTCGTGGCGCCGAGCGCGATGAACTCGGCGGCGTCGCGCCAGTTGGAGATGCCGCCGATGCCCGACAGCGGGATCATCCCGGGCTCGCGCGCCAGCGCCGCGACCATGTGGAGCGCGATCGGCTTCACCGCGGGGCCGCAGTAGCCGCCGTTCGTCGAGAGGGAGCCGACGCGGGGCAGGGGAACGAACCGGTCGAGGTCGACGCCGACGATGCTCTTGATCGTGTTGATGAGCGAGATGCCGTCGGCTTTGCCGGCGATCGCGGCCATGCCGGCCTCGACGATGTCGCTCGTGTTCGGCGTGAGCTTGACGATGACCGGCGTCTTCGCGAACTCCTTCGCCCAGCTCGTGATCTCCTGGAGCAGCTTCGGCTCCTGACCGACGCTCGATCCCATGCCGCGCTCGCACATGCCGTGCGGGCAGCCGAAGTTGAGCTCGAGGCCGTCGACGCCGGCGTCCTCGGCCTTCTTGATGAGGACCTTCCAGTCGTGCTTCGTCTCCGTCATCAGGGAGGCGATGACGACGTTCTTGGGGTACCGCTTCTTCACCTCGCGGATCTCGCGGAGGTTCACGTCGAGCGGGCGATCCGTGATGAGCTCGATGTTGTTGAGCCCCATCAGCTTGCGGCCGTCGTAGTCGACCCCGCCGAAGCGGCTCGTCACGTTCATGATCGGGTCGCCGAGCGTCTTCCAGACGGCTCCGCCCCAGCCCGCGTCGAACGCGCGCATGACCTGCTCGCCGCTGTTCGTCGGAGGAGCGGACGCGAGCCAGAAGGGGTTCGGGCTCTTGATACCTGCGAAGTCGATGCTGAGGTCGGCCATGACTCGTCCTCTTCGTTTCCTTGGCTTCGCGTCCTACTTGGACCAGCGCTCGAGGAGGTACCGCGCGGCGTTGCGACCGTCGGCGACGGCGTTGACCACCTCCTTGCCGCCGTTGATGCAATCGCCGCCGGCGAAGACCTTGGGGTTGCCCGTCGCGCAGGTCTTCGGGTCCTTCACGACGATGCAGCCTCGCGCGTCGAGCTCGACGCCCGGCAGCTCCTTCGCGATCGCGCGCAGCTTCGACTGCCCGATCGCGAGCGCGACGACGTCGCACGGGATCTCGTGCTCCGTGCCCGCGATCGGCTTCGCGTCGGCGTCGGTCTTCGCGACCCGAAGCGCGGTGAGCGTGCCCGCGCCGTCGCGCACGAACGCGACGGGCTGGGCGTGCGTGACGAGACGCACGCCCTCCTTGCGGGCGGCTTCCATCTCGTGGGCGTAGCCGCTCATCGCGGAGGCGTCGCGGCGGTAGACCATCGCGACGTCCGCCGCGCCGAGCTGCGCGCACTCGCGCGCGACGTCGATCGCGGTGTTGCCGCCGCCGACGACGAGGACACGCTTGCCCGCGATCTCGGGGCGCTGGGAGCGCGTCATCTCGAGCTTCATCCTCTCGATCCACGCGGTCGCTCCGTAGACGCCGGGGCCGTCCTCGCCCGGGATCCCGAGCTTCGTGTCCTCGCCGAGCCCGACGCCGATGAAGACGGCGTCGTAGGTGTCGAGCAGCTTCTTCGCCGAGATGCGGCCCGGCCCGTCGTCGGCGCCGACCTCGACGCCCGTCTGGATCTCGACGCCGAAGCCCTGCACCCACTCGACCTCGCGCAGCGCGTCCTCCGCGTGGAGCTTGTACGGCGCGATGCCGGTCGTGTTGAGCCCGCCGGCGTAGGCACGCTTCTCGAAGACGACGGCGTCGTGCCCCTCGAGCGCGAGGTAGCCCGCGAACGCGAGCGACGCAGGCCCGCCTCCGATGCACGCCACCTTGCGCTTGAGCGCGGCCGTCCGCTTCGTCAGCACCGGCGCCTGACCCGGCCGCGTCGCCATTTCCGTGGCGAAGCGCTGGAGGCGTCCGATCTGGATCGGGTCGCGGCCCCACGCGGTGTAGACGCACTTGCCCTGGCAGAGGACCTCCACCGGGCAGACGCGCGCGCAGGAGTGGCCGAGCAGGTTCTGCTCGAAGATCGTCCTGGCGCTGCCCCGCACGTTCCCCGACGCGATCTTCTTGATGAACGTCGGGATGTCGATCTCCGTCGGGCACGCTTTGATGCACGGCGCGTCGGAGCAATAGAGGCATCGATGGGCCTCGGCCTTCGCCTCGGCCTCGGTGAACAGCGGCTTCTTGTCGGGAAGCTCGTTCTCGAGCCGGTCTTGCGGGAGGTTGGCGAGCGTCATTGCATCAGAGCTCCTGACTCGTGTGAGGCGTGCGGGACGGGGAAGGCCGAGCCCGCGGTCATGCGAATGCGGCGAACGACTCCTCGAGAATACGGAGCCCTTCCTCGATCTCGCTCTTGGTGACGTTGAGCGCGGGCGCGATACGGACGACGTTGCCCCACAGACCGCCGCGTCCGATGAGCAGGCCGCGCTTCTTCGTCTCCTCGAACAGGCGCGAGGTGCTGGCTCCGTCCGGCGTGCGGTCGCCGGCCGTCTCGTCTTTGACGAGCTCGATGGCCTGCATCAGGCCCTTGCCGCGGACGTCACCGATGACCTTCGGGAACCTGCGCTTGAGGGCCTCGAGGCCTTCGCGGAGCAGCTTGCCCATGACGGCCGCGTTCTCGGCGAGGTTCTCGGAGACGATGACGTCGATCGTCGCGTTCGCGGCGGCCGTCGAGATCGGGTTGCCGCCGAAGGTCGAGATGTTGCCGGCCTTCCACGCGTCGGCGACGGGCACGGTCGCGAGGCAGGCTCCGAGGGGAAGCCCGTTCGCGATGCCCTTCGCCATCGTCATGATGTCCGGCTCCACGCCCTCGTGGTGCTCGATGCCCCACATCTTGCCGCCCGTCCGGCCGAAGCCCGTCTGCACCTCGTCGCAGATGAAGAGCCCGCCGTACTTGCGGACGATGTCCGTCGCGACCTTGAAGTAGCCGTCCGGCGCGACGATGAAGCCTCCCACGCCCTGGATCGGCTCGGCGAGGAACCCGGCGATCTCGCCCGTCGTCGTCGTCTGGATGAGCTCCTCGATGTCCGTCGCGCATTTGAGCCCGCAGTGCTCGGGCGTCGCTCCGAACGGGCAGCGGTAACAGTACGGAGCGTGCGCGTGCTTGATCGCGGCGATCTGCGTCGTCACCGCGCGGTACTTCGAGTGCGCAGTGAGCGACTGGGCGAGCATCGAGCGGCCCGAGTAGCCATGACGGAGCGCGATGAGCTCCTGTCGGCCCGTGGCGATCTGCGCGAGCGCCACGGCGGTCTCGTCCGCCTCCGTGCCGCTCGCCGTGAAGAAGGCCTTGCCGGCCTTCTTGATCTTGCCCGGCGCGAGATCGATGAGCTTCTGCGCGAGCTCGACGATCCCCACGGTGGGATAGAGCGTGGAGACGTGCCCGAGGCGATCGATCTGCGCGTGCAGCGCGGCGTTCACCTTCGGGTGTGCCTGCCCGACGGAGACGGTGAGGATGCCGCCGAAGAAGTCGAGGTACTCGCGGCCGTCGAGATCCTTGAGGCGTGAGCCCTTTCCTTCGTCGAGGCAGACGGGCTCTTCGTAGTAGGTCCCCACGCTGGGGAAGAGGACCTCCTGGTGCTTCCGACGAAGCTCCGCGCTCGTCCACTTCTTCTCGCTCATCCGCGCGTCCTCCCCGACGAGAAAAAGCAGAGTCTCTCGCAACTTCCGCCTCTGTCAAGCCGAACGCCGCGCACCATGGTCGAGCGTACGCTCGGTTTGACGCGTGAAGACGTCGACGCGTCGAGACGACGTCGGAGGCGAGAAGAACCGATCCGTCAGCGCGCGTCGTGCCGACCGCCCTCGCGCAGCGCGGCGCCGTCCCGTCCCGTGCCGGCGCACGTCGGCGCGCCGCTTCGCTCGTCGAAGCGACGACAGAGATCCGTGATCGTGACGCAGCGCCGGAGGATGGCCTCCACGTGAATCTGCGTCGCGACGCGCCGGCGGCGCGCTCTCTCCTTCGTCGATCGGAACATGAATCCTTTCTCGCTGTCGTCGTGCGACGGCACACGAGCGCCTCCGGCGCTCCGGGCCATGACCACGGATGTTCCGCGCTCGCGCAGACCGACCGTCGCGTGCATCGCGGGCGCGACCGCGGCACGTCGTCGCGCCGGCTTCGAGCGCGAGAGCGTGTTCGACGTGTGCGCGTCGACGACGCCCCCCTTCGTCGTCGCCTGGCTTTCGTGCCGGCTTCACACCGCTTCGTGAAGCCGTGAGCTCGGTAGCAGTCGTGGGCGCGGCGGCGCCTCGGCGAGGCTCGGGCCGCTCGTCATGCTCGCGCGTGCAGCTTCACTTCCTCCATCGACGCCGTCGGTGCGTCGCGTTCCGCCGCTCGACGACCGTCATGTGCCGACCTCCAGGGTGGGCTCCGCCTGGAAACCAAACCAGCACGCGACGTGCCCGCCGCCACGCCCGCGATTCCCGCGCCCGCACACCAACGACTGCGCGTCCTTCCGCACGCCTTTGCGCCGGCGCGCACGCGCTTCCTGGGCAGCACGCGATCCAGCAGTGAGGGTAACGGCGAGCAGGCCAAACCCCTCACGTGCTGGACTGGAGTCCGGAGACTGGAATCGCGAGACCGACGTCAGAGCTTCGTCAAATCCCCATAAGCCTCCGGCCGCCGATCGCGGAAGAACTGCCAGACCTTCCGGACCTCCTCGATCATGTCGAGGTCGCAGGTGGCGACGACGAGCTCCGTCTTGTCCTCGGAGCCGGTCGCGAGGAAGTTGCCGCGCGGATCGACGATGTAGCTCGTTCCGTAGAACTTGCCGATGTTCCACGGCGCCTCGACGCCGACGCGGTTCGACGCCGCGACGAAGTAGCCGTTCGCGACCGCGTGCGCAGGCTGCTCGAGCTTCCAGAGGTACTGCGAGAGGCCCGCGACCGTGGCCGACGGGTTGAAGACGATCTCGGCGCCGTTGAGGCCGAGCGCCCGCGCGCCCTCCGGGAAGTGGCGGTCGTAGCAGATGTACACGCCGACCTTCGCGTACCGCGTCTGGAACACCGGGAAGCCGAGGTTGCCCGGCCGGAAGAAGAACTTCTCCCAGAACTGGCTCGTGTGCGGGATGTGGTGCTTGCGGTACTTGCCGAGGTACGTGCCGTCGGAATCGATGACCGCGGCGGTGTTGTAGTAGACGCCGGCCTGCTCGCGCTCGTAGACCGGGACGATCATCGCCATCTGGTACTTCTTCGCATAGGCCTGCATCACCTCGGTGGTCGGACCGGGGACGGCTTCGGCCGCGTCGTACCAGAACGGATCCTGGCTCGGGCAGAAGTAGGGGCCGTTGAAGATCTCCTGCAGGCCGAGGATCTGCACGCCCTGCTTACCCGCCTCCTCGATGAGCGGGATGTGCACGTCCATCGCGGCCTTCTTGGTCTTCTCGATGCTCCACCCCTGCTCGTAGGGGGTCGCGGCCTGAATCAACCCAACCTTCACGTTGCGCGGCATGGTCCACCTCTCGTCCCGTGGCGATTGCGGGAGGAAGGATTCGTATCAGAAAGCACCGAACGACAAAGCCCCTCGTCGCCCGAGGCGTCGCACGAGCCGTACGAGAGGTCGGGATGCACGAAAAAGCCCGCCCCGACGTCGTCGGGACGGGCGAGGGAGTTGGGCCGGGGATCTCCGAATCAGGGAAGCGTGACCGCGTAGAGGCCGGAGCCCTGCGCCGCGAGCTTGCTGTAGACGAGCCGCTTCCCTCGGAAGACGTACTCGCCCTGCGGCACGCTCTCGTTGATCTTCGCGGTCTGACCGCCCGAGACGTCGACGAAGTTGAGGTCGAAGACGTTGAAGGCGCTCGGCGGGGTCCCGAGCTGCTTCGGGTTCGAGAGGAAGACGACGCCAGTCCCTTTGGCGGGGCTGAGCGCGCCGACGATCGTCCCCGTCGCGATCGCCGTGGCCGTACCCCCACCGACGGGGATCGCCTTCAGCGCGGGCCCCGTCGCCGAGAAGTCGCCGAGGAAGAGCGCGTGAGAGGAGGTGGCCGTGAAGCCCGTCGGGAAGACCGCGGCGGTCGATTCGATGGCGACGGGGGAGGGGGTGGCCGCGGTGTGATCGACGACGTGCAGGTCCGAGAGGCCTTGGGCGGTGCGATCGAGCTTGCGGAACGTCAGCTTCCGCTCGTCCCTGCTCAGCGCGACGACGGCCTTCACGCCCTCGGCGAGCGTCGTGGTGACAGGCTTGTCGGCGGTCGTCGCCTTGACGAGCTCGCCCGTGGCCTTGCGGTAGATGACGGCGCTCCCGTCGGACAGGAGCAGGACCTGGGCGACGTTCGTGTCGAAGTCCAGCGTGTCGCCCCCGACCTGGGCCACACGGGCCTGGCTGTTCGAGGTCGTGATGTAGAGCACCTTCGACGCGGTGGCGTCGGCGATCCAGAACGGCACGGCCGTGCCTGCCACCGTGAGGCTCGCGGCGTCGAGCCGGGTGACCGTCGCCGGCGCGCCGTCGGGCACGCGCAGGACCTTCGCGTTCGTGGCGATCGAGCCAGCGGAGGCGGTCCCGGTGCAGTGGGCCGCGATGAAGACCTTGCCGACGAAACCCCAGTACGGCGGGCAGCTCTGCGTGACGAGGTTGACGGCCGTCGTGCCGGTGAGCGTGGCCGCGTCGGAGGCAGCGTCCGTGTCGCGAATGCCGACCTGGGTGGACTGGAGCGCCGTTCCTTCCTCGTTCAGCGTGGCGTTCTGCGAGAAGGCGATCCTCGTGCCGTCCTCGCTCGCCGCGAAGAGGCCGTAGACCGAGTCGGTGGCCACGTTCGTCTTCAGGCCGGTGGCGCGCGTCCAGACGTTCAGCGTGCCTCGCCTGCCCGAGATGCTCGTCCAGATCGCGACCGCGCCGCCGCTCACGACGGCGTCGTCGTTGTCGCCGATGTCCGCGATCTTCGTGGGCGCGCCGCCGGCGATGGGCACGGCCCGGAGCGACAGGGTGTCCTGGGAGAACTCGAAGTAGATGGCGTCGTCACCGGCGAGCCCGAGGAGGCTCACGGTCCCCTGCGCGAGCACGTCGGACTTCAGCCCTTGGGAGGGCCCGCCGCTGCTGCCGCCGCTGCTGCTGCCGCCGCTGCTGCTGCCGCCGCTGCTGCTGCCCTCTTCTTCCTCCTCTTCACCTCCGCTGCTCGTCGAAGGCTTCCTCCCGGACGATCCCCGACCGGACGATCCGCTCGACCCGTCGTCGGCGTTGTCGGGCGGAACGGTCTGGATGATGGTCTCGGTAGTGCAGGCGCTCGCTACGAGAAGAAGGCCGAGCGAAAAGACGGAACCGGCGAGCAACGGAAAGCGCATGGACGACTCCTGAACGAGTGACCCGCGCGTAATAGCCCGTCGCCGCAGAGCGGCAAGGTCTCATTTCGGTTCGATTTCACGTGGCATTACACGCGCGCGGGGACCGGCGCGCGGGGACGGCCACGACCGGCCGCCCGGCCCGATTCATCATCGAGTCCGCGGAGATCCAGCGCGTAGAACGCGTTGCACCCGTAGTGGCCGGTGCTGCCGAGCGGACCGTCGAGCCGGATGAAGCCGTTCCTCTCGTAGAGGGCGCGGGCCTGGGTCATGTTGGAGAGCGTCTCGATGTACATCCTCGAGTACCCGGCCTTCCGCGCTCCTTCGATGCACCGCAAAAGGAGCTCCTGACCGAGGCCCAGACCGCGGATCTCGGGGAGGAAGTACATCTTCCGGAGCTCGCACGTCTGCTCGTCGCCGCCCGCGAGCTGCGCGAATCCGCCCCCGCCGACCACCACGTCCTTCGGCCGCGGCTTTTTGTCGCCTCGCGCGCGGCGACCATCCGGCGCGCGCGTCACGACCCAATACGCCGAGCGCTCGCCTCGGTACGCGCCGTACATGTCGTCGACCTCGGGATCGAGGATGGCGAACCCGGGCCCGCTCGCGCCGAACTCGGGCATCACCGTGCGAATGAGGCTCGCGACGGCCGCTCGGTCGCGCGGCGCGATCGGGCGGATCGTGTAGAGGGCGCGGCGGCGAGCGCGCTCGAGGGCACGGGCGTAGAGCTGCATGCCCCGAAGGACGAGCGCGCGGTCGTCGGCGGGGAGCAGACGCAGCGCCTTTTCGACGCGCGCGTTCGCCTGTTCGTGCACGAGCGCGACCTTCGAGCGTCCCTTCGGCGTCAGCGAGAGCATCCGCGCGCGCCCGTCCTCGTCGCTCGCTCGGGCGCGCACCCATCCGCGCGCCTCGAGCTCGGCGACGATGCGGCTCGTCGTCGATTTGTCGAGCCGAAGGACGGCGCCGAGCTCGGACTGCGGCATCGTCCCGCGCGCTTCGATCTCGATGAGCGCATGGCAGTGCGAGTAGGGGAGCTTCGTCGCGGCGTCGCGGCCGTGGAGGAAGCCGAGCTCGCGCACGAGCTCGCGCGAGGCGTGTCGGAGCGGGAGGACCTCGGGGAACATCCTCGTGCCTCTCACGATCGATCTGTTCGTTGTGCAACGCAACCATGTAGTTGCTCTGCACAACCAAACGAGCCTCCGCGGCGCGCCGCAGACGGCCGAGGGCCGGGCGAGGCGAGAGGCGAAGCCCGGAAAGGGCGGTGACCAGGCGACCGGCCCCCACCGGAGACGTCTTTGCCTGCCGTTGTTATGCTTCTACGTTGCCTGGCATTCGATCGCAGTCGAACATCGAAGCATGCGCGGTCGCGGGGGGAAGGACCGCGAGAGGCGAAGGTTTCCGTGACCGAAGAGCGCGACAAGCTGTTCACCGCACGCCCGCCCCCGGGAGACGGCGCAGACGTCTACAGCGCCTCGACGGTGGCGGGCCAGGCTCCGGCGGACTTGCTCGAACTCGTCCGTGCCGCCGAAGAGGCGGCCACGCTCGCCGTCCGAGACGAGCCGGCCGAGGACGCGGCCGGGGCATCGGACACGGCTCCGGCCGAGGAGGAAGTCGTCGACGTGAGCAACGAAGCGATCGACGCGCCCCCGTCTCTGCCGCCGATGCGCGCCGCCACGCCCGGAACGGCGTTCGCGCCCACGGGCGCGCCTGCGGAGGCGAAAGAGCCTGCCGAGCGCACGGCCGCCGCGGACGCGCGCGGCGCGGGGCTCTCGGATCGCTCGGCGCATGGCGAGCCCCCGGCGGGGAGGGCCCTTCCGCCCGCGGTCGGCATCGCGGTCGTCCTCGCGCTGACGATCGGCGCCCTCGTCGCGTTCGTGCGTTGAGCCGACGCGTCGAGGCGCATGGCGCGCCTCGCGCTCGTGTTCGTGTACGCCGCGCCGCCGGCACGGTCGCGGGCGCGGGCCCGCGACGACGCGGCTCAGGCGTTCCCCATCTGCAGCGTGCTCGATTCGGTGAGGGCGAACGGGAGGGGCTCGTCGAGCTCGATCCCGACGCGGTAGCGCCAGAGCTCGGGTGACGAGATCGGGTTCTCGTCCACGCGCGCGACACGACCCGAGACGTCGACGCCGACATCACCGGCGTGCACGGTGATCTTCAGCCGGTCACCCTTGCTGAACTGCGAGGGCGTGACGACGAGGAGCCCCTTGGCGCTGATGTCTCGCGTGACCCCGTGGCGGCCGCCCTTCTTCTCGGAAGCGAGCGCCACTGCCATGATTGCTGGTGTCCGCGGCTTTCCTCGTCGCTCCTCTCGCACGCTGCTCGGAGCCATCATCCGTTTTCCTTTCCTTCCCGCCGGATTGCGTCCTCCCGGACTCAGGTAGCAGGCGGTAGCACATGTAATCGCGACACGCACCACCGCGGTGCGTCATTATGCGCTTTTCGCGCGAATCTGAAACTTTTCGAGCACCCTTTTCCGGGGCTCCCGCCCCGTTCCGAGCCTCGGCGTCGGTCGAGCTCCGCGACGCGGGCCGGAGCTCGTCGCCGGTCGAGCGTTTCGACCTCGCTCGCACGGACGAGCATCCCACGGGGGCGGTGATCACATTGGGCTCGCCGAGGGAGTCATGGAACCGGCGTCGACACGACCGCCGAGAGCACGAGGCTCTCGGGCGGAGCGAGCCATCGAGGTCTTCCTCGCCGGTGACGTCATGACCGGTCGAGGCGTCGACCAAATCATGGCTCACCCCTCGGACCCGGAGATCTTCGAGAGCTGGCTCCGCGACGCACGCGCGTACGTCGAGCTCGCGGAGGCGGTGAACGGTCCGATCCCACGCGCGGTCGGGGCCGACTACGTCTGGGGCGACGCGCTCGCGGACCTCGAGCGCGCCGACGTGCGCGTCGTCAACCTCGAGACGAGCGTCACGACGAGCGACGACGCGTGGCCGGGCAAAGGCATCCATTACCGCATGCACCCGGACAACGTCGGGTGCCTCACGGTGGCGGGCATCGACGTCTGCGTGCTCGCCAACAACCACGTCCTCGACTGGGGGCGCGCGGGCCTCGTCGAGACGATCGAGACCTTGCAGAGCGTGGGGATCCGAACGGCAGGGGCGGGCAGGGACGCCGCCGAGGCCCAGTCGGTCGTCGCCGTCGAGCTCCCGGGCGGCAGGCGCCTCCTCGTCACCGCCGTGGCGGAGCCGTCCAGCGGCGTGCCGCCCTCCTGGATGGCGTTGCCCGGTCGGCCCGGCGTGGCGCTGCTCGACGAGCTCGACGAGGCCGAGGCCGACGCTGTGAGCTCGAGGATCGCGCGCGAGAGAAAGCCGGGCGACGTGGCCGTCGTCTCGGTGCACTGGGGCTCGAACTGGGGCTACGAAGTCGAGGACGAGCTCGTCCGCTTCGCGCATGCGCTCGTCGATCGAGGCGTGGACGTCGTCCACGGCCACTCGTCGCATCACCCGCGTCCCATCGAGTACCGTCGCGGGCGGCTCATCCTCTACGGCACCGGGGACTTCATCAACGACTACGAGGGCATCCGCGGCTACGAGCCATTCCGGAACGACCTCGTGCTCGGGTACTTCGTCCGCATCGAGGATGGTCGGCTCGAGCTGCGAGCGAAGCCGTACCGCCTGCGGAAGATGCGCCTCCAGCGAGCTTCGCCGGCCGAGGCGGTCTGGTTGGGCGGGACGCTCGCGCGGATCAGCGAGCCGTTCGGGACCATCGTGGACTTCGCCGCCGGCGACATCGTCGCGAGGCCTGGTGCACGCGCCGCGTGATCACGCGCACCAGGCTCTCCGTGCCATGCGTCCCGAGTCGCGGAGGCTCACTCGTAGAAATCCTCCTCCGGCGCGCTCTCGTCGGCGTCGGCCTCGGCTTCCAGAGGGGAATACAGGCGATCCTCGCGGACGGAGCGATCGACCACGCCCACGAGCGGACGACAGAGCGGAGGCTTCGACGTCGGCGGCGAGGTGAACCCGCACGCGCTCGTTCGGTTGCAGTGACAGCCGCTGAAGTCGAGGATGCCGCCACGCCGGAGGATCGGCTGACAGCTCGACTTGTCGCAGAGGCGCTCCTCGCACGGCGTCGAGCACGGCGCGTACGTGATGGTCGCGCCCTCCGTGGTGCACGTGCAGTCGTTCGGCTGGCACGCGAGCCCGGCGGGCACCTGCTCGAAGCGTGCGAGCTGGGACTTGATCGTGAGCGACAACCACTCCGAGACGTCCTCGCTGCAGAACTTGAAGACGCGCTGGTTGTACTCGCCCTGAGGCATGTCATCGAGCGCCTGCTTCTGATCGGGCGAGGCCGTGCTCGGGTTCAGGTCCGGCGGGAGACACGCGATCAGCTTCCCTGCGTACTCGACCGTCTTCGCGCGCGAGAGCGGCAGACGAGGGAACCTGCACTCGCAGTTGCACGCCACCCGCGTCGCGGTCTTCTTCGACATCGGGCAGAGCGTCTCGTCGTCGGCGCAGTCTGGCTTCGTGTCGGTGACGGGCGCACACGCCCAAAACGTCAGGGCGAGCACCACCAGCCAAGCGGCGAGTCGCATCGCCCTCGTCCTCCATCCATGCGTACCTTCTTCGACTCGGATGCGTCGACCGGACGTCGACCATCGACGGGACCTCCGAGGCCCCGCGTTCGTCCCAATCTAGTTCGACCGTCCACCGGCTCTGTCAATGCGGAGTGCTCCGCCGTACGGGCGAGCGCGGCGTCACGTTGCTGCGACGTCCCGCGCCTCGATCGGGTGGCGTCTTCGATCGCTTCTAGGACGTCGTTCGACTCGTACTTACGTCGTTGTGTCGATGCAGCCGTTCGACTCCGCTCGACACACGCACGGGCGACGACGGCTCCTGCGAGCACGACGCACGCGCGAGGGCTTCGCGCTCGTCGCGCTCGCGACCGCTCTCGCCCACGCGACACCAGCGAGCGCCGACGATTCGAGCGACGCGACCATCGCGAACGAGCCACGCAGCGACGCGACCACCGCGAACGAGCCGAAGGCGGCGAGCTCGCGCGCGACCGCGATCGAGGAGGTCCGCATCAACGGCGTGAAGAAGTCCGAGCCGACCGCGCCGCGCGACACGATGCGCGGTCGCGAGATCCGCCAGGTACCGGGCGCGTTCGGCGACGCGTTCCGCGCGCTCGAGGCGCTCCCCGGCGTGACGCCGATCACGAGCGGCCTGCCGTACTTCTTCGTGCGCGGGGCGCCGCCGGGCAACATCGGCTACTTCGTCGACGGCGTGCGCGTCCCCGGCCTCTTCCACCTCGGCGTCGGGCCCGCCGTCATGTACCCGGCGCTCGTCGATCGCGTCGATCTCTTCAAGAGCGCGTACCCGGTGAGCTACGGCCGCTTCTCCGGCGGCGTCCTGTCCGCCGAGACCGTGCCCCCGGCCAAGCGCACGCGGCTCGACTGGACGCTGCGCCTCTTCGACGTCGGCGCGCTCGCCGAGGCTCCGTTCGGACGACACGACGAAGGCTCGCCGCGCGGGAGCGTGCTCGTCTCGGGGCGCTACGGGTACCCGGGCCTCGTCCTGTCGGCGCTCGCCCCCGAGGTGAACCTCGCGTACTGGGACTACCAGATGCGCGCGACCTACGACCTGTCGCGCGTCGACACCGTCTCGGTGTTCACCTTCGGGAGCTTCGACGCGATCCGCGTGCGCCCCGAGGACGGGGGCGCGGACGAGGAGCTCCGCGAGGTGCTGAGCCTCCAGTTCCACCGCGTCGACTTCCGCTGGGATCGGCGCGTGAGCCCCACCGGCTCGGTCCGCACGGCCGTGACGATCGGCTTCGATCGCACCGGGAGCGAGACGTTCAACGCGCGCTCGCACCTCGCCGGCGCGCGCGTGCTGGCGCAAGAGCGCCTGTCCAAGAGCGTCCACGTGCGCGCCGGCGCGGATGCCTGGGTGCAGACCTACGATTTTCGCGTCGCCTCGGCGCGCAACGATCGCCTCGAAATCGACCGGTCCAACGCGAACGCCGGGATCCAGAAGGACGTCAACATCGGAGCGTGGATCGACACGCCGCTCGAGCTCTCGAAGCGCGCGCACGTGACGCCGGGCCTCCGCGCGGACGTCTTCACGTCGCGCGGCATCGGAAACGCGCGCGGGGTCGCGTCGCTCGACCCTCGCGTCACCACGCGCGTGGGCCTCGGGCCCATCTACCATCTCGGCGCGATCGGCGTGGCGCACCAGCCGAGCACGGTGCCGCTGCCGATCCCCGCGCTCACGTTCGCGCAGCTCCGCCGCGGCCTGCAGACCGGCTATCACGCGAGCCAGGGGATCGAGGTGCCGCTGCCATGGAGCCTCACGGCGACCGCGACGGGCTTCCTCCACACGTACACGGGCCTCGTCGATCTCGCCGCGCCTTGCGAGGAGGAAGAAGGCGAGCCCGGGTGCAACCAGGCGCTGAGCCGCGGCCGCTCCGTCGGCCTCGAGCTCATGCTGAAGCGCAACTTCGGCGGAAGGATCGGCGGCTGGCTCGCGTACACGCTGTCGCAGTCGACGCGTGAAGCGTGGGACCCCATCGAGCGCCGACACAGGACGGTGCTCGCCCAGTTCGACCGCACCCACGTCTTCAACGCCGTCTTGACCGTCGATCTGGGCAAGGGCTGGCGCACGGGCGGCCGCTACACCGCGTACTCGGGCATCCCGTACTCCACGACGAGCCACGGCGCCCCCCCGGACGCGCGCACGCCCGACTTCCACCGCCTCGACCTCCGCCTCGAGAAGCGATGGACGTGGGGGCAGGGGAGCAGCCTCGCCTTCACGGCGGAGATGTTCAACGTCCTTCTGATGAAGGAAGCCGTCGGCCTCACGTGCAGCAGCTTCGACGGCTGCCGGCCCGAGGAGATCGGGCCGATCGTGATTCCCAGCATCGGCTGCGAGGGGACGCTGTGAATCGTGGGATTCGGAGCGGGACACGGGATTCGAACCCCAGCGAGATCCGCTCGCCGACAACGCACGATCCGCCTGAAAAACAGGGCGATTCGCACGCGAGCGCGACGTCAAAACCGTCAACGGAGCCGCCCGTATCGGGCGAAAAACGACGGCCAGAACCCGATACGGTGAGCGCCGATCTCGTCGCGCTCGCCGCCGCCGTCGAGGCCCTCTCGTCCGGTCACGCTCGCGTCCTCGCCGCCAAGCTCCGCGCCGAGCTCGAACGGCTCGCCGGCCCAGGCGCCGTGGTCGTGTCGATCGACGCGGGCCGGCGGCGGGCGTAGCCTTAAAAGGCGACGCCCCCACCGAGGCCAACGGTGGGGGCGAGGGGGGACACGAGGACCAGTCGTGCCGAGGAAGAGTATAGCACGTGATCCCGAAGATGCGCTGCGGCGTGCGCTAGACGAGGCGCGCTTGGCCGCGTACGAGCTACGCGCCTGGGAGAAGCTACAGGCGCTCGACTCGATCGAAGACGATGGGACGTTCCCCCCGTTCCGGGTTCGGCTGAAAGCCACCGAACACGCGCGATGGGTTGCGGACCTCATAGACCACGGCAAGGTCATCGCGGGCCGTCTCGACGCGCGCGGCGTGCTCTGCATGTTCTTCGTCCGTTCGTCGCCGATCTCGGACCACATAGAAGCGCGATGGCGGACGCGCGAAGCAGCGGACCGCGACATCGCGAGGCTCGTCCGCTTGCTCGAAGCGAACCCCGCAACTGACGGAGAAGAGCTCGTGAAGCGGGCCATGCGCGCCGTGGACTGGCCCAAGCCGTCGAACCTGTTCTCCGCGCGAGATCAGAAAACGCGCCGAAAGTCAAGCGGCCGCTGACAATCCGGCAGAGTCAGCCGCGCCGGGCTCGGGAGCGCTCGCCATGTCACATCGTGGCGCATGCAGTCCCGATCTCGCAGCATCGACATCGCCCGCCGCCGCGAGGTGGCGGCCCGGCACCACATCGACCCGAGGACGCTCGCCCGGGCGCTCGAGCACGGTCCCGACGCAATCCGCGCCGGTATGACCCGCGATCGCGTCCGCGCCGCGCTGGCCGAGCTGGGCATCCCGCTCGACCCGCCGCGGCCACTGGCCTGATCCCCACCACCGCACGAGGACCACGGCCATGCACTCCGACGATATCCTCCGTTGCCTCGCCGCCGCGCTCGCGCCGTACATGCGGGCCGAGCTCCGGCGAGCTGAGACGCCGCCCCGATACGACACGCTCGACGCGTGGCCGCCGGGATGCCGATCTCGACGGCAAGCGCGCGATCGGATCCGCCGCGTCGCCGGGCACACCCACGACGGCCCCGGCGTGTGGTCCGTCGCCGTCGACGCGTATCGAGCACACTACGCGCGGCGGTCGCCGCCGCAGCTGCGGATCGTCCACGCCGACGACGAGGCGATCGCCGCCGCCGTCCTCGCCGGCACGCGCGCGACGAGGGCATCATGAGCGAGCTCGTCATCCACGCGTGCGGCATCTGCACTCGCGCGTGCAGTCACCAGAAGATTGACCCGGCGCAAGTCGTGATCTGCCGAGCGTGGCTCCGCCGCTGGGCTTACCGGCGCAAGAGCATCAACACCCGGATCGGCAGCTACGCCCTGAAGCACATGGTCGAGCACTCGACGATGCGCCCGGGCATGACGCACGAGCAGATCGACCCGTGGGGCCGCCGTTGGTCGGGGCCGTACATCTACGTCTCGAACGGCGCGTTCATCCTCGCGGCTCTCCTCGAGGGCTATCGAGCGATCCCCTGCTCGAGCGGCTCGCCGAACGCCTACTTCGACCTGGGCATCCGCAAGGTGCCGCTGCCAGTCGTGGAGCTCGACGCAGCATGAGCGCGCCGCGTCCCCGCCCCCGTCTCCTTTGCTCGTGGCCGGCGCCAGATCCAGACTGGCTT
>Ga0207864_1002624_pt1 | contig 16513 bp, 9 predicted proteins | sample HigsolmetaAR202D_FD_184834 | JGI IMG/M metagenome (GOLD analysis project Ga0207864, IMG submission 184834) | Ionic liquid and high solid enriched microbial communities from the Joint BioEnergy Institute, USA - AR20-2-D (SPAdes) (version 2) ... | reverse complement strand
CTGCCTGTATCCCGGCGCCCGCGAGGATTATCACCGCGACTTGGATGCGATTTACCGGCGGCGTGACCGCGCCCGGCATGAGGCCGACGGCGGCCGGGAGCCGTATCAGTTCACCTGGCATCCCAAACTGCCGGCGGCTCCACCCGACTTTCCGGAGCACCCCACGTTTCGATTGACCCGCGGGGAGGCGCAGTTCTTTCGCGACTGCCTGATGGGGCCGGCTTGCCGGAACAGCTTGCTGACGCATCTGGCATGGCATTGCGAACCGGCTGACGTGGACTACCCGTGGGAGCACCCCCGGCTGGCCACATTCTCCGAGCAACACCGCCAACTGCTCGAAAACGCACGGCTGTTCGCGCGGACGATGCATGGAGCCGCGATCCTATACAACCTGCTGCTGGCAGAGGCGGGGATGCGCAATGAACTGGCTGCTCAATACGCGAACGAGTTTCAGGCGTGGTCCGACGATCTGGCGGGTGAAAAACGGCGGATTCGCGAATGGGATCTGCATGGGTTGTGGGAGATCGCCCGGCACCCGAATCACAGCATCACGCCGTGGGCGCGCGAGTTCGTGAAAGGTTGGATCCGGCTGTGGCTCGATCACGGCGCTGGTCTTTGGAAGCGCGAGGACGCCAGGCGCCTCATCCGGAATCGGGAGAGGCGGCTCAAAGGCCCGCGTTCGCGCTTCGTGAACCGGCGTGCTCTGGAGCAGTGGGGCGGCGAGGCGGGGCTCATCCCAATGTCTTTCCGCTGGTACAACGCCAAGACATTTCTAAACGACCTTGCGGAGGGGTTGAAGGCATGATGCTTGAGCCGAACAACCGCTTCCTGCTGACTCAGGCGTTTCGGGCTGCGGCCGGGTACCATTTCCACTCGGGCATCGCGACCACCTACTCGCTCGATCTGACAACGCTCCTGGGCGCGACCGTACATCTCTCGATGTTTGGCGATGAAGGCACGGGCGAAGAGCTCCGCAATGGTATTGCGTTACTGGAAGCGCTTCGAAGAACATCTGCGCGCCTGACCGTTTATTGCCAAATCGGGCAGATCGCCGTTCCCAGGATGGCTCACGTTCTCTACGGCCTGCTGGAACCGATGGTGGCGCCCGTGACTGCGCCTCTGGGCGGTGTTTTTCATCCGAAGCTCATCGTCTTGCGGTTCGAACCAACGGCCCCCGGACAACCTGTCGTGTTTCGGACCCTGGTCATGTCCCGCAATCTCACCTACGACCGGTCCTGGGACGTTGCGTTGGCGGTAGAGGGGTCGCCGACCGGACGGAACCGGCGGGATAACGAAGGCCTACGGGATCTTGTGGCCGCTCTCCCCGGAATGGCGGCGGTCCCAGTGCACGCGGCCAGGCGACAACAGGCGGAATCGATTGCCGAGGAAGTGCATACGGTCCAGTGGATGCTGCCGGATGGATTCGAGGCGCTGTGGTTCGAAGCGCTCGGATTGCGGCCCAGGCGCTGGCGGTTTCCGCAGCGCCAGCGGCTCGCGGTCATCTCTCCTTTCGTCTCCGAGGAGGGACTCCGCGCACTCGCAGATTCAACCAGCGACGCCGTTGCGCTCATCTCCCGGCCGGAGGAACTGGACAAGCTGGCGGGTTCCACGCGCCAGCTTTTCCGACAAAACTTGGCCCTCCGCGAGGCCCTTGAGAGCGAGAACGGCGAGGATACTCCCGCTGGCGTGAGCGTGCTGCGCGGCCTGCATGCGAAAGTCTACGTCGCCAATAACGGGTGGGACACCAGCATCTTCGTGGGATCGGCGAACGCGACCAAGGCCGCCATCGTCGATTGCATCAACGTTGAACTCCTGGCTGGCCTCACAGGCAAGAAGAGCACGGTGAAGGGAATCCGGTGGAAGGCGGCTCCAGCGTGGAACGGCGGGTTCCCATGCTGCCCTTCAGCAAGGAGCAGCAGCGTCTGCCAGATCTGAGGGCAAGCCTTGCGGTCTACCGCCTTGTGTTCGGGCAGCCCCGGCAGGAAGACCTGCTGTCGCACCTGAAGGGGCGCCCCCCAGAGGACATTGCCCGGTGGCGCATCTCGCTGGCGCCGCCACCATTACCCTCGGACATCGCTCCGAGCACCCCACCTCTGGCTGAACCTGAGCATGGCGATTCGTTGTACTGCCGCCGGTGTGGCGAAGCTGTGCTCCACCGATGCGGTGAACCAGCCGGGACGGCACTTCACTGGCAGACAGGCGATGAAGTGATGTTCTTTTACTGGTCGCGACGGAACGGCGGTCCGCAGTACTGCATTGGCGAGGTTGAGGCAGTGAATGATGGTGTCGCGGAAGTCACGTTTCCCGACTTCAGAGGCGTCCTGCGCCGCCGGGAGGGAGATCTATTCTGGGACTCGAACTCGCGTGAGCGCTGCCGATTCGTGAGCCATTGGGACCCGTCGGGTGGGCCAGCGATTGCGTTGGTCTGTCCGAAATGCGGACGGCACATCTCGCACTCCTGTCAGGTTCCTCCACCCTCACCCTGTCACGAGTTCCGGCGGGGCGACCGAACTGTGGTCACATACCCGCCAGCCGACGGGATTGAGGCCGGCTCCTATGTGGGTTTCGTCGTGCGCAGCACCGGCCACGTGGTCAGAGTGAACTTGGAGTATGACGACTCGACAAACGAGACCGTACACTTGGCCAGGAATACCAGCGGCGCCTGGGTTGACCTAGTGTAGTGGGTCCGAAGTAGTAATCAGTATCGGGGAAGCAACGTCTCTACAATAGAGAGGTTCTTCCCGCATGCGCGTTGCTCGCCCGATTGTGCTCAGTCCCGAACAGAAAGAAGCGTTGGAGCAGATTGCGAGGGCGCGCTCCCGTTCCGTCCGCGTGGTCGAGCGGGCCCGGATCGTATTACTGGCGGCTGCAGGAAAGCAGGACAAGGAGGTCGCGGCCGCGTTGAGTATCACCGCCCACAAGGCCGCGCGTTGGCGGAACAGATTTCTCGATCTGGGCATGGCCGGTTTGGAGAAAGATGCTCCGCGAGCAGGGCGCACGCCCAGTATCTCCGCGGCCAAGATAAAGCGGGTGATTCACAAAACCACGCAGGAGAAGCCTGCCAACGCCACGCACTGGTCCACGCGCAGCATGGCGGCAGCCGTGGATCTCAGCGCGGCCACGGTGCGACGCATCTGGCACAAGCACGGACTCAAGCCGCATCTGGTGGAAACTTTCAAAGTCTCCACCGACCCGCACTTTGCCGAGAAACTGGAGGCCATCGTCGGTCTGTATCTGAATCCGCCCGAGCATGCCTTGGTGTTGTGCTGCGATGAGAAGAGTCAGATTCAGGCCCTGGACCGGACCCAGCCCGGCTTGCCGCTGAAGCGTGGCCGGGCGGGAACCATGACCCACGATTACAAACGCAACGGCACGGCGACACTATTCGCGGCTCTGAATACCTTCGATGGTAAAGTCATCAGCCTGTGCCAGGAGCGTCGCCGGCATCAGGAATGGCTGCGTTTCCTTCGCCTGCTTGACGATGCCACGCCCGAACACAAGCAGTTGCATCTGATCGTGGATAACTACGCGACTCACAAACATCCCGCTGTCCAACGCTGGCTCAAGCGCCATCCACGGTTCCACATCCATTTCACGCCCACCAGCGCTTCCTGGCTCAACATGGTCGAACGCTTCTTTCGAGACCTTACCGTGAATCGCCTTCGGCGCGTTGTGTTTCGCGATGTCCTGGAACTGGTCACCGCCATCGACGATTACGTCGACCATCACAACGAACACCCCAAGCCTTTTATCTGGACCGCATCTGCCACCGACATTCTCGAAAAAGTGAAGCGCGCCCGCAGGACTCTCGTTAATGTTCACTCTGAGTGACGCAGACCACTAGCTTACGGCGTTCCCTGCGAAGTCGCGGCGGCCGAATGACTGCCGACGCACTTTCACTCTCAGTGCTGGCGGTCTATGGGGTCGAGTAGAGCAGGATGTAGCCGAGGGTCGCCACTGCTGGGTCTTTCATCTTCAGGCCCACAAGGAAGTGCCCGGCTGAAAATCTTGGGGTCCGTCCGGCTTGCCGTCGCGTAGCGGAGAGCCAGATCCAGGTGCCCGGCGTCTTTGGCGGCGGCGAACCGAGCCCTAGCGATTACAGCGGGGAAGATCCGCTAAGATTGGGATTTGGATCCCTTGGGCCAGATCGGGATGTGCCGGTTCGCCCCCTGGCCATGGAAGCTGCGGCTATGGAACCATCTCAAGCGCATTTGGCATCGGCTGTTGAAGTAATCCGGAAGCGCATTCTGCAGATTCGAGACAGGAAAGAGACGATCGGCGAGCAGAACACGAAGGCGGCCTTGATCGATCCACTGCTGAGCGCCCTGGGTTGGGACCTCCAGGAAATCGACGAGGTCCGCCGGGAGTACAGGCGAAAACCGCAGGACAACCCCGTTGACTACGCACTTTTCCTGAACCGGACAGAATGTCTGCTGATTGAAGCCAAGTCGCTGGAGAAAGACCTGGGGGATCGCAAGTGGATCTCGCAGAACATCAGCTACGCGGCCGTGGTGGGAGTCAAGTGGTGCGTTTTGACCAACGGCGATGAGTATCGGATCTACAATTCGCACGCCGAGGTCGACGTTGAGGAGAAGCTGTTTCGGAAAGTGAGCCTCTCAGGCACCGATTTCAAGACCCTGCTCGACACCATCGCCTTGCTGTCCAAGGACAAGATGCGTGGTAGCCTCCTTGATGAGCTGTGGAAGGCGCACTTCATCGATCGAAAGGTGCGGCTTGCGTTTGAGAGCCTGCTCCGCGAAGACGACGCCGCATTGATTCGGTTCATCTGCAGGAAGGCGAGTGGTGTCACTGCTTCGGAAGCTCGGGCGTCGCTGAAGCGGGCCAAGATCACGATTGATTTCCCGGTGCCGAAGGCCCCCGAACAGCCAGCGACAACTTCACCACCGCCGCATGCTGCGCTGAGCTCCGGAGTGGCAACCTTTCTGAAGCAGGACGGAGACTTTGATACAGAAACCAGGCCTGCGGTGGCAGAAGTCACGCTCTCCACGCTCATAGCGGCCGGCCTGATCACCGCACCCTTGGAGGTCTTTCGCACTTACAAGGGTGTGAAGTTAGTGGCAACAGTTCAGCCGGACGGGCGCGTCGCCTTCGGTGGGCAGACCTACGACTCCCTCTCGACGGCCGGCGGCATGGCGCGCAAGTCGGTGATCGGTGCGCCGGCAGGCCGCGCCTACCCCCAGACCAACGGCTGGGCGTTCTGGCAGTTCCGCGATCCGAAGACCAGCCAACTTCGGGATATGGACAGCCTCCGCCAGGAATTCCTCGCCGGTCAGGCCAAGCGCGACTGATCTGTTGGTAGAGTGTGGCCGGCGGCGGGATCAATGCGGTACGGCCGCCTCTTACGGGCCAAGACTGAACACACCGTGCGTTCCGTAGCCTGTCACTTCGCCAAGTGGCCGTGCAACTATGCCCGTCGCGTTAGTCGGCGGAGGATTTCCGCGCGCAAGAACTGCGGTGCGCCGGCGTGTGAGGCGCACATTCGGTCGAGGTCGCTCTTCGCGTCAGCTTCCACGCCGAGTTGACAGGCTGCCGCCAGGAAGTGGTCCACAGCGGCGGCAAGGTCGAGGGCGGTGATTTCATAACCGTAGCCAGCCAGGATGCGCTCGACGGCCAGGCGTCCGACACGGAGCGCGAAGACGGGGTCAGATTCCAGGAAGTCCCTCGACGCGCGGCTGAGCGTTTTGGGGTCTGTCCGGCCAGTCGTCGCGAAGCGGAGTGCCAGGTCCCGATGCCCAGCGTCTTTGGCGGCGGCGAACCATCGTCCAGGGTCGCCGCTGGCGTCGGCTAGATCGGTCAAGATCCGCTGGGGCTCGATCTCCGGGTACTTCTTTGCGATCTGCCGGAACGTTGCCAATCCCGTATTGGCGTGGTTGGCAGTTAGGGCGTAGCGCTCGTAGGCTTCCTCGCGGCGGCCAGCAGCAAGGAGGATCTCCTCGCATTCGGCGTCCACGGGCGAGTTCGGGATGTTGAGCCCGCGCGAGGCCTCCGCGTAGGCGAGCGCCTCTTCTAGGAGTCCCTGGGCGCGCAGGGCCCTGATCCCGTACCGGCGCCACGGCCAGATCGGCCGCTCCTTCAACGCCAGGACGTCGAGTAGTTCCTGATAGCGCCCGGCCGCAAGCAGGCTGGAGAGGCAGAGATCCGTTCCCGAGACGAAATCGCCGGGCCGTTCCTCGGACCACACTCTGCGCAGGAGCGGTAGGATTTCGTCTGCCCAGCGGGATGCCACCTCGGCGGAGGCGCACAGCTCACCCCATCGCTCCTCCACCAGCCACAGGTAGCTCACTCCGTCGTCTTGAATGGCCTGCCACAGGCGATCCAGCCAGCGGTCGCGCGTTTTCGCGTCTGCCGGAGCCCTGGCGATTACGGGAATCAGCTCGCCCAGCGTCCAGTTCACCGCGCCGCCCAGCGCACCCGAGGACGTGTCGATATGTTCGAAGGCCGGCCAGAGCCTCTCCATCAGCGAGACGGCGCCGTCAGCAGCGAGGATCGGATCTCGCCGTGCGACGGCGCGGATCTCCGAAACTGCCTGCTTCAAACGCTCGATCGCCAGCCGCGAGCCGCGCCACCCGAACGCTCGCGCCCGGAAGCGTGCCTTGAACGCCCACTTGTGGCTGCTTCTGTCGCCCATGTGTTGTCCGTCGTCCAATTGTGGCAGGAACGGCAGGCGTCCAGAGCGAGATCGCTGCGAATGGAAGATTAGTCAGCTAAGGGTTCGAGTAGAGGAGGATGTAACCGAGGGTGGCGCCGGCGGGCGTTTTCACTTTGAGCACGCCCGCCCAGCCGGAGGGGTTGTTGGCGGCGGCGAGTTCGGCAAAGCGGTAGCCGTTGCCGGAGCCGCCGGCGAGGATCAGTTCGCCGTTGGCGGTGAGTTCGAGAAGGGTGCTGTCGGCGAGGTTGGAGCCGGGGCCGTGGATCTTGAGGGGCGACGTGGCGTTGTCTGGCGCGGCGATGACGGTGGGGCCGGCGGCGAGCCCAGAGGTGATGTGCGGCGTCTGGGACGCCCAGGTGCGGGTGTAGGCTTTCTGCGGGTCGTTACCCTTCTGGAGGCAGGATCCCCAGAGGTGGATGTCGCCAGTGGTCCAGTCGTCGCCGTTGCCGACGAATTGGCGGACCACGATCCAGAGGCCGGTCTGGCCGCTCGCGAGCGTGCCGGTGATCTTGAACCGCTGCCACGAGGTCGTGAGCGTGATCTGGGTTGGGCCAGCCAAGTACGCGGCATAGGGGTTGTCGACGATGGCGATCGAAACCTTGCGCGTGCCGGAGGGGACGCGCGCCCAGATGTAGAAGGTGTACGTCCCGCCGTCGGCGAGACCCGCGATCTGCTGCTGGATGACCGGGGTATCGGTCACGGCGGTGATAATGTCAGCGGTCTGGTTCCCATCGGGCGCGATGATGGCGTTCGAGGTAACAGAACACGATCCGCCGTTCTTGTCCCAGGCCATCGCGGCGAAATCTTCGGAGTACTTCGCCATGTTCTCCAGCGGGCCGCCGATGGTCTGATGCGGTCCACAGTCCACGGGCCCAGTGAAGTGGTCGCCCGCGCGGTTGGCCGGAATGTAGCCGAGGGCGTTCGTGATCTCGCCCGCTTCGGGCGGACTGGCGCTGATGGTTACGCTGACACGGTCGTTGGTCGGATCATCGGCGGCAGCAAGCGAGACGCGCGTGCCCTGGACCAAGTTGAGCGCCCGGCGCGTGCCGACCTCGGCGCCGTCCTTCTGGACCTTGTGCGGGAGTTCACCGGAGACGATATCGGTGGCGGTGTGCGTGTGGGCGGGCAGGTCGCCTGCCGCGAGGTTTGCGCCGGCGCTCACACGGCCTTTAGCGTCGACGGTGACCTTCGGGTAAGTCCCTGGCGTGACGCCAGACGGCGGCATCGAGAGTACGCCCGACTCGACGGCGAGACCTCCCGCGGCGTCGATCTGCACGATACCCTTGTTGCCGTAGCCGGCGTCCGGGTAGGAGAATGCGCCAAAGGTCTGCCCCGGCGCGAAGTCGATGATCGCGTCCGAGACCAAGTGATCGTTGGCGTTCAGCGCGAGGCCCAGGTCGCCGGAGCCGTCGGCCTTCCGCCACTTCAGCGCTCCGGTGTTGGGCAGGCGCACCAGGCCCGTCGCGGCCTTGTTGCCAGAGCCAAACTCCGCGCCGTCAACGAAGCTCTTCGCGCCGGTGATCGTCACCGGGCCGTCCTTGCGGACGTAGTTGCGGTTGGACGCTGCCCCGAGTTCCTGCTCGACCGCGATGACGGCTTCCTGAAGCGCCTTGATGTAGGCCGAAACCATGTTGGCGCGCACGGTTGCGCCGGCAGTGTGCTGCGCTGCCACGGTGCCGAACGCCCCGCGCTGGCAGCCGGTGAACTGCGTGGCCGTCTTGCCCGTGTAGACGATCTGTTCGTCGTCGATCGAGAGGATGCCGTACTCGTCCGGAAAGCCCACTCCCGTGGACTCAACGCTGATGGCCGTGTCGCCGGCGTAGACCGGCATCGTGGTGATCGTTTCGAGCGGCTTCGCCGAGAAGGCATCGGCGGGCGAGTAGAGGCTCGATGCGTCGTCGATCGCGTTCGGGTACTGGCTCATCCGTTCAACCTCCTCCCGTTCAATCGGAACGTGTTCATGCGGCTACTGGGTTCAGGCGCATACGCCACGGCGACGGCCGCTTCGGGCGAGCGCGCGGCGCGCGGGCGGCGATAAGAGACGAGCGTTGCAGCGGATTGCGCGGGCACCTCCAATGGCACCGGTCGCGAGTTCAGACAGAACTGATCGAAGGCCCAGAAGCAGAACGAGTACAGCCCGCGATTCCGCCACATGCCGTACGCCTCCCGCATCGGCGGGTCGGGTGGGCCGTAGATGCCGGCCAGATACATGCACTCCGAAGCCGGGCGGCCGAGCTTCAGCGGGAACTCGAGCGCCTGCCGCATGAGCCGTGCGTTCTTCTGCCAGACGTCGTAGTCGAAGCCTTCCGAGCGGAAATACTTCACGCCGTAGGCCGAAGTCTTCCATTCGTTGGGCAGGTTGACGTGGAAGTTGAGCGCGCGGAACGCCGGATCGGGCGCAGGCTTACCCTGGTTGGCGTCGAGCGGCCAGAGGCACTCAAACACCGCCGAGGGGTGCAACCGCCGGACGTAGCTGATGACCTCGGCGCAGTACTCCCAAATGCGGTCGCGCAGGAAGTCCGCCGATTCGATGTCGTCGTTGGGCGAATCGGTGTTCGAGAGGAACCGGTGCAAGGGGCGCCCGTAGCGAGCCTGGAAGGCCGCCTTCGTGTCGTCATCGTAGAACGGCATGCCAGAGGCGTTCGGAAAATACCACCACTGCGTCTCGCCGAACTGGAGCACGACGGGCAGGCCTGCGGCGGCGATCTCGTCGGCGCACTCCTTGTACATCTGCTTGAGGTAGTTCCGCACGCGCGGGCCGAAGTGCATCTGGTGGGACGGAATGGGCAGGAAGACGGGCTCGCCGTCCCAGTAGCGCGCGGCCATTGCCATGGGCGGCAGGTAGCACTCCATCGAGAATGCGAAGCTCGCGTCGATGCCGGCCTGTTTGAACTCGCGCGCCAGATCCCGAATCCAGTTCCGCGCGCCGTGGGTCATCACGGGCGTGATCGAGTCGATCATCTCCCAGTCGCCATCGGCGCCCGGCTGATCGAGCGACGGTGTGCCCTGCGAGATGCTCAACTGCGGGCTGGCCGAGATCGAGAAGGTGTAGCTCGGCGCGCGGGAGCGAATATGCACCGAGCCGCCGTCGCTAGTGCACCACACTCCAGGGAAGGTGACGTTGATCATCGCGCGCAGGTGTGCGGCGATGTCTTCGGTCGTGAGGCCCGCGCCCGGCGAGAAGTAGAGCGTGGTGCCGGACAGGTTGATCCACAGCGGCTGATCCACCTGCCACGCGCCGATGATCACGGTGCAGTTCGGGTAGGTCGCCTCGATGCGCCGGCGCTTGTTGTTCCAGAAGACGCCCATGTAGACGTCGGCGTGGCCCATGAAGCCAAGCTTCTTCAGATGCCACACGTGCCATGCGGGCGGCTTCTTATAGCCGTGGTCGGTGTCGAAGTCGATTGCGAGCGAGACGTCGGGATAGATCTTCGGCGGGTCGGGAGGATCCTTAGGTTCAAGCGGCCAAAGATAGTCGAAGTAGGAATAGTAGCCGTTGCTCGACGGATGCTTGTCGAACAGCGCGCGGATCTCGACCGTGTGCGTCCCGCCAGCGAGCGCGGCGGCGAGCTTCTTCATCGCCGCGAGGCCGTTGTAGTCGTTGAGGTAGAGGTCATGCACGACTGGCACGCCGCCGTCGATCGTAACCTCGATCCGGCCCGCGTCGCGGCCGAGCCAGGTGCCGAGGTAGAGATCATGCCCGCGCGGGTAGGAGTAAAGGATAGTGACCACCCGCTGGTCTTGGGCGTCGTTCGGTGCACAGCGCCTGGCATGGCCGAGCGACCACCACTGCGTGGGCCAGCCTGCGCCGTAACGGTAGTCTTCCCAGAAGCCCTCGTACCGGCAGCGGCCATCGGCTTCTTCAATGCGCGGGCCGTCGCCACCCACGCCGGTGACAGTAAGATTCGAGATCTTCACCTGCCACTCGATGTCCGAGCGCGTTCCGGTGATGGTCGAGATGCGCTGGATGCGCGTGCCAGGCGTCCAGGCCTGCGGCGTTGAGGAGTCCTCGCCGCGGCGGACGAGCACGCGGTAGTACCAGGTTGCCGGGTCGTCAGGGTCGGGCCTCACGAGGCCGAAGTTGCCGAGGCAGGAGATGCGTTCTTCGACCTCAGTCGTACCGACGTAGTACTTGCGGCCGGCGAGCATCTGCTCGGCGTCCGTCAGATGCCATTCCTCTTCTGTAGCTGGCGGCGACGCTGCAACACCTTCCTTGAGCCGTCCACCCGCGCGCAGGCCTGCCTCGACATCCTCGAACCGCGGCGCAAAGGTGAGGTGGATTTTCACGATGTCGCCGGCGGGCACGGGCACAAGCGTGTTGCGGTCGCCGTTCCTGTAACCGGTGAGAGAAACGAACGGGAACGTGAATCGGTAGATCCGATCGTTGCCTGCGCCCTGGACAGCAGTGGCAAACACAGCCGCGCCATCCTTCAGTCCGACGATCTGATTGTCGCCAGCGATCGAGACGTGCACGGGCATGCCGTTGGCGTCGCGGCCGTATTCGCCCAGTTGCCCCACGAGCCGCAGCTTCAGTTCACAAGACGTGTTCGTCGTCGTGAACTGCTCGGCGGCAAGGCTTGCGGGTTGCTCGCCGTAATCGGGTGCGGGCGCGTCCACCATGCGGTCCTTCAGCACCCGCCCGAAGTGGCGCGCCCGTGGCAGAACGCGGCATTGGATGTCGCAGATCTTCCCGTAATGTGGCTTGGCGAAGTATGCCGTGAAGGTGCCCGGCCCCACGGCCAGGACCTTGACCACCTCGTCGTTGGCGCTGCCGATATCGACGGCGACGTAGTCGCCCACACGAATCTCAGCCGAGGAGGCAACTTGCGCGGTGTAGATGCCGGGAACGGACCGGCTCAGCGTGGCGGGCGCCGAGCCGCTGTTGGTCGAGACTTCGACCGGACCATTCACGCCGGGTTCGAGCGAGACCGTGATGACGTTGCCGGAGGCGGTGCAGTCCACCAGCCAGCTCGAAATGCCCACCATCGAGGCTAGGCGCGAGGCGATGTCGGCGGCATCGGTCGCCCCGGCCTCCTGGATGCCCGCGCCGCCGTTGTTCACCAGCAGGTAGTGCCAGAAGTTCGGGTCATCCTGCCACCAGATGGCTTGCTCGCAGGAAGGGACGTTCGGCGCGCCGATGTTGTTGAGGAGCCGGGTTTCGAGGTTACAGAACGCGATCGCCTCGGCCGAGGAGCAGGACCAGCGCGTACCCATGAAGTACACGTAGGCCTTGTCGGTGAGCGCGGGCGTGGGTTGGCCCACGAGCAGTTCGTCGAGCGTGGCGGCTTCGCGATCGTGGAGCGAGAATCCGAAGCTGCCGGGCGCGTAGTCTCCCGAGACTACCGCCGCGTGCTGCATCAACGGGACTTCGTGGATGTCGCCGTTGCCGATGGTGATCGTAAGATTGTCCCAGCCGACCGAGGCATAGCGCACGCAGTCGGGCCGGACGTTGCCCTCCTCGCCGTTGACCGGCAAGATCTCCATGTCGTACTGGAGCGTCAGCCCGGAGAGATCCGTCACCGGCAGCGGCTTCACGCGCAGGTGATTGAAGTAGTCGTAGGCCGAGAAGAGCTGGACATTGGCGAAGTCCTCGGCTGCCTGGAAGATGCCTGAGATCTGGAAGCCAGTCTCGGTGGTGTCATGCAGCGTGGTGGTCGCCGCGCGGCCGGAGAAGCCCTGGAGTTGGATGGTGCGGCGGGGGGCGAAGATATGTAGTTGTTCCACTGGTGGTGAGGAACGTAAGATGAAGCAGGAGACGCGACCTAATGTGGACCTACCGTGCTGCGCGCCCCATTCGCTGGTTCATATTCCTGCTCGCCCTTCCAGTCTTCTGTCAGAATGTGGATGTTGCCGTCAGCGCTGCTGGTGGCGTCTCCGGGGGAGATGATCAAGCTACTGTGGGCGTCACGGGCATTGGTGCGTCAATCGCGTTTCCGCATGCCTCGAAGCACAGATTCCAGCTCGATTATTTGTTCCAGAATGCCCGCCACGATTTGAAGCACCACCGTCATTTCCTCACCGGCAGCTACGTCGTCCAGGCAAAGGCGGGAGCGGCAAGACCTTTCTTTCACATTGGCGGTGGCGTAGTCCACCGCAGGTTTGACACGAGAGCGTTTTTCCCGCCGGATGTTGCCGTTTCTAGAACCGAAACTGATACGAGTCTTGCTGTCCTCCTCGGCGGAGGCGCGACCATCGATGTCGGCAAAGCATTCTTCATCCGGCCTGAGGTTCGCCTATACACGCATGTGGGGCCCACTTGGACTGTTCTACCCACACTGGGAGTGGGCTGGCGCTTCTGACTACGTCTGAATCACAAGGGTCAGATCCTCGCCGGTATCCGGCGTCGCGACGGCTAGGATATCGAACGCCAGGTCGTCGCCCTCGTAGAGCACCGGCGTCGGCCAGATGGTGGATCGGATGCGTTCGCCGGCGGCGTGGTCCTTTGTCACGTTCGCCTGGAACGACTGATTCTCTGCATCGACGCTGATGACGCGGACGTACTCTTCGTTCGCGCCGCCGGGATCGAGGAAGACGAAGCCGCCGGCTACGAGGCCAAGCCGATTCGCGCCGTAGGAGGCCGTCTGCAAGATCTGCGGATCGGGCCCGGCGGTGACTGCCGAGATCAGCACCAGGCCGTAGTCGGCATATGGCAGTCGGCGCGTGGCGGGGAGCCCCAATCCTTCGTTGTTTACCAGGAAGTCGTAGGTGGTTTTGTAGGCCTCCGGCAGGGCCTGCGCGATGCCCATGTACTCGAGCGGTTCCCACGTTGCGCCGCCGTCGCGGCTGAGCTTTACGAGAAACGCCGACTGGCCGTCCGTCGTGCCCTGCTGAAGGTAGCCGTAGACGCAGCGGATCGAGGCGGCGTCCTGCACCTTCATCGGGATGACGACGTTCTCCTGCACGGTAAGCGGGCCGGGCACCTGAAAGGTGTAGGCGCCGCCGTTGCAAGTGCGCAGCCCAGGCATGTAGGGCTCGTTGTGCCGCGAGAGCGGGAAGACCGTGAAGGGGCCGTAGCCGAAGTGGTTGGCGACGCCGGCGAGCGCGGCCACGATGCAGGCGCTCGGCAGCTTCGCCTCGATCCTTGCGGGCAGATCCGGAGTACGAAAGAATCCCTTGCGGACGCTGAAGGTGAACGTCTTCTGATCGAGCTTGTAGAAGCGGATGCCAGCCAGATGCGGGCAGCGCAGGGTGCCGAAGGTCGCCTGGCCCTCGGGCACGCCCGGATAGGCGCGTTGCAGATGAAACTCTCCGCTCGGCACGACGTCGCCGGGCGCGCCCGGTCCGATGATCTGAGCGCATTCATAGGATCGCCGGCCAGGGTTCGCAGGGTCGGCGGACTCATCATTGAAGACGCCGAAGTCGCCCACTCGGAAGACCCGTTGCGTATCGGGATTGACGGTGCAGACAACGGTGACCGGGTCGGTCGCGGCATCGATGGCGGTGTCGAGGGACGCCCAGAGATCGGTGGCGAGCTCGTCCACGTAGTAAAGCGCCAGCGTGATCTCGTGCGCGCCGACGATGTTGGCGTTGCCGGAGGCGTCCGGCTCTACCGTCATGTCGTCGATGGCGAAGGTTCCGTAGTCGCCCAGGCGAGGAACGCCGTTCAGCACGCCGGGGACGCCGGTGTCGATGAGCACTTCCTCTGCGGGCGGCTCGGGCACGACGTCGGCGGGCTTCGGGCCGGCGACCAGGTCGTACATCGAGTCCGTGGTCGTGCGGCCGTGGATGTCGATCGAGTAGTCGCGGTTGAGCCGCCAGCCGGTCACACGGAACTCGCCCTGCCCGCCCGGCATGTCCGGATGGGTCATCGAACAGACCATGCCGGGTTCGGTGTTGAGTGCGAGCACCGTCGTGCGGAAGCTCAACTGCCGTGCCTTCTTCCATTCTTCCGGGGTGATGCCGCCCAACTCTTCCCGCAGACGGACGGTGATGATGCGGGCTGCTTGCGACTTTGACGCCGTGCCGGAGAGATTCACCGTCGACTTCAGGAACAGCGGCCCCGCTCCGCCACCGATCAGCGTGGCGTGGTCGATGTCGTAGAGCGAGATGGAGTTGGCGACGAACTCGAAATCCTTGTCGGCGAAGTTCGCCGTCAAGTGGTTAAACGAAGGCTTCAGTGGTGCTAGCTGAAGGCTCCGAAACAGGATGTTGCCTTCGGTGAAGGCTTCGACCGCTGAGGAGTTCACGCGGACGCCGAGTTTGAGCTTGCCATTGGCGAAGGTGTAGTAGCCCAGGCAATTGATGAGGACTTCCTGGAGCCAGTCCCGCAGCGGCTTCTCCTCCTGGAGCACGCCGCGAAACTTGAACTGCGTTTCCGTACCGGTGCCAACCAGCTTTGACACCTGCTCGTCGCAGATCGCCGCCGCCGCTACGCCCGCGTCGACATCGAACAGCGTCTCGGCGAAATCGAGTTGCTCGGTAGTCGCGCCCGCGCCCAGGCGCAGGCCTCGCGCGCGCAGGAGCATGTTGACCGCGATCCAGATCGGGTTGGTCAGCGGCGGCCCAAAGACGCGCACGCCAGGTGAAGACCATACCCAGCCGCTCAGGCCCTGGGCGACGACAGCTTCCATGGCGTGCTCGCTCAGGCGCGAGAGCTGCAGCCCCTTGGCGTCCGAGCGCCGGATCATGAGGAACGCCGTGCCGGCCGCGCGTTCCGGGCCAGCGTCGGTGTCCATGCCGAATGTCGCTGGATTGGGATCAGGGCCCAGGCTCGTCATCAATCCGAGCGAACCCGGGTAGCCGTGGTGGTACTGCCCGTCGAGCTTGTGACCTGTGCCGTATGCTCCCAGCGGGCCTTCGCCCACCAGCCCCAAGGCCGCGTAGAAGTCGCTCTCGTCGCGGCCCGAGGCGATCTTGGCGTTCACGGGCATCGGAGAGTCGGTGTAGATCTCGGGCAGGACCTGATCGTAGATCGAGTCGGCGACGAGCGACACAGAGGTGAGCGTGGAGCGGCCGAATCCCCAAACGCCGGTCGAGTTGTCCTTGATGCGCACGCTCTGCGGCTTGGCCATGATGCCGCCGTAGTAGTCGTTCATGCCGTGGGCGCGACAGCCGTTCGGCGTGTCGAAACCCTTGTCGCAGCGCGTTGGGCGGCTTCGGGGAAGGTGACGAGGTCGAGCGCGCCCTGCGAGGCGAACGGGCACGCCGCCGAGTTGAACGGCTTCCAGCAGGTGCGGGAGATCTTACGCGCTGGATAGGGCAGATTCAGCTCGTAGAGGCCGTCGGCGGCGGTGACGCGGAACTCGGGGCCGGCGTCGCAGGTCCAGTTGACGATGTTTCCCTTCCAGAGGTCGAGCTTGATGCCCGTGCCCACATGGAACAGGCTGTAGGCGACCTCGGCCCGGAAGAGGTCGACGTCGTTGGCAAGATCCCGCATCACTCGGTCGGCGTTGCCGAAGGTGAACTGGGCCTCGTCGGACTCGTTGCCGACGGATTGCGAGATGCCGTCGAACTCGACGAGCCGCGCCTGGTAGAGTTGGCCGCCGATGGTGCACCGACGGTCAGAGACGTAGATCGCCGGGTAGCCGGGCTGGAGAGGCTGGATGCGGACGAGCGGGATGATCTGCTGGACCTGGGACAGCAGCGCGGTCTGAAGCGCGGCGGGCGGGAAGCGGTTGACGCTCTGGCTCATCGAGTACGAGGGGCTGGCCTGGGGGATTTCGATGAGCGTGACGCCCAGCGAGCACGCCCAGTCAGCGACCATCTCCCAGGAGAGCGGCTCGTTGGCGAAGCGGCAGATGACGGGCGTGGTGCCGAGACCGTTATCGTTGGGAGCGATGTATGTGAAGGCGCCATATGGACCGTATTTCGACTCCCAGAAGTTGCGCAGGGCGATGCGCTCGG
>Ga0207864_1002620_pt1 | contig 16537 bp, 12 predicted proteins | sample HigsolmetaAR202D_FD_184834 | JGI IMG/M metagenome (GOLD analysis project Ga0207864, IMG submission 184834) | Ionic liquid and high solid enriched microbial communities from the Joint BioEnergy Institute, USA - AR20-2-D (SPAdes) (version 2) ... | reverse complement strand
CCGCCCCCGGCCCGGCTCAGCGCAGCGGCGCGATCGACCCCCGCCCCGGGCCCTGGCTCGTGCGAAGGCGCCGTCCCCCCCACCACGCGCCTACTTCTGCGCGAGGTCGTACCACGCCTCGAAGCGTTCCAGGTGACGTCGCGCGCTCGCCGAATCGCCTCGCAGCGCGTGCATCTGCCCGGCTCCGAAGTGCAGGTAGGCGTAGTAGAACGGGAATCCCTGCGTCGCGAAATCGACCCAGTGGTTCCACTCGTCCGGCAGCCCGCCGCGGTGCATGAACACGTTCCAGACCAGCGAGTCCGTGCGCGGCAGGTCGATGTACGGCCCGATGACCGCCGCCAACTCGCCCGGCGGCACGCGATAGATCCCCCGCTCCGGATCCTCCTGGACCGGGCCGTTGTTCAGCTTCAGCGCCATGCCCTGGCGGATGAGGTAGTCGTTCAACCCGACCGGCCTGTACGCCTGCGTCGTCGACGCGAAGTAGATGGGCCGGTCGGCGATCGAGTTCTGCACGATGTGCAGGAGGAACACCTCCGCCGGCGAAAGCACCCGCTGGCCCGGGACCGTGAACGTCAACCGGTCCGCTTGCACCTGCATCGGCTGGCGCAGGTAGAAGGCGCCCATGTTCGTCATGAACCCGTCGATGACCTGGTCGATCTCCTCCTCCGTCATCGCGAAGATCGACCGGGTCGGCGCGCGGACCGGCTCGTCGCTCAGGTCCACCGGCTCGCCCGGCCTGTCCGTCGGAGCGGCGCCCGCAGAGTAGAACGCCGGCGCCTTGTCCGGCTCGAACGGCCGCTGGCAGATGTTCCGCGTAGGATCGTCGGCCGGGCTCACGCCCTCGGGGCACGGCGTCGTGAGCTGACGGAGCTGCTTCGCGTACCAGGGTGTGTTCAGGTAGCTCATCACGATGACCGTGACGTCCCGGCGGATCCCCTCGACCTCCTGGAGATACCAGAGCGGGAAGGTGTCGTTGTCGCCGTTCGTGAAGAGCACGCCGTACGGCTCGACGCTCTGGAGCAGGTTGTACGCCCAGTCGCGCGCCGAGTAGTCGTACGAGCGGTCAGCCCAGGTCCAGTTCAGGAAGAGCGGAATGAACGCCAGCGCGAGCACCGGGGACGCGATGGCGTATCGCCGGGCGGCGAGGTCCTCGCGCGACTCGGCGATCCGCTCGGCGAGCCGATGCCACAGCGCGGCCAGGCCGATCCCGGCCCACACGCCCCACACGCTGAAGCCGACGATGAAGAAGTAGTCGCGCTCGCGCACCTCGCGCCACTCCATCGGGATCTCCCCGCGGGTGCCCCAGGTGTAGCCGTAGCGGAAGTTGAGGTAGAACGTGAGCCCGAGCGAGAGCGTCAGGAACAGCACGGCCACGTACGCCCAGCTCGAGCGGTCCTTCCGGTAGTGCGTCCAGGCGCCGTAGACTCCGAGCGCGGTGAAGAGCAGCGTGAAGAGCGGCCGCGCGCCGCCGAACAGCGACGAGTTCCCCGCCACCGACCGCGCCCACTGCCAGTCGAAGTACTGGAGGTAGTTCCCGATCTGCGCCAGCAGCAGCCCGATGGTCCGCGGCGTCTGCCGGTCGATCGGGCTCAGGAACATCGACGGCTTGTCGTACTGCTTGCGCAGCAGCGAATCCCACAGCGACTGCCACGTGCTCGGATCCGCCTCGTTGATCACCGGGTCGAGCGACGCGCGCAGCGGCAGGAACAGGTGGATCGACAGCCCGACGACCGCGAGCGCCGCGGCGGCGACGTAGAGCCGCCAGTTCAGCAGCATCCGCGGGTTGACGAGAAGGATGAACAGCACCAGCGCCGGCGCGGCCAGGAACGCCATCAGGTGGTTCCCGACGGAGAGCGCCAGGATGAACACCATGAGGACGATCAGGTTGTCGTCCTTCCCCCGGCCGAGGTTGTCGCGCCAGCGGAAGGCGAGCCACGAGAGGAGCGCGATCGTGAAGAGCGAGACCGTGTAGACCTTCTCGTTGACGTTCGACTGGTTCCAGACGGTGAACGCGGTCGCGCTGACGAGCACGGCCGCGGCCGCGCCGATGAGCCGGAACCGTTCGTTCTCGCTGTAGAACGCGAGGATCCGGTGCGCGAGGAGGAACCAGAAGGCGTGCGCCGCGGCGCTCATCGCCGCGCTGAACAGGTTGATCCGCACGGCCACGGACAGCCCGGTCGGCGCGAGGAGCAGCTCCCACGCCCTGGCCAGCACCACGAAGAGCGGGTTGCCCGGCGGGTGAGGGATGCCGAGGATGTGCGCGGTCGCGATGTACTCGCTCGTGTCCCAGAATTGCGTGGTCCGGGCGAGCGTCCAGGCGTACAGCGTGAAGACGGCCAGCCCCGCCACCGCCGCCCACAGGTAGGGCGGACGGTAGCCCCGTCCCTCCATCGATCCGGGCGCGGCCCCCTGCGCCCGTGCGGCCTTCACGGTTTGGTTCATACCGATCGTTCCCGCTGTGAATGCGTCACGTCCATCCCCGGAATCGCCCCGGATTACCCGGGCTCCTCCGGGCCCGTTCCCGCGAGAAAGCCAGGAAGGTAAGCCCGGGGACGCGGCGGGCTCAAGGGCGGACGCCATCGCGGACGGCCGCGCCACGTCGGGCGCCCGGCCGACGCCGGCCGGCCGAGCGGCCGCGCGACGCGGGCCGATCGGGCGCGCCGCGAACTGCGCCCGGTGCGCTTCTTGCCCCTCCTCGCCCGCGACCCGACCCCGACAGCCGGAGGACCCACGGCATGACGAGCATCGACAAACGCCAGGCCGCCTACAGCATGGCGCGCAGCGACCTGCTGCACGAGATGCTCCGCGGCGGCCTCTTCGACATGGACGAGCACGAGCGGGGCGAGAACGTCGCCCGGATCGTCCGCAGTCTCAAACGGAAGTACCCCGAGCTGGACGAGCAGATGGAGAGGCGGCTGGTGGGCGAGGGGATGCAGCGGACGTACGGCGATGCGACGATGGTCGAGGCCGAGCGCAAGCGCCGCGAGGCGCGGTCGTGACCAAGCGACGGCGCGCGGACGGTGCGACGCCCGGTCACGACGCCGTGACCGCCTTCTGGACCGCCGCCTCGATCTCCTGATCCTCGCCGGTGCCGGTGTAGACGACGCGGCCGGAGCCATCCAGCACGACGACGTACGACGTCGTCGGCGCCTGGAACGCCCGCGCGGCGCGGCCCTGGCCGTCCCACAGCAGGAGCCCGGGCATCGGGTGCCGCTCGAGGTGCCGCCGGATGCGCCCCGGGTTCTGGTTGACCCCCACCGCCACGATCAGGAAGGCGACGTCGTCGCCGAAGCGGCGGTGCGCGGCCTCGATCCTCGGCTGCAGCGCCTCGCACACCGGGCACCACGTCGCCCAGAACTCGACCAGGACCGGCTTCTTGCCGATGTAGTCCCCGAGGTCGACCGGCCTGCCGTCGAGATCCTCGAGGACGATCGATTCGGGGACCGTGCCGAGCGGGAGCCCGGCGTCCTGCGCCCGGAGCGCGGCCGGCGTCGCCGCGAAGGCGGCCGCGAGCGTGGCCGCGATCGCGATCACGCGCGCGGCGGCGCCGAAGATGGCCGCGGCCACCGTCGCCCGTGCGGCGGCGCCGATCGTCGCCGCGGGCACCATCGCCTGCCCGTTTGCCTCGCACGCCACACGCGGCGTCGCCGGACGCCCCCGTCGATCCGTCGATCCATCGATCACCATACCATCCCCGCCTTGATGAGGTAGTACTCGGCCATGGCGAGCAGGATCACCCCGCCGGCGCGCTTGATCCAGACCATCCACGCGCCCGAGCGCGGCAGCGCGGACAGCGCCCCCGACGAGACGCCGACCACCACGAGCAGCGCGGTCATCCCGAGCGAGAACACGAAGAGGTAGACGAAGCCCAGGACCGCGCTCCCCGTCGTAGAAACCCAGGTGAGCACGGCCGCGAACGCCGGCGCGCCGCACGGCGCCGCCACGATCCCGGACGTCGCGCCGAGGAGGAAGACGGCCGGGTACGACCCGCCCCCCAGCCGCCCCGCCCACGCCGCCAGCCGCCTCGGCGCCGCCACGGGGATCACGTCCAGCAGAGCAAGACCGAAGACCAGCAGCAGGTTCCCGATCGCGAAGAGCGCCCACCGGTTGGACGAGACGGTCCCGAACAGCGTCCCCGTGAGCCCCGCGACGAGCCCGAGCGTCGCGTACAACAGCGCGAGCCCCGAGACGTACGTCAGCGTGAGGCCGATCACGCGCCCGCGTGTGGGCCGCTCCCGGGAGCCGGCCGTCGCACCCGAGATCAGCCCGGCCGTGATCGGGATCATCGGATAGATGCACGGCGTCAGGCTCGTCAGCACGCCGGCGCCGAAGAGCGTGGCGACGGCGAACAGCGGGCTCCGGTCCAGCAGCTCGCCCACACCCGAGACGGCCAGTAGGTCGAAGAGCGCCATGTCGTCCTTTGGAACGCGCCAGAACCGCCTGGAGTCACACCCCAATCTACGCCGCGCCGACCGGCCACGCGAATCCGCGGGCGCCGCATGCAACCCTTTCGGCCGATGCAGAGTCCAAATCGGTGTGTGATGAATCCCGCGGCGACGCTGTCCGTACTGTTGTGGACATCACACAATGTCGATCTCACGGAGGTACCATGCGTTACGGGTGGGTGGTCTTGTTCGCGTCGGTCGGCCTGGTCTGGCCGGCAGGGGTGCAGGCACAGCGCGCGCCTGACGACGACGACGCGTCGGTGCGGTCGGTGGTGAAACGGGTCGAGGCGCGCGCGATACGGGCCGAGCCGCCACGGCTGGACGGCGTGCTCGACGATCCCGCCTGGCAGCTCGCCTAGCCGGCCACGGGTTTCGTCCAGATGCGGCCCAACCCGGGCGCGCCGAGCACCAGACGGGTGGAGGCGCGCGTCGTCTACGACGCTTCCGCGATCTACGTGGGGATGCGGATATACACCCACCCCGACTCCGTGGTCTCGCAGCTCGCCCGCCGCGATGCGTCCGGCGTGTACACCGACTGGGCGCACGTCATGATCGACAGCTACAACGACCGGCGCACCGGCTTCCGATTCTCGGTCACGCCGCGCGGGACGAAGAAGGACGTCCTGCACTTCGACGACTACAGCGAGGACCTGAACTGGGACGCGGTGTGGGACGTGGCCACCGCCGTCGACTCGCTCGGCTGGACCGCGGAGTTCCGCATCCCGCTCTCGCAGCTCCGCTACAGCGGGAACGATGGCGGCGCGCTGGTCTGGGGGATCAACTTCGGCCACGAGGTCGCGAGCAAAGGCGAGTCGGCGTGGTGGTCGCCGATCCTCCCCGACGCGGGCGCCTTCGTCTCGCAGGCCGGAGAACTGCACGGCCTCTCCGGGCTCGGCGCGACTCGTCGCCTCGAGCTGCTGCCGTACGCGGTCGGCGGGCTGACCCGCGCGCCGGGCGACGCCGCCAATCCGTTCTACGACGCGAACGACCCGCTGGGGAACGTCGGCGTCGACCTGCGCTACGGGATCACCTCCAACCTGACGCTCTCGGCCACGATCAACCCGGACTTCGGCCAGGTCGAGGCGGACGCGTCGGTCCTCAACCTGTCGGCGTTCGAGACGTTCTACCCGGAGAAGCGCCCGTTCTTCAAGGAGGGCTCGAACATCTTCGAGTTCGGCGTCGGTGTGGACGACGGGTCGGGCGAGGGGCTGTTCTACTCGCGACGGATCGGCCGCGCGCCGCAGCGAGGCGTCGGCGGTGGGTACGTCGACCGGCCGGACGTGACCACGATCCTCGGCGCGGCGAAGCTGTCGGGGAAGACGTCGAGCGGGTGGACGATCGGGTTCCTGGACGCCGTGACGGCGGAGGAGCGGGCGCGCGTAGCGGAACCGGACGGCCAGGTCGTGGAAACGCCCGTCGAGCCGATGACGAACTACATGGTCGGGAGCCTGGCGCGCGATTTCCGCCGCGGCATGAGTACGGTCGGGATGCTCTTCACCGCGACGCACCGCCGGCTGGGCGGCGACGGCGCGTTCGAGTTCCTCCCGTCGTCCGCGTACGCCGCGGGGGTGCGCGGCCGGCACCGCTTCGCGGACGGCTAGTGGGAGGCGAGCGGGTACGTCGCCGGGAGCCACGTCCGCGGCAGCGAGGCGGCGATCGAGCGCCTCCAGCGCTCGCCCGCGCGGTACTTCCACCGGCCGGACGCGGAGCACGTGGAGCTCGATCCGACGCGCACGTCGCTCACGGGCGCAGTCGCCAGCTTCGGCTTGTGGAAGATCGGCGGCAACGTCCGCGGCGGGTTCGGCGGGCACGTCCGCACGCCGGGCTTCGAGATCAACGACCTCGGCTTCCAGGACGACGCGGACATGTCGCTCTTCTTCGCCAACCTGCGCTACCACCAGTTCGAGCCGGTCTCGATCTTCCGCAACTTCTCCATCGGGATCAATCCTTCGATCGGGTGGACCACGGGCGGCGAGTACAACTGGGCCCAGATCGGGAACTTCGCCAACGCGCAGTTCACGAACTTCTGGAGCGGTGGTTGGTGGATGGGGTGGCGGCCGGCCGTGCTGAACACGGTCGCGCTCCGCGGCGGCCCCGCCGTCATGCGGCCGATGTCGCTGCGCTACGAGTTCTGGCTCGAGGGGGACAATCGCAAGCCGGTCTCGTGGGGTATCGGCACCTGGGGCGGCATGGAGTTCGACGGCGACGGCAAAGACAACGGCGTGTGGATGAATCTCAACGTGCGGCCGTCGGCCTCGCTCAACTTCTCGTTCGGGCCGCAGGTCGTACGCAATCGTCCGAGCTGGCAGTACGTGGGGCAGCCCCTGGCCGACGGCGAGCGGCACTACCTGGTGGGCGAGCTCGACCAGACCACGTTCAGCATGACCACGCGCGTGAACCTGACGCTCAGCCCGACGCTGTCGTTCGAGTTCTACGCCCAGCCGTTCATCAGCGGCGGCGAGTACCGCAACTTCCGCCGCGTCGCGAACCCGCGGGCCGAGAAGTTCGCCGACCGCTTCGAGCTGCTGGACCTGACGTACGACGAGGCGGCCGCGACCTACCACGCCGACCTCGACGGCGACGGCTCCGGCGACCTCGCCTTCGCGAACCCGGACTTCAACTTCAAGGAGATGCGCGGCAACGCCGTGCTCCGCTGGGAGTACCGCCCCGGGTCGACGCTGTACCTGGTCTGGAGCCAGAGCCGCACCGCCACCCTCTCGGGCGACGGCCTCACGGGCGAGCGGTTCGACCTGGGCCGCGACTTCGGCCGGCTCTTCAACCGCGACGACGACTACCTCACCCCCGTGACCAACGTGTTCATGGTGAAGGTGAGCTACTGGCTCAACTGGTAGCGGTCGGCGGCGCGGCCCGTCCGCCGGTGCCGCGCCAACCGGGTGCGTGGGCGGGCCCGGCTCGGGCCCGCCCTCACTCGTACCGCAACGACTCCACCGGATCGAGCGCCGCGGCCTTGCGGGCCGGGAACACGCCGGCGGCGAGGCCGATCAGCGTCAGGACCGCGACCGTCGTGAGCCCGATCGGCCAGGACAGCTTCGGGTTCAGCAGGAAGACCATCGCCTCGTTCGTGTTCGGCAGGCTGTCGACGAATAGGATGATCGAGGTGGCCACCAACAACCCGATCGTGCCGCCGCTCAGCGCGAGGAGCAGCGCCTCGAAGAGGAACTGGGCGACGATGTGACGCCGCCGCGCGCCGATCGCGAGCTTGATCCCGATCTCGCGCGTGCGCTCCCGCACGACGACGTACATGATGTTCGCCACGCCGACGCCCGCGACGATCAGCGTCAGCCCGCCGACGATGCCGAGGAAGATCTGGATCCCCAGCCCGAGGTTGCGGCTGAAGCGCTCCTCCTCGATGAAGTCCCACATGCTCAGCGCCGTTTGGTCGTTCGGGTCGAACTTGTGGCGCCGGCCAAGCACTTCGTACAGCCGCTGCTTCACCCGTTCCGCGACGAGCACGTCGCGCGGGTGCACGAGGATGTGGTTCACGTACCGATTCCCGTACAGCGTCCGGAACGTCGACGCCGGGATGATCGCGCGGTCGGCGTCCGGGCCGTTGTTCATGCTCGTCTGGAACTTCGGCTCCATGACGCCGACGACGGTGAACGGGACGTCGTCGATGTAGACCGTTTGGCCCACGGCCGGCTCGCCGCCGAACAGGCGCGCGGCGATCGAGTCGCCCAGGAAGACGACACGCCGGCGTTCGGCGATGTCCTTCGCGTTCAGGAATCGGCCGCCGCGAGCGGGAAACACGGTCCGCATCGCGGCGAACTCGGGGCTCACGCCCTCCATGTAGGTGCGGGCCCGGTTGGAGCCGGCCTCGAGCGTGACCGATCGGCCGTACGAGACGGCGACGAGGTCGACCTCGGGGATCGAGCGCCGGATCAGCGCCATGTCGTCCTCGGTCAGCCGGATCGGGCGCCCCGTCGGGAGCCCTTCGTACGGAATGCGCGTCTCGCCGCCGTAGACCATGAACATCCCCTGGCCGGCCCCGCGCAGCCCGTCCACGATCCCCCGCTTCACGCCCTCGCCGAAGGCCAGCATCAGCACGATCGCGAGCGTGCCCCACGTGACCGCGAAGGTCGTGAGGATCGCACGCGTCTTCTGCGACTTGAGGTCGCCCCAGAATTCCTGCAGCAGGATCTTGATCATGTCCTGAGGCACTCCACGACGTCGAGGTTGGCCGCCCGCCGCGCCGGGAACATCCCGGCCAGCCCCGCGATCGCGCCGAGGAGCGCGATCGTCGCACCGAGCACGGAAGGCGAGATCTCCGCACGGCCCACGTACTCCTGGATCGGCAGCATCCCGATCAGCCCGACCAGGGTGAAAGAGACGAGGAGGCCGAGGAGCGCGCCGGCGGCCACGATCAACGACGCCTCGAAGAGGAATTGCAGCATGATGTCGCGGCGTCGCGCGCCGATCGAGCGCTTGATCCCGATCTCGCGCGTCCGCTCGCGGACGACGATGTACATGATGTTCGCGACCCCGATCCCGCCGACCGTCAGCGTGAAGCACCCGACGACCGCGAGGAAGAGCTTGAACCCGAAGAAAATGTCGTTGAAGACCTTCAGCGTCAGCGTGGTGTCCCAGATCGAGATCGCGCCGTGGTCCTTGGGGTCGAAGGCGTAGCGTCGCCCGAGGACCTGGTAGACCCGCTCGCGCACGTGCCCCGCGTCCGCCGGCGTCGCGGCCTTGTAGACCAGGTTGTTCACGTAGCGCGAGCCGAGCAGCGCCTCGTGCGTGCTCGCCGGGATGAAGATCCGGTTCTGGTCCCGCGTGTTGTACGACGAGCTCTGCTTTTTCTTCTGCATCACGCCGATCACCAGGAACGGCGTGTCGCCGATGAAGATGGATCTGCCGACCGCGTCCTCGTCGCCGAAGAGGGTGCGCTTGACCTCGTCGCCCAGGACGGCGACGCGACGGCGCTGCTCGACGTCGATCGGGTTGAGGAAGCGCCCGCCCGGCTCCGGGATGATGTTGCGCATCTCGCCGTACACGGGCACGACGCCGGTGATGTAGGTGTTGGTGACCTTCGTCCCGTTGCGAGTGGGAAGCCACCGGCCGTACTCCGGGCTGACCGCCGTGATCTCCGGGATCTCGCGGGCGAGGATCTCGGCGTCGTCCGCCTTGAGCCGGATCGCGCGTCCTTCGCCGAACCCCTGGTACGCGCGGATCGTGCGGCCCGGGAAGACGATCGCGATCCCGTCGCCGATCCCCTTGGCCTCGGTGATCATGTGCTTTTCGAGCCCCGTGCCGAAGGCGAGGAGCACGACGACCGCGACGGTGCCCCACGTGATCCCCAAGATGGTGAGCGTGGTGCGCAGCCGCTGGGCGGCGAGGTCGTCCAGGAACTGCCGGATCAGGTTTGCGATGCGCATGGGCCCGACCGCTCAGCCGATGGTGCGCGCCGGCTTCTCGAGGACCCGCTCCCCCTCCGCGAGCCCGGAGACGACCTCGATGTTGATCGCGTCACTCAGGCCCGTCTGGATCTCGCGCTTCTCCGTGGTGCCGTCGGCGCGGAGCACGTTGACCCAGGCGCTGCCGTTCTCGAAGGTGACGACGCGCTCCGGGATGGCGAGCGCGTTCTCGCGCCGCTCGATGATGATCTCGGCGTTCGCGCTGTAGCCCGCGCGCAGCGTGGCGCCGCCGGTGTCGGTGAGGCGGATCTCGATCGGGAAGGTCGTCGCGTTATCCTGCTTCTTCGCCTTGAGCGAGATCTTGTCGACGACGCCGTGGATCTCCGCGTTCGGCAGCGCGCCGACGCGGATCACGACCGGCATCCCCTCGGCCAGCCGCCCGACGTCGATCTCGTCGACGGTGCCGCGGAAGATCAGGTCGTTCATGTTGGCCATGGTCATGAGGACCGTGCCTTCCTGGTAGCTGCTGAGCGGCACGACGGGGTCGCCGATCTCGACCATCTTCTCGAGGATGAAGCCGTCGATCGGGGACTTGACGACGGTCTCGATGCGGGTGTCGGCGATGGTGACCTTGCCCTGCTCGAGGAGCGCGAGGCGTTCGCGCGCGATCTGGAGCTGGACCTCCGCCTCCGCGAACCTGCGGTTCGTGGCCTCGAACTCCTGCTCCGAGACCAGGCCGCGCTCCTTGAGCTCACGCTGCCGCGCGAGCTCGCGGCGCAGGTTGTCGAGCTCGATCTCCCGGAGTTCCAGCTGGCGGCGAGCCTCGACGAGTTCGAGCGGCGTCGGGTCGGGGCGGATCTCGAGGAGCGGGTCGCCGGCGCGGACGAAGTCGCCGACGTCGGCGTATCGGTGCCGGACCACGCCCGAGACCTTCGATTTGACGCTGATCTCGACCTCCGGCTCGATCGTGCCGATCGCGAGCGCGCGGTCGACGAGCTCCATGCGTTTCACCTCGACGGTCGGCGCGGTGGTCGTCGCGCCGTCCGAATCCCGTAGGTACACGGCGCTGCCGACCAGGCCGACGCCGACGACCGCGCCGAGTACCATCTTCGTGGCTCGCTTCATTCGTGGGCTCCGTGGTGAGCTACGGTTGATTCACCGATAAGTGGTGTTCGCACGTTGGTGCGGTGCAAGGTCATGGGTTGTGCGGTCCCGTTGGCCGGGCACCCCTCGACCGACGCGCCACCTACGGCGGTTGCTGTCGTGGGGTTTCATGGTGGTCGCCCGGCCGCCCCCCTCTCCCCGCCCCCTTCCGCCCCGCCACCCCGCCCCCCGGGGCCTAGGGCTCAGGGCTCAGGGCTCAGGGCTCAGGGCTCAGGGCTCAGGCATTCGTGCCGCTTCGCCACCCTGCACCCCGAGCCCCAGGCCCCGAGCCCTAGGCCCTAAGCCCCAGGCCCCGAGCCCCAGGCCCCGAGCCCCAGGCCCCGAGCCCTAGGCCCCGAGCCCTATGCCCCGAGCCCTATGCCCTAGGCCCCAGGCCCCGAGCCCTAGGCCCCGAGCCCTATGCCCTAGGCCCTCCCCACGCACACAACTTGCACCGCTCGCCCACCATGTCGCAGCACAACATCGCATGGATCTGCCTCATCGCCGGCCTGGCCGCCGGCTGCCGCGAGGAGCCGGACGAGATCGCGGCGCGGGCGCCGTCCAGCCAGACGTTCCACCAGGCGGTCGAGGCGGTGTTGCCGGCGGTCGTCTACATCCAGGTCGAGGCGCGGCCCGGGCGCATGGGCGGGCTGTTCGGGCTGATGCCGGACGCGGCGCCGGAGCCGTCGCCGGCGCACGGCGCGGGGTCGGGGGTCATCGTCTCGGAGGACGGCTACATCCTGACCTCGGACCACGTGGTGCAGCAGGCCGACCGGGTGTCGGTCATGCTACACGACCGGCGGCAGTTCGAGGCGCGGGTCGTCGCCCGGGACCCGAGCACGGACGTGGCGGTGCTGAAGATCGATGCGACCGGTCTGCCCGTCGCGCGGCTCGGGGATTCGGACCGGCTGCGGCTCGGCGACTGGGTGCTCGCGCTCGGCAGCCCACTCGGACTGCAGTTCAGCGTGACCGCCGGCGTGGTCAGCGCGACGGGGCGCGCGATCGGAATCCTGAACGGGCAGCAGCGGACGGCGCCGCTCGAGCACTTCATCCAGACGGATGCGGCGATCAACCCGGGGAACTCGGGCGGGCCGCTGGTCAACCTGGCGGGAGAGGTGGTGGGGATCAACACGGCGATCGCGAGCCCGACGGGGTTCTTCGCGGGGTACGGCTTCGCCGTCCCGATCAACCTGGCGCGGCGGGCGGCGGCGCAGCTAATCGAGCACGGCCACGTGCGCCGCGCGTATCTGGGCGTGCTGCTGAACAACGTCGACGCCGCGGACGCGAAGGTCTACGGGCTGGAGACGGCGCAGGGCGCGGAGGTCGTGAGTCTCGAGCCGATCAGCCCGGCGGCGAAATCGGGGATCCAGCTCGGCGACGTGATCGTCGGGATCGCGGACCGGCCGGTCGCGACGGTGAGCGACCTGCAGGCCGCGCTCGCGGCGCTGGAGCCGGGCGCGACGGTCCCGGTCGACGTGATCCGTTATGGAACGGCCGTGCGCGTGCCGGTCGAGCTGGGGCTGATCCGGTCCGGCGTGAAGCCGGAGCCATCGCCGCCGCTCGAGGGTCCGACGCGCGTCGGTTTCTCGCTCGCGGTCGACGGCGGGCGCCTCGTCGTCGCCTCGGTGCACCCGTTCTCGGCCGCGGCGCGGGCCGGGATCCGGCCGGGTCAGCAGATCGTGCAGGTGAACCGCCGCGAGGTCTCGACCATCGAGGAGTTCGTCGCCGCCGTGAACGAGGCGGACGGCGACGTCGTCTCGATCATCGTCGTCGACCCGGAAGTGGGGCGGATGATCGTGAATTACGAGCTGCGACCCTGATCGCGGGGCGGGCACGCGAGGCGAGCGACCTCCCGGGACCGCGGCCGCGCGACGACCGGGCGGGCGCCGACTGGCCGCGTTCCGGCTGCCCGCGTTCCGACCGGTCGCCCGCGTACCCGGCCGGCGGCGTCCGCGATCGGCCCGGCGTTGACCGCGCGAGGTCGTCGTAACTACATTCCGCGCATGACGATACGCGGAAGTTCGGGTGATTTGCGGCTGGTCCTCGTCGACTTCGACGACACGCTCGTCGACACGGCGCCTCGCTTCCAGAACGCTCGGCGCGCGCTCTTCGATCTCCTGACCGCCGAAGGGTTCGACGCCGGCGTCGTGCATCGCGTCCACCACGACGAAGTCGACCGCGAGATGGTGGACCGGTACGGGTTCGGTCCGCTGCGTCTCGAACCGTCGTTCCGGGAGACGTACCTGCGGTTGTGCGCGCTGGAGGGGTGGGATCCGGACCCGGCCGTCGTCGCGCGGTGCGTCGCCATCGCGCGCGACGTGATCGGTCCGCCTCCGTGCTACGACGGTGCGATCGAGGCGCTCGCCCGGCTCGCCGCGCACGTCGACACCGCGATCTACACCCAGGCGGGCGACCCGGACTACCAGTTCGACTGCATCCGCAAATCGGGGGTGCTCGACGTGGTCCCGGCGGATCGGATCCGGATCTGTCGGCGCAAGACGGTCGACGAGTACCGCGCGACGCTGGCGCATTTCGGCGTGGCCGACCCGGGCGCGGCGTGCATGGTGGGGAACAGCATCCGCAGCGACATCAACCCGGCGCTCACCGTGGGGTCGCGAGCGATCCTGGTCGAGGTAGAGGATCCGTGGATCTTCGACGTGGTGGAGCCGGTATCCGGGTCCTTCGCGCGCGTCCGACGGTTCCCCGAAGCGGTCGACCTCCTCGTCGCTCCTCCGGAGTCCTCGCTGCGCCCCGATACGGTCGGCCACCGCGTCTCGCCTCCCGTGTCCTCTCCCCGCCCCGGCGTTGAATCGGCGTAAACCGGCCGGGCGCGGCGAATCCGCCGAATCGCGGGCCGATGCGACATTGTGTCGGCAACGCGCGATTGTTATGCTTGTGGCGTTCCCTATCGATTCCCCGAGAGTTCCTCGCCGAATCCCACAACGTTGATGGCGACGACGCCCGAATTCCGGTTCCGTGCGCTCGGGACGCTGGACCTGCGTAACGCGGCAGGCGTCGAGGTCGGATCGTTGCTCGCGCAGCGGAAGCGCCTTGCGGTCTTCGTCTACCTCGCGCTCGCGCAGCCGCGAGGGTTCCATCAACGCGACCGGCTTCTGGGGCTGTTCTGGGCGGAGCTGGAGGAAGAGCGGGCCCGGAACGCACTGAACAAGGCGGTGCACCACCTTCGCATGTCCCTGGGCGACGAGGCGGTGCAGCGTCGGGGCGACGGCGAGGTGTCGCTGGACTTCGGCAGGGTCGAGTGCGACGTCCACGAATTCGAGCGCGCCGTGCGGGAGGACCGGCTGGAGGACGCGCTGTCGCTGTACGGCGGGGATCTGCTGCCGGGCTTCTATCTGGAAGACTCGTGGGAGTTCGAGCAGTGGCTGGAGCGCGAGCGGGCGCGGCTCCGGGACCTGGCGCGCGATGCGGCGTGGACGCTGTCGGAGCGGGCCGAGCGGGCCGGCTCGATCGATGATGCGGTCCGGTGGGGTCAGCGGGCGATCGGGCTGAGTCCGGGCAACGAGGTCGATTTCCGGCGCTACCTGCTGCTTCTGGACCGGATCGGCGACCGGGCGGGCGCCATGCGCGAGTACGAGGCGTTCGCGAGAGAGCTGCAGGCGACGTACGGCGTCGAGCCGTCGCCCGAGACGCGGCAGCTCGTCGAGGCGATCCAGGCGCGCGAGGCGGTGGCGGGCCCGGTCGTACGCGCGGCCGCCGGCCCGACGGAAGCCGCGCCGCCCGGCGCCGTCGTGGACCATGCACCGGCCGGCGTCGGCCCGAACCGAGCGGCTGACACCGGCGTCGCGGACCGGGCACCGGTCGCGTTCGAGCCCGCCGCGGCCGCGGATGGCGCCCGGAGCGGGCGGGGCGCCCCGAGTGGTCGGATCTGGCGCTGGGTGGCGGCGGCCGTCGTCGTGGCCGTGGTCGTCGGCGCGGTCGCGAAGCTCCGCGGCGAACCGGAGCCCCAGGCGCCGAGCGTCGACGCGATCGCGATCTTTCCGTTCGCGGTCCACGGCTCCGAGGAATTCGGCTACCTGCGCGAGGGGCTGGCGTCGCTACTCACGTCGGCGTTGAACGTGGGCGAGCTGCGGGTGGTCAGCCATCGCGCGGTCCTCGACGCGCTGGCGGGCGATGGCGGGCGGTTGACCGCCGAACGGGCGCGGGAGGTCGCGCGCCGGCTCGGTGCCGGCGTTTTCGTGCTCGGCGACGTCGTCGAGGCGCGGAACAGGGTGCGCATCTCGGCGTCGTTCCACGACGTGGCCGGCGCGTCGCCCGTGGTCGACGTCGCGGAGGTGCAGGGAGACGCGGCGGAGCTCTTCACGCTGGTGGAAGAGCTCGCGAAGAAACTGCTCGCGGCGCGCAGGCCGGGGGTTGGGGTGCAGCGGACCGAGCGGCTGCTCCTGGCGACGCGGTCGGCCGAGGCGCTCGAGGCGTACGTCGAGGGCGAGCGCGAGTACCGGGTCGGGCGGTACGCCGCGGCGGTGGCGGCGTTCCAGCGGGCCGTCGCCGCGGACACCGGCTTCATGCTGGCGTACATGCGGCTCAGCCAGGCCGCGAACTGGACGGGGAGCGTCGGGCTCTCGACATGGGCCGGGACGCAGGCGGCCCAGATAGCGCTGAGGACCGAGAGCTTGCCGGAGCACGAGCGCCTGAGCGCGCTGGCGTGGGGCGCGTACATCGCCGGGCGACCCGACACGGCGATCATGCTGTACCGGCAGGTGCTGGCGCGGGACTCGCTGGACTCGACCGCGTGGTTCGTCACCGCCGAGACGCAGTACCACTGGCTCCCGCTGATCGGGATTCCGGCCGAGGAATCGAGGCCGGCGTGGGAGCGCGTGATCGCGCTGGACTCGGCGAACGCCGGTGCGTCGATCCACCTGGCCCGGATGGCTGCGATCCGCGGAGACCGGCAGGAGTTCGAGAAGTGGGCCTCCCGCGTCAGCGCGCTGCGCCCCGACCGGGACCGCGCGATCGAGTTGGAGCTCCTGCGCGCGTACGCGTTCGGCGACGCGGCCGCCCGACGGGCCGCGTCCACGCGCCTCGCGCTGGCGAGCAACCCGGAGGTCGTGTCCGACCTGCTGGTGAGCGCGGCGGTGGCCTCGAGCGACCTCGCGGGCGTGAGCGAGCATCTCGTCCAGCACCTCATACCGGAGGAGATCATCAACTCGACGGTCCGCCCGATGTCCCTCCGGTACGCCCTGGAGCTCCTGGTAGGGCGCGGCAGGATCGCCGACGCGCATGCAATGGTCGAGCGGCTGCGGCCGCATTACTCGATCTGGGCGCTGGAGCAGAGCGCGATACTGCTCACGCTCCCGTTCGTTCCGGTGAAACAGGCGGAGCTGCGGGCGATCCGGCAGACGCTCGGCCAATCGTCGGTCGAGCCGGCCGATCGGGCGTACCTGCTGGGCCTGGTCTCGATCCGGCTCGGCGACACCAGATCCGCGCTGACGCACGCGGCTCGGCTGGAGTCGCTCGGCGCTGACCAGGCGGACGTCGAGATGGCGCGGCGGCTCGCGCGCATACTGCGCGCCGAGGTCGCCCTCGCGGAAGGACGGCCCGAGGAAGCGTTGCGCATCC
>Ga0207864_1002613_pt1 | contig 16581 bp, 12 predicted proteins | sample HigsolmetaAR202D_FD_184834 | JGI IMG/M metagenome (GOLD analysis project Ga0207864, IMG submission 184834) | Ionic liquid and high solid enriched microbial communities from the Joint BioEnergy Institute, USA - AR20-2-D (SPAdes) (version 2) ... | reverse complement strand
CCGTGCGGGCGGTCAGGAGCCGCCGCGCCTGCGCTTCAGATACCGCTCGAACTCGCGCGCGATGGCCTCGCCGGACGCCTCCGGCAGCTCGGAGGCGTCCTTGGCCTCCTCCAGGCTGCGCACGTAGCCCGCGATGTCGGAGTCCTGGGCGGCGAGCTCGTCCACCCCGCGCTCCCAGGCGCGCGCCTCCTCGGGCAGCTCGCCCAGGCGCACGGTCAGGTCCAGGGTGTCCTCCACCCGCCGCACCAGGGCCAGGGTCGCCTTGGGGCTGGGCGGCTGGGCCACGTAGTGGGGGACGGCCGCCCACAGGGAGACCGTCTCCAGCCCGGCGGCGGTGAACGTCTCGTGCAGCACGCCGACGATCCCGGTCGGCCCCTCGTAGGTGGCCGGTTCCAGGCCCGCCGACCTGGCCAGTTCGGGGTGGGAGAACAAGCCCGTGACCGGCACCGGCCGCGTGTGCGGCACGTCCGCCAGCAGCGCGCCGAGCAGGACCACCCGCCGCACGCCCAGCTCCCGGGCGACCGACAGCAGGTCGCTGGCGAAGCCGCGCCAGCGCATGCTGGGCTCGGCCCCCCGGACCAGCACCACGTCCCGTCCTCCGGGGGAGCTGGCCAGCGACACCGTCACTCCGGGCCAGCGGATTCCCTGGCTGATGCCGTCCACCGCGGTGACCCGGGGCCGGGTGACCTGGAAGTCGTAGTAGTCCTCCGAGTCCAGGGAGACCAGCTCCGTGGCACCCCAGGTGTCGGCCAGGTGGTCGATTACGGCGCTGGCCGCCTCACCGGCGTCGTTCCAGCCCTCGAACGCGGCCACCATCACGGGCTCGACCAGCTCCGAGACGCTGTCGAGCTCAGGCACAGGCCGCCTCCTTCAGTCGTCGGGGTCCCTGAGTGCCGGATCACCGTCGATCAGCGGCACCACTGCTGGGTCCACCATATGTTCAATCGGGGCGTCGCCGTAGAGGCGGAACGAACAAACCGCCGGAGCGCCGGTGGCACACCCGGGGCGGCGATGTGGAGCACACCACACCAATCGGATGCGGGGGGTGAAAACGGAAGGGTAGTACGAGCACGGTGCGCTATCGTCGGACACCTGGGTGGTGCCGTGGGGAGTGGCGCCCTGACCGGCCGGCCCGACCGTCCCAGCGGCCCCTGTGCGGCGCCGCACGTCGTCAACAGCGAAGTCAAAGGTCTATGAGCGCTCGACTCTCCTTCCGTGAAGTCCTCGGTACCCGGGTCCTCGTCGCCGACGGAGCGATGGGAACCATGCTGCAGGCTCACGACCTGGGCATGGACGACTTCCAGGGGTACGAGGGCTGCAACGAGATCCTCAACGTCACCCGGCCCGACGTGGTGCGGTCGATCCACGAGGCCTACCTGGAGGTCGGCGTCGACTGCGTCGAGACCAACACCTTCGGCGCCAACTTCGGCAACCTCGGCGAGTACGGCATCCCCGAGCGGACCTACGAGCTGGCCGAGGCCGGCGCGCGGCTGGCCCGCGAGGCCGCCGACGCCTACAGCACGGCCGAGCAGCCCCGCTACGTGCTGGGCTCGGTGGGGCCCGGCACGAAGCTGCCCACGCTCGGCCACGCCCCCTACGCCCTGCTGCGCGACCACTACGAGCAGTGCGCGCTCGGGCTCATCGACGGCGGGGCCGACGCGATCGTCATCGAGACCTGCCAGGACCTGCTCCAGGCCAAGGCCGCCGTGGTGGGCGCCCGCCGGGCCCGCCGCGCCGCGGGCACCGACACCCCGATCATCGTGCAGGTCACCATCGAGACCACCGGGACCATGCTGGTCGGCTCCGAGATCGGCGCCGCGCTGACCTCGCTGGAGCCGCTGGGCATCGACGTGATCGGCCTGAACTGCGCCACCGGCCCGGCGGAGATGAGCGAGCACCTGCGCTACCTCTCCCACCACGCGCCCGTCTTCCTCTCCTGCATGCCCAACGCGGGCCTGCCCGAGCTGGGCGCCGACGGGGCCGTCTACCCCCTGCAACCGCACGAGCTCGCCGACGCCCACGACACCTTCGTCCGCGAGTTCGGCCTGGCCCTGGTGGGCGGCTGCTGCGGCACCACGCCCGAGCACCTCGCCCAGGTGGTGGAGCGGGTGCAGGGCCGCGGCGTGGCCGAGCGCAGGCCGCACCTCGAACCCGCCGCCGCCTCCGTCTACCAGAGCGTGCCGTTCCGCCAGGACACCAGCTACCTGGCCATCGGCGAGCGCACCAACGCCAACGGCTCCAAGGCGTTCCGCGAGGCCATGCTCGCCGAACGCTACGACGACTGCGTGGAGATCGCCCGCGACCAGATCCGCGACGGCGCGCACATGCTCGACCTGTGCGTCGACTACGTCGGCCGGGACGGCGTGCGCGACATGCGGGAGCTGGCCTCCCGGCTGGCCACCGCCTCCACCCTGCCCCTGGTGCTCGACTCCACCGAGGTCGCCGTGCTGGAGGCCGGGCTGGAGGCGATCGGCGGGCGCGCGGTCCTCAACTCCGTCAACTACGAGGACGGCGACGGCCCCGACTCCCGGTTCGCCAAGGTCGCCTCGCTGGCGGTGGAGCACGGCGCGGCCCTGATGGCGCTGACCATCGACGAGGAGGGGCAGGCGCGCACCGCCGCCAAGAAGGTCGAGATCGCCGAACGGCTCATCGCCCAGCTCACCGGCGAGTACGGCATCCGCAAGCAGGACATCATCATCGACTGCCTGACCTTCACCATCGCCACCGGCCAGGAGGAGTCGCGGCGCGACGCCCTGGAGACCCTGGAGGCCATCCGCGAGCTCAAGCGCCGCCACCCCGACGTGCAGACCACGCTGGGCCTGTCCAACGTCTCCTTCGGCCTCAACCCGGCCGCGCGCATGGTGCTCAACTCGGTGTTCCTGCACGAGTGCGTCCAGGCCGGACTGGACTCCGCCATCGTGCACGCCTCCAAGATCCTGCCGATGAACCGCATCCCCGAGGAGCAGCGGCAGGTGGCCCTGGACATGGTCTACGACCGCCGCACCCCCGACTACGACCCGCTCCAGCGCTTCCTGGAGCTGTTCGAGGGCGTCGACGCCCAGCAGATGCGCGCCTCCCGCGCCGAGGAGCTGGCCGCGCTGCCGCTGTGGGAGCGCCTGGAGCGGCGCATCGTGGACGGCGAGGCCGTGGGCATGGAGGCCGACCTGGACGAGGCGCTCGCCCAGCGGCCCGCGCTCGACATCGTCAACGACACGCTGCTGTCGGGCATGAAGACCGTCGGCGAGCTCTTCGGCTCCGGGCAGATGCAACTGCCGTTCGTGCTGAAGTCGGCCGAGGTGATGAAGGCCGCCGTGGCCTACCTGGAGCCGCACATGGAGAAGGTGGAGGGCGCCGCGGGCAAGGGCCGCATCGTGCTGGCCACCGTCAAGGGCGACGTGCACGACATCGGCAAGAACCTCGTCGACATCATCCTCTCCAACAACGGCTACGAGGTCGTCAACCTGGGCATCAAGCAGCCCGTCTCGGCCATCCTGGACGCCGCCGAGGAGCACGACGCCGACGTCATCGGCATGTCGGGGCTGCTGGTGAAGTCCACGGTGGTCATGCGGGAGAACCTGGAGGAGATGAACGCCCGCGGCGTGGCCGAGCGCTACCCGGTGCTGCTCGGCGGCGCCGCGCTGACCCGCTCCTACGTGGAGCAGGACCTCGCCGAGATCTTCAAGGGCGAGGTGCGCTACGCCCGCGACGCCTTCGAGGGGCTGCGGCTCATGGACGCGATCATGGCGGTCAAGCGCGGCGTGCCCGGGGCCGAGATGCCGCCGCTGCGCTCCCGCCGGGTCAAGCAGGGGGCGAGGCTCACCGTCACCGAGCCCGCGGACATGCCCGCGCGCAGCGACGTGGCCACCGACAACCCGGTGCCCGTCCCGCCGTTCTGGGGCGACCGCATCAGCAAGGGCATCCCGCTCGCTGACTACGCCGCCTTCCTCGACGAGCGCGCCACCTTCATGGGCCAGTGGGGGCTGCGCGCCTCCCGCGGCGACGGCCCCTCCTACGAGGAGCTGGTGGAGACCGAGGGCCGGCCGCGGCTGCGCATGTGGCTGGACCGCATCCAGACCGAGGGGCTGCTGGAGGCCGCGGTCGTCTACGGCTACTACCGCTGCTACAGCGAGGGCGACGACCTGGTGGTCCTCGACGAGGACGGCAGCGAGCGCACCCGCTTCACCTTCCCGCGCCAGCGCCGCGACCGGCACCTGTGCCTGGCCGACTTCTTCCGGCCCAAGGAGTCCGGCGAGCTGGACACGGTGGCCTTCCAGGTGGTCACCGTCGGGTCGGCGATCAGCCGGGCCACCGCGGAGCTGTTCGAGAAGAACTCCTACCGCGACTACCTGGAGCTGCACGGGCTGTCGGTGCAGCTCACCGAGGCGCTCGCGGAGTACTGGCACGCCCGGGTCCGCGCCGAGCTGGGGTTCGCCGGGCAGGACCCCGACCCGGCCGACCTGGACGCCTACTTCAAGCTGGGCTACCGGGGCGCGCGCTTCTCCCTGGGCTACGGGGCCTGCCCCAACCTGGAGGACCGCGCCAAGATCGTGGAGCTGCTGCGCCCCGAACGGGTCGGTGTGACGCTGTCCGAGGAGTTCCAGCTCGTCCCCGAGCAGTCCACGGACGCGATCGTCGTCCACCACCCGGAGGCGAAATACTTCAACGTATGATCTCTGACTCTGACCCGCAGATCCCGCAGGCCGTGCTGTTCGACATGGACGGCACGCTGATCGACACCGAGCCGATGTGGATGGACACCGAGGCCGAGGTCGCCGCCGCGTTCGGCTACACCTGGACCGCCGAGGACCAGCAGCGCTGCCTGGGCGGCTCCGCGGCCGCGGTGGCCGACCTCATCGCCGAGCGCTCCGGGACGCGGACCCCGCAGAGCGAGATCGTCGCCATGCTGTACGCCGCGGTGGAGCGGCGGATGGCCGAGGGGGTTCCGGTGCGGCCCGGCGCCAAGGAGCTGCTCACCGAGCTGGAGGCGCAGGGCGTGCCGATGGCGCTGGTCACCTCCACCTACCGGTCGCTGCTGACCGTGGCGCTGCGCGCCATCGGCGAGCACTACTTCGCCGTGTCGGTCGCCGGCGACGAGGTGACCCGCAACAAGCCGCACCCCGAGCCCTACCTCCGGGCGGCCCGGCTGCTGGGCGTCGACCCGCGCCGCTGCGTGGCGGTGGAGGACTCGCCCACCGGGGTGGCCTCGGCGCAGGCCGCGGGGTGCACCGTGGTCGCGGTGCCGCACATGGCGTCGGTCCCCGCGGCCGAGCGGCGGTACGTGGTCGGCTCCCTGGAGGAGGTCGACCTGGCCTGGCTGCGCCGGGTGTCCCCCGCCTAGGGGAATCTCCCGATTCGGGAGGCAAAATCCGCATAGCAGGCGTCCACTAGGGGAGAAACCCGATGTGGAGACGGCTCATGCGGGGTGAGACTGGGACCATGTCGACACAGATGCCGTTCGAAGGTCTGCTGCTGGGTGCCGCACTCACGGTGGTGGGGCTGATCGTCTCGTGGGTGGTGTGGCGCCGCAGGGGGGCCTCGGCGGGGCTGCGCGCCGTGGCGTGGTCGCTGCTTCCGCTGGCGTTCGGCCTCATCGGGCTCATGGAGCTGCTGGCGTCGCTGGTCGGCCAACTGGTGCGGTTCTTCGTCGGGCTGGTGCTCGACCCCCTGGCCTGGGCCGGGGTGGCGGTGGCCGGTCTGGCGGCGGTGCTGTGGACCACCGGCCGCCTGCTGCGGCGGCGCGGTTCCGGGGCGTCCGGGGCGGCAGCCGAGCAGAAGGCCGCTCCGGGGCGTCCGGACGCGCCCGCCGTGGGCGGCGCCCCGTCGAGGAAGCCCCAGGCCCCCGCGGGAGCCGACGACGACTTCGCCGAGATCGAGGCGCTGCTGCGCAAGCGCGGGATCACCTGAGCCGCCGACGCGGCCCGCCGTCCGCAGGGCCCCGCCCCCGACTCCGGGGGCGGGGCCCTGCCGTGTACGGGGCCCCGGCCGGGGCGCGGCGGCCGGACGACCACTGCCACCAATAATCACTATAAGTTGCAATGAAATTACTCAAAGTAAGATCAAGGGTGGATGACGGATGGGTAGTACTCGGATCACGATTGGAGTACTGAGTGGCCGAATTGGACAATATGCTGATTACTCGGGAGTATTTTTGGCCAAGTGTGTCACCGGGCGCACCAGAAACCCCGGTTGTGTTCGCCGTCCGCGCTGAACTGCTGGAACGGTGACGCCGGCGGCGGCGCGGACCCCCGCACCGCCGGGGGAACGGTCCGGGGACGCACGACACCACGCCACCGGGCCGACAGCCCGGGCCGAACCGCAGCCACAAGCGCGAGAAGTGGGGGAAAGGTGGCATGACCGCGCCGTTGGACGCGCCCGAGTCGGCACAGCACGCCGAACCCGAGGCCATCGCCCGGGGGAGGCGCGACACCGAGAGCCGCTCTCTCACCCAGATCGCCTGGCGGCGGCTGCGCCAGGACCGGGTCGCCCTGGGCGGAGGAGCCTTCGTCGCCCTGCTGATCCTGGTCGCGGTCTTCGCGCCGCTGCTCACGGCCTGGTTCGGCCACCCGCCCAACCAGTTCCACCAGGACCTCATCGACCCGGCCACCCAGGGCGTCCTCAAGGACCCCGACGACCCGTGGAGCGGCATCGACCCGACCGGAGGCATGAGCGCCGAGCACCTGCTGGGCCTGGAACCGGTCAACGGGCGCGACCTGTTCAGCCGGATCGTCTACGGCGCACGCATCTCCCTGCTGGTGGCCTTCCTGTCCACCCTGCTGTGCGTCGTCATCGGAACCGTCCTCGGCATCGTCGCCGGCTACCTCGGCGGCTGGGTCGACACCGTCATCAGCCGCGCCATGGACATCTTCCTGGCCTTCCCGCTGCTGCTGTTCGCGATCGCGCTGGCCGGGGTCATCCCCGACGACGCGTTCGGCCTGAGCGACAACGCCCTGCGCATCGCCGTGCTCGTGTTCATCATCGGCTTCTTCAGTTGGCCCTACATCGGCCGCATCGTGCGGGGGCAGACCCTCTCCCTCCGGGAGCGCGAGTTCGTCGAGGCCGCCCGCAGCATGGGAGCGGGCACCGGCTACATCCTGTTCCGCGAGATCCTGCCCAACCTGGTGGCGCCGATCCTGGTCTACGCCACCCTGCTGATCCCCACCAACATCCTCTTCGAGGCGGCCCTGTCCTTCCTCGGAGTCGGCGTCAACCCGCCCACCCCCACCTGGGGCGGAATGCTCTCGGAGTCACTGGCCTACTACACGGTCGCCCCGCACTTCGTGATCATTCCCGGCCTCGCGATCTTCGTCACGGTCCTCGCCTTCAACCTCTTCGGCGACGGGCTGCGCGACGCCTTCGACCCACGCTCCTCCGACTGAGGCGCGTGCCCTCCGGGCACGCGTGCCCGCACGGCGGTACTGCCGCCACTTCCGTGAGAAAGGGAACCCAGTGAACAAACGTGTCATGGGATTCGCCGCGTTCGGCGCGGCGGCCGCCCTCATGCTCACCGCCTGCGGCGGTGACGGAGGCGAGGGCGGCGGAGGCGGCGGCAACGGCGCCTCCTTCGACCAGGGCAGCACCGAGATCGTCAACCCCTCCGACGCCACCGGCGGCACCCTCCGCTACGCCATCTCCTCCAACATGGAGAGCACCGACCCGGGCAACACCTACTACGGCTACGTCTGGAACTTCAGCCGCTACTACGCCCGCACCCTGCTCACCTACGCCGCGGCCCCGGGCCAGGCCGGCACCGAACTGGTCCCCGACCTGGCCGCGGAGATGCCCGAGGTCAACGACGACGGCACCGAGTGGACCGTGAAGCTTCAGGAGGGCCTCAAGTACGAGGACGGCTCCGAGATCGTCGCCGAGGACGTCAAGTACGCCATCGCGCGCAGCAACTTCGGCGACCAGGCGCTGCCCAACGGCCCCAAGTACTTCCAGCAACTGCTCGACGAGGACGACTACGACGGCCCCTACGGCGGCGACGACCCGCTGGAGGGCTTCGACGCCATCGAGACCCCCGACGACCACACCCTGGTCTTCCACCTCAAGGAGCCGTTCGCGGACTTCCTCTACGTCCTGGCCCAGCCGCAGACCGCCCCGGTCCCGGCCGACGCCGACAAGGGCGAGCAGTACCAGAGCCGCGTCGTCTCCTCCGGCCCGTACAAGTTCGAGGACGACTACACCCCCGGCAACGGCCTCGTCCTGGTCCGCAACGAGGAGTGGGACCCCGACACCGACCCGATCCGCACCGCGCTGCCCGACCGCATCACCGTCGAGGAGGGCGTCGACCAGAACGAGATCGACCAGCGCCTGGTCAACGGCGAACTCGACGTCGACCTGGCCGGCACCGGCCTCGGCCCGGCGATGAAGGGCCAGCTCGTCGGCGACGAGGACGCCCGCAACAACCTCGACAACCCGACCACCGGCGCCCACTTCTACGTCAACATCAACACCAAGGTCGAGCCGCTGGACAACCTCGCCTGCCGCCAGGCCGTCCAGTACGCGGTCGGCCGCGAGGGCATCCAGCGCGCCTACGGCGGCGACCTGGGCGGCCAGATCGCCACCCAGGTGCTGCCCCCCGACATCCCCGGCGCAGACCCGGAGCTCGACCTCTACGAGGCCGCCTCCGGCAAGCCCAACGCGGACAAGGCCAAGGAGAAGCTGGAGGAGTGCGGCCACCCCGACGGCTTCGACGTCAACATCGGCGTGCGCTCCGACCGTCCCGCCGAGGTCGACGCGGTCGAGGCCATCCAGCAGAGCCTGGCCGAGGTCGGCATCAACGCCCAGGTCAAGGGCTACCCCTCCGACACCTACACCAACACCCAGGCCGGCTCGCCCGACTTCGTCGCCGAGAACAAGCTCGGCCTGACCTACTACGGCTGGATGGCGGACTGGCCCTCCGGCTACGGCTACATGAGCTCCATCCTCGACGGCGACGCCATCAAGGAGGCGGGCAACTCCAACATCTCCGAGCTGGACGACCCCGAGATCAACAAGCTGTTCGACGAGGTCATCAGCGTCGAGGACCCCGAGGAGCAGGCCAGGATCTACGCCGAGATCGACCGTCTGGTCATGGAGAACGCGGCCATCCTGCCGGGCGTCTTCCAGAAGTCCGTCATCTACCGGCCGGACAACCTGACCAACGTCTTCTTCAACCCGAGCTGGCACATGTACGACTACATGACGCTCGGCACCACCGAAACCGAGTAGTCGCCACTCTCGACCAGTAGCGGGAAGGCAGGTGAAGGCGCGGGGCCGGACGGGACGCACACCGTCCGTCCGACCCCCGCGCCGACCGCGATGCTGAGATACATCCTCCGGCGCCTGGGCGCGAGCGTGGTCCTGCTCCTCGTGGTGACCCTGATGACGTTCGTCATCTTCTACGTGGTCCCGAGGCTCGCCGGCCGGACCACGGAGCAGTTGGCCACCATGTACGTGGGCCGAGCCCCCACCGAGGCAGCCATCCAGGCCACCATCCAACGGCTCAACCTGGACCAGCCGCTGGTCCTGCAATTCTGGGAATTCGTCAAGGGCATCTTCGTCGGAGCCGAGTACACCTTCGGCAACGACGTCGTGCAGTGCTCCGCACCCTGCTTCGGCTACTCCTTCCAGACCTACCAGGAGGTCTTCCCGGCCATCCTGGACCGACTGCCGGTCACCTTCTCCCTGGGCCTGGGCGCGGCCGTGCTCTGGCTCCTCGGCGGCGTCGCCGTCGGCGTCGTCTCGGCGGTCAAGAAGGGCAGCATCTTCGACCGCATCTCCATGGGCCTGGCCCTGGCCGCGGTCTCCCTGCCCATCTTCTTCACCGGCCAGCTCGCCCTGGCCTTCCTGGTGCACGACTGGGACCTGTTCCCCAACGCCAGGTACACCCCCTTCACCGAGGACCCCGTCGCCTGGGCCTCCGGGCTGATGCTGCCCTGGCTGACCCTGGCCTTCCTGCACGCCGCGCAGTACGCGCGCCAGACCCGCGCGGGCATGCTGGAGACGATGGGCGAGGACTACATCCGCACCGCCCGCGCCAAGGGGCTCAAGGAGAGCCGGGTCATCCTCAAACACGCACTGCGCCCCGCCCTCACCCCGATCCTCACCATTTTCGGGCTGGACGTCGGAATGGTGCTCGGCGGCGCGGTGCTGACCGAACAGGTGTACTCGCTCAACGGGATCGGACGCTACGCGGTCACCGCGATCGTGCAGAGCGACCTGCCGGTCATCCTCGGCGTCACCCTGTTCGGCGCGTTCTTCATCGTCCTGTGCAACCTGGCCGTGGACCTGCTCTACCCGCTGGTCGACCCCAGGGTGCGCGCGGCCCGCTGACGTCCGGGAGAGCCCGACCGTGATCCGCTGTCCGGCCCGCCGCGGCGGGACATCCGAGCCGAAGGAAAACTGGCCATGACCACTCCGGAAACCGGGAACCGGAACGACGCCCTCCCCGTCGTCTCCGTGCGCGACCTCTCCATCACCTTCCCCACCGCCGACGGCGACGTGCATGCGGTGAAGAACCTCTCCTTCGAGGTCGCCCAGGGCGGTGCGCTGGGCGTCGTGGGGGAGTCCGGGTCCGGCAAGAGCGTCACCTCACTGGCCCTGATGGGCCTGCACCGCGGCACCCGGGCGCGCATCTCCGGGGAGATCCGCATCGCCGGCACCGACGTGGTCACCGCCGACGACCGGACGATCCGCGCCATGCGCGGCAACGACATCGCCATGGTCTTCCAGGACCCGATGTCCTCGCTGCACCCGCAGTACACCATCGGCAACCAGCTCGTCGAGGCGTACCTCACCCACCGCCCCGGCGCCGGCAAGGCCGAGGCCCGGCGGCGCGCCGTGGAGGTGCTGGACCGGGTGGGCATCCCCGAACCCGCGCGGCGGATCAACTCCTACCCGCACGAGTTCTCCGGCGGCATGCGCCAGCGCGTCCTCATCGCCATGGGCCTGGTGTGCGAACCGAAGGTGCTGCTGGCCGACGAGCCCACCACGGCACTGGACGTCACCGTGCAGGCGCAGATCCTCGACCTGCTCGACGAGCTCCGCCGCGACCTGGGCATGGCGCTCATCCTGGTCAGCCACGACCTCGCGGTGGTCGCCGGATCGGTGGACGAGGTCCTGGTGATGCGCAAGGGGGAGGCCGTCGAGCGCGGCGACGTGCGCCGGGTGCTCGGCTCCCCCCAGCACCCCTACACCCGGCAGCTTCTCGCCGCGGTGCCCCGGGTCGAGGTGACCCGCGCCCAGCGCCGCGCCCAGTTGCGCGCCGAACGCGAGGGCAGGCCCGTCCCGGTCGCGGCCGAGCCGCCCCGCCCCGCCGGGCAGACGGGCGAAGAACCCCTGCTGGTCGTGCGCGACGTGCGCCAGCGGTTCCGCATCCGCGGCGGCCTGTTCGGCAGCTCCACCGACTTCTACGCCGTCGACGGCGTCTCCTTCGACCTGTACCGCGGGGAGACGCTGGGCGTCGTGGGCGAGTCCGGGTCCGGCAAGAGCACCCTGTCCCGCATGGTGATGCGCCTGCTGGAACCCACCGAGGGCTCCATCGTCTTCCAGGGCCGCGACATCACCCACCTGCCGGAACGCAAGATGCGCCCGCTGCGCCGCGACATCCAGATGGTCTTCCAGAACCCCTACTCCTCGCTCAACCCGCGGATGACCGTCGGCGAGAGCATCGGCGCCCCGCTGCGCATCCAGGGCGAGCGCAACAGCAAGCTGATCCGCTCCCGGGTCCAGGAACTGCTGGAACGGGTCGGACTGGAGCCGTCCCACTACAACCGCTTCCCGCACGCCTTCTCCGGCGGGCAGCGCCAGCGCATCGCCATCGCCCGCGCGCTGATCCTCCGCCCCAAGCTGGTGATCTGCGACGAACCGGTCTCCGCGCTGGACGTCTCCACCCAGGACCAGGTGCTGCGCCTGCTGGCCGAGCTTCAGGAGGACTTCGACCTGACGCTGATCTTCGTGGCGCACGACCTGGCGGTGGTCCGCCAGATCAGCGACCGCGTCCTGGTCATGTGCAAGGGGAAGATCGTGGAGACCGGCGACAGCGACGAGGTCTACGAGAACCCGCAGCACCCCTACACCCGGCAGTTGCTGGCCGCGGCCCCCGTCCTCGACCCCGACGAGGCCCGGGCGCACCGCGCCGAACGCGCCCGCCTGCGCGGCGGCCAGCCGCAGGCGGAGGCCGTCTGAGCCGGGTCAGTAGCCGCCCCGGGTGCGGTGGGCGGCCTGGCGGCCGCGGCGGCCTGCCCCCACGAGGCCGCCGCGGGAGAACGCCCGCACCAGCTCGCCGCCGAGGTTGACCCCCGCACCCAGGGCCAGGCCGACCGCGACCGCCTCGCCGAGGCTCGCCACACCGGCCAGCGGCTCCCCCGTGCTCATCTGGACCAGCCCCCGGTACAGGACGCTCCCGGGAAGCAGCGGGGCGATCGACGGGACGATGTAGGTCAGCGCGGGCCGCCGGGTGCGCCGCGCCAGCCAGTGCCCGATCACGCCGACCACGACCGCGCCCGCGGCCGTGCCCACCACCGGCGGCACCGACAGCGCCTCGCGCAGGCCCGCGTAGCACACCCAGATCAGCACCCCCAGCACGGCGGTCGGCAGGAGGGTGCGCACGGGCGCCACGAGGGAGACCGCGAAGGCCACCGCGATCCCCGCCGCGCCCGCCAGCACCAGCGGCTCCGTCGAGGTGCCCGCCGAGGGCAGGTTGTCCAGGTCGACGTAGATGCCCAGGCGCACCGCCGTGTAGGCGACCGCGCCCACCCCCGCGACGATCGCCCCCAGGGTGAAGAACACCTCCAGCAGGCGCGCGGCCGCCGACACGTAGGCGCCGCTGATGCCGTCCTGGAGGCTGGACACCAGGGGACGCCCCGGCAGCAGCGCCATGATGCTGCCGGTGACCACCGCGTTCGCGCGCAGCCCCAGGTCCAGTTCGCCGCTGAGCCACAGCAGCGTCATGCCGGTGCTCGCGGCCAGCAGCGCGGCCACCGCCATCTGGTAGAACTCGGCGACACCGCGCGAGGCCAGCCAGACCGCGGCCCGGTCCCCCAGCACGGTGGCGGCGAACGCCGTGGCCGCGACGATCGGGCCGCCGCCCACCATGACGCTGGCGCTGCTGGCGATCAGGCCGAACCCGGCCACCACCGCCCAGCGGGGGTAGGGAGGGCGGGCGTGCTTGACGGCGCGCAGCCGCGCGGCGGCGCCCTCCAGGTCCACCAGCCCCAGCGCCGCGTCCTGCACCAGCGCGTGCAGCACGTCGACCTTGTGGTAGTCGAGGGTGCGGCGGCGCACCACCCGCTCCCCGGTGACCGGGGGCTCGTTCCCGCCGGGATGGCACGACAGGGTGAGGCCGGTGAAGGTCACCGAGACCTCGCTGCGCGGCAGGCCGAACGCCACGGCCAGGCTCAGCATCGCGTCGCTGACCGTCTCGGTGGCCTCGCCGCTGGCCAGCAGCAGCTCCCCGACCCGCAGCACGAGGTCCATGGCGCGCGGGTCCGGACGCGGCGACTCGTCCTCGAACTCCTCGACCGCCGGGTCCGGCTCGCCGCGGCCGGCCCGCCAGTCGCGCAGCCGGGTCAACAGGACGGGGGAGTGCGGTCCGTGCTGCCGCCGCCGGTCCGTCACGGCGCTCACCTCCTGGGGACGGGACTCCTCCCCCCGGACGCGCGCCTCGCCCCGGAACACTGATCATCCGGTCATGGGACGGCAGGAAGCCCGGAGGCGGCGGGGAAGAAGCGGGAAGAACAAGGGGACCCACCCAGGGAGACGTCCCTGCCGCGGCCGGGGTTGCTCCGCCCGCGGCACGGACCGCCGGAAACCGTATGAGATCCCTCACCCGCCCCCGGGAGGCGGCGGACCGCCCTGCCCCGGGACGACCAGGCCGTGCTCGTAGGCGTAGACGACCGCCTGGACGCGGTCGCGCAGCCCCAGCTTGGCCAGCACCTTGCCCACGTGCGTCTTGACCGTGGTCTCGCCGAGCACCAGCCGCCCGGCGATCTCCGCGTTGCTCAACCCGCGGCCCAGCAGTTGCAGCACCTCCAGCTCACGGCAGGTCAACCGGTCCAGGCCGGGCGGGGAGGCGGGCCGGTGCGCGGGCGGCAGATCCGCCAGCCGGTCCAGCAGCCGGGCCGCCACCGACGGGTCGAGGACCGCGCCGCCCTCGGCGACCAGGCGCAGGGCGCGCAACAGCTCCTGCGGGGAGGAGTCGCGCAGCAGCAGGCCGCGCACCCCCGACCGCAGCACCCCGACCGCGGTCTCGTCGTCGACCGCGGAGGCCACCACCAGCACCCGGACGGTCTGCGCCGCTCCCGCCGCCCACTCCAGCACGCCCCGGGCCAGGTCGGCGGCGCTCCCGTCGGGCAGCTCCAGGTCGGTCAGCACCACGTCGGGAAGCAGCCGGCGGACCGCCGGCAGCGCCGCGCGCACGTCGCCGGCCTCACCGATCACACTCGCCTGCGCGTCGGACTCCACCACGAGCCGCAGCCCGGCGCGGACCAGCGGACGGGCGTCGACGAGCAGCACACGCACGGGCACGCGGCCCGCCTCAACCGGTCGGGGAGTCGACGGCCACGGCCCCCTCGGGCAGCGGCGGGGGAGTGCCGTCGAACGCCGGGCACAGCGCCCGGTGGTCGCACCAGCCGCACAGCGGCGAGCGGCGCGGCAGCCAGCGCCCCGTGCGGGCGGTCTCCACGATGTCGGCCCACACCGCGCGGATGTGCGCCTCGGCGTTGCGCAGCTCCTCCTCGGTGGGGTCGTACCACAGCGCCGTACCGTCCCCCAGGTACAGCAGTTGCAGCCGGTCGGGGACGCGGCCGGTGTCGCGCCACACCATCACCCCGTAGAAGAAGATCTGGAAGCGGGCCTTGTCCGCGTAGCGCGGGGCGGGGCGCCTGCCCGTCTTGTAGTCGACGATCCGCACCCGGCCGCTCGGCGCCACGTCCACGCGGTCGACGTAGCCGAGCAGTTGCGGCCCCGACTCCAGGGAGACCTCCAGGCGGACCTCCCGGTGGCGCGGCTCCAGCCGCTGCGGGGTCTCCAGGTCGAAGTAGCGCCGCACCAGCGCGCGCGCCTCGGCCAGCCACGCCTCCAGCTCCGCGGAGTCGGAGAACATCGTCTCGACCTCGGGCTCGCGTTCGCGCATCCGCTGCCACTGCGGCTCCAGCAGCGCCAGCGCCGAGTCGGGGGTGCGCGACTCCGCGGGCAGCTCGAACAGCCGCTCCAGCACCGCGTGCACCAGCGTGCCGCGCTTGGCGGCGGGACTCGGCGGCTCCGGCAGCCGGTCGATCACCCGGAAGCGGAACAGCAGCGGGCACTGCATGAAGTCGGTCGCACGCGACGGCGACAGCGCGCGAAGGGGCACGGGGGACGGGGCGGAACTCATGGCTCCCCACCTTAGCCGCCGACGCGGACAGCACGCCGGACGCACGACGCCGTAGCCTGGAAGGGTGAACCAACCAGACGGCACCGCGGACCGACCCGAGGGCAGACGCGGCGCACTGCGGATCGGGCGCCCCTTCGGCATCCCCGTGTACGTCACCCCCTCCTGGGCGGTCGTCGCGGCTCTGATCACCCTGCTCTACCAGCCGGTGGTCGACGGCGTGCTGCGCCTGGGCGCCGCCTCCTACCTGGTGGCCCTCCTCTTCGCGGTGCTGCTGTACGCCTCGGTGCTGGTCCACGAACTCGCGCACTGCGTGGCCGCCCGCCGCTACGGGCTCCCGGTGCGCAGCATCACACTCTACCTGCTCGGCGGGGTCTCCGAGATCGACCGCGAGGCCGAGCGGCCCGGCCAGGAGTTCTGGATCGCCTTCAGCGGCCCGCTGCTGTCCCTCGCCCTGGCCGCGGTCGGCTTCGCCGGCTACCTGCTGGTGGCCCCCGACACCGTGGCGGGGGTCCTCGTCTGGCAGTTGTGGGTGGCCAACCTGCTGGTCGGCGTCTTCAACCTGCTGCCCGGGCTGCCGCTGGACGGCGGCCGGATGCTGCGTGCGGGCGTGTGGGCGGCCAGCGGCCGGCCGTTCACCGGCACGGCCGCGGCCGCGTGGGCGGGCCGGGCGCTCGCCGTCGCGGTGGTCGCGCTCCCCTTCGCCTACTCCTGGCTGACCTGGCACGCCCTCCCCAGCGTCTTCGCGGTCCTGTGGGCGGTGCTGCTCGGCGTGTTCATCTGGCGCAACGCCTCGGGGGCGCTGGAGGCGGCCCGGATCCGCGCCCGACTGCCGCGGCTGGTCGCCCGCGACCTGGCCCGCACCGCGGTCGCGGTCGCCGCCGAAACCCCGCTCACCGAGGCGCTGCGGCGCCGCGCCGCGGCCGGCGCCCAGGCGATCCTCGTGGTCGACTCCGCCGGAACACCCACCTCGCTGGTGGACGACGCCGCCGCGGAGGCGGTGCCCGAGGAACGGCGGCCCTGGCTGTCCGTCGCGCACACCGCCCGCTCGGTCACCCCCGAGACGGTGCTCTCCGCCGACCTGGCCGGAGCGGACCTGCTGGACGCCATGAACGCCCGCCCGGCCGCCCAGTACCTGCTGGTCGACACCGACGGCGCGGTCGTGGGGACGCTGCGCACGGCCGACGTCCGCCGGGCCGTGGAAGGGACCTGACCCCGCACGGCCGACG
>Ga0207864_1002612_pt1 | contig 16595 bp, 9 predicted proteins | sample HigsolmetaAR202D_FD_184834 | JGI IMG/M metagenome (GOLD analysis project Ga0207864, IMG submission 184834) | Ionic liquid and high solid enriched microbial communities from the Joint BioEnergy Institute, USA - AR20-2-D (SPAdes) (version 2) ... | reverse complement strand
GGGCTGCGACATTGCGGCGTCCGGAAGGGTACGCCAGCCAGGAGGGCATCCTCGAACTGCCCGAGGCGGACATCCCTGAATCGCTTGGCCAGCCGCTCTGGTCGCTGGACACCCGGCCTCCGACGACTCAGGTGGAGAATGTCTCGCGAGCCAACATCCGCTCCTCCCAGCGTATGCCATTTCCCATTCTGCCCGTGCTGGACGGGTCGGTGCTTTACCTGAACAACACGCGGCAGGTCATTGCGATGGATCGCATCTCCCATCGCGTGCTGTGGCAGTACGACGGCGGAGCGGATGGCGACCCGGCGATGCAGCAGATTCGCCGCCAGATGTTCAGCCCATCCGATGTACGAAGCGTGTTGCTGAATGAGGGACGGCTCTACGCGGTGGTGGGGCAGACACCCGAGATGTTCGGGATGTGGCAACGGGCAATCGGCACGAGCCTGCTGGTGTGCCTCAATCCGACGGATGGCTCGGTGCTCTGGCAGACACAGCCGGGTGAACTGGACCGCACCCTGGAGCGGGGCTATTTCCATGGGACACCGCTGGCCGGCCCGGGCCGCATCTATGTGCTGATCCGTCGCAGTCAGGCGGGGTTCTTTGAAACATTCGTCGTCGCGCTGGACGCCCGAACGGGTCAACTCTTGTGGCGACGTCACCTGACCAGTGCCTCCTCGGCGATTGTCCGCGAGCAGCCCCCGTTCGCGCAGATGACTGCTGCACAGGGCAGAGTTTTTGTCGTCGATCATCAGGGGGCGGTGACCTGCCTGGACGGTCGCACTGGCGCGATCCGCTGGCTTTCCATCACGGCGGAACAGCGTGCCACGACCGAGGCGGCAATCGCCCGCGGCTCGCGGCTGCTCAACGCTGGGTTCGAGACCCCGCCGATCCTTATCGAAGCCGGCCTGCTCGTTAACGCGTTCAGCGATGCCAACCCGGTGCTGCTCAATCCAGAAACCGGAGAGAAGCTGCGTGATCTGACCGCCCCGGCCATTGCCCGGGCGCAATTCCTGATGCAGTGCGGCGACGATGTACTTTCAGTCGGACGCAGCACGCATCTGCTGGACGGTCGTACGCTCGAACCTCGCTGGAGCCGTGATCTGGAAGGCGTGACCAGCAGCACAACGTTCGGACTGCCTTGGGTGTCGCGTAACGCAGTGTGGATCGCGGCGGGCGAGCGAATGAACGTGCTGAGCCTGGCAGATGGCAGTGTGCTGATGCGGTCAGCAGTGGAAGAGTCGGGCAACGTAGTTGCGGTGGGGCCACAATTACTCATCGCCAGTGCCGAAAAGCTCTACAGCTACATGGACTGGAACGTAGCGTACCGCAGTCTGCGGCAGCAGGTGGCCGACCATCCGACCGACCCGCGGCCGGGATTGTCGCTGGCGGAACTGGCGCTGGCGACCAACCATCGCGAATCGGTCCTTGAGGGCGTGGACCATGTCGTGACGGCGATGCGGCTACGCGGAGGTGAGCGGACGGCCATGGCGCAGGATCCGCTGCAGCGATTGGTTTTCGAACAACTGCGCAGCATGGTTGACCCTGCCCGCACACCCGACGTTCAACTGCGTGAACGGCTGTTCGAGCGGCTGGCAGCGGTGACGGCGGGGCCGGCCGACGAGGTGGTCTACCTACTGGCACGCGCTTCGTTCATGGTCGAAACCGACCGGCCCGCCCAGGCGGTCGAGCATTACCAGGCAATCCTCAAGAATCCCGAGCTTTCATCGCAGCCCTACAAGGAAGGCTTCATCACCCAGCAGGCGGGACAGGAAGCACGGCAGCGCATGACCGACGTGGTCGAGAAGGCGCCGCACGCCTACGCCCGCTTCGAAGCGGAGGCGACACATCGACTGGCGGAACTGATGGCCGCGTCGAGTGTGAACGTCGAGGCGTTGGTCGAGCTGGCGAGGCAGTACCCGCTGGCAACCGCGGCAGCGCGGGCGCTACTGGCTGCCGGGGATGCAACGATCGCACAGGGCGATGCGAGTACCGGCATAATGCTCCTCCGCCGAGCTTACCTGCAGAACCGATCACAGGCGGACGCTGAGCGGATTGTCGGCCGACTGGCGGAAGTGCTGCAGGAGATGAATCAACCCCGGCAGGCGGTACAGTGGCTTCGTAAGGCCATGCGGGACTATCCGCAGATCATGCCCGTTCGTCGTGGTGTGCCCACGCCGCCGCAGGAATGGCTCGGTCAACTGCTGGATCAACCCGACACGGATGTGACGCTGCCTGCGCTGGCGCTTCCTCTGCAGAAACCGAAGGTGCTTAAAGAGAAGCTGTTGCTTCCCACCCGTCAGCCGCTTGAAACGCAGCCACGCGATGCGATTCTGACGTTCGCACGCGGTCAGTTGCGATATCGGCAGGGCGATGATCTGGAAGTGCGGTGGCAGGTGCCCGCGCCAGGCGAGGATTTTGAAGTGCTCAGCTTCACGGACGATCGCGTACTGCTGTGGCGGCGCGATCAGTCGCAGTTGCTGGCGCTGGATACACGATCGGGCCAGGAAGCCTGGGCGGCAGTGGACGTTTCGGCCGTGTTGGAGCGTATCGCGTCGGATCAGCCCGGCGATGACGGCAATGCTCAGATACGGGATCAGGTGGAGCCGCCAGTCAATCGTCTGCAGGAGGAACTGGCCCGCCAGCGGGCGCTTCGCTTTCAGTTACAACAGCGCCAGGGCGTGATGATCGTCCCGCAGCCGGCCGGTAATTTCGAACGTGATCTGCGGCGGCATCTGGCGGGACGATCGCTCATCACCGTGAACGACACAGTCGTAACCGTATGTGATGCCCTGGGACGTGTGACCGGCATCGATCGACTGACGGGGCAGGTTCTCTGGGCGATGCGATGCCCGTTCGAACTCGTCACGCATATCGAGATGAACGAGGATTTCGTGGCGGTGGCGGGGCTTAAGCAGGGCGATGAACGCCAGGCGCGCTCTTCGGTGGTCGTGCTCGATGCGATGACCGGCGAGCTGCGTCACGCCAGCATCGAAATGGATCATCCCAACTGGATGGGGTTGACACCGTCGGGTGTACTGGCGATCTCGGCTGGCGGCGAACTGGTGGGTTTTGATGTGCGGCGTGGGGAGGAATTGTGGCGTCAGGCGGTAGGCCAGCGTGTGGTGCGTGGCACGGTACTCAACGACCGCATCCTGATCGCCGATGAGGGTCGCTCTGCCATCATGATTGAGCCGACGACGGGTCGACGCTTCAGCATCATCGCCGCTGCCGACCGCCAGGAGGAGCAGCACCCCGTGTGGCGTTATGCCGATGGCATCTACCACGTGCTGACCGCCGAGCAGGTGATGGCAATGGGCGAATCGGGCGACGTGCTGTGGCGCGACGCCATCTTCGACGATCCCAAGAACCTGTACGTGCAGTTGCTCAGCGACAAATACGTTCTGGCGATCGGCTTCGATGTGGGCCAGGCGCTGCAGGTGCGTCAGTTGGAGGGTGGCATCCGTCGCATCGAGGTCGCCCGCGATCAGGGACACAGTTATCGGCTGTACATGCTTGATCGTCGCAACGGCATGATCCTGCGCCAGCAGCGCCTGGGGCCGATACCCGAACTGGTCGATCCTGCCCTGTGCATCCTGCTGAACAACCGCCTGATCATGGGCACGGCTGGCCACACGATCATCGTGCCGGGTGCGGCTGAATAAGCACAAACGACGTGCGGCACGCGTTGCCGTGAAATTCGCGGCCAGACACTGCCACGCTCAGGTCAGCCGCCTCCCAATCCAACGGCAGGGGGAAGGATCGATCCATGTCGCAAGCCCGTGACGCGTCACACAGTGGAGACGCCGCCGCGCTGCGAAATCCGGATGGTTCGTGGAAATACACCAATCGGCTGATCCACGAATCCAGTCCCTATCTGCTGCAGCACGCGCATAACCCTGTCGACTGGTTCCCCTGGGGGGACGAGGCTTTCGAGGAGGCGAGGCGAACAAACAGGCCGATTTTCCTGAGCATCGGTTACTCGACGTGCTACTGGTGCCACGTGATGGAGCGGCAGTGTTTCCAAGATCCGCTCATCGCTCGGCTGATGAATGAGTTGTACGTCAACATCAAGGTCGACCGGGAGGAACGACCGGATGTGGACGACATTTACATGGCTGCACTGCAGGCGATGACCGGCCGGGGCGGATGGCCGATGAGCGTGTTTCTCACCCCTCCGGGTGCGGCAGGCCCCGACGATCCGGGCCTGCAACCCTTCTACGCGGGCACCTACTTTCCTCCCACGCCGATGCGCGGCATGCCCAGTTTCCCGGAAGTGCTGCAGCACCTGGCAACGGTGTGGCATAACGACCGCGAGCAGGTGCTGGAGCAGGCCCGTCGCGTCACCACCGCAGTACGTGACCAACTGACCCGGCGCAGCCCCGACACGGAACCGTCACGCGATTCGGTGCTGCTCGCCTTCAAGCAGCTCATGCATATCTACGACCGTGAGCATGGCGGCTTCGGCGGCGCGCCCAAGTTTCCCCAGCCCAATCAGCTCGACTTCCTCATCGCCTACTACCGCCACGGTCGAGAGGATGAATCGGCCTGGCAGCCCATCGCCCACACGCTCGACCGCATGGCACGCGGCGGCATGTACGACCAAATCGGCGGGGGCTTTCACCGCTATTCCGTCGATGAACGCTGGCTCGTACCCCACTTCGAGAAAATGCTCTACGACAACGCGCAGCTCGTACAAACCTACTGTGCCGCTCACGAGATTCGCCCCCGCGTTGAGGATTTTGATTTCTACCCGCGTGTGGTACGGCAGGTATGCGACTACGTCCTGCGCGAAATGCTAGATGAAACGGGCACCTTCTGGTCCGCCCAGGATGCGGAGGTCGATGCCCGCGAAGGTGGCAACTACGTGTGGACCACCGACCAGGTGCGCGAAGCGCTGCAACCGCTTCGGGATACAGTGCTGACCGACCTGGCGTTGACAATGTACGGTCTGGATCGCGGACCAAGCTTTCAGGATCCGCACCATCCCGATGAACCTCCCACCAACGTGCTGTATCTGCCCGTGCCGCTGCACGAACTGGCGCAGCAGAGGGGAATGACGTTCGGTGAGTTGCTGCGCGCCAAGCTGGCGATTGACGCGGCTTTATTCGCTGCTCGCAGCCGCCGCAGGCAGCCCGCAACGGACGACAAGGTGCTGATGGCCTGGAACGGCATGATGATCGCGGCACTGGCGCGAGCAGGCCGCACGCTCAGCGAGCTGCGTTACGTCGAGGCTGCGGAGCAGGCAGCGACGTACATCTTGCAAAACATGCGCGATGCCGATGGCGGGCTGTATCGCACAATGCGCGAGGGCAGAGCGAAGATCGCCGGGTTTCTCGAGGATTACGCCTTTTTCATTCACGGACTGATCGAGCTGCACCATAGTCAGCCGACGGGTAAGTGGCTGGATGAGGCTGTGGTGCTGATGCGACAGGCATCAGACCGATTCGCCACCAAAGAAGGTGGATATTACGACACTCTGGCGGACCAGCGCGACCTGCTGGTCCGCACGCGCTCGTTCTACGATGGTGCGATCTCCAGCGGCAACAGCCAGATGGCGCACAACCTGCTCGACCTGCATGAGCTGACCGGCGATGATCGCTACCTCGATGCCGCCATTGCCACGATCAGCGCTTTTGCCGATTCCATGCAGCGGTACGGCGCGGGTATGGCCCACATGCAGCACGCCCTCCTGCGTGCCCTGATGCGAACGCCTACGCACGTTACCTCGGCAGCTCGCACGCACAATAGCGATTTCCTCGAACCGGTAACGGCCCAGGTCACCCCAGCGCAGATCGACTTCAACGCCACCAGTCAAACCATCCGCGTTACGCTGCGCATTCGTGAGGGTTACCACATCAACGCCAACGCGCCGCTACAGCAGTTCCTCACACCCACCGAACTATTGTTACGTGATGGACCAGGTTTGGAACTGACGGTCGCCTATCCACAGGGCCGCAATCGTCGGTTCATGTTCGCCGACGAGATGCTGACCGTTTACGAAGACACGGTCGAACTGGAAGCGAACATCCGCGCGACCGGTCCGATACCGCGCGACGTCGAACCGAAGCTGGTCGTGCGCTATCAGGCGTGTACCGAGCAGGCCTGCATGGCACCTCGCGAGGTCGAACTGCCGTTGCGTATGGCGTGATACAATCGCGCCATGATCGACACCCATTGCCATCTGACGTACGACCCGCTATTGACGCAACTGGACCGGGTGCTCACGCGTGCCCGGGAAGCGGGCGTCGATCGCATGATCAGCGTCGGAACGACACCAACCGATGCCCGCTCAGCCGCCGGACTGGCACGCGAGCACAGCAACATTTATGCCACCGTTGGGCTGCACCCGCACTATGTGCAGGAGTGGACCGACCGCAACGTGCTGGTTGAGGCGATGGTTGAGCTGAGCAGTCAGCCGCGCGTCGTCGCACTGGGGGAAATGGGGCTGGATCGTCACTATCCCGACCCGCCGATCGACCTGCAGCGCCGCGCGTTTGAATGGCAGTTGGAATTTGCGGCCGCCAGCAACCTGCCCATCATCATCCATAATCGCGAGGCGACCGATGAAACCATCGCGATGATCCGCGCCAGCGGCATCCCCGGCGAGCGTTTCGTGTTCCACTGCTTCACCGGCGAGGAACACGAGCACGATGCGATCATGCAACTGGGCGCGATGATCAGCTTCACGGGCATCGTCACGTTTAAGAACGCCGGCTCGATCGCCGCGTGCGCCAGACGAACGCCTCTGGACCGGCTGATGATCGAAACCGATTCTCCGTACCTGACGCCAGAACCTCACCGCAAGGTTCGTCCGAACGAACCGTGCTATGTGGTGCACGTGGCGCGCTTTCTGGCAGATCAACGCGATATGTCGCTGGAAGACTTCGTCACCGCGGTGGACGCCAACGCCGAACGTTTCTTCGGGTTGAACAGCAAGGGGTGAACCACCTCACGCCGCCAGGCGAGGCTGAGCCGCTTCGAGATACCGTTCGAGCTTGCCGCGATCCATGGCGGTCGCGAAGGATTCGATCACCATCCCCATCCGTACCGGCCCCGGCTCATCCGCGTCATCATGCAGGCGGATGATGCGGCCAGCCGCTTCGATCGTCGTGTGCTGGGCCCCGGGAAGCATCGCCCGCACCTCCACGGCCGTGCCCGGCTCCAAAGCGCTGTCCAGTTCGAAACGCATCCCACTGAGGCTGATGTCGTAGATGTGTCCGGTCCACCGATACCGTTGCGCGCCAGCCGGGCGAACACGGATTAGCGTGTACATTGCGGGCAGACGCAGCCGCACATCCGCACGGGTGTCGGCTCGCGCCGGGGTGAGGTGGTCGGACATCTTCAACTCCTTGGAACCACGACACGATCAGTGAGGGCAGCAATCAGGTAGCCCGTCAGGTGAAATATCGGCCGTAAGAACGGCCGGGTTAATCGTTTCAAACGTCGCCATTGGCACGATTGTCAAAGCTGCGCCGATGGTTCGGCCGATAACGCCAACATGGGTCACAGTTCGGACGTCGCGGTCGCGCAACGGTCGGTGCGCACGGTGATTGTGGGCACGACGCTGAGCATTCGGCAGCTTTGCCACACCCTGAAACTGGCACAGCCCATGCCACAGGTGCTCGGCTGCGTGCTTCACGCCGAGCGGCCGGCAGATCCAGCCGGCGATGAACCACCCGTACCTGTGCTGGGCACTCTGACGCAGGATGCCGATAATCTGTGGTCGACGCTGCGCGAGCAGGGCGTGGAACAGGTACTGATCAGCCTCCCGGCCGCATGGTCCGGCCGCACCCGGCAGCTCACCGCCGAGCTGGATCGGGCGAACCTGACCTGGCGCATCATGCCGACGCTGGCGGACCAACTCGCCGGCCGACCAGTCACCCCCATGGCCGTCCACTTCGACCCTGCCCATTTGCTTAACCGCAAGCCCCAGCCGCTGGATGAGGACCTGATCCGCCAGACCATCCAAGGCAAGGTAGTGATGATCACCGGCGCCGGTGGGTCGATCGGCTCAGAGCTGGCACGCATCGTGGGACGGTTCGAGCCTTCCCGGCTGCTGCTGGTCGAACGGGCGGAGAACCCACTTTTTGAGATCGATCAGACGATTGGCCGCATCTACCCCGACCTCGATCGGACCGCGCTGTTGCACGATGTCACCGATGCCCCGCGCACTGCGGCTCTCGTGGCGGCCTATCGTCCCAACGTGATTTTCCATGCCGCCGCCCACAAGCACGTGCCTATGATGGAAGACCACCCGGCCCACGCGGTCGAGAACAACTTCTTCGGTACGCGCTCCATCGCTGATGCCGCAGCCCGCAGCGGGGTCGATCGCTTCGTCATGATCTCCACCGACAAGGCGGTCAATCCCAGCTCTGTCATGGGCGCTACCAAGCGGCTGGCAGAGCTTTACATCCAGTACCTCAACGTCCGCAGCGATACCACCTTCTGCATGGTGCGCTTCGGGAACGTGCTCGGTTCCGCGTGCAGCGTGCTGCCCATCTGGACCCAGCAACTGGCGCATGGCGGCCCCATCACCGTCACCCATCAGGACATGACCCGATACTTCATGACCATCCCCGAAGCGGCGGGCCTGGTCATCCAGTCCGCGGCGCTGAGCAACGCGGACAACAACGGCGGTGGCGAAGTGTTCCTCCTGGATATGGGCGAACCGGTGCGGATCATCGACCTGGCCCGGCGGTTCATCCGTAGCCATGGCCTGGAGCCGGACATCGATGTTTCTATCGCCATCACCGGTGTCCGCCCGGGCGAAAAACTCTTCGAGGAACTGGCTTACGATGGCGAAGACATGATCCCGACGAGCCACCGCTCGATTCGCATCTGGCGCACCTCGCCGCCCGACCCCGCCCACATGCAGCAGATCATCGCGACATTCGAGCGGCTACGCGTGCAATCGTCCGCCGGCCACGATGCCTCGATGCTGCCCGACGCAGCCACACGTCAGGCGATCGTGACCGCACTGCGGGCTGCGATCCCCGAAATGGTCCGCTCGGCGGCGGGATGACTTCCGGTCCCACCAGATCCGGCACCGACTTGCCGCTTCCGTGCAAGGCACCTAATCTCACAGTCCGCAGCCAATTACGCGATGCTGTGGCGACTTCATGAAGAAAACACTCTCCCTTGTCATCCGATTGCTGCTGGCGGCGGCTGGCATCGTCTACATCGTGCTTACCATCACGTGGCGCGATCAGTTCAACGAGGCCGGTGAACTGGTCCAGCAGGGCTTGTTCTCGATGCTCGCCACCGCGCGGTGGCAGTTGTTGGCTGTGGGCTGTGCCCTGGTGGCGATCGTCTTCCCTTTACAGGCGCTGCGGTGGTTCGTCCTGATGCGTGCCCGGGGCATGACCGTCACCCTCGCCCGGGCGATGCGGCTGACACTCGTCGGCACCTTCTTCAACTTCTGTATGCCCGGTACCACCGGCGGCGACGTAATCAAAGCCTGGTATGCCGCCGTCCGCTCCGACCGCCGTACTGACGCGGTCATGAGCGTCATCGTCGACCGCGCGGTCGGGCTGATCGGACTGATCCTGCTCAGCGGTGTCGTCGGCCTGTTTATGCTCGAACATGCGGTAGTGCGGCAGGTAACGGCTTCCATTTGGCTACTGGCGGCCGCGCTGGCGGTGGGGGGCGGGCTCTACTTTTCGCACACCGTGCGACGCATGCTGCCCGTCGGCAGGTGGATGAACCGTGTACCCGGCGGGTCGCTCATCCGCATGATCGATGCCGCTGCCCTGGCTTACCGCAGTCACCTGAGCATTCTCGTCGCGACAGTCATCCTCTCCGCAATCGTCCACATCGCTCAGGCGACCGCTGCGGCACTGGCGGGCTACGCTCTGGGCATGACCATTCCCATGGGCGTCATGCTCTGTGTCATCCCCGCGATTTTCCTTCTGGGGGCTGTCCCATTGACCCCTCAGGGTTTCGGCGTCATGGAGTTCGCCGGGGCTATGCTCTTGCAGACCACCGATCAGGCCAACGTCAACCAGATCATTGCCATGCTCCTGATCTCCCGCCTCTACCAGATCGCCTTCGGCCTCCTGGGGGCACTATTACTGCTCAAGGGTGACATTCATCTGCATCATGTGCCCCTCACCACGATCCCCGACGCGGACGAAACCCGTTCCGTAACAACAAAGTGATCTCCGATCGCGAGGATCGGTCGCTCTGTTATTGCCACACATCGTTACGACGCCACAGCGCTATACTTACGTTAACCTACGGGTGATGAACGCCCAAGCCAGACGTGCATCAGATATTTTCTGCCAATACGGCAGTTCGACGCGGTAAATCAGGCCGCGGGGCACAGTTTGGATGTCAACATCCGCGTCAGCCGATACAAGAGGCGGGCGTGCCGCCGGGCGAGTGATTGCCCGGGGTGGCCCAGCGGGTAGAATCGCTTGCCCGGCCGGGTGCCGGGTATGACCAGCCGATCGGGCCGCTGGCTTGTTCAAGCCGGTTTCGGAAGTTGGCTGACGGGGTTTGACAGGGCGCCTATGATTGGGTGTCACCACGGATTTCTGGGAGATTTTCCCGTAAGAGAGCCAGACCATGTTTGAACGCTTTACAGACCGAGCCCGAAAAGTCATGGCCCTTGCCAACCAGGAGGCTCAGCGCTTTAACCACGAATACATCGGCACCGAGCACATCCTCCTGGGCCTGGTCAAGGAGGGCTCGGGCGTGGGCGCCAATGTGCTCAAGAACCTCGATGTCGACCTGCGCAAGGTGCGCCTGGAGGTCGAAAAGCTGGTGAAGAGCGGGCCCGACATGGTCACCATGGGCAAGCTGCCGCAGACGCCGCGCGCCAAGAAGGTGATCGAGTACGCCATCGAAGAGGCGCGCAATTTGAATCACAACTACGTCGGAACTGAGCACCTGCTGCTGGGCCTGCTGCGCGAGCATGAGGGGGTCGCGGCGCAGGTGCTGATGAACCTCGGCCTGAAGCTCGAGGAGGTGCGTGAGGAGGTGCTCAACCTCCTGGGTGCTGGGGTGGATCCCGAGGAGGCTGCCGGCCGTTCCGACACCGGCGCCGCGGCAAGCAAGATGAACAACGCCAAGAGCAAAACACCGGCCCTGGACAGCTTCGGCCGCGATCTGACGCAGCTTGCCGAAGAGGGCACGCTTGATCCGGTCATCGGCCGCGCCAACGAAATTGAACGGCTGATCCAGATCCTCTGCCGACGCACCAAGAACAACCCGGTGCTGTTGGGTGAGGCCGGCGTGGGTAAGACAGCCATCGTCGAGGGCCTGGCGCAGAAGATCGTCGCCAAGGACGTGCCCGAACTGCTGGCCGACCGTCGCATCGTCGTGCTCGACCTGGCGATGATGGTCGCCGGCACCAAATACCGCGGCCAGTTCGAGGAGCGCATCAAGGCCGTCATGAACGAGGTTCGCCGCGCCAAGAACGTGCTGCTGTTTATCGACGAACTGCACACTCTGGTGGGCGCCGGTGGCGCGGAAGGTGCGATCGACGCCTCCAACGTGCTCAAGCCGGCCCTGTCACGCGGTGAGATCCAGTGCATCGGCGCGACCACGCTCGATGAATATCGCAAGTACATCGAAAAGGACGGCGCGCTGGAGCGTCGATTCCAGACGATCATCGTCGAGCCGCCCAACAAGGAGGAGACGATTCAGATCCTCCAGGGTCTGCGTGACCGTTACGAAGCGCACCATCGCGTGCAGATCACCGATGCGGCGATCCGTGCGGCGGTGGAGCTGTCCGATCGCTACATCACCTCGCGCGTCCAGCCGGACAAGTCGATCGACGTGATCGACGAGGCAGGCGCTCGGGTAAGGCTCAAGAGCATGAGCAAGCCGCCTGACCTGGCGGAGCTGGAAGAGCAGATCGAGCGTCACTCGATCGAGAAGGACGAAGCCGTCAAGGCCGCCGACTACGAGCGGGCTGCGGAGCTGCGCGATAAGGCTGAGTCGCTCCGTCGCAAGAAGGAGCAGATTCAGAAGGAGTGGCGTGCCAAGGCCAAGGAAGTGGACGGCGTGGTGGACGAGGAAGTCGTCGCCGAGGTCGTCTCCAAGATGACGGGCATCCCGCTGACGCGTCTGGAGAAGGCCGAGACCGAACGTCTGCTCAAGCTCGAGGAAGAGCTGCACAAGAAGGTGGTCAGCCAGGAAGAGGCGATCAAGACCGTCTCCAAGGCGCTTCGCCGCGCCCGCAGCGGTCTGAAGGACCCGCGTCGACCGATGGGCTCGTTCATCTTCATCGGCCCCTCCGGTGTAGGTAAGACGCTGCTGGCCAAGAGCCTGGCGGAGTTCATGTTCGGCGATGAGGATGCTTTGATCCGCATCGACATGTCTGAGTACATGGAGAAGCACAACGTCAGCCGCCTCATCGGCGCCCCGCCGGGATACGTCGGCTACGAGGAGGGCGGTCAGCTCACCGAGCAGATCCGTCGTCGGCCCTACGCCGTCGTGCTCCTGGACGAGATCGAAAAGGCGCACCCGGACGTGTTCAACATGCTCCTGCAGATCATGGAAGAGGGGCAGTTGACCGACTCGTTCGGCCGTCACGTCGACTTCCGCAACGTCGTCCTGATCATGACGTCGAACATCGGCGCCGAACTGATCAAGAGCAAGGGCGGCTTCGGCTTCGCGCGTCCGCAGGAAGAGGCGGACTACCAGAAGATGAAGCAGACGCTGCAGAGCGAAATCGAGCGGTTCTTCCGCCCCGAGTTCATCAACCGTCTGGACGACATCATCGTCTTCCGTCCACTGACCCGCGAGAACCTGGTGAACATCGTCGAGTACGAGCTCAAGAAGGTGTTCAAGCGGCTGGCGGAACGCGATATGACGCTGGACCTGGATGACAAGGCCAAGGAGTTCCTCATCGAGAAGGGTTACAACCCCGATTTCGGTGCCCGACCGCTGCGTCGTGCGATCGAACAGTTCGTTGAGGACCCCCTCAGCGAAGCCATCCTGCGGGATGAGTTCCGGTCAGGTCAGAAGATCCGCGTCACCCACAACGAGGGCGACGACCGCCTGACCTTCACCGCTGTGGAAGGCGAAAAGACGCAGCCCGCGGAAGACCTTGAAAAAGCGGGTGCGGAAAGCACGTGAGCTGTGTAGTCATCCCCCAATGACATGAAGCCCACCTCCGGGAGGAGGTGGGCTTTCTTTATTCAAACGTAACGTTCACTGTTCAAAAATCAACGATCTCGCGCCTTACCACGTCACCAAACACCACATCGCTCCTACTCCTTCGGCAGATCCGGCGCAAGATCGCGTCGTCGTCGTTCCGTCAGTGAATGCAGGAATGCCAGCAGGTCGCGTTTATCCTGTTCGTTCAGGTGCAGCGGAACAAGGTGATGGCTCTTCTTCGGGTAAAGCGGGTCGTTCGCGAATTCCTCCCGCATACGCGGTTCGGCTCCGCCGGCGTTGTAAATATTGATCACGCCTTCCAGATCAAAAAAACCCACGTGCATATAGGGAGCGGTTCGCGCCACGTTCCTCAGCGCTGGTGTCTTGAACCGGCCGACATCCTGCGGATCCTTTGTCACCCGATATCGGCCCAGATCCTCATACTTGCGGCCGTAGTAGGTCAACCCCAGGTTGTGGAACCGTCCGTCAGTCAGCAACGGGCCGTTGTGGCAATTCACACACCGCGCATCAGTGCGAAACAGATGCAGCCCACGCACCGCTTCATCCGACAGCGCATCACGCTTACCTGCCAGAAACCGGTCGAAATCACTGGAAGGTTCGCTCACCACCGTTCGGACGTGCGTCGCGATCGCCTGTATGATGCGTTCGAAGGTGATTTCCTCATCTCCGAACGCTTTGGCAAAGGCCTCACGATAGCCCTTCAGCCTCAATAGGCGTTCGACGATCTCGTCGGGCGTCGCGTGCATCTCATCGGTGTTCTGCAGCACCTCCGCAGTCAGCGCTTCGAGCGACTTTGCCCGCCCATCCCAGAAAAGTGTCGGACTATATCCGCTGTTGAGCAGACTTGGAGTGTTACGTTCCAGTTGCACCGTGCCATGGCCAAGCGAACGGGCCCGGCCGTCCGCCCAGCCCAGGTCCGCTACATGGCAGGATGCGCACGCCATCTGCTGCGGCCCGGACAGTCGGCCATCGAAAAAGAGCATCCGCCCCAATTCCGCCTTGGCCGCCGAGTAGGGATTGTCTTCCGGGAAGACTCCTTTGCCGGGCACAGGCCCCAGCTCGGTGAACTCAGCATCCGGATCGATGTGCGGCGCAGGCCAGGTTGTCGGCGGCTGGCTGTACACTTCGCGCAGCAGGGCGGCCAGGCTGCGGTACTGATGCTCCTTCAACATCGGCCGCTCATCACGATCACTCGTCGGCGTGAAACCAGTCTGTGTCGTGGTGCGCAGCGGATCTGGCAGAACATCAAAAAGATCGGCCTCGCTAACCGACGCCGTCACGCTCATCCCTTCAACATCGCGCGGGTCCTCCGCCCGCCGACGTTCCGCGCCGCAATAGCACAGGCTCAGACACGCCAGCAGAGCCGCCGTCCGCGCCAAACCTCGCAGCTTGTTCGCATCACGGAACATCAGCACCTTCCAGCCCATAAACGCGTGCCCCCGGTGACGCCAGCCGCAACATCTGCTGAGGCCCCTTGATCTGTTCGATCTCTTCCGGCGACGCACCCGCATCTTCTTTGAGGTGTCGGGCAAAAGCCTCAGTCACTTCGACGCGTTCCAGCGTTCCGCGTGCGGCGACGCGCTTACCGATCGCCTCCATCGGAATGAGTCGACCTTCGATCGGGCAGGTGAACTTGACGAATACTGTCTCGCTCAGCCCGGGCTCCGTGATGGTCAGCCAGCACCCGCGACGTTTGCAGACATCCGCCACCACACCTGTTATGACGACCTCACCACCTTGATCATTCTGCATGACGGCCAGCACTTTGCTCACTGGCTGCGGTTGTATGTCCTCACTCCAGGTGAACTCGCCAAAGCCACGATAGATCTGCGTTTCGGGTCGCGTCGCTTTCGCACCACATCCAGCCAACGCCAGAGCCAGTGCGGCAATCACAAAAAAGCGTGAATAAAACATGGTTACACAATTGAACATAGGCTAATCCTTTCGGGCACTGTGCATCTGCACGAAGCCGGAAACGTCAAGGACGTTGCGGCCTCCTTCATATCCCTTTGTGTCGGACGTTTCACCAGATGCCAGCGGATGAGGCGCAACGCGCTTCTCCACCGGAATGGTGTAACCCGTGCTGAACGGACCATTGAATCCCGTCAGACCGGGATAAAGCGTGTAGTTGTCCCATACAAAATCGTGCGTTTTGGATTTGAGCATGGAAAACTCTTCATATCGATACGTCTGGAGAATCGTCGCAATGCTGAAGGCGTAGGTGTTGCCATACTCCTGCATCCACTCGGGCTGGCCGGGGCAGACCCACGCTTCGCTGCGGCCGTTCATGTAACCACCGCGATCCAGTACCGCTGCCAGACCGTAAATCTCCGGCCGGGCACGCGGGTCACCCTTGAGCACCGTCCCCGGCGCCTGACGAAACGAGTGATTCCCCAGCGTGGCCTTGTCGGGAAAGTAACCGTCGTGATCCATCGCGTAGGCGACAGACGCGACGTGAATCTGATGCAGATTCGACGCGCAGACCACCTGATGAGCCGCCATGCGGGCACGGCGAAGCGCCGGCATCAGCAAAGCGATCAACAGGGCAATGATCGAAATCACCACCAACAGTTCAACCAGCGTAAACGCACGAACATGGTGCGATGGGGCCTTCATGTTTGTTTCTACCTGACTTCCCCCAGAGTGATGCGTTGGTATGGATGATTCCTTTACCTCAGCCCTGCCGACGTCGCCGCAGCAGGACGGTCACTCCCGTCATGCTCATCAGCATGACCGTCGTCGGCTCGGGAATCACCACCAGTGCAAACTCGAAATTGTTCTGGCCCGAAATCCCACCCAACAGCGTCAGGTCGTTGAGCAGAAACGCTTCGGTCAGTCCCGTCGCCATGATCGCACCCAGGCTCGTCTCTCCCATCAGCGCCGGAGCAAAGAAGTTCAGCGCGACCATCGTGTCGGTGTCAGTGAGGAACATGCTCGTCCCGGGCGGAATCATCGGATCACCAGTGAACACACCCGACGCGGAGATGAAGACGAACGAGTTGATACCCACTTTGTTGCCGGGGTTGATGCGTACCTCACCGGTGGCCGGATCGTAGATGACGTGCGGTTCACCTTCATCCACGGCAAGCAGTGTCACCAGAGCAGTCGGCTCGTCCTTGTTGAAGTGGGGCGACGCTTCCAGCAGGTCGATTGCATTGACGACGCCGTCAAAGTTCCAGTCGCCCTCTTCCCAGGAGAAACCACCGGGCTGATTCGGCGCTGCCTGATTGAATGCCGGAGAAGCTGCCAGAAGATCCAGCGCATCCACCTTGCCATTCACATCCGCATCGCCCGGCTGCACGAACTGCCACAGCGCCTTCACATCCGCAAAGGTCACGGAAGGAGCCTTGAGCCCTGTCGCATTGCTGGTGCCGTTCAGTTCCGAGTCACCCGTCAGGTCCGCCTTGATGTAATCCAGATACGCCTGACCATCGGCGATGACGGGCACGGTCGTGCGATCGTACTGT
>Ga0207864_1002611_pt1 | contig 16596 bp, 10 predicted proteins | sample HigsolmetaAR202D_FD_184834 | JGI IMG/M metagenome (GOLD analysis project Ga0207864, IMG submission 184834) | Ionic liquid and high solid enriched microbial communities from the Joint BioEnergy Institute, USA - AR20-2-D (SPAdes) (version 2) ... | reverse complement strand
GGTCCGCCTGCCGGTCGAGCCAGCCGGCGTACCCGTCGGCGAGCGGTGTCAGACCCGCTCGAAGCTGGTCGGGGTCGGCGGTGGCCAGGGCGTCCATGCCAAGCTCGACCCGGGCCAGCGGGCTGTCCGGGTCGACGGAGGCGACGGTGGCCGGCACGTCGTAGCGGGGCAGCCAGGTGGTGGTGAGCCGGTGCGCGCAGCGTTCGCCGTCGCGGACCTCCGGGTGGACGGCGACGTTGCGGCCGGAGGCGTACCGGCGCTGGGCCCGGTAGAGCAGCCGCAGGTGCGCCTCCTCCAGGTCGTCGTGCAACCGGCGTACGTCGTCCAGCGGGTCGTCGATCGGCAGGAAGACCGCGCGGTGGCCGTCGAGCGCGGTCACGGTCAGCCCGCACTGGAACAGCCAGGCGGTCTCGGCGTTGTTCTGCGGCTCGGCCTTGGTGTTGACCAACACCACCTGGACGACCCGGCGGTCGTCCCGGGGCCGGACGTCGACGGCCAGGTGCACCCCGGGCGCATCCGGGTCGGTCACGGTCAGCGGAATCCGGTACGACGGCTCGCGGTCGAGCCGCACCTCCCGGTCGTACGAGACCGGCTCGCGCGCCCAGACACGGTGCTTCTTCTCATGCTCGTCCGTGACCTCGACCGGCCGGTACTGCCCCCAGGCCGCGGTGACGGTCAGCGCGTCGACGTCGGCCGGCACCGCGAAGGAGAGCCCCATCGACGATGCCCACATCTTGCCGAGCATCTGCGGGGTGAGCACCTCCGGCGGCTCGCCGTCGCCGCCGTCGCCCTGGACCGTCTCGTCCACATCGGTCGTCTGCTCGGCCGGGCCCCGATTGCTACCCAGTCGTGGCTTCGGGCCGATCATCCCGATCAGGTAGCGCTCGCGCGGCCCCATCGACCCGGGCGGGAACACCTCCCGCTCGCCGGCCCACGGGCCGAGCAGGTCCCGGCGGATCAGCTCCTGCAATTCGTCCCGCACCTGGTGCGAGGTGGCCGGCTCGAAGACCTGCGGCAGGTCGAGCGACTGAGCCGAATCCGGGGTGGGGGCGTCGGCGGCGGACGGCGCCAACGCCTGCTGCTCGCCACGCGGGTGGGGGAAAAGGCTGTCCTGCCCCTGCAACGTCACTGGTGTCTCCTGGGTTGAGGGATGTGTTCGGTGAGAATCACCGACGATCCGTCATCGGCACGGGCGAACGCGATCAGCTCCTCGGGCTTGAGCCGATCCGTCAGCACGGCCGAGTGGGTAGTGATCAGGAACTGGGTACGCTCGCTCGCCTCGCGCAGCCGTTCGACGATGAGCTGCTTCGCCACGTCACACCTCCATTCCCCACTCATCCGTCCGGCGTCCGCCGGCCCTGGGTGCGGCTACGTGCGCAGCAACGTGCGGTACCGGTCAGCGACGACTTGACCGATGGCGTCCCGCAGTGCCGGATTCGCCTCCAGTAGCTCGGCGGTCGCCGGCCAACTTGCCCGTACGCGGTCAGCCACCTCTACAACGCACTCCTGAAGGCAGCCGTCCTCGACGCCGAGGAGACGCTCGAGGCGGCTGAAGGTCGCCAAACTCACCCGGTCGAACCGCCGCGTCTTGCCGAACTTGAGGCCCAGGTCCTCTTGGCCTTCGATCCGGTAAACGCCGGTCGAGACGAGGTCGTACGCGGGTGCCAACGTGGGCACCCGCCGGTCACGGTAGATGAGCGACCAGTTCTTCAAATGGGCATCGCCGTTGTTGATGAGGATGTTGAATGCCATTCGGCGAGCGAACTCGCGCAACGACGGCAGATCCTTTCCACGGCGATAGATCAGGCTGGCCAGCGTTTCAAAGTTGCCACGATACTTCTCGTTCGGATAGAAGTTGCGCACCTGAGCGAAGTCCTCGATGTGCACACGTCGGCGGCCGCTGTCACGGTCGAACCGCGCCACCGCGTAAGCGAACTCCTCGTGGTTGGGCCAGACGTTGGGTGGAAGGTTCTCGAGCTGGTCACGGTGGACAAGCAAGCGCTCTGGCACCTCGATACCCACCTCGGCGGCCAGCGTCATCATGGCGAACTCGTTGCGCGGCACGTCCGCGTGGAGGCGGTCGGGCAGCTTCACGATCCAGTCGCCGCCCTCGCCATACGCGGGCAACGTCAAGCGATCATCCTTGCGCAGCATGGAGAACTTGAGCCCTACCCCAGCGAGCGAGAAACGCCAGCCGGCGGCAGGGTGGTCATCTCGGAGCATGCCTGTGTCGCCGTACGGGTCGGCCGTCGCTCGCCCCGGATGCCAGCCGTCATCCGGCGGCAGGTCCTCTCGCAGCACGCGAACCGCGCCGGGCAGGTCATGGCCGACCTGGGCCAGCAACTCCATTTCACGCTCAACGGACACGCCTCGGTCGGCGGCGATCCATTGCCTCAGTCGCCCCTCGGGCAGGAGGTTGGAAAACCATGGCGGCAGACGAAGGGCGCTCGCATGCTCCGCGGTCAGGTCATGCTCAAATACCAGTCCCAGCACCGAACGACGTGGATCGTTGAGGTACTCGTCGCTAAAAGCAAACCAGGTGTAGTCACCCCGATGGTTCAGAGTGCCGACACGCTCGTCATCGAGCCAGACACCGTATCGACTCTCAGTAGTCGGCATCGTCGCCCTCGTCTTCGTCCTCTATGAGGAGATCAAACAGGGGTGGAGTGTCTTCGAACCGCCACTCGCACATTCGCTCGAGGAAACTGTCGAGACTGGTAGCTAGCAGGTGTTGGCGCATCGTCAGCGCCTCGCCGACTTCTCCCTTGCGTAGATGCGCGACGATGTCGCCCGTCAGGGCATGCGACCGCAGCATGGCCGGCCACCACGTCATGTCCTCGGTCGGCTGACGTAGGAGCAGCCCACCGACCTCCTCCGAGTCGACGCTCAGCGCCGGCATGAGCACACGGTTGGCGGCCTCCGGCCGGTACCGCTTGGGCACCTGCCGGCTTGGGATGAGGTATCGAACCGCGTCGCGGGCAGTCGCCTGGTCACGGAGTACGTCTGCCAGGTCAGCGATTTGATACGGCTCGCCGGTTTCCGGGCTGCGAGGCTCCGCGGCCCACCACGAGCACAGGACGATTTTGGTGGCAGCCTGGTTGGTCGCGAAGCCCTGTAGCCGCGGAAGCGACGGGTTCTTCTGCTCCACCAGGTCCAGCAGCCCTTGAATCGACGCGGACAGGTCATCGGTCCGCACCTTCGTGCACAGCAGTCTGGCCGCGTCACCCGTGCCGGCCTTGAACTGCTGTGGCCCCGCAACCGCCGCCCGCCAGTACCAGCGCCGCAGCAGCCGACGATTCCGGGCGTCAAGGTCAGGGTAGTGCGCGAAAAGCCGGGCCAACGGCACGAGAAGATACCGGTAGGCCAGCATGGTGAAGTGGGGCACCGAGCATTCTTGCTGGAGGAACGTCACGGCCCGCCGTAGGGCTTCCTCGCCTGCCGCGAAAGCGGCATCCCCACCCTCGTCGTCCGGTGCGGCGAACTCATGGCGGATGTCACGCTTCACATCAGTGCCGCGGCGAGCAAGGACAGCCTGGAGGACCGTGTTGCCGTCGATAGCACCGAACCCGAGGTCGCGGTCGATATTCTCGGCTATCCGATCGATCGTGAGCTTGCCATCCTCTTCCTGCGCATTGAGCGCGCTGAAGATCTCTGCCCGGGACAGCCGTTTGCCGTAGTTGTTCATACGGTCGAAGATGTCCTGGAGCACCGTCGGATCGTCTTGGCTGACCTCGTACGCGGGCACCTGGAACTGCCGAAGTCTCCGGGTGATGGCACTGGCCTTGTCCACGTACTCCGAAATACCAGGATTTGCACTGAACCACTTCAGCAGCTCTTGGAGATTGAAGAGCACTGGCAACGGAATGACCAAAGGATCTTTGCCGGCTGGAGTGCGGACGAACGTCTCAGTACGAAGATCATAGGCAAGGGCGAACCTTCTGTCTTTTCGCCCCTCTGGATGCAACGCATTGGCCAGGCTGGTGATGCGCTGTTGACCATCGACGACCCAGAAGGCAGCGCTGTCGGCCGGTGCGTCGATCCTGAGTTCACCAAGCTGCAACCGTTGAGCCGGGGCGCTGCGGGTCCACAGCAGCAGGCTGCCGATCGGGTAGCCTTGGACGATGCTGTCGAAAAGTCGGCGCACGTCCTCCCAGCTCCACCGGAACGACCGCTGAAACCGGGGAACCCGGATCTTTCCTGCCCAGGCCATGTTGACCAGGCCCTCCACATCAAGGGTCGTGGCCCTGGACTGAGAGTCGACCGCCATCTGCTCATCCTCCGTTCCGCGACGCTGACTACCCGCCAGCACACGTGAACAAATCGGTCTGTGCCGCCAAGGGTCTCGGAGACGACGCCTTGCGACCAGGAATTTTCCCCGCGATTGCCAACGTAGCGTGAGTCATGTCAACGCCCGCTGGGCAAGCTCGGCCACGCCGGCGGCGAGTCCCCCGAAGAGGACCACCGCAGAGAGGCAGCCGCCCTTCTTCGCCACGGCGGGTGTCGGAGCGGGTGTCGTCGGTCGCGCGGCGCTGGGCACGCTGATCCGGATCTCGTGGTAGGTGTCGTCGTCGGAGTCGTCGTCCCAGTCGTCCCAGTGGTCGTCCCGGCGCTGGACGAACCTCGCGTGGTATTCGGCGGGGGTCAGCTCGTGTGGCCGCCAGTACTCGTGCCACTCGGGACGGGCGGGCCGGGTGGCGGCGGCCTGCTCGGCGGCGAGCCGGGTGGCGACGCTCTCGCCGTGGGGGTCGGCGAACAGCCCACCGCTCCGCCGGTCAACCTCGCTCTCCAGGAGCTTCCGGGCCTGGTCCGGCGCCAGCACATCGACCCCGGCAGCGTGCGCCTTGGCGAGCTGGGGGTGGCCCTCCGCGACACCGTCGGCGACGACGAGCCGTACGGTCTTGGTGAGGTTGACCGCGACCCTGGCCCCGTGCTCGACCGCGTAGTCGATCACCTCGGTGATGCGGCCGGACTCGCCGACCGGCAGGATGCGCCAGCCCTTGAGCGGGCCGGTGTTGCGGGCCCGGTTCGCGGCGGCGGCCTCCTCCAGGTCGCTGATCAGGTGGGACGCGGCCAGCTCCTTCGCCGCGCGTTGCAGCTCACGCAGCTCCGCCGAGGTCACCACGCCGTCGGCCTCCGCCCGGTTCCGGGCTTCGACCAGGAACTCCTCGTGTACCTGTCGGGCGGTGGTCTGGGTCAGTCCGGCGCGGGCGGCAAGCAGCGCGAGCTGTGCCGCCTCGTCGCCGACGATCCGACCGTCGGCGAGTGCGTGCGCCAGCAACGCCCGGTAGTCGCGCACCCCGTCGGGCCGGGGCGCGGGCGGGTACGCCATCCGGGGCAGCCGAGCGGTCAGGGTGGCGAGCCAGCCGTCGGTGCCCTTGCGCAGCGCGACCGCCCGGGGCGCGATGATTCCGGTACGCGGCAGGCCGGGCAGTGGTGCCGGCGGTGGCCCCATCCAGTACAGCGGCTGCGGTGCCGTGGCGATCAGCTTCGCCAGCGTCGCGGCGAGCGCTCGGGCGTCCCCGAGCGCCGAGTGCAGCGCGACCGGCCACTCCCCGGTGATCAGGTTGGCGACGTTGTCCAGCCTGTAGCCCCACCGGTCGAGCTGGATCCGGGCGGTGACCAGGGTGCAGAGCCCGGGCACGCGCTGTGGTGCCACGCCGAGGCGGCCAAACTCCGCCACCAGGAACTTCTCCTCGAAGTCCAAGTTGTGGCCCACCACGATGGCGTCGCTCAGGTAGGCCAGCACGTCGCCCGCGACCTCCCGGAAGGTCGGGGCGTACCGGACCTCGGCGTTGGTGATCCCGTGCAGGTCGTCGTTGGTGATCCGCAGCTCCGGGTTGACCAACGTCGAATACTCGTCCAGAACGACGCCGTCGCCGCGCATCCGGACGATTCCCACCTCGCAGACCCGGGAGCCCTGCCCGGGGTGGAGGCCGGTGGTCTCCAGGTCGAGGACGGCGAAGATCAGGCCACGCGGGTCGACCGCCGGCTGACGGGTGAGGTGGCCACGGACGAACACGGACGATACCTCCGGGGGTGAGGTGGGGATTTTCCTTGGGGGGTCAGAAGAGGCTGCTCTGCTCGGCCTTGGCCTTGCGACCGGGTTTCTTCTTGTCGTGCAGGCCCTTCGCCACTTCCTCGGCGTAGCGCTGGTGGTTGAGTTCGAGCAGCCGGTCCAGGACCTCGCGCTGCACGGCCGGGCCGATGGTGTAGCGGGTGTAGGCACCGGCCTTGTGGAAACCGTGGTCGAGGCCCTGCCTAAGCAGGTCGTCCCAGCCGTAGGCCCGGCAGACCGCCTCGTCGATGTCCCGGTGGATCCGCCGCAGCTCCACGGTGTCGTCGTCCGTGCAGCTCGGGTCGAACACCAGGTTGTAGGTCGCGGTCAGCCCGGCCTGCCGCCCCAACATCACCTCTCGCCGGTACGTGTCCAGCCGATCCCCCAGTTCCCGCAACTCCTGGGTCAACTCCGGCATCGCGAACGTCTCGAACACGTCCGACGGTGAGTAGTTAAGATCCGCCTTCATTGTCGAACTGCGCCTTGCCGCCCACCAGTAGTGCACCGAACTCGACAACAACCCAAGCATCGCCGTGTCGTCAGTTGCGAAAACAGCCAACTTATGCGCGAAGACCTGGCCGGTGGGCACCATCACCGGCATCACCGTCTTGCTCACCAACGTGATGACAACGACCCGCTCCAGCCCCGCAATCGCCGCCAACATTGCCGGACGCTTTTCGGCATATTGCCACCAATAGTCGCGGTACACCTTGCGATTATTATTGTCCCGCTCGGGCTTCACCAACCGCACAACCTGGTCATAACACTCGGGATAGGACCTGGCCCGATCCTCCGACCAGTCATGGAAGTTGATGACCCACCGGCTTGCCGAGCAGTCTGGCCGAGAGTTCAGATCCTGTCCATTGAGATACGGAAAAAGCACATTCTTATTGCGAGCATCTTTTTCAATTAGCGCAGCAGCTGCGGCGGGTTCCAGGGTAAATCCGGTGCCAACGATATTCGATCCTTGGAAGGAAGTCCCACTGTTGGCTACCAATCGATTCGGCTTTACTGTTACTCGCGAGACAGGTTCGAGTGACGAAGTAATTTCGGCAACGACGAGGCCGTCCGCGCGCCGTTCTGCCTCTTTGTTCATCGTCCTGCGGCTGGTCCACACCGCACAAAATTCAAGTGCCGCCGACTTCGAGGGCCAGGGGGCGCTCTTGATCGCCTGCCGTATTGTCACGCCGCGCGACACGACCTGGTCGAGCCCGACTTCTCGGGTGTCGCCCTGGGCGAGGGTGTTCGTCGCGATCAGTCCGGTCTGCCCACCGTCGTTGAGCAGGTCATGCGCCCGCAGCACGAAGTAGGCGACCAGATCGGCACTGCCCCGCGCGCCCCGGCCGATCCGGTTGACCAGGTACTCCCGATACACCGTTCCCATCGTGCCGGTGAGTTTCTGGCCGCCGAGGAAGGGCGGGTTGCCAATGATGGCGTCGAAGCCGCCGTTGTCAAAGACCTCGGGAAACTCCAAGGGCCAGTGCGTCGGGTGCCGTGCAAAGGCGCCGTCTGGTAGGTCGAGCGCCAGCCATTGCATTGCCTGCGCGATGAGCGGCGCCACATCATTATTGAGCAGACGCTGGGTCAGCGCGCCGACCCGCTCGGCCACCACAACCGGATCCTGGCCGCGCTTCATGGAGGCAAGTGATGCCCCGGTCACCAGGTCGGCGTAGACAGCGGCACGCTGCGTCGCCGTCCGCGCTTCTCCGAGCAGCCGGCGCTTCTCCGGCAGCGCCTCCTCGGTGTCCGGCAGAGTCGCGATCTGCCGTCGCAGCTCCAACGCCCGTGACAACTCCCGGTCCAACCGAAGGTCCCGCGCGACATCATTCTGTAGCGCCGCCAGGTTGCCGAGGCCGAGCAGGGAGTCGCCGGCTACCAGGCGGTCGTCGAGGAAGGTGAAGGGGCGCCGCGGGTCCATCGAGACCAGCCAGAGCGACAGCTTCGCCATCTCGACGGCCATCGGGTTGATGTCCACGCCGTAGAGACAGTGTTCGATGACCTGGCGACGGGCCTCGATGACCACCGGGTCCTGGTCGACGTCGGTCGGGTGGTCGGGCGAGTTCTCCAGATACGCCCGCGCCCGCTCGTCACCCTCCCGCGACCAGGCCGCGATCAGGTGGTTGGCGAGGTAGCGGGCCGCCGCGACCAGGAAGGCTGCCGAGCCCATCGCGATGTCGGCAACCTTGAGCGACAGGATCTCCTGGCTCGACTTCGGCTTCCACTGCGTCTTGTCGGCGGTCTGCAACGGGCCGGGCTCGTAGACCAGCGGCTCCAGGGCCCCCTCGACCACCTGTTCGGCCAGGTCACGCGGGGTGTAGTGGGTGCCGGTGTTCTTCCGCAGCGCCGACTCGGTGACATAGAGCGCCCCGGGCAGGATCACCACCGGCAGGCCGCGCAGATCCTCCCGAATGATTCCGACGTACGGCAGCAGCCGTTCGGCCAGCGGATAGTCGCCGCCGGTGACCGCGAGCAGCTTCTTGCGGGCTTCTTCCCGCTTGTTTGCGTCCTGCGGGGCGAGCTTCTTGGCCAGCGCCGCCGCCGAGCCGATCTTCGAGTCCTTGTACGTCTCGGCGAGCAGCCTGGCCAGCGCCGGCACGTCGCCGCCGGCCCGCTCGGCGAGTGTCTCCAGGTCGGTGAGCAGGACCTCGGCTTCCAGCCCTTCCTTGCCGATCAGCCCGACCGTGACATCCTGCGCCCGGAAGCCCTCGAACGACAGCAGGCCCTCGTAGACGTACCCGATCTGTTCGACGTCAAGGGTGCGGAAGCTGAGCCGGCGGCGTTCGCGGGACCGGCCTGTGCCGATCTCGACGTACTGCACGGCGCGGAGCATGTGCAGCACGGTCCGGTCGTCGATATTCAGTGGCAGCCAGGGGTACGTCTCCGGGTCGAAGAGCGAGCCGTCGTGGCCGTGCAGGGTGAGCCGGGGGTGGTTGATGCCCCGGTGAACGGCGGTGAAGAGGGCGAGCAGCCGGTGCCAGGCGGCGGTGCTGTGCTCCAGGTCCTCCTCGGTCCCCTCCAGGGCCCGCTGTTCCAGCTCGGCGCAGAGCTGCCCGGCCGAGTACGCCATCGCATACAGCTCGTTGTCGGCTGGCAGCAGTTTGCGCTCCTCGGCGAAGAGCAGGAAGACGATCCGCATCATCACCGAGACGGCCGCCCGGTACACGTCGTGCGCGTCGACCTCCTGCAGGCCCGTGCCGCCCCGCTCGCGGTCCCGCACGTCGGCCCGGCCGAACGCGGCGACCAGTAGCTCGACCGCCCTGCGGACCTGGACGCCAAGCGCCTCGGTGATCTCCTCCTGGCTGTCCATGCTGGTCCGCAGCAGCGGCACCAGCCGCTCCGGCTCCGGCACGGCGAAGAACCGGCGACGGTGCAGCAGCGACACGAAGGCGCGGACCACGACCCGCTCGGCCGCCTCCGGCCAGGAGATCGCGTCAAAGACCGCGGTGGTGGTGTGGCCGCGCGGCGCCCATACCAGCGCCCACCAGCGCCCGTCGGTGACCAGGCCCAGCTCGACGCCGTGGTGCCGGCACAGGTGGGCGAGCCGGTCGGCCGGGGTGGCGGCCCAGGCCGACCCGGGCACCCGGGCGGTCGGCTGGCTGTTGGGCGGGCAGATCAGCCCGAGCAGCCGTACGCTGTCGGGCTTGACCTCCTCCCCCGGCTCGACCAGGGCGAACGACGGGCGGATCTCGGTGTCGTGCTCGGCGACCTCGATCGCGAGCGTGTCCAGGCCGGTCTCGTGCAGGGCGTCGCCCCAGCCGAGCAGCTCGGCCAGGACGTACCGGATCCAGGTGCGCTGGCCGGTGGCGGGGTCGGCCTGCCAGGTGGCGTGCGCGACGCGCAGCCGCTCACGGGTCTTCTTGTCGAGCGCATCGAGGGTGGGCCAGGTGGCCCGCAGCACCGGCAGGCTCAGGAACGGGCCGCTGGTCTCGACCAGGTCGAGCCAGTCGCGGTGCTGCTGGGCGCCGTCGGGCGCGGGAGGCCGGTTCCGGAGGGTGCGCGGACGGCTCATCGGGTCGCCTCCCGCTGCGGCACGACGAAGACCACGGCGACCGGGAAGCGGTGCGACTGGGGGTCGCGGTAGCGCTCGGCCACCGCCTCCAGTTCACGCTCCCGCTCGGCGTCCAGGCTCTTCACCCGTTCCTCCCACGACTTACGGTCCCTGCGGTACTGGTCGAGTTCTTCCTTGCTGCGCGCCTCGATCCGGCTGATCAGGGCGTCCTGCTCGTCGCCCTCGTCGAGCTTGCGCTGCAGTGTGGCGGCGAACTGGGCGAAGTTGTCGATGATCCGCCGCTGTTCGGCTTCCCTGCGTTGCGCGAGCTTGCGCTCCAGCGACTCGCGGCGGGTGGCGGTGCGCCAGTCGATCGCGGCGAGCAGGCCGTCGGCGATCCGGGGCCAGCGGGCGGCGAGCCGGGCCTGGACCAGCCCGGAGGCCGGGGTGCCGCTGGTGAGCGCCCGGTCGAGGATCGCCTTGAGGGTGCCGAGGTTCTCCAGCCGGCGGAACCGCCCCTGCGCCGGAGCCCAGCCGCCGGCGTAGAGGACCTCTTCGTGCAGGCGTACGCCGTCGGTGCCGACCAGCACGAAACGGGAGTACGCCCCGACCAGCACGTCCTCCAGCGCCGGGTCGTTCGAGACGACCGCGGTGACCCGGTGCAGCCCGATCTCCGGGTTGGAGACGGCGGCCCGGAGCAGCCGGGTCGACATCGCGACCAGCGGATGGTTGAGATGGGCGAGGACCACCCGGTTGTCGTGCCCTCTCGCCACCTTTGGGTCGAACGTGATCGGGAGCTGGCGCGGTGGCTCGCCCTCGCGGTGCAGCTTCTCGGTGAGGCCGACCGTCGCCCGCTGCCACGAGCCGGTCAGCGGCGGTACGTCGTAGAGGTCGCCGCCGAGAATCCTGTCATCGACGCGCCGGCGCAGCGGCTGCTGGCGGGCCAGCTCCAGCGCGGTGTCGACGACCCGCTTGACCGCGTCCGGCGTGATCCCCAGCTCCCGCACGGTGTCGTCGATGGTGCCGCGGAGCCGAACCACCTGCTCGCGGACGTTCGACTCGGTGGGCAGGGCGGCGGCCGGCGCCTTCTCGGTGGCGTCGTCGACGTCGACCTGCTCGCCGAGCATCCGGCGCTGCACGGCGTCGGCGAGAACGGCGTTGACTGAGCCGAGGTCGGCCTCCATCCTGGCAACCTTGGTGGCGACCCGGGACAGGAACTCCAGGTCCGCCTCGTACGAGTCGACCGCGTGCCCCCAGCCGGTGCCGACGAAGTGCCGCACCTCCGGGGTGACGGTCTGGCCGTACCGGTCGATCCGGCCGATCCGCTGCTCCAACTTGTTCGGGTTGAACGGGATGTCGTAGTTCACCAGCCGGTGGCAGTAGTCCTGGAGGTCGATGCCTTCGCTGGCCGCGTCGGTGGCGAGCAGGATCCGCACCGGGTGCTCGGCCGGGTCGGTCTGGAAGGCGAGCCGAATCTGCTCACGTTCGTCCTGCGGGGTGGCACCGTGCAGCAGTTCCAGGCCGTCGCCGCCAAGGCCGTGCTGCCGCAGCAGGTTGGCCAGCCAGAGCTGGGTGTCGCGGTATTCGGTGAAAACCACAACCCGCTCGTTCGTCCAGTGCTGGCCGTCCGGCTTGCAGACCGCCGTCAGGTAGTTGATCAGCTCAGTAGCCTTGGCGTCCGGCTGCGCCTCGTGGGCCAGCGCCCACTGCTCCATCCGTTCCAGCAGCGAAATCTCGTCGTCGGTCGCGTCCGGCTGCATCGGCCGGGTCCGGCCGAGCGCGTCGTCCTCGGCCTCGGCGAGCTGTTCGTCGTCGTACGTCGCGACGTCGTCGAAGAAGTCCGCCAGCCAATCCGGTACGTCGTCACCGGCCGGCGGGGTGGCCGGGGTGCTGCGGCTGCGCAGCGTCTCCAGGTAGACCGCGACGGTGTGTGCGAAGGCAGCCGGGCTGGAGAAGAGCCGCTTCTTGAGCAGCAGCGTCACCAGGTCGGCAGCCTTGCGGCCTCGCTGCGAGGTGAGCCGCTTGCGGCGCAGCGCGGCGAACTGCTTGAGCAGGCCGTGGATTTCCCGCTCGCTCTCCGGGTAGCTCACCGGCATGGCGATCGCGTGCCGTTGCGGGAACTTCGGTCTGCCGGACTCGTCCACAACGTCGCGCTTGAGTCGACGGACGAGGATGTCCTTCACCGCGGCCTCGTCGGGCTGTACGCCTCGGAGGAACCGCTGGTTGTCGAGGATCTCCAGCAGGGCGGTGAACGACTCGGGGTAGCCGTTGTGCGGGGTCGCCGAGAGGAACAGCCGGTGGGTGAAGTGTGGGGCCAGCCGCCGGATCAGCTTGGTCTGCTGCGAGTCGACCGCGTAGACCTGCTTCGGCGCGGCCGGGGCGACGTGGTGCGCCTCGTCCAGGATCAGCAGGTCGAACTCACGCTGGATGCCCGGCCCGTCTGGCGGCAGCACCTCGTCGAGCAGGCGCTGCGCCTTCTGGCCGCGCAGCCAGGGAAGGCTGACGATGCACAGTGGGTAGACCCGGAACGGGTTCGCCGCCGAGCCGTGGGTACGCCGCACCATCGCGCACCGCTCGGTGTCGATGACGGTGAAGTCCAGACCGAACTTCTCGGCCATCTCGTCGCGCCACTTGATGGTCAGGCCCGCCGGGCAGACGATCATGATCCGTCGGGCGCGGTGCCGGAGCAGCAATTCCTGGGCGACCAGACCGGCCTCGATCGTCTTGCCGAGGCCGACATCGTCGGCGAGCAGCAGGTTGACCCGGGGCGCATCGACCGCGCGGGCGACCGGCTCCAACTGGTAGTCCTCGATCGCCACGCCCGACCGGAATGGCGCCTGGAGTGTCTTCACGTCGGCGGAGGTGACCGCCGACCAGCGCACCGCGTCGAGGAAGGCGGCCAGCCGCTGTGGCGGGTCGAACCCACCCTCGGTCACCTGCGGCAGCGAGCCGCTTGGCAGCACCTGCCGGCCGGCCTCGACCTCCCAGATGACGTCGAGAGTGTGGCCGTAGCGACCGTCTTCGACCGACTGCAGGCTGACCAGGTTGTTATGCTCACCGGGCTGGATGTCGCTGACTACCCACCGTTGACCGCGCACCGCGACCAACGCCCCGATCCGCAGCTCATCCTTGGTTGCGCTCCGCACCGCGCTCCCCTCATCGGCCGGACTGACTCGAAGGTGCGGCAGAACACTACGCTCTTCGGTGACATAAGTCGAGTCCTCGAAAGTACCTGTGTGCACGATTCACAGACGGGTCGCTGCTCCCCCGCTTCGCGTGACTCGCCCTCGGCCTCGGAGTGGGACTACCCCGCCAGCCCGGCCGGTGTGGCGGTGCCGGGCCACCCCCAGGCGTTGTATCGGCGGATTCACGGAAGGCGTCACGAGCGACAAGTCGTGCTCATCGAAAAAATCGGCCTGAAAGTGCCGGCAGCAGCGTAACCTTGCAACCAGTCTTGGCAGAGGCAGCCGCTAACCTGTGACCACCTCTCCAGGGAGGCACGGGATCCCCATCCCGGAGGTGATCAAGGATGGCCCGCATCGAAGACGTCGCCGCGTACGTCCTCGAGAAGCTTGGCCCCATCACGGCGATGAAGCTGCAGAAGCTCTGCTACTACGCGCAGGCGTGGCACCTCGTCTGGGAGGACCGGCCGTTGTTCGAGGCCCGCATCGAGGCGTGGGCGAACGGCCCGGTCGTCACCGACCTCTACCGCATGCACCGTGGCCGCTTCAACCTCAGCCCTGGCGACATCCCAGGAGATGCCGGCGCGCTCACCGTGGACGAGCGCGAGACGGTCGATGTCGTCCTCAGCTTTTACGGCAGCATGAACGCCCACCAGTTGTCGGATCTGACGCACCGCGAGCACCCATGGCAGCAGGCACGGCAAGCCGCCGGGCTGGCACCGATGGAGCGGGGCACCGCCGAGATCACGACTGCGGCAATGCACGAGTACTACCTGACCCTCGCAATGTCCGAACAGGAGTAACCTCCCGTACGTGGGCAAGGGAGGCTCAAAGAAGCAATTGCCGATGAGGAGGATCACCACAGACCCTCCTCGCAAGGCGGTTCCCGCCATCGCCGCCCGTCCCGGGCCCGGCTTCACCGCCATCGACCAGCGCCTTTTCCGAGTCCGCTGGAACAAGTTCGACTATCACGGGCCGTGGTGCATCGGCCACTCTCCATCCAGTCTCCTTGTTGATCTCATGACTCGCATCCGAGACATGGAGCAGATGACCCCGCTTCAGGTCTTCTCCGGCGATCCGGGCAAGGACTACGGCGATCCGGCGGCGCTCCCCAACAAGCAGGCGCGACGGCGGTTGGAAGAGATCGGCCTGAGCGACGAGACCAACATCAGCCGCCTCCGGATCGGCCAGAAAGAACGCCTGTACGGGTTCCGGCGCGATCCAGAGTTCTATGCGGTGTTCTGTTCTGGCCCTGACGCCGTCCCATTGGCTCGGACTCCGTGCAGCCGAACCGCGGCGGCGGCCGGAGACTACCGGGCGGTCGACGCCGTGGCCGGCGCCGGGTACGTCGGCAGAGCCGCGGACCGGTCGGCGAGCAGCGGACGGAGGTTCCCCTCCAGCAGCGCGTGGTCGTCGTCGGTCAGCCGCAGCAGTGGCCGCCGCAGGTAGATGCTCCAGGCGTGCGGCTTCGGGAACGCGGCCAGTCGGGGCACCAACGGCTGCAACTCCAGTCCGCCCGGGTACGGCACGACACCGGTGATCTCCAGACGACAGCCGGAGTGGAAGTCGCGACCGGCGATCTCGATCGGCTGGTCGAACGTCCGCACCGAGCTGGCCGCGCGGGCGGTGGCGATCACCCGCCCCCGGTCGCGCGTGGGGTTGTGCCAGGCCCCCCGGGTCGCATAGAGCAGGAGTCGGTCGCCGGGTGCGAGCGCGGCGACCTCGGCCCGGGGCGTGGCGGGGAACGCCATCCGCTGTTCCTCCAGCACCCACCGGATGGCGGTGCGCTCGCCGAGCACGACCAGATACGCGGCACCCACGGCAGCACCTTACCCAGCCGGGCGTGGCCGGGGTAACTGCCCGGAGCGTCCGGCGGTGTCACGGCCCGAGGCCCTGCGCGCTGTTCGCCCTGTTCACCGTGGTAGCGCTCCCGGTGGGCGCACCGTACTCCCGCCCCGTGGTCGATGGACCCACCAACTTTCTGAGGCGCACCAGCTCGCCTGCCGGTCCGACGTCTTCCTCGGTTGCGACCACTCGCCCGGCTCGATATTCGCCTGTGGCCAACATCACATCAGCATCGGAGCGAACCGTGGTGACCTGCGAGTCCACCCTTCCTTGACACCTCCAGCACATCCCAGGACGCCAGTTCACACAGACACCGGAGAGATTCTCTGTTGCTCCGATTCACAGAGAGTGGTTCCCTTGACGTCGGCATCACGTCAAGGAGGAACCATGCGCAAGATCGGCGTTTTCGGCCTGATGCTCGCGGCGGCGCTGGCGCTCGGCTGCGGCGCCGGCGCCGCCGACCAGGAGAGCGCCACCACCGCCGGAGGCGTGACCAGCTCCACCGGCACGAGCGACGACACCGACGGCAAGGACAAGGACGGCGGCGAGGACGACACCGACAAGGCCAAGACCGCGAAGATCGGTGACCCGGTCCGGGACGGCAGGTTCGAGTTCACCGTCAAGTCCGTGAAGTGCGGCGTCCGTAGGGTCGGCTCCGACCTGCTCGGCGCCACGGCGCAGGGCCAGTACTGCCTGATCACCGTCAGGGTGAAGAACATCGGCAAGAAGCCACAGTCGTTCGCCGACAGCAACCAGAAGGCGTACGCCGCCGACGGCACCGAGTACTCCAGCGACTCCGAGGCGGGTATCTACGCCAACAAGGACGCCGAGACCTTCTTCAAGGAGATCAACCCGGGTAACGCCATCACCGGCGTCCTCGTCTTCGACATCCCCAAGAAGGCCAGGCTCGCCAGGCTCGAACTGCACGACTCGCTCTTCTCCGGCGGCGTCACCGTCCAGCTCGACTGAGCGCCACCATCCGGCTGGGCGCAACTCACCGGTCCGCGTTCGACCGAGCGTGGCCATCCGGCCACTCGGTCACGGCCCCATCCCTCGCCCTCCCCCGCTCCCCCGTTCCCCCTCCGGTAGGAGTCGCCGTGCGCCCCGACCAGTTCAGCAAGGCCCTGCCCCTGTTCCCGCCCGCTGTGGCGGAACGCGCCCGCCCGCTCCGCCGCTTCCTCTCCAGCCGGCACTGCGAGCAGTGCGAGCAGGTCGCCGACGCGCTCCAGCTCGCGGTCGTCGCCGCCCGCTACCACGAACCCGCGGCGGCGGCCCGGTTGGTCGAGACCGCCGAGCGGCTCGCCGCCGAGCACGACACCCCGCGGCCCGGAGTCTGCGCGCTCCCACCGACCTGGCCGGCCACCGCCGGCGTACGCGGTCTGGTCACGCGCTGGCTCCGGGTGGGTGGTCCGCTGGTCGCCGCCACCGGCGCGAGCTGGAAGGACCGGAGGGCCGGCATCGCGTACGTCGTCAGCGACGGCCGCTTCGGACTGCGCGGCCGCATCTCCGGCCGGCTCGACCCGACC
>Ga0207864_1002609_pt1 | contig 16603 bp, 15 predicted proteins | sample HigsolmetaAR202D_FD_184834 | JGI IMG/M metagenome (GOLD analysis project Ga0207864, IMG submission 184834) | Ionic liquid and high solid enriched microbial communities from the Joint BioEnergy Institute, USA - AR20-2-D (SPAdes) (version 2) ... | reverse complement strand
GAGACGTTGTTGAGGTACTTGTACAGCGCGCGCAGCGAGTTGCCGTGCGCGGCCACCAGCACCGTCTTCCCCGACTTCAGCGAGGGCGCGATGGCGTCGTGCCAGTACGGCAGCACCCGGTCCAGGGTGGTGGCCAGCGACTCGGTCGACGGCAGCGCGTTGCGGTCCAGCCCGGCGTAGCGCGGGTCGTTGGCCGGATGGCCCGGGTCGTCGGCGGCCATCGCCGGCGGCGGGATGTCGTAGGAACGGCGCCAGATCTTGACCTGCTCCTCGCCGTGCTTGGCCGCGGTCTCGGCCTTGTCCAGGCCCTGCAGCGCGCCGTAGTGGCGCTCGTTGAGGCGCCAGCTCTTGTGCACCGGGATCCAGTCCTGGTCCAGCTCGGCCAGGGCCAGGTTGAGGGTGCGGATGGCGCGCTTGAGCACCGAGGTGTAGGCCACGTCGAAGCGCAGGCCCTCCTCGCGCATCAGCCGCCCGCCGGCCACCGCCTCGGCGCGGCCCTGGTCGGTGAGGTCGACGTCGACCCAGCCGGTGAAGCGGTTCTCGAGGTTCCACTGGCTCTGGCCGTGGCGCAGCAGGACAAGCTTGCGGGTCACTGTGGGAGTCTCCGGGTGGGGATGACGGACGGGCGCCGATTGTACCGGCGCGGCCGCGCCCTCGCCCGCGCTTCACCGCGCCCGGCCATAATCGGGCCGATGAGCGTTTCCGCCTCCGATCCCTTCCCCGGCTGGGACGGCAGCATCGCCGGCGCGCGCCAGCTGCAGCGGCAGCTGGCCGCGCAGGTGCGCCTGCAGGACGCGCTGGCGGACGCGCCGCGCACCGTGGCCGGCTTCGATGTCGGCTTCGACGACGGCGGTGCCACCACCCGCGCCGCCGCGGTGCTGCTGGACGCGGACACGCTGCAGCCGCTGGAGCGCCATCTGGTGCGGGTCCCGACCCGGATGCCCTACGTGCCGGGCCTGCTCAGCTTCCGCGAGCTGCCGGCCCTGCTGCACGCGCTGGACCGTTTCTCCACGGCGCCGGACCTGGTGATGGTGGACGGCCAGGGCATCGCCCATCCGCGCCGGCTGGGCATCGCCGCGCACTTCGGCGTGGCCACCGGCCTGCCCACCGTGGGCGTGGCCAAGCGCCTGCTGTGCGGCCACTTCGACCCGCCCGGCCCGCGGCCCGGCGACCGCAGCCCGGTGCTGCACCAGGGCGAGGTGGTCGGCATGGCCCTGCGCAGCAAGGCGCGCTGCAACCCGCTGATCGTCTCGCCGGGGCACCGCGTCTCGCTGGACGGCGCGGTGGCGCTGGTCCTGCGCTGCCTGGCCGGCTACCGCCTGCCCGAGCCCACTCGCCTGGCCGACCGCCTGGCCTCCCGGCGCGACGGGGCGGCACGCCGGGGCTGACCCGGTGCAACACTGCATCGCCGGCATACACGCATCGCGGCACCCGCTCCGTGCCATGCTGCGGGCAGTCCCACCGGAGGTCGCCGCCATGACCACCTTCATCGAACCGCGCGTGCACGAGCTGGGCGAGGGATTCCAGGTGCGCCGCGCCGTACCCACCCTGCAGGCACGCAGCGTCGGCCCGTTCGTGTTCGTGGACCACATGGGCCCGGCGGTGTTCGAGCCCGGCCGCGGCATCGACGTGCGCCCGCACCCGCACATCGGCCTGGCGACGGTGACCTTCCTGTGGGACGGCGCCATCCGCCACCGCGACAGCCTCGGCTCGGACCAGGTGATCCGCCCGGGCGACGTGAACTGGATGACCGCCGGCCGCGGCATCGTCCACTCCGAACGCACGCCCGCGCCCGAACGCGCCCACGGCGCCGGCGTGCACGGCATGCAGACCTGGGTGGCCCTGCCCCGCACGCACGAGGAAGCCGAGCCGTCCTTCCACCACCACGCCGCCGACACCCTGCCGTGGCAGCAGCGCGGCGGCGCCCTGTTGCGGGTGATCGCCGGCCGCGCCTACGGCGAGGAAGCGCCGGTGCGGGTGTTCGCCGACACCCTCGCGGTGGCCCTGGACCTGGAACCGGACGCGGAGCTGGCGCTGGACGCCGGCCACGCCGAGCGGGCGCTGTACATCCTCGAAGGCCAGGCGCAGCTGGATGGCGCGGACGTGCCGGCGCGGCACCTGATCCTGCCCGACCCCGGCCAGCCGAAGCTGCGCGCGCTCACCCCGCTCAAGGCGGTGCTGCTGGGCGGCGAGCCGCTCGACGGCCGCCGCCACCTGTGGTGGAACTTCGTCTCCAGTTCGCGCGAGCGCATCGAGCAGGCCAAGCAGGACTGGCTGGAGGGCCGCTTCGGCCGGATCGAGGGCGACGAGGAGTTCATCCCGCTTCCGCCCTACTGACCCGTATGCCGACCCGCGGCTGGCGCCGTCTCAACGCGATATGCGACTCTTATCGCCTTGCATACGCCCGGCGGGTTAGGATGTTGCGATGCAACACCATCAGCCCAAGCGTGGTCAGTCCATGCTCTACCAGCTGCACGAACTCAACCGCGCGATGATGGCGCCCTGGGTCCACCTGGCCGAGGCCAACGCGCGCATCTTCTCCGACCCGTCGAGCTGGGTGTCCACCCTGCCGGGGGCCGAGCGGATCGCCGCCTCCAACGAGCTGATCCACCGGCTGGGCAAGGACTACGAGAAGCCGCCCTGGAACATCCACGAGGTCGAGGTCGAGGGCCGGGTGGTGCCGGTGCTGGAGCAGGAGGTCATCCGCAAGCCCTTCTGCCGGCTGGTGCGGTTCAAGCGCTTCAGCGACGACGCCGCCACCATCGCCGCGCTCAAGGCCGACCCGGTGGTGCTGGTGGTGGCGCCGCTGTCCGGCCACCATGCCACCCTGCTGCGCGACACCGTCCGCACCCTGCTGCGCGACCACAAGGTCTACGTGACCGACTGGATCGACGCGCGCATGGTGCCGGCCGCCGAGGGTGCCTTCAGCCTGGACGACTACATCGCCTACGTGGAGGAGTTCATCCGCCACATCGGCGCCGAACGCCTGCACGTGGTCTCGGTGTGCCAGCCGACCGTACCGGTGCTGGCCGCGGTCTCGCTGATGGCCGCGCGTGGCGAGCCTGTGCCGCGCTCGCTGGTGATGATGGGCGGCCCGATCGACGCCCGCCGCAGCCCCACCGCGGTCAACAACCTGGCCACGCGCAATCCGCTGTCCTGGTTCGAGAACAACGTCATCCACACCGTCCCGCCGCCGTACCCCGGCGAGGGCCGCGCGGTGTACCCCGGTTTCCTGCAGCATGCCGGCTTCATCGCCATGAACCCCAGCCGCCACTTCATGTCGCACTGGGACTTCTACTGCAACCTGGTCAAGGGCGACCTGCAGGACGCCGAGGCCCACCGCCGCTTCTACGACGAGTACAACGCCGTGCTGGACATGCCGGCCGAGTACTACCTGGACACCATCCGCATCGTGTTCCAGGAGTTCCTGCTGCCGCGCGGCAAGTGGAAGGTGCGCGGCGAGCCGGTCAGGCCGGCCGCCATCCGCGGCACGGCGATGATGACCATCGAGGGCGAGCTGGACGACATCTCCGGCCTCGGCCAGACCCGGGCCGCGCACGACCTGTGCACCGGCATCGCCGAGGCGGCATCGCCGAGGCGGACAAATGCCACCTCACCGTCGAGGGCGCCGGCCACTACGGCATCTTCAGCGGCCGCCGCTGGCGCGAGAAGGTCTACCCGCAGGTGCGCGACTTCATCGCCCGCCACGCCGGCTAGCGCGGCGTGGCGGTGGCTGGCCGGCGCCCCCGGGGACGGGCCAGAATCGGGGGCACGTCCACCGACCGGAGCCGCCCATGTCCCTGCGCCTGCGTCCGTCCCTGCTGGCCTGCGCCCTGCTGCTGGCCCCCACCCTCGCCGGCGCCGAGCCGCCACCCTACCGCGGCATGCAGGAGATCCTGGACGCCGCGCCCGCCGGCGACTGGCGCGAGCTGGACCCGGAGCGGACCCTGTACCTGGAGCTGGAAGCCGGCCGGGTGGTGATCGAGCTGGCCCCCGGCTTCGCCCCGGAGCACGTGGCCAACATCCGCACCCTGGCCGCCGGGGGCTTCTGGGACGGCGCCCACGTCTACCGCGTGCAGGACAACTTCGTGGTCCAGTTCGGCGACGCCCACGCCGACGACCCGGCGCGCGCCAGACCGCTGGGTTCGGCACGCACGAAGCTGCCGGCCGAGTTCGAGCGCGACGCCGCCGGCCTGGACTTCGACGCCCTGCCCGATGCCGACGGCTGGGCGCCCGAGGTCGGCTTCGCCGACGGCTTCCCGGCCGCGCGCGATCCGGCCGCGGGCAAGGCCTGGCTGGCGCACTGCTACGGCATGGTCGGCGCCGCCCGCGACATGGCGCCGGACACCAGCACCGGCGGCGAGCTGTATGTGGTCATCGGCCAGGCGCCGCGCCAGCTGGACCGCAACATCACCCTGGTCGGGCGCGTGGTCCAGGGCATGGAGCTGCTCTCGTCCCTGCCGCGCGGACCGGAACCGATGGGCTTCCTCGAGGACCCGGCGCGCTGGGTGCCGATCCGTGCCGTGCGCCTGGCCGCCAGCGTGCCGGAGGCAGGGCGGGAGCGGCTGCAGCTGCTGCGCACCGGTACGGCCACCTTCCGCGAGCTGGTCGAGTCGCGGCGCAACCGCCGCGACGGCTTCTACGTGCGTCCGGCCGGCCACATCGACCTGTGCAATGTGCCGCTGCCGGTCCGCCGCGCGCCGGACTGACCCCGGCCGGGCGGCCCTCACCCGGCCTTGATGCGGCGCTGGGCAGGCTCGTGCCGCTCCCCGGGAGGAACACGCCATGCCGCAGTTGCGCATCCGCATCATCGGCAGCGAGGACGACCTGCGCGCCGTGGTCGACCTCCTGCAAAGCCTGGAAGGCATCGAACACGTCGAGGAGGTGGCCGACCTGATGCCGCACATGGACGACGAGGATTCCAGTTCGGCCGGCCTGTCCGACGACCTGGGCCCCGGCGCCCACGACATCGAGGTCGAGGCCCCGAACGCGTACACCGCCCGCCGCGTCCGCCAGGCGGTGGAGGAGCTGGCCTGGCGCCTGGGTGTGGTGGCCGAGTTCGAGCACGACGGCCTGTGGGGCGACGGGGACGGGGAGGAGGACGGCAAGGACTGACCGGGGCGGCTATGCTTTGGGGGATTGCCAAACCCTACGGGAGCCGTCCATGCGCCGCACCCTGCTTGCCGCTGCACTGCTCGCCTGCCTGGCCGGTTGCCAGCAGGCCGAATCCCCCAACGCCACCGCCGACGGCGCCACCCGCGCCGAGGCCGTCGACCCGCAGGCCGACGCGCGCTTCGCCGAACTGGCCCAGCGCGCCCTGGAGACCTGGCTGCGGCTGTCGCCGACCTTCGCCACCAGCGTCGGCGACCACCGCTACGACGGCGAGCTGGACGACCTCAGCGCCGAAGGCCGGCAGCGCGCCCTGGAGGCGCGCAAGCAGCTGCTGGCCGAGCTGGACGCGATCGACGTCTCGCGCCTGTCGCGCGAGAACCAGGTGGACGCGGCCATCCTGCGCAACCGCCTGGAGGCCGACATCTGGAACGCCGAGGTGCTCCAGTCCTGGGCCTGGGACCCGCTGCTGTACAACAGCCTGGCCGGCGGCTCGATCTACGACCTGATGGCGCGCGAGTTCGCGCCGCTGCCCGACCGCCTGCGCTCGGCCACGGCGCGCATGGAGAAGCTGCCGGCACTGCTGGCCCAGGCCCGCGCCAACCTCGACCCGGCGCGCGTGCCCAAGGTCCACGCCGAGACCGTGGCCCGGCAGAACCAGGGCATCCTGGCCATCGTCGACTCCTTCATCGTCCCGCACGCCGACCAGCTGCCCGACGACGAGCGCACGCGCCTGGAGGCCGCCGTCGCCCGGCTGCGCGCGGCCGTGGCCGAGCACCAGGCGTGGCTGGACCAGGTGCTGGTGCCCAACGCCGCCGGCGACTTCCGCCTGGGCGCGGAGCTGTACGACCAGAAGCTGAAGTTCTCGCTCAACTCCTCGCTCTCGCGCAGCGAGATCCGCCAGCGCGCCGAGGCCGAGCTGGCGCGCGTGCGCGCGGAGATGTACGCGATCGCCCGCACCGTGCTCGAGGACCGCGCCGACGCGCCGCCGTTGCCGGAGGACCCGGACGAGGCGCAGCGCCAGGCCGCGATCGAGGCGGCCCTGGAGCTGGCCTACGCCGAGCGTCCGGCGCGCGACCAGGTGGTGGAGGCGGCCAGGGCGGCGCTGGAGCAGGCCACCGCGTTCGTCCGCGAGAAGGACCTGGTCACCCTGCCCGACGCGCCGGTGGAGATCATCCTGATGCCGGAGTTCCAGCGCGGCGTGGCGGTGGCCTACTGCGACTCGCCCGGCCCGCTGGACAAGAACCTCAAGACCTTCTACGCGGTCTCGCCCATCCCCGACGACTGGACCGACGCCCAGGTGGATTCGTTCCTGCGCGAATACAACTCGCGCATGATCCACCTGCTGAGCATCCACGAGGGCACCCCGGGCCACTACCTGGAGGGCTGGCACTCGGCACGCCATCCCTCGACCCTGCGCGCGGTGCTGCGCTCGGGCCCGTTCGCCGAGGGCTGGGCGGTATACACCGAGAAGGTGATGGCCGATGCCGGCTACCTGGACAACGACCCGCTGTTCCGCCTGGTGCAGCTGAAGTTCTACCTGCGCACCATCGCCAACGCCATCCTCGACCAGGGCGTGCACGTGGACGGCTGGAGCCGCGAGCAGGCCATGGACCTGATGGTGCGCCAGACCTTCCAGCAGGAGAGCGAGGCGGCCGGCAAATGGGTGCGCGCCCAGCTCAGCTCGGCGCAGCTGCCGACCTACTTCGTCGGCGCGCAGGAGCACTTCGACATGCGCAAGGCGGTGGAGGAGAAGCTGGGCGACCGCTTCGACGCCAAGGCCTACCACGACCGGGTGCTGTCCTACGGCGCCCCGCCGGTGCGCTTCGTACGCCAGCTGATCCTGGACGAGCCGATCCGCTGACGACGCTCCGGCAGGTCGATCCCGCGACGCACGAAGGGCGCCGTCACCAAGACGGCGCCCTTTTTCCCCTTCCCGCAGGGGAGTCGGGCCGGGCACCGGCGGCACCGGCCGCCGGCGCCCAACCCCGCCGTTCCACCGCCATCGGTGCGAACGGATGCGCCGCGACCGGAAGCGGCCGCCGCGTCCCTCCGCCCGTCTCCCGCCGGGACCCGGGCCCGGTCTGGAGGACCTACCGCACCGGCCTGAGCACCAGGTCCTGGAAGTCGAAGCTGAAGTCGGTCAGCTCCGAGGCCGCCTCCATCCGCGCCTCGCGCACCTTGCCGTCGGCGTCCAGGTGGAAGGTGACGAAGGCATCGCCGTTGAGCGTGCGCTCGCGCCACTTCACCAGGAAGGTGTCGTGCTGCCAGTGCTGCAGCTCGCCCACCAGCAGCGGACTGCGGGTGAAGCGCATCAGCAGGCGCCCGTTCTCCTGCTTCACCTCGACGTCGCCGTACCAGGCATCGCGGTAGGTCGCGGCGTAGCCAGACAGCGGCAACGAGGGCCTGGAGCGCGCATCGCGCGCGGCCACGCGCCTGGCCCAGGCCTCGTCGGCACGGGCCTTCGACTTCTCCGCCGCCGCGGCGTAGGCGGCCACCCAGTCCACGCGCTCGGCCGGCTGCAGGAAGGCGTCGAGCACGTGCAGGGTGATGGCGTTGAAAGCGCCGCCGGCCTCCTGGTTGGTCAGCACCACCACGCCCAGGTTGCGGCCCGGCACCAGGGTCACGCGCGAGACCATGCCCGGCCAGCCGCCGGTGTGCCAGACCAGCTTCTCGCCGCGGTAGGTGGACAGCATCCAGCCCTCGCCGTAGCCGAGGAAGTCCGGTCTGGACGCGGCCAGCTCCGGCACCGCCGGCTCGGGAATGGGCATGGGCGAGTGCACGGTCCACATGTGCTTCTGCCGCTGCGGCGAGAACAGCCGCTGCTGGCGGCCTTCGGCGTCGGTGTACACGCCGCCGGCCAGCTGCGCGTTCATCCAGCGCGCCATGTCGTGCACGCTGGAGTAGATGCCGCCGGCGCCGGCGGCGTTGTGCCAGGTCAGGGGGAAGGTCGGCCGCAGCGTGGTGAAGTCGGCCTTGGCGTGGCCGGTGGCGACGCGGTCGCCCGGACGCAGGGCGTCGGCGTTGAAGCGCGTCTCCGCCATCCCCAGCGGGTCGAAGAAGCGCTGCTGCAGGAAATCGGCATAACGCTGCCCGGACACGCGCTCGATCAGCAGCGTGGCCGCGGCGTAGAGGATGTTGTCGTAGGCGTAGCGCTCGCGGAAGCTGCTCTTCAGCGGCACGTCCTTCAGCCGGCGCACCACCTCCTCCGTGCTGTAGTCGCTGCCGGGCCAGAACAGCAGGTCGCCGGCGCCCAGGCCCAGGCCGCTGCGGTGGGTCAGCAGGTCGCGCACGCGCATCTCGGCGGTGACGTAGGGATCGGCCATGCGGAACTCCGGCAGGTGGTCGATCACCCGGTCCTCGAGCTTCAGCCTGCCCTCGTCGGCCAGCATGGCCAGCGATGCGGCGGTGAAGGCCTTGGTGTTGGAGGCGATGGCGAACAGGGTGTGGGCGTCCACCGGGTCGGGCCTGCCCAGCTCGCGCACGCCCCAGCCGCCCTCGAACACCACCTGCCCGTCCTTGACCACGGCCACGGCGATGCCGGGCACCTCGAAGCGCTCGCGCGCCGCCTCCACCCACGCGCCCAGCTGCGCCGGATCCAGCGCCGCCGCAGTCTGGGCGGTGGCGGCCGGCGCGGCCGTACCGTCGGCGGACCAGGCCGGGGCATGCGCCAGCACGCCGAAGCCGAGCGCAAGCAGGCAGGAAAGACGCAACGTGGACGGGCGAAGGACCATGGGCGGCATCCGTGATGGGGACCAGCCCCCGATTCTAGGCGCCGCCCCCGCGCCCGCCGCAGTGACGGAAGTCCACCCCGCCCTGCACCGGCCACCACGTCCGGTCCGCTACGATCCCCGCTTTCCCGGACTCCCGCGACCATGCCCGACCTGTTCGACACCCCGCCCGCCGCCCCGTCCCGCATCCACATCGGCATCGGCGGCTGGACCTACGCGCCCTGGCGCGGCGGGGTGTTCTACCCGGAGAAGCTGGTGCAGCGGCGCGAGCTGGAATACGCCAGCCGCCACGTCACCGCCATCGAGATCAACGGCACCTACTACGGCGCGCAGAAGCCGGAGACCTACGCCCGCTGGCGCGACGAGACCCCGCCGGGCTTCGTGTTCACCGCCAAGGCGCCCAGGCGGATCATGGCCAGCCGCCGTCTGTCGTCCACCGGCGCGCAGGTCGGGGACTTCCTGGCCGGCATCGCCACCCTCGGCGACCGGCTGGGTGCGGTGCTGTGGCAGTTCGACCGCGGCCAGAGCCCGCCACTGGACGAGCTGGCCGGCTTCCTCGACCTGCTGCCACCGGAGGTGGACGGGGTGCGCATGCGCCATGCGCTGGAACTGCGCGACGCGGCGCTGTTCACCCCGGCGCTGCCGGCCCTGCTGCGCCGCCACGGCGTCGCCCTGGTGTCGGCCGCTTCCGACGCGCATCCCTCCTTCGGCGACATCACCGCCGACTTCGTGTACGCGCGGGTGATGCAGGCGCGCGCCGGGCTGCCATGCGGCTACACCGAAGCCGAGCTGGACGCCTGGGCGGCGCGTGCCCGCGCCTGGGCCGACGGCCGCGACCCGCCCGACCTGGCCCACGCCGGCCCGCCGCTGCCGCCGGGACCTCCGCGCGAGGTGTTCGTGTTCTTCATCGCCGCGGCCAAGGAGCGCAATCCGGCCGCGGCCATGGCCCTGCTGCGGCGGCTGCAGGCGCCGGCCCCGGCCTGAGGGCCGGTGCCGCGGCCGCGGCGGCATGCGATCATGCGCCGCCATGAGCGCGGCTCCCCTGCACACGCCCGTCCCCACCCGCCATGCCCTGGCCCTGCTGGCCGTGTACGTGGCGGCCTGGATCGCGCTGGCGGTCAATCCCCGCTACCGCGAGGACTGGGCCCTGGAGAACGTGCTGGTGGTGCTGGCCGTACTGCTGCTGCCGGCGCTGTGGCGGCGCCTGCCGCTGTCCTGGCCGGCCTGCATCGGCCTGTTCGTGTTCGGCCTGCTGCACGCCGTGGGCGCGCATTACACCTACGCCGAGGTCCCCTACGACGCGTTCTTCCGCCAGCACCTCGGCTTCTCGGTGGACGCCCTGTTCGGCTTCACCCGCAACACCTACGACCGCCTGGTGCACTTCAGCTACGGCCTGCTGCTGGCCCCCACCTGCGTGCAGCTGCTCGAGCGCGCGGCCGCCCCGCGCGGGGCCTGGCGCTACGTGCTGCCGGTCAGCTTCATCATGTCCCACGCCCTGTTGTTCGAGCTGTTCGAATGGGCCGCGGCCAGCGTGTTCGGCGGCGACCTCGGCCAGGCCTACCTGGGCACCCAGGGCGACGAGTGGGACGCGCAGAAGGACATGCTGCTGGCCACCCTCGGCGCCGCGCTCTCGGTCGCGCTGATGGGCCTGGCCGGCTGGCTGGCGCCGCGCCCGGCGCGGCCGTGACGGTGCGCGCAGCCTGCCCGGCCGCCGCCGCGCGATAATGCACCGATGTCCATGACCGACCGCAGCCGCGCGCTCCTGCAGATCCACTTCTGCGTCCTGCTGTGGGGCTTCACCGCCATCCTCGGCAAGCTCATCTCCCTGCCCGCGCTGCCGCTGGTGTGGTGGCGCATGCTGCTGGTGGTGGCCGCGCTGGCGCTGCTGCCGCGGGTCTGGCGCAGCCTGCGCGCCCTGGACGCGCGCCTGGCCACCGGCTATGCCGGTGTGGGCGTGCTGGTGGCACTGCACTGGTTGACCTTCTACGGCGCGATCAAGCTGGCCAACGCCTCGGTGGCGGCCACGTGCATCGCCCTGGCGCCGGTGTTCACCGCGATCATCGAACCGTGGGTGGCGCGGCGCCCGTTCCGCCCGCGCGAGCTGCTGCTGGGCCTGGCGGTGCTGCCGGGCGTGGCGCTGGTGGTCGGCGGCGTGCCGGACGGCATGCGCCTGGGCGTGGCGGTGGGCGCGCTGTCGGCGCTGCTGGTGGCGGTCTTCGGCTCGCTCAACAAGCGCCTGGTGGACCACGCCGACCCGCTGGCGGTCACCGCCCTGGAGCTGGGCACCGGCGTGCTGGCGCTGACCGCGCTGGCGCCGTTGATGCCGCTGCTGGTGCCGGCCTTCGCCGGCAACCTGCTGGCGGTGCCGGGCCTGCGCGACGGCGTGCTGCTGGTGCTGCTGGCCCTGGCCTGCACCCTGCTGCCCTTCGCCCTGGCCCTGGTGGCCCTGCGCCGGCTCAGCGCCTACACCGTGCAGCTGGCCACCAACCTGGAGCCGGTGTACGCCATCGCCCTGGCCATGCTGCTGCTGGGCGAGCAGCGCGAGCTGAGCCTGCAGTTCTACCTGGGCGTGTGCATCGTGCTGGCGGCGGTGTTCCTAGACCCGCTGCTGGAACGCCGCCGCGGCGCCGCGGCGGGCGGCGCGGGGCCCCTGGGCGCGGCCGGCTCCGGGCGCGTGCCGGACTGATCCGGGCTCAGCCCCCCGGCGGCGCGCCGTCGGCGTCCGCCACCCGGTCGCGGCCGGCGCGCTTGGCCCGGTACATGGCCTCGTCCGCGCGCCGCAGCAGGGTCCTGGCATCCTCGCCATCCTCCAGCGAGGCCAGACCGATGCTGGCGGTGACCCGCAGCCCGGCCACGCCCAGGGCCGCGGTGGCGGCGGTGACCCGGCCGCGCAGGGTCTCCATGCGCTCGCGCGCGGCCTGGCCCGCCACGCCCGGCAGCAGCACCAGGAACTCCTCGCCGCCCATGCGGATCACATCGGCGGCGTCACGCACCGAGGCAGCCAGCGCACGCGCCACCGCCACCAGCACGCGGTCGCCGGTCTCGTGGCCGTGCACGTCGTTGATGGACTTGAACAGGTCGATGTCCACGAAGCCCACGCTCAGCGGCATGCCGGTGGCCAGGGCCTCGGCCACGTGCCCCTCCAGGCGGCGCAGGCCGGCACGGCGGTTGGTCAGGCCGGTGAGCGCGTCGGTGTCGGCCAGCAGCTGCATCTCGTCGCGCTGCCGGCGCAACCGGCCCAGGCGCTGGTTCAGCGCGTAGGCGCTGACGATCAGGAACCAGGTGATGGCCAGCTGCATGGCCTCGACCCGGTATTCGACCAGCAGCAGGTTGCCGGTGCGGTCCAGCGCCGCCATCACCAGGAACGGCAGCACCGCGGCGATGCCGGCCAGCGCCCCCATCCAGCCCTGCCACAGCATGTGCAGGCCCAGCGCCAGGATGACCAGGCAGGCCAGTGCGAAGGCCTCGTCCACGCCGCCGATGACCACCGCCAGCGCCGGCAGCGGCAGCCACACGGCCGCGGCCAGCCCCGCCAGCCAGAACACGGCCACGCCCACGCTCAGGCCCCGGCGCGAGCGCGGCCAGCGGCGCGCGCCGCCGACCAGCAGCCACATCACCAGGGACACCAGCGACAGGCCGATGCAGGACAGCGCGGCCACCCAGCGCCACTCGTTGTCGCCGATCGGCAGCCACGGCTCCGGGTAGCCGGCCAGGCCGCTGAGCACCGCCTGCCACAGGATGGTCACCACGCACAGCACGGTGTAGCCGAGGAACACGCTGTCGCGCGCGCTCAGGAAGCCCATCAGCGCGGTCACCGCCAGCGCCAGGGCCACCGCCAGGCATGCGGTGCGCACCAGCAGGCGCGCGGTGTCGATCTGCTGCACCGGACTGGGCGCGCCGATGCGCACGGTGGGGATCCAGCCGGTCTTCAGCGGCTGCGCCCAGGCCACCCGCACCGGCTCGGTGTCTCCGGCCCGGGGTACCAGCACCATGCCCACGCCGGCACGGAAGCGGGAGTCGCGCGTGCGCGCGTCGTGCATGCGGCCGCATACCTGGCGGTCGCCGTAGTGGACCATCACCTCGCCGGCGAACACGTTGAACACGTTGACCGCCTGCGGCACGCCGGACCAGCCGCCCGGCGGAGGCGGCAGCTCGATGTGGCGGTCCAGCGCGGCCAGCGCCGCGGCGTCGCAGGTGCGGCCGGGGAACGGGTCGGAAGCCGGGGCACCGGAGACGATGTAGTCCGGGCCGCGGGTGCGCACGGGCGCGCCGGCGAAGGCGACGTCGGCCAGCAGCCACGCCAGGGCCAGCAGGCACCACGCCAGGCCCCGGCGGACGCCGCCGTGGCCGTTGACGCGTTCCTTGCAGGTTCGTCGCATGGGTCCCCCTGCGGCCATTCTAGTGCCGCTCCGTCCATCCGGGACGGACGCGCGGTCCGGGGAGGTCCGGACACGCGCGGCGCGGCGCCGGCCTGGGGCCCAGAATACCCGGGGGCTCAGCCATGCGGTCGCGGCCTGCCCTTGCGGTGGGGGCGCAGGGTGCGACCCGGACCCGGGCGCGGGAACCGGCGGGCACCGCCCTCTTCCCCGATCCGCCCGTTCCAGCGCTGGATGCGCAGCTGGCGGCCGACCACCCAGGTCTTCTGCAGGTGGGCCAGGATCTCCGCCGGCATCCCGGCCGGCAGGTCCAGCAGCGAGTGGTCGTCGTGGATGTCGATGCGGCCGATGTGGCGGCTTTCCAGCCCGGCCTCGTTGGCGATGGCGCCGACGATGTTGCCGGGGCGCACGCCGTGGAAGCGGCCGACCTCGATGCGGTAGGTCTCCATGCCCAGCTCCGGCTGCGGGCGCGCCTCGCGCGCGCCACGCGCCGGGCGCGGGTGGCGCGGCGCGGAGCTTTCGCCGTCACGGCCGGGCCGCGGACCGCACGCCTCGCGCGCCGGACGCTCGCGCGGCTCCTCGGCCGCCTCCAGCAGCAGCGGCGCGTCGCCGTGCAGCAAGCGCGCCAGGGCCGCGGCCACGTCCTCGGCGGCCACCTCGTGCTCGGCCACGTAACGCTGCACCAGGGTGCGGTACTCGTCCAGGCCGCCGGCCTCCAGGGCGCCGGCGATGCGCCCGAAGAAGCGCGCCACGCGGCGGTCGTTGACCGCCTGCACGGTCGGCAGGCGCATCTCCTCGATCGGCTGCCGGGTGGCGCGCTCGATCGCGCGCAGCATGCCCTTCTCACGCGGGGTGACGAACAGGATCGCCTCGCCGCTGCGCCCGGCGCGGCCGGTGCGGCCGATGCGGTGGACGTAGCTCTCGGTGTCGTAGGGGATGTCGTAGTTGAGGACGTGGCTGATGCGCTCCACGTCCAGGCCGCGCGCGGCCACGTCGGTGGCCACCAGCACGTCCAGGCGGCCGTCCTTGAGCTGCTGGATGGTGCGCTCGCGCTGCTGCTGCTGCATGTCGCCGTTGATCGCCGCGGCGGCCACGCCGCGCGCCTGCAGCTTGCCGGCCAGCTCCTCGGTGGCGGCCTTGGTGCGCGCGAACACGATCATCGCGTCGAACGGCTCGGCCTCGAGGATGCGGGTCAGCGCGTCGAGCTTGTGCACGCCGCTGACGAACCAGTAGCGCTGGCGGATGTTGGCCGAAGTGGTGGTCCTGGCCGCGATGGTCACCTCGGCCGGGTCGCGCAGGTAGGTCTGGGCGATGCGCCGCACCGGCGCCGGCATGGTCGCCGAGAACAGCGCCACCTGGCGCTGCGGCGGGGTCTTCTGCAGCACGGCCTCCACGTCGTCGATGAAGCCCATGCGCAGCATCTCGTCGGCCTCGTCCAGCACCAGCGCGCGCAGGGCCGACAGGTCCAGCGAGCCGCGCTCGAGGTGGTCGATGATCCGGCCCGGGGTGCCGACCACCACGTGCACGCCGCGGCGCAGCGCATGCAGCTGCGGGCCGTAGCCCTGGCCGCCGTAGATCGGCAGGACCTGGAAGCCCGGCAGGTGCGTGGCGTAGCGCTGGAAGGCCTCGGCCACCTGGATGGCCAGCTCGCGGGTCGGAGCCAGCACCAGTGCCTGCGGGCGGGCCCGCTCCAGCTCGAGCCTGGCCAGGATCGGCAGGGCGAAGGCCGCGGTCTTGCCGGTGCCGGTCTGGGCGGTGCCCAGCACGTCGCGGCCGGACAGCAGCGCCGGGATGGTGGCGGCCTGGATCGGCGACGGGGCCTCGTAGCCGACCCCGGCCAAGGCCGTGAGCAAAGGCGCGGGCAAGCCGAGATCGCCGAAGCCCGGCGCGGCGGTGGTTTCCTGGTGGGGGGCGGACATCGGACTCCGGGGGCACACGCCCGGAGGCGCGGCGGACACTTGGCTTGAAACCGCCATTGTGCCGCCCCCGCCGCCGCCTGTCGCGTGCGGGCCGGACACCGCCTCGGCGGGCGTTCAGCCGGGTTCAGTCGCCGCCGCCGGCGCCCTCGTTCCCGGCCGGCGCCTGCGCCGCCACCTCGGCGCCGGCCGGCAGCGCGGACGCATCGCCGGTGGCGGTGTCCGCGGGCTCCTCGGCCGCCATCCGCTCCAGCACGTTGAACTCGGCCAGCGGGCTCTCGGACGGGCACTCGTCGTCCGGGAAGCCAAGCGCGCGGCGCAGCTCCAGGCCGCAGGCGTTGCGCGCGTACACCGCCGAGGCGCCGCGGCAACGCTCCTCGAAGGCGCGCACCCAGCGGTCGCGGCGGCGCATGAAGTCGTCCCCGCACTTGGCCAGCAGGCGCACCCGGTCCAGGTCGTCCTGGGCGGCGTTGTTGCCGTCCAGGCCGTAGGCGGCCAGCTCGTCGGTGGTCAGCAGGCGCAGGCTGCGGTTGGGCACGGTCTTCATCACGTCGGCCAGCAGCGGCGAGGCGCCGTTGCGCTCCAGGTAGGCCCGTACCGTGGCGTAGACCGCCTGCAGCTCGGTGTTCAGCTCCTGGCGGCTGGTGGCGGTGGAACTGAGGCGGATGATGCGGTGGATGCCCACCCGTCCGGCCAGCACGCGGTTGTCGCCACCGGCCAGCACGAACACGCAGGCGCTGTGGCAGACCGAGTCCTCGCGCACCCACAGCGTCCAACGGTGGCCGCCGATCCAGTCGCCGGCGCGGATCGCGTCCTCCACCTGGCCGCCGGTGGAGTCCAGGTCCAGCACGCGGTGGCGGATGTCCAGCGCCTCGGCCATGCGCGTGACCCGCTCCACCAGCGCGGTGAAGTCGGCGGCGATCTTGCCGCTGTAGCGCAACCGCACCACCTGGCCCTCGCGGCACGGCTCCATCAGCGCCTGCAGGGTGTCCCGGCCCAGGTCCGGCAGGGCCTGACCGTCGCCCTCGCGGTAGTCCAGCCCGCAGCCGAGCCAGGCGCGCCCGGAGGCCAGCTCCAGCGGCGACCAGTCCGGCTCCGGCTCGGGCGCCGGTTCCGGCGCCGGCGGCGGTACGGGCGCGGCCGTTTCCTCGGGCATCGGGTCGCGGCTGACCGCGCCGCCCTCCTCGGGCGACTGCACGGTCTGCGTCTCCACCGCCGCCCCCCCGCCGGACGGGCGCAGGCACGCGGCCAGCGTCACCAGCACCGCGACCAGCAGCAGGAGGACGGGCAGGAGGCGGCGCGGCGGCAGTGCGGGCACAGGGCGTGGTTCCGGCGTGAAGAAACCCCAGTCTAGGCGGTGCCGTGGCCGCCAACGCAACCGGTCATGAATGCCACGCCGTACGGTTCAGCGCAGCAGCGGCGCCAGCACCATCAGCAGCCCAGCCACGGACACAGCCCAGGCCAGCGAGCG
>Ga0207864_1002608_pt1 | contig 16612 bp, 14 predicted proteins | sample HigsolmetaAR202D_FD_184834 | JGI IMG/M metagenome (GOLD analysis project Ga0207864, IMG submission 184834) | Ionic liquid and high solid enriched microbial communities from the Joint BioEnergy Institute, USA - AR20-2-D (SPAdes) (version 2) ... | reverse complement strand
CCGCCGTCCGTCCGCCCAGCGCAAGTACAGCATCCATCGACCAGCAGGCTTGCCGTCGCGCATCGCGACCGTCGGCACCGTCAGGCCAGATACCTCGGGCAAGATGAACCGCTCGGGCCGCACGATGCGGCTCGCGTCGATCTCGGGCGCACCATCTGCCGCTGGCGCTATCGGCTTGGCCGCCAGGGAAAGCAGTTCACGGTCCACCGCTTCCACATCAATCGCGTTTGCCTTACTGCGAAGGCTATTCAGGAACCGCCGCCGTGCCGCTTCGCTGCGAAGGTCGATGTTATCAACATGTAGCGTTTGCTCGCCCAGCCTAGCCGTTACCGTGGCCTTGTTGCGTTCGCTGGGCGTAGCGTCAATAATCAGCTTTGGGTCATCCATGCTGTCCGGCTCCGCATCGCGTACCAATTCGTAGTTGCCGCACCGGGGCCTCGATGGCCGCCAGAACGTCTTTCGCACTTGCGCCCGTGGACCGCCATCCACGGGCGTCTTTTATTTCTGCCGGGGGCCGCACCACTCGCACCGCAGCCAAGAACGCGGGCAGTGCCTCTTGCAGCCGCAGGGCCGCAACAGTGCGAACGCTCATTGCTCGCACCCCCGCCGCTGGCGGCTGATCCAGGTTTCCAGATCAGCAGGACGGTACCGGACCAACCTGCCCACGCGGACGTAGGGCAGGCCAGGCTGTTCGGCAAACGTGATGCTCCACAACTTGCGCGGGCTGACGGCCAACATTTGGGCTGCTTGCCGTGGCGTCAGTAGCAAGGGAACGGGGGCCGGACTATTCATTGCTGCCCCCCCCGCGGATCGGACTCGGACTCCGCCTGTTCAGCGGCCTGGATCCGCTCAAGCGTTTCTAAGAGCACGCGGTACTTGGCCGCGATTGCTTCGGCCTTGGAAAGACGCTGCCGCACGACATCGACCGTCGGCAGGCACTCAAGGGGGTCATACTCGCGCTTGGACATGCAGATGCCTCCGCTAATGGGGTTGAACCAACCAGCGAAGGCAATGTAGGACGTGGGCGACCGTCGAATCTGTGACGATTTTACGTCGTTTTTACGTCGATTCTGACCTCGCCATCGCGGCGGACGATGCGGTAGGGCAATCCCGCGTCATCGAGCTTTTCGTTAAGTCGCGATTGCAGGCTGCTGAACGAATCGTCGTACGGCGGGAGCCAGCCGATACCCTCATCGGTCGCCAAACTCGCAAGCGACAGGCTGCCGCCGTGCTCAATCAGCAGGTCGATGACTCGCCGCTGTTTCGCCTTTAGGCGCGTGCGGGCAAACTCCGCCAGGCCGGCCAGCCGTGCGTCTTGGTGTGGCGACTCAGGATGGGCTACGCCTTCCAGCCACCGGGCCAGCCTTTCGAGCAACGCACGCACTGCCGCCAAATCGTCGCCTTCCGGCAGGTCTTCGGGCGCGTAGAGGCCCTTGGCGGCTAAATGGCTGGTAAGCAACAGCGCATCACTCCTGTACGCCGAAGGGACTTCCAGTTCGGGCAACAGGGTGTGCGTGAGATGGTCCAGTGCCCAACGAAGCCACGCCAAGATTGATTCAACAGAATCCTCTGCCGGCCAGCACTCGGTTTGCCATTGTTCCGGGCGACCAGTCGGGCCAAAGCCTTTGCAGCGGGCCTCGCTGACCAGGGCTTCCCGCCGTGCCTTCTCATTGATTCGCTCTTCGCGGCGCAGGTCCGTGCACGGCCCAAACGTGGGGGCGAACGCCAGCAGCGAACGATCGTGCGCCATAAGACACCTGCCTTTCGAGCAATTGCCTGGGGAGCGACCACGGAAAAGGCAGGTGAGAAACCGTGGCCGCGCCCCAGGCTGCAAAGCGACGGGCGTCCCCATCGCTGGCATTAGTGTACAGGCTTTCCCTGGCGCAAAAAACTCCGCGGGGGGAATATAACAAGGCGCAGGCGGTGCTTTGGGGGCCCTACCCAGGGGGGTAGCCGCGGGCGGCTGCTGATACGCCACAACCCCCACGTTTGGGCGGGGTTACGCTTTCCCATCAGCTCTCAGGTCTGTGGGCGGGCGATGCCTACTTGGCGGCCAGGCATCACCCCCCCCAGGGGTGGCTGCACAGGGGCAGCTTTTCGCCCAGGCCGGCCAGCCGGGCAATAGCCGCCTGGACGTCCTCGGGCAGGCTCGCCCACCGGTCGATCAGGGCCGCCAACCGAGGGTCATCAAGCTCGCTCGCTGCACAGTGTGCTTCGGAATTTGCTTCGCCCCCCGGGGCAATTTGCGGTTTTCCCGCGTGTTTAGCTGGGGTGTTCGAATCCAGTCGGCCCATTGGTTCTTCCGCAGGCGAGGTTGTTACCTCGCCTTCTTTTTTGCGCGGCGCGTGCTTTCGGGCTTCTTGCCGCCTTCTTCTGAACGCTTTGGAGCAGCGAACCTGCTTCCGCCTACCGCTGTGCCGCCCAGCGTTGCCGCTTCGCTCCGGGGCAAGCTGAATCCATCCAGGCAATCTGCGAAACGCACATTCTTTGGCCCAATCTGGCAAAAAGGCGGCATCTGGATAATCTAATCCTGGCGTAGATCAATATCCTTAAATGATTATTATTACGTTATTTACAACACCACCCCTCACGCTTTCACACCTTCTACCTCATTTTGCCTGCTTGCCAAGTCGCTGCATTCGGCTACCGTAACCGTCTTAATTGCGGCAACAGACGTAGATTCCGCAGACTTTGCCTCCTAGCCGGCCTGTTCTGTTCGTACTTGCCCGCCGGCACTCCCCTGAAAACGGTCGGGCAGTGCGATGGTGTTTTGCATCGCTCAAGGAGCCCGACCATGCAGCGTGCCCTGGCTTTGATGTTGGCGGTGGTGATGGGTTTGCCGACCTTCTCGGCAGCCGCCGAAAAGAAGACCGCGGCCGTGGAAGTGGTAACCGCCTCGGCCAAGAAGTTCCTGCTGTTCCCCACCGAGGATCTGCTGATCCGCCACGTGAACGGAACGCGCAAGCGCTACGGCCTGCCGGAACTGAAGGTCTGCGAGAACCTGATGAGCTCGGCCCGGCAACACTGCTACTGGATGGCCAACAGCGGGTCGCTCCAGCACACCACCGCGCCGGTTGCCGAGAATATTGCCCTGGGCCAGCGCGACACGGCCGAAGTCATGCAATCGTGGATGAACTCGCCGGGGCACCGGGCGAACATCCTGGGCGGCCGCTACTCGCGGATCGGCGCCACCGCTTATCAGGGAGCCGGCGGCCGGATCTTCTGGTGCCTGCAGTTCTCGCACTAACCCTGCCCGACCGACTTGTCGGCTGACGCTGCTCACGGCCACCGCTGGAACGCATCGTGGCGGTGAATCCAGGCTCCCCGGGCCGGTGGCCGTTGCCAGCACAGCGATTTAGTTCAATGCCCCGCGGGCCAAGAGAGGGCTACGCCTCGACGGCAGCTACGGCTTGCGCGTTACCACGATCCAACCGTTGGCGCGCAACCGGCCCAGCCACCATGGATGGCGTAGCGCGTGACGGCGTTCGGTATCCAGCGGGATGAACTCCTCGATCTCCAGGCCTGCGCTGCGCAGGTCGGCGGTCAGCTCGTGCCGCGTGAACACGTGGTGAAACATTTGCGGCACGCCGCGATAGGTAAAAAACTTGTCGCCCGGCTCGATGTCGCGGCGGAACCGGCTTTCGATCAGGTTCCACAGCAGCCAACGCCGGCTGAGCGGCTCGATCAGGTTCCGCCAGCGGTTATGCACGTGCAGCACGAACAGGCCGCCGGGCTTGAGAATTCGTGCTGCGTGCGCCAGGGCTTTGCGGCGGTTGGCCCGGCCGCGGATCATGCCCAGCGTGGCGAACATGCACATGGCGTAGTCGGCCACGCCGTCGCCAATGCACTCCAACTGCACCATGTTGGCCTGCACGCGGCCGATCCGCAGGTTCTCGCGCTGGGCCTTTTCGCCCACCACCTTGAGCATCGGCAGCGACAGATCGACTGCCAGCGTCTGGAAGCCCTCGCGGGCAAAAGGCACCAAAAGCCGCCCCGTGCCGCAGCCCAAGTCGACCAACACCCCCGGCCTGGTGAAATGCCGCTTCAGCGTGGCGGTATCGAACTCGAAGAGGGTGTTGTCGGCGAAGTACTCGTCGTAGTCGTTGGCGATATGGTCCAGGTGCGCGTATTCCCACAGGCCCTTGGGAACGCCCGGCGGCAGCCGCCACTGGGGAGGACGGGGAGACAACGGCAAGGCTCCTGTAGGCGCGCAATCGCGTAAAAGTTCGGCAGGTTCCGGCACCGCCCGCGGATCTGCCTCGGGTCCAGCAGTACAAACTCCTTGCCGCAGTTGAGGTTGCAAAGCCAAGAGCCCGCCCCGACCGGCATGGCCGCCCTCCAGCCGCTCGCTAGTACTGCGGCACGGCGAATGCGGTCGCAATCATACTCGACGCCCCGTCGATCCGACAGGAGGCCCGCAGGCTGGTTGTCCGCCATCGTGGGCCCAACCAGCAACCAGCCTGGCGGACGAATTGCATCGACTGGATAGGACCGGAATCTACAATGTGACGTGGCCCCAGTGTTTTTCCAAACCGATGGGCCGCGAGCGAGGATGGCCTGCCATGGCGTTCACAGCATCCAGCGATCAGCCGTTCGAAGCCGCAGTGCGGTCCGGTGCCGCTGTCACCCCATTGGCCCCCACGGCCAAGCCATGTCCGCAGCCACCGAGTGCAACCGACTCCGATCCGGCGGAGCGGTACCGCGCTTCGTTGCGGATACCGCGGTTCTCGCTCCGTACGGCGTTCATTGCCTTATCGGTCATCTGTGCCTGGCTGGCCTTGATGTCCGCGGTCAATACGCTGTGGATGGTTATCCTGGCCTGGGCGTCGCTAATGATCACGGCGCACGTGGGCGGTAACCTCACCGGCAGCAGCTTGTTTCGCGGCAATCGCATCATGGACGAGGGGCCCGCGTTCATCTCGCCCCGCGTGGTGGCTGCTCCGTCGACGCGGCTGCGCGAGAAGGCCTCGTTCGGCCGCAGCATGGTGATCCTGACGGCCATTTCGGCAGCCATCGGCGGATTGGTGGTCCTGGCCTACCTGATCTTTGGCGTCCGGCCCCGGCCGCCTGCCTTGGGCCTGCTGGTCGGGGGCGTCTCGGCTGCCGTGATTGGCGGGCAGGTGGGCTTTTTGACCGGCAGCTTTGTAAACGTCTTTCACACCGCCTTCCGCCAAGCCAGTGGCAAGCTCCCTCCGCCCGAACCGCACTTGAGGGGCGGTGCCGGCAGCGGCGACTAACCGCCATAGCGGTTTTGACCGCCACGCCCTACGCTCTGCGTCGCTTAACGCCTACCATGGAAGAAGCAACACTCACCAACCATCCAGACCGATAGGCGAAGCTCCGTGAATTACGAACAAGCAGTGGAACTGCTGGAAGCGACGCACGAGTTTCCGTGCGAGTACTGGTTCAAAGCAGTCGGCAAGGTCGATGACGGCTTCACTGCCCGCGTGGTGGCGGCCGTCAAAACCGAACTCTTTCTCAACGAAGAACCCGCACATCACCTCCGGTACACCCGTGGCCGGCGGCACGTGTCGGTGACGGTGCGGGCCATGGTGGCTTCGCCGGCCGAAGTGCTGCGGGTGTACTCGCGGCTTCGCGAGATCGAAGGCCTGGTGATGCTGCTTTAAACGCGGCTAATCCAGTTCGCCGAACCAGCCCCGGCGCTCCATCCACTTGGCGATTTCCAAGACCGGCATCACGGTAAACGCCACACAGATCACGATCACCCAGTCGATCAGCGGCAAGCTGTACGTGCCAAAGGGCTCGTGCAGGATGGGCAAGTACACCACCAGCAGCAACAGCAGCAGTTCCCACACGATGGCCAGGTTCAGCCACTTGTTGGCAAACGGCCGGCGGAACACCGAGTAGCGATCGCTGCGGAAGTTGTAGGCCTTGAAGAACTGGATCAGGACCAGCGAGACGAAGGTCATCGTCACCGCTTCGTCGTAGCTCCTGTCGGACTTCATGGCCCACATGAACACGCCCAGGTTGGCCAGCGCCGACCACACGCCACCCACGCCCATCAGCGTGACCACCGGCCGCGTGAAAATGCTGCGTTTGGGGTCGCGCGGCGGCCGCTGCATGATGTCCGGCTCGGGCGGATCCACGGCCAGGGCCAGGGCCGGCAAACCGTCGGTCGCCAGGTTCACGTATAAGAGCTGCACGGCCGTAAGCGGCAGCTCCCAACGGGCCACGCTGGCGCCCAGCACCAGGCCGATCTCGCCGATGTTGGAAGAAAGCAGGTACATCAAGTACTTCTTGATGTTGCCGAAGATTACCCGGCCCTCTTCCACCGCCGCCACGATCGAGGCAAAGTTATCGTCGGTGACGATCATCGCCGCGGCTTCCTTGGAAACGTCGGTGCCGGTGATGCCCATGGCGATGCCGATATCGGCCTTCTTGAGTGCCGGGGCGTCGTTTACGCCGTCGCCCGTCATGGCCGCCACAAAACCGCGCTGCTGAAGCGCCGTGACCACGCGCAGTTTGTGAGCGGGCGAAACCCGGGCAAACACGTCCACCTCGTGAACCTGCCGTTCCAGCTCCTCATCGGACAGGTCGTTCAGCTCGTTGCCGATCAATACCCGGTTGTGGTTGAGAATCCCTAGCTCACGCGCGACTGCCCTGGCCGTGGCCGGGTGATCCCCGGTGATCATGATGACCTTGATGCCGGCCTGTTTGCACTTCTCGACGGCATCCTTGGCTTCGGGCCGCGGTGGATCGATCATGCCGACCAGGCCCAGCAGCGTCATCTCCTGGCTGGCTTCTTCCAGCGATGTGCCGTTGTCGTCCACGTAACGCCGGGCCACGGCCAGCACGCGCAGTGCCTGTTCGGCCATCGCTTGCGAAGCATCCTTGAGGGCCTTCTTCATCGCCTCGTCCAGAGGAGCATCACCGTCGGCCGTGGCAATGTGCGAACAACTGTTGAGCAGCACTTCCGGAGCGCCCTTGGAGTAGGCAACCCGCCCGCCTTCGGGCAGCTCGTGCAGCGTCGACATCCGCTTGATATCGGAGTCGAACGGGATTTCAGCAATTCGGGGATACTGCTGGTCGAGCTCCTTTTTGTTCATGCCGGCCTTGGCCGCGGCCACCACCAAGGCGCCTTCAGTGGGATCGCCTTGCACGATCCAACGATCCTGCTCGTCGTCATGGCGCACGTTGGCATCGGAACACAGCGAGCCGCCCCGCAGCAGTTCGCGGAAGACCTCAGGCAGCTCAACTTCGCGGTCGTGCTCGGTGAACGTGCCTGAAGGTTGATAGCCCGAACCGGTGACGTCGAGCACCCGGTTGGCCGCATAGATGCGGCGGATCGTCATTTCGTCCTTGGTCAGCGTGCCGGTCTTATCGCTGCAAATGACCGAGGTGCTGCCGAGGGTTTCCACCGCTGGCAACCGCCGCACCAGGGCATGGCGTTTGACCATCCGCTGTACGCCAATGGCCAGCGAAACGGTGACCACGGCCGGAAGCGCCTCCGGCACCACCGCCACGGCCAACGCGATGCCGAAGATCAGCATCTCGATGAACGGTTTCTCGTTCACCAGGCCCAGGATGACGATCAACACCACGATCGCCAGGGCCGCCATGGCCAGCACGTGCCCTACCTTGGCCAGGTTTCGTTGCAGCGGCGTTTCGCGCGATTCTACGGTATGCAGCATCTGGGCGATTTGCCCAAACTCCGTTTGCATACCGGTTGCCACCACCACGGCACGGCCACGGCCATAGGCGACCGCCGTTCCCGCATGCACCATGTTGGTGCGGTCGCCCACGCCGGCCTCGGGATCGCTCAGCGGCTCGGTGTCTTTTTGCACCGCCACCGATTCGCCGGTTAGGGCTGCTTCTTCGACCTTGAGGTTCACGGCCTCCAGCAAGCGCGCATCGGCCGGAATCTTGTCGCCGGCATGCAGCAAGATGATGTCGCCCGGCACGATCTCGCGGGCGGCGACTTGCTGTTCGCGGCCGCCACGGATCACGGTTGCCAAGGGGGCCGCCATTTGGCGCAAGGCTTCAATCGCGCGTTCTGCCCGGTATTCCTGGACAAAGCCCAGCAGCACCGCAAACAGCACGATCACGGCGATGGCGATGGCTTCCACGGCGTGCCCCACCATCACCGAGAGCGCCGTCGCGATCAACAGGATCACGATCAGCACGTTCTGAAACTGCGACAGCAGAATCCGCCACGGAGAGACATGCTCCGCCGCGGTGAGCTCGTTCAATCCGTAACGCTTGAGCCGCTGCCGAGCTTCGTCGGGGCTGAGCCCATCAGGGCTGGTTTGCAGAGTGGCCAGAACTTCATCGGCGGAAAGCGTATGCCACGCTTGTTTCTGCTGCGTTGTGGGAGGCGCAGGCGTTTCGCCACTGCGGTTCATTGCGATCTTCCTGATGGTGTCGAACTCGTGTAGGCAGAAACACGGTGAAGTCTCGTCAGGCCTATCTTCCAGAGAGGTTTGCCCGTATGCAATCGTCGTGCCAGCGTTTGCGCAGCGCGCAAAACCACCACTCTTACCGGCAGTTATGCCAAGAAATCGCGAGTTCTCGCAGAGATCGCGCGTGTGCGAAGCAGCCCGCCCCCCGAACGAAAGCGCGCGAGATGCAGCCTCTTCGACGAAGAATCGGCGTGGGCGTTACCCCTGCAGCTTGGGGTTGCTGCGATGTCGATCGCGGTCGCGCTGCGTTTTCTTTTCCAGATTGCGCTGCAAGGCCGAGGTGAGATCGACGCCGGTCTGGTTCGCCAGGCAAATCAACACAAACAACACGTCGGCCATTTCATCGGCCAGGTTGCCTGCCTTGTCGCCTGGCTTGGAGCTCTGCTCGCCGTACTGCCGCGAGATGATTCGCGCCAGTTCGCCCACTTCCTCCATCAACTGGGCCAGGTTCGTCAACTCGGAGAAATACCGCACGCCGTATTCACGGATCCAGGCGTCGACGGCGGCTTGGGCTTCGCTGAGGGTCATGGCAGTGGCCAACCGGCTGCATCCACGAAAGCCGAAACTGTACGAGCGATCACAACCACGCGCACGGCCACAAGCCGCGCGGCGGTAGACGCGAGAATATCGCCGCCCTTGCCGGGCTACCAAGGGGTTGCTCGCCGAATCTTGATCAGGCGGCCTGCTGATGGCCCCCCGAGGTGCGCGTTGGGGGCCGCGGCTGCTTCCCTATAATGACAAGTCATGGAAACCATTTATCTCGATCACAACGCGACCACGCAGCCGCTGCCTGAAGTGCTGGAAGCGATGCTCCAATGCGAGCGCGAAGCTCCGGCGAACCCTTCCAGCCAGCACCGTGCAGGCCGCAAAGCCCGGCAGCGTTTGGAAGACGCTCGCGAAGGCATTGCCGAAATCCTCGGAGCCCGATTGGGCACGCCGGGCGACCAGTTGATCTTCACCAGCGGCGGCACCGAGGCGAACAACCTGGCGTTGTTTGGCCTGCTGCCTGAGGTTCCGCCGGGGGCCGATCCCCGCCGCTTGGCCCGACTGGCGGTTTCGGCGATTGAGCACCCCAGCGTGGCTGAGGTGGCCGACTATCTCAAGCGGCAAGGCTGGCCTGTGAGCCGGCTGGGCGTCGATCGCAGTGGCGCCCTGAAGGCTTCCGAAGTCCAGCGGTGGTTGGCCGGCGAACCAACCGAATACGATTCACAAAACCCATCAACAAAAGAACTTAAAGAGCAAGCCACCGAACAACCAGCGCTGCCGCCGGTCGCGCTCATCAGCGTGATGCTGGGCAACAACGAGACAGGCGTGCTGCAACCGGTGGCCGACGTGGTCGCTGCCGTTCGTCGCTGCGAATCCCCCTCGCAAGTGCTGGTTCACACCGATGCCGTGCAGGTGGTCGGCAAACTGCCGGTGAACTTTGCCCAACTGGGCGTCGATGCGCTCACGTTCTCAGGCCACAAGTTCCATGGCCCCAAGGGGATCGGGGGATTGCTGATCCGCCAGGACATGGACCTCAAGCCCCGTCTGTTTGGGGGATTTCAGCAAGCTGGGAAACGGCCCGGCACCGAACCGGTATCGCTGGCTGTGGGCATGCACGTGGCCCTGCAACACTGGCAGCGTGAAGCCGAAGCTCGGGCACGCCGGCTGGCTGAGCTGCGTGATCGGTTTGAAGCGGGTTTGCGGGCGGCTGGCTTGAACATCGTGGTTCATGGAGCCGAAGGCCCGCGGCTGCCGCACACCTCGAACATCTCCTTTCTGGGGCATAACCGGCAGTCGCTGCTGATGGCGCTGGACTTGGCAGGCGTGGCCTGCTCGACCGGTTCGGCATGTGCTAGCGGTTCCACGGATCCCTCGCCTGCGCTACTGGCAATGGGGGTAGAACAGGCAGCCTGGGAAAGTGCTTTGCGATTCAGCCTCGGCTGCTTTACGACGGCCGTCGAAGTCGATCTAGCCGTTCAACGCATCTCTAGCGTAGTCAATAACTTAGAAAAAAGGCACTAGCGGCCAAATTTGCCGTTTAACCCTCGTACTGACAGCGGCAATTTGATACAATTCCCTGTGCATTTGAGTGGCTCTTAGGGCCTCTGCTCTTTTCGGCCGAATCAGACGGATCGCAAAGTGGTTAACGGCATCGCCCGCATCCCGCTTCTGGCCTCCTGGTCCGAAGCCGATTCCCCAACGCGCGGGGTGGATGCTGCGCCCGATTGGCGGGAGTACCGGGCAGGCTCACGCCAGGCCCTGCTGACCACCGCCATTGAGGCCATTTTGCAGGGCAACCGCGACTACAACCCGCTGGTCCTCTGCGGTCCGGCTTGCGTTGGTAAGTCCCACGTAGCCTTGGGCTTAGCGGCAGAGTTCGCCGCTCGCTGGCCTGCCGCGTCGGTGGTGGTGCTAGCAGCCCGGGCGCTCGCCGTGCAATACGCTTCCGGCTCGCCGACCTTGCGCAGCCAACAGCCGCGCAAAGAGCATCGCACCGCCGATCTGCTGGTGCTGGAAGACCTGCACGAGCTGCGCGGCAAGACGGCCCAGGACGAACTGATCCTCATGATCGATGCCGTGCTCCAACGCGGCGGCCAGGTGGTCGCTACGTTGCGTGAGCCGCCGGCCGCGGCCGGGTTATATCCCCGGCTAAGCAGCCGGCTCGAAGCGGGGCTGATTCTCAGCCTATCGTTGCCGGAGCTGGCCCAGCGCGAGTCGCTGTTGGTCGACGCCGCGGCGGCCGCCGGTGTGGAGTTCGAGCCCGACGCCCTGCATCTGCTGGCCCAGAGCATCGCAGGCACCGTGCCCGAGCTTCAGCAGGCATGGTCACAAGTACTGGCCGCGCGCGAAGGCAGCGGAGCCGAGCCGATCACGGTCGAAGTGGTTCGCCGGGCCCTGACGGCCATGCAGCGGCAACGTGCCGTACCCCTGCACACGCTGGCTGCCACCACGGCCAAGTACTTTTCGCTCCGCGTGACCGACCTCAAGAGTGCCAGCCGCCAACGGGGCGTGGTCAACGCCCGGGCCGTGGCGATGTATCTGGCCCGGCTCTACACCGACAAGAGCTTGGAACAGATCGGCAAGTACTTCGGCAATCGCGACCACACCACGGTGCTGCACAACTGCCGCAAGATGGCTCGGCTGCTGGAGACCGATGACGAGGTCCGCCGCGCCGTCCACGACGTAACCCAGGCCATCCTGGTCGAATAATCGGCACGAGCGGACGGCGCTACCTCCCCCGCATGATCAAACAACCCCGTACACACTCAAACCATCCAGGCACGATGTGGAAAACCTGTTGATCGACTGTCGATGGTTCGTTGGCAACTTCGACGGTTAAGCCCTGCCCGTTGAACCACCGCCCTAGCCCGCAACAGTCATCGACAACCCTCGACACGGCATCGACAGCTCACCGACAGGTAAACAACAGGTTTTCCACAGCCGAAAAAGCCTCCCCGAAAGGCCGCAACCAACGACGAATCAATAACTTACACAGCCAGTTGTCGGGGCGGCCAACCGCCGGGCCACAGCCCGCAATACTACGACTACTGAAAAATCAAATCAGGAAAACGCAAGAGACCGACGCACATGAAGATTCAAGCCAACCGCGAGCAGTTGCTGGCCGCCTTCCAAACGGCGCAGGCGGTCGCACCCAGCCGCAATACCACCACGGCCGTCTTGCAGAACGTCAAACTGGAAGTCACGCCCGAACGTTCGACCATGCTCGCCACCGACCTGGAGTTGGGCATCCGGGTCGATGTGAGCGACGTGGCCGTGGAAACGCCGGGCACGGTGCTCTTGCCGATCGCGAAGTTTGGCCAGATTCTTCGCGAAACCACCGATGAAACGCTTCACCTGGAGTCCGACGGCGCCCAGTTGCACGTGCGCGGCCAGCGGGCTCGGTTCGATCTGCCGTCGGTTAACCCGGGCGAGTTTCCCTCCGTTCCCGGTTTTAACGAACAGAAGTATCACGAGATTCCGGCCCGGCTGCTCCGCGAGTTGATCCGCCGCACGGTATTCGCCACCGACAACGAGAGCACCCGTTATGCCCTGGGCGGCGTGCTCCTGGAGATGATCGACGACAACATCGTGGCCGTGGGCACTGACGGCCGCCGCCTGGCCAAGATGGAAGGCAAGGCCCAGTGCGTGGAGGGCCACTCCACCGCCGAACAGAACGTGATCGTGCCCACCAAGGCGATGCAGGTCATCGAGCGGACGCTGGGTGATCCCGATGCCACGATCGCCGTTGCCGCCCGGGCCAACGACATTCTGGTCCGCACGCCCAAGGCAACCGTTTCGGCCCGCCTGGTCGAAGGCCGGTTCCCCAAGTGGCGCGACGTGATTCCCAAACGCGGCGCCGGCCAGACCATCGAGATGGTGGTGGGGCCGGTGTACTCGGCCGTGCGTCAGGCCGCCATCGCCACCAGCGACGAAAGCCGCGGCATCGACTTCTGCTTTGGCGACGGCCGTCTGGTGCTCAGCGCCCGGGCGACCGATGTGGGCGAAGCCCAGGTCGAACTGCCCATCGCCTACGACCACGAAGAAATCAAGATCATGCTTGATCCGCGATTCATGATCGATTTCTTCAAGGTGCTCGAGGGCGAACAGAGCTTCACGTTCTCGATCAGCAGTTCCACGGAGCCGGCCGTGTGCCGTACCGAGGACGGCTACGAGTATGTGATCATGCCGCTGGCCCGCGATCGCTAACGAACGGCCGCACGTACGCGGCTAGCAGCGGGAAAGCCGCCGCCCACGGTGTTGGCCGGCAGCGGTTTTCCCGCGGTAACGGATCGCTGGGCCGGCTGCCGGGGACACGGGCAGTTGGATTTTCACATTTTGTCCAAGGACGGACCCTATCCACCGCAAGGACATGGCGAAGCAACCCGAAAGCATCGGCGACATCCTGGGCGAACTGATGGCCCGCACCGGCTATGCCCGCGTGCAAAGTGCCGACGCCCTGCAGGATGCCTGGCAGCAGGTGGCGGGCGAACTGGCGGCCAAATGCACCCGGGCGGTGGCGATTCGCCGCGGCACGCTGGAGGTGGTCGCGACCAGTTCGGTCGTGGTGCAGGAGTTGACGTTCCGCAAGAGCGAGCTGTTGCAGGGGCTGGCCGCTCAATTGCCCGACTCGCGGATCACCAACCTGCGATTCAAGGTGGGGCCCCTGCCCTAGCGGCCGGCGGCGGCCCGGCAGGGCAAACACCACCCGATTCACACTCCCAGACAAAACACACGAACCACAACCATCACACCAACCAAACCTTCAATGGATCGCTCCCCCATGCAGGTTGCTATGGCGCCCCCGCATGGCCGGCGCCGCGACGACCGCCGATTGGCATCGCCCGCGATCCAACGCACGACCAATACACGGAAGTAGCAGGCTGAAAGGTAGAAGCAAGCATGACGGAAGAAACCAACAAGTCCGGCAACGACCAGACCCAGCCGGAGCAGCCGCAGGCCAAGCCGCAAACCACGCCTCCCCCGCAGCGCAAGGCCCGCGACGAATACACCGAAGCCGACTTGCAGCACCTCTCCGACCTGGAGCACGTGCGCGAGCGGCCCAGTATGTACATCGGCGATACCGGCGTACGCGGCCTGCACCACCTGGTGTACGAGGTGGTCGATAACTCGATCGACGAGGCGATGGCCGGTTACGCCCGCCAGATCTCGGTCACGATCAACACCGACGGCTCGGTGACCGTAGAGGACGATGGCCGCGGCATTCCCGTCGACAAGCACCACGGCCTGAGCGAGGAGTTCGGTCGCGAGGTCTCCACGCTCGAAGGCGTGATGACCGTGCTCAAGTTCGGCGGCAAGTTCCAGAAGGGCGCCTATGTCACCTCCGGCGGTCTGCACGGCGTGGGCGTCACCGTGGTGAACTTCCTGTCCGAGTGGTGCGAGGTCTCCGTCTCGCGCGACGGCTACGTCTGGCAGCAGGAATACGCGCGCGGCGAACCCAAGGGCCCGGTGGTGCGGGTAAGCCCCACCAACAAGCGCGGCACCAGGACTACGTTCAAGCCCGATGCACAGATCTTCCAGACCACGGTCTTTAACTACGACACGCTCTACAAGCGGCTCCAGGAACTGGCGTTCCTCAACCGCGGCGTGCGGATCGAGTTCAAGGACGAGCGCACCGGCGAAGGCGACACGTTCTACTACGAACGCGGCATCATCGAGTTCGTGGAGTACCTCAACCGCGCCAGCGACGCGCTGCATAGCGACGTGATCTACCTGGCCGGCGAAACCGAGATCCCCAAGGGCGACGAAACCGAAATCGTCGGCTACGAAATCGCCATCCAGTACTCGGGCGAGTACACCGAGAACGTCCACTCCTACGTCAACAACATCTGCACCACCGAGGGCGGCACGCACGTATCGGGCTTCCGCTCGGCCCTGACCCGCACGCTCAACAACTACGGCAAGAAAGAGAACCTGTTCAAGGACATCGTGCCCACCGGCGACGATTTCCGCGAAGGTCTCACCGCCGTGATCAGCATGCGGGTGGCCCATCCGCAGTTTGAAGGTCAGACCAAGACCAAGCTGGGTAACAGCGAGATCGAAGGTATCGTCAACAGCGCCGTGGGCGAGTTCCTGGCGACCTACCTCGAGGAGCATCCCAAGACGGCCCGCGCGATCATCGCCAAGGGCGTGCTGGCCGCCGAGGCCCGCGAAGCCGCCCGCAAAGCCAAGGCCCTGCTCCGCGAGCGCAAAGGCGCGCTCTCCGGCGGCGGCCTGCCCGGCAAGCTCCGCGACTGCACCAGCCGCGAGGTCGACAAGTGCGAGCTGTACCTGGTGGAGGGTGATTCGGCCGGTGGTAGCGCCGAAGGCGGCCGCATCCGCGAATACCAGGCGATCCTGCCGCTCCGCGGTAAGATCATCAACGCCTACAAATCGCGCGAAGACAAGGTGCTCTCCAACGAGGAAGTGCGGAGCATGATCTCGGCGATCGGCAGCGGCATTGGCGAGGATTTGGACCTCTCCAAACGCCGCTACAACAAGATCGTGATCATGACCGACGCCGACGTCGACGGCTCGCACATCCGCACCCTGCTGCTCACCTTCTTCTATCGGCAGATGTACCACCTGGTGAACGCAGGGCACGTGTACATCGCCCAGCCGCCGCTGTTCCGCGTCACGCACAAGAAGAAGACCTACTACGTGCAGACCGACGAAGAGATGCGGCGGCAACTGCTCGAGTTGGGTCTGGCCGAGGCCGTGCTCGAAACCGAGGACGGCCAGCGGATCGAAGGCGAGACGATGCGCGAGCTGTGCCTGGCCCTGGCCGCGATGGAAGATTCCATCCTAGCGCTGGAACGCCGCGGCATCAGCCTCCGCGACCACGCCCAGAAGCTGAACGCGGCTGGCGAACTGCCGGTGTTCCACGTGTTCCACGGCATCAACGAGTACTGGTTCGCCAACCGCCAGGAACTCGATGAGTTCCTCAAGGAGCACGAGCACGAGATCACGGCCCAGCGTCCGGCCGACGATGCCGGTGCGACCAACGGCGCGGCCACCAATGGCCAGGCCCACGAGGGCGAGGTTACCGGCGGCTCGAGCATCCACATCGTCGAGCTGCACGAGGTCCGCACGATCAACGCCCAGCTCAAGGAGTTGGCGCGGCTGGGCTTTGACCTGCAATCGCTCATTCCACAACAGCGGACCGGCAAGCAGACGCCGCGCTACGCGGTCCGCCGTGGCGACAGCTCGGTGGAGCTGGAAGACCTCCGCGGTCTGCCGGCCGCCATCCGATCGATGGGCGAAAAGGGCCTGACGATTACCCGGTTCAAAGGTCTGGGCGAAATGAACGCCGAAGAGCTGCGAGAAACGACGCTCGACCCGGCCAACCGCACCCTGCGGCAGGTCACGATGGACGACGCCAGCGCGGCCGACGACATGTTCCGCATCTTGATGGGCGACAAGGTGGAACCCCGCCGCGAGTTCATCGAGAAGCACGCCCTGGAAGTGAAGAACCTGGATATTTAAGGCCGGGTACCGTTCGATGTCGTGCTACGGCTCCCTTTAAGCCGTGGGCCTTGGCAGGGGCCGCTGTGCGGACCTGCGACTGCGCAAATGGTCGATCGCTGCGATGAAAACCGCAGCGGCGGTCATCATCCGAATGCGACACGCCAGCGAGGGCTCTGCCCTCGCTGCGCCGTTTTCGGATGGCCACAACAGGCCTTAAGGAAGTTGCAATCATCCGCGCTCAC
>Ga0207864_1002607_pt1 | contig 16613 bp, 16 predicted proteins | sample HigsolmetaAR202D_FD_184834 | JGI IMG/M metagenome (GOLD analysis project Ga0207864, IMG submission 184834) | Ionic liquid and high solid enriched microbial communities from the Joint BioEnergy Institute, USA - AR20-2-D (SPAdes) (version 2) ... | reverse complement strand
CACCGTGCTCTCCTCCGGGCTCAACGCGTACGCGGGCACCGACGAGCAGGCCGCCGCCGGGGTGTCCGACGGCGTCGAGCTGCTCCGTAAGGACCTGCTCGAGGTCGGCGGGCACCGCAACGACGTGACCCTCGTCGACGCCTACTGCCGCGAGCAGCTCGCCACCTACCGCTGGCTGCGCGGCCACGGCGTTACCTTCGGCCCGCCGCTGCCCGGCTCCGGCCAGTCGGTGCCGCGCTCCCACCCGGCCGACACCGCCGCGATGGTCGAGGCGCTGCTGCGCGCCGCCCGCGCCCGCGGGGCCGAGGTCCGCTACCGGTGGGCGGTGCGCCGCCTGGAGACCGGCGGCGGCCGGGTCACCGGCCTGGTCGCGGCCGACCGGGACGGGACCGAGCACCGCATCGCGGCGGGCGCGGTGGTGCTCGCCACCGGCGGCTTCTCCCGCAGCCCCGAGCTGATCTCCCGGTTCGCCCCGCGCATGGAGCAGGCGATCAAGGCGGGCGGCTCCGGCAACACCGGCGACGGGCTGCGCATGGCCTGCAAGCTCGGGGCCGGGCTCGCGGACCTGCCGTACGTCAAGGCGACCTTCGGCGTGTTCCCCTGGCCGAACCCCGCCGAGGAGGGCCACGGCCTGCTCGCGGTCTACAAGGGGGCGATCGCGGTCAACGGCCACGGCGAGCGGTTCACCGACGAGTCGCTGCCGTACAAGGAGATCGGCGACGCCTGCCTCGCCCAGCCCGAGGGCATCGCGTTCCAGATCTTCGACGCGCCGGTGCTCGCCGACGCCAACCCGAACGTGCCGATCTACGACTTCGAGCCGCGGCTGCGCGCCGGGCAGTTCCAGCAGGCCGGCACCCTCGCCGAGCTGGCCGACCTGCTCGGCATCCCCGGCGACCGGCTGCAGGCCACGGTCGACGACTACAACGCCCGGATCGCCGCGGGCGAGCCGGACCGGTTCGGCCGCCGCACCCTCTCCGGCGGAGTCGGCAAACCCCGGCCGATCGCCACCCCGCCGTTCTACGGCTACCCGTGCACCGCCGTACTGCTCGCCACCTACGGCGGCGTCACCGTCGACGCCGAGGCGAGGGTGCTCGACGTGTACGGCGAGCCGATCCCCGGCCTGTACGCCGCGGGCGAGGTGACCGGCGGCTTCCACGGCGCGGGCTACGTGACCGGCACCTCGCTCGGCAAGTCCGCGGTCTTCGGCCGGATCGCCGGGATCACCGCGACCAAGGAGGTGGCCACGTGAGCACGGACGTGTTCGACCTGACCGGGCGGCGCGCCCTCGTGGTCGGCGCCGCCGAGGGCGGCCTCGGCGCGCAGGCCGCGCTCGCCCTCGCCCGCCGCGGCGCCGAGGTGGTCGTCGCCGACCTGCCGTCGCGCGGCGCCGACCTCGACGCCACCCTCGGCAGGCTGCTCGCGCTCGGCCGCCGCGCCCGCGCGCTGCGCTGCGACGTCACCCGCGAGGACCAGGCCGAGGCGGCCGTGGCGCACGCCGCCGACCCGGACGGGCGGCTCGACATCCTGGTGAACGCCGCCGGGATGATGCTGCGCCGCGAGGTGGACAAGACCTCGCTCGACGAGTGGCGGCGGGTGCTGGAGGTGAACCTCACCGGCACCTGGCTGCTCAACCGGGCCGCGGGCCGGATCATGACCGGGCGGCGGCGCGGCGCGATCGTCAACTTCTCCACCGTGTACGCCGAGCGGGTCGGCCCGATCCCCGAGTCGGCGTACTACGCCGCCAAGGCCGGGATCGCCAACCTCACCCGCTCGATGGCCGCCGAGTTCGGCCCGTACGGGGTGACCGTGAACTGCCTGGCGCCCGCGGTGTTCTACCCGACCCGGATGACCGCCCCGCTCGCCGACGACCCGGACCGGCTGCGCTGGTTCGCCGAGCGCACCATGCTCGGCCGGCTCGGCGACCCGGAGACCGACCTGGAGGGGCCGCTGCTGCTGCTCGCCTCGGACGCGGGCCGCTACATGACCGGCCAGATCGTGTACGTCGACGGCGGCTGGTCCGCCTGGTGAACCCGCAAAGGAGATCCCCCGCATGAGCCGTACGGCCCTGCTCCTCATCGACTACCAGGTCGCGCTGTGCGAGCTGGGCGAGCACTGCCGCATGCCCGCGCTCGCCGAGCAGGTGGCGCGCCGCGGCGTGATCGCCGCCGCCGAGCAGACCCTCGCCGCCGCCCGCGAGGCCGGGCTGTACGTCGTGCACGTCCGCCTCGCCTTCGACCCGTCGTACGAGCTGCGCACCAACCGCACCCCGCGGTTCGACGCCTACCCGCGCGAGCGGGCGATGCTCGCCGACGCCCCCGGCGCGCGCATCGTGAGCCCGCTCGCCCCGCTGCCCACCGAGCCGGTGATCGACAAGGGCGCGGTCGGCGCGTTCGCGGGCACGCCGCTGCTCGGCATGCTGCTCGCCCAGGGGGTACGGCACGTCGCGCTCGGCGGCGTCGCCACCAACCTCGCGGTCGAGTCGACCGCCCGCGTCGCGGCCGACAGCGGCCTGCAGGTCACCGTGCTGGAGGACCTGTGCGCCTCGTTCGACCCGGCGCTGCACGACGTCGCGATCGAGAAGATCCTCCCCATGTTCGCCTCGGTCCGCACCTCGGCGGAGTTCCTCGCCGAGGTCGACCACGCAACCCGATAGGAGCGGGCATGTCCGTGACCGACACATCCCAGTTCGACGTAGTGGTGGTGGGCGCCGGGGTGGCCGGGCTCACCGCGGCCGTCTCCGCCGCCGAGGCGGGCGCGCGCGTCGTCGTCGCCGAGCGGGCGCCCCGGGACGAGGCGGGCGGCAACACCCGCTACACCGAGGCGTTCCTCCGCATGAAGTCGATCGACGAGGTCTCCGACGACTTCGCCGAGATGCTGCTCGGCGACTTCCAGGGCCACCCCGACCCGGGCCTGGTGGTGGAGACGCTGCGCGACCGCGACTCCTGGTCCGCGCCCGCCCGCACGCTCAGCGTGGTCGACCCGGACGTGGTCGCCACGCTCGCCGACCAGGCCGGGCCGACGCTGCGCTGGATCCGCGGCCACGGGGTGCGGTTCGAGGCGCTGCCCACGCCGTTCCTCACCACCTCCACCACCCGGCTCATGCCGATCGGCGGCGGCGCCGCGCTGGTCGAGGCGCTCACCGCCGCGGCCGAGCGGCTCGGCGTCGAGTTCCGGTACAAGACGGCCGCCCGATCGCTGATCGTCGAGGACGGCGCGGTGGCCGGGGTGCGCACCAGCCGCGGCGAGCTGCGCGGCCGGGTGGTGCTCGCCTGCGGCGGGTACGAGGGCAACCCCGAGCTGATGGCCCGCTACCACGGCCGCGGCGGCCGGTACACGCGGCCGGTGGCGCGCGGCGGCCACTACAACAAGGGCGACGGCCTGGTGATGGGCCTCGCCGTCGGCGCGGCCACCGCCGGGGACTTCGCGCTGTTCCACGCCGAGCCGGTCGACCCGCGCTCCGGCATGCCCGAGGCCGCGATCTTCGCGTTCCCGTACGGCATCCTCGTCAACAAGGAGGGCAGGCGGTTCACCGACGAGGCGCCCGGCCCGGTGGACGCCTGGTACGAGCGGGTGGCCCGGCGCATCCACGCCCAGCCGGACGGCATCGCGTACGCGATCTTCGATGCCGGGTGGGCGGACGTGCCGAACTTCTCCGCGGCGATCCGCACCGACCAGCCGCCGATCGAGGCCGACACCCTGGAGGCCCTCGCCGCCAAACTGGAGATCCCGGCCGACGCGCTCGCCGCCACCGTCGCCGAGTTCAACAAGGCGTGCGTCGAGGGCGAGTTCCGGCCGCTCGAGGTCGACGGGCTCGCCACCCGGGGCCTTGAGCCGCCGAAGTCGAACTGGGCCCGGCCGCTCACGGCCGCGCCGTACCGCGCGTACCCGATCATCGCGTCGAACGTGTTCACCTTCGGCGGGCTGAAGACCGACGACCGGGCGAGGGTGATCGACACCGACGGCGAGCCGATCCCCGGCCTGTACGCCGCGGGCGAGCTCACCGGCATGTACTACACGAACTACACCGGCTCCACCTCGGTGCTGCGCGGCGCGGTCTTCGGCCGCATCGCCGGGCGGCAGGCCGCCGAGGGCTGACCCCGGGCCACGGCGAGGCGGCGCGCGCGGCCATCGTGAGGGCTCGCCGGCCGCGCCCGCCCCGCCGTACCGGACGGACCCCACCGAACCCCCACCCGCCACCCGGCGAGAACGGCAGGAATCCGACATGCGCATCTGGCACCAGAGCTTCACCGTGCTCGACGACGTGCCGCACTACCGGGACGCGCTGCGCCGGCATCTGACCGCGGCGGCCCGGCCCGGCACCGAGGTGGAGCTGCACGGCATGGCGCCCGGCACCTATCCGAGCTCCTATCCGGGCGTGCACATCGGCCACCTCTACCTGACGAACCTCCACCGCGAGCAGTTCGTGCGGGCCGCGCTCGCCGCCGAGGAGCAGGGCTACGACGCGTTCTTCATCGCCACCCTCCCGGACACCGGGTTCGAGGAGATCCGCACGCTCGTCGACATCCCGGTGGTGGCGTTCGGCAACGCCTCGGTGGCGTACGCGGCGACGCTCGGCACCTGCGTCGGCATCGTCAACTTCATCGCCGCGCTCGAGCCGCAGATCCGCCGCAACATGGCCGCGTACGGCCTCGGCTCGATCGTCGGCCCGATCGTGCAGGTCGAGGCCGAGTTCACCGACGTGATGGCCGCCTACGACAACCCGGGGCCGCTGGTCGACGCGTTCCGCCGGGCCGCGCGGAAGGCGATCGACGCCGGGGCGAACGTGATCGTCCCCGGTGAGGGGCCGCTCAACGTGTTCCTCGCCGACCAGGGGATCTCCCGGGTGGACGAGGTCCCGGTGATCGACTCGCTCGCCACCGGGCTCGCGCTCGCCGAGACCCGGGCCGAGTTCCACCGGCGCAGCGGGCTGCGCCCGGCCCGCACCGGCATGTACTTCAGCAAGCCCGACATGGAGATGGTGCGGGCGGCGCGCAAGTTCTACTTCGGGGGTGCGTCGACGGCCGCCGGTTCGTCGACGAGAAGGCCCAGGGCTACTCCAAGCTCGGCCGCATCATCGCCGGGCAGCCCGCGGGCCGTGCCGTACTGGTCTGGGACGAGCGCATGCACGAGATCGCGATGAACTCCGAGCTGATGCGCGAGTCCGCCGCGGCCGGCGCGTTCGCCCGGTACGGCTCGGCCGCCGAGCTCGCCGCCGCGTTCTCCCTGCCCGAGCAGGCCCTCGCCGAGACCCTCGCCGCCTTCCGCGCGATCTCCGTCGTCGAGGACCCCTCCGGCGTCGACCACGGCCCGCTCGAGTTCCCGCTGCTCGCCGCCTGGGTCACCCACGGCATCCTCACCACCCAGGGCGGCCTCCTCGTCGACACCACCGGCCGCGTCCGGCACCGCGACGGCTACCCCATCGAGAACCTGTACGCCGGAGGCGGCTCGGCCTGCGGCATCTCCGGCCCCTCCGCCGAGGGCTACATGTCCGGCAACGGCCTCCTCTCCGCCCTCGGCTTCGGCTGGATCATCGGCGACCACCTTGCCGGCGGCGGCCTGAAGGCCGCGTGACGTCTCAGGAGAAGTGACCATGCGGAACGCCGAACCCCCCGTCGAGCGGCTGATCGCCGAGAAGGCGGTGAGCCTGCGGTTCGAGGATCTTCCGGAGAACGTGGTACGGCTGGCGAAGGTCGCGGTCACCGACACGATCGGGGTGGGCCTCGCCGGGACGCGGGAGCCGGTCGCGCAGGCCGCCGCCGATCTGGTGACCTCGACCACCGAGGCGCCGGGGTCGGCCACGGTGTGGGCGACCGGGTCCGGGTCGGCGCCGCAGGGCGCCGCGTACGCCAACGGGGTGGCCTGCCACGCGCTCGACTGGGACGACTACATGCACCCGATGCACGGCCACTGCAGCGCGGTGCTGCTGCCGGTGTGCTGGGCGCTCGCGGAGAGCGGGGACGCGGACGGGCGGCGGTTCCTGGAGGCGTTCGTCGCCGGGTACGAGGTCAACGGGATGCTGGGCCGGGTGCTGGCCACCCCGCACTACGAGAAGGGCTGGCACTCCACGAGCACGATCGGGGTGATCGGCGCGGCCGCGGCGGCGGCGCGCATGCTCGGGCTCACCGTGGAGCAGACCGCGCACGCCCTCGGCATCGCGGCGTCGCACGCGAGCGGCATCCGGGTGAACTTCGGCTCGATGACCAAGGCGCTGCACGCCGGCCACGCCGCCCGCCAGGGGGTGACCGCCGCGCTCCTCGCCCGGCGCGGGGTGACCGCCTCGGCCGAGTGGCTGCTCGGCCCGAACGGCTACCTCGCCACGTACGGCGGGCAGATGGGCCCGGCCGAGGCCGCCGAGTCGATCCGGGGCCACGACGGCTTCGTCATCGAGGGCCCGGTCGGCCTGGTGCAGAAGCCGTACGCGTGCTGCGGCAGCAGCCATGCCGCGGTCGAGGCGACGATCGCGCTCGTCGAGGAGCACGACCTGACCCCCGAGCGCATCGACGCGATCGAGGTGCACGTCGACCCGCTGCTCAACAAGACGCTCATCCACCACGACGCGACGAACGCGCTCGAGGGCCGCTACTGCCTGGAGTACACGATCGCGGTCGCGGCGGTGGACCGGGCGGGCGGCGCGGCGCAGTTCAGCGACGAGTCGGTGGGCCGTCCCGAGGTGCGCGCGCTGATGCCGAAGGTGCGCCGGATCGCCGACCGGCGCAACGGCCCGGAGGCCCGGTTCGCCGCCGAGGTGGTGATCCGCTCCGGCGGCCGGGAGTTCCGCCGCTTCCAGGAGCACCAGCCCGGCCACCCGAGCCACCCGCTCACCGAGGCGCAGCGCGCCGCCAAGTTCGCCGCCGCGGTACGCCCGGTGCTCGGCGACCGCGCCGAGGAGCTGCGCCGCCGGCTCGCCGACCTGGAACACGTCACGGCCTGGCGTGAGCTCGCCGACCTCGTCCTCCTCCCCACGGCGGTGCCGGCCTGACCGGCCCGCGGCTCCGCCGCACCACACGGCCGCCGGGGTGCCCCGCCCCGGCGGCCACCTCTTTTCCGGGCCGCCGACGCGCCACCCGTGACACGTCGAGCGCACGCCATGCCACATCGATGCCGCACGCGTGCCACACCGGTGCCACGCCCGTGCCGACAACCCAAAGCGGCCCGCCGCATCCGTGACACACCCGTGCCACGGCATGCCGCACGCGTGCCGTACCGGGCGTGCCGCACACGCGAACGCCGGTGTCCCAGGGGTCGGGACACCGGCGTTCCGGCCGGTACGGCTCAGCCCTTCGCGGAGCCCGGCGTGGCCTCGGGGGAGCCGAAGTACGCGTTCTGCAGCAGCGTGCCGTCGGCGAGCCCGGCGACGTCGCCGGCGTACACGGCGCGGCCGTTGGCGAGCACCACCGCCCGGTCGCAGATCCGCAGCGCGGCCGAGAAGTTCTGCTCGACCAGCAGCACCGGGGTGCGCCCGGCGATCTGCCGCAGCGCCTCGTACACGGTCTGCGCCACCAGCGGCGACAGCCCGAGCGACGGCTCGTCGAGCATGATGAGCCGCGGGTTGCCGACGAGCGCGCGGCCGATCGCCACCATCTGCTGCTGGCCGCCGGACAGCGTCCACGCCATCTGGTGCGGGATCTCCCGCAGCGCGGGGAACAGGTCGAACACGTCGTCCACGGTGTGCCCGCCGCCGCGGCGGCCCTGCGCGGTCATGCCGACCTGCAGGTTCTCCAGCACGGTGAGGTTGCCGAACAGCCGCCGCCCCTCGGGCACGTGGATGAGCCCGAGCCGGGCGATGCGCTCGGGGGGCATGCCGCGCAGGCTCACCCCGTCGAAGACGGCCTCCCCCTCGTACGGCACCAGCCCGGAGACGGCCTTGAGGGTGCTCGACTTGCCCGCGCCGTTCGCGCCGAGCAGGGCGAGGGCGCCGCTCGACGCCATGGCCAGATCGAGCCCGTCCACGGCGACGGTGGTGCCGTACCGGACCCGCAGTCCCGAGATGCTCAACATGCTCATGTCCCCAGGTAGGCCTCGATGACGGCGGGGTCCTGGAAGACCCGCTCGGGTGGGCCGGACGCGATCAGCCGCCCCAGCTCGAGGACGTCGATGCGGTCGCAGATCCGGCTCAGGTACTCGATCTTGTGGTCGACGATGAGCAGCGAGACGCCCTGCTCGCTCACCGACCGCAGCAGCTCGGCGAGCCGGTTGGTCTCCTCGGCGTTGAGCCCGGCCGACGGCTCGTCGAGCGCGATCACCGCGGGCTCGCCGGCGAGCGCCCGCGCGATCTCCAGGTACCGGGCCTGGCCGTACGCGAGCCCCTTCGCGGGCCGGTCCCACATCGCGTCGAGCCCCACCGTGGCCAGCGCCCGGCGCGCCCGCTCGGTGCGTTCGTGCTCGTCGCGGAGCATGGCGCGGCGGCCCAGGGTGGCGCCGAGGAACCCGGTGCGGCGGAACCGCTCGCCGGACAGCATCACGTTCTCCACGCAGGTGAGGTCGTCGAACACCTGCGGGGTCTGGAAGGTACGGCTCAGCCCGGCGGCCCGCACCTTGAGCGGCCGGCCCATCGGCACCGGCACGCCGCGCAGCGTGAGCGAGCCGGTGGCCGGGACGATGCCGCAGATCGCGTTGAGGAAGCTCGTCTTCCCGGACCCGTTCGGGCCGACGAGGCCGACCACCTCGCCGCGGCCAAGGCGCAGCGACACCCCGTCGACCGCGGTGTTGCCGCCGAACCTGACCCGGATGTCCGTCGCCTCAAGCATGCGTCGTCACCCCGCTCGACCGGCCGCCGCGGCGGCGGTGCCGTACCTTCTCGGCGAGCCACGCCACGCCGCCGACGATGCCGTTGGGGAAGAGCACGATCGTGGCGAGCAGGAGCAGCGAGTAGACCACGGTCTCGTACTCCTTCACCGGCCGCAGGAACTCCGGCAGCCAGGTGAGGAAGAACGCGCCCGCGACCCCGCCCCACATCGAGCCGACCCCGCCGAGCAGCAGCATCAGGTAGAGGTTGATCGCCACGCCGACCTCGAACGCCTCCGGCGCGATCGTGCCGAGCGAGTGCGCCTGCAGCACCCCGGCGAGCGCGCCGAGCGTGGAGCCGTAGGTGAACAGGGTCATCGCGCTGCGCCGCGGATCGATGCCGTTCGACTCGCTGACCTGCGGGATCGCCTTCACCGCGAGCGCGTGCCGGCGCAGCGGGGACCGCTCCAGCAGCACGCTGAGCAGCAGCACCACCCCGAGCACGGCGAGCAGGAACCAGAAGATCTGCCCGGAGGTGGCGAACTCGTACCCGGCGACGCTCGGCGGGGCGATGCCGTACAGCATGCCGCCGCCGGTCGGTCCGGCGGTGACCTCCCAGTTCCGGAACACCAGCACGGCGATCTCCGCGAACGCCATCGCGCCGATCGCGAAGTACATGTGCTTGGCGTCGCGCAGCAGGAAGGCGAGCAGGTACGCGAGCACCGCCGCGATGATCAGCGCCACCCCGGCGGCGAACACGAACCCGTGCTCGGGGGTGAGGATCGCCGAGGTGTACGCGCCGATGCCCATGAACGCCGCCTGGGAGAAGGCGAACATGCCGCCGAGCTGGTAGGCGAAGTAGAGGCCGACCGTGGCGACCGAGGCGGTCAGCGCGGTGTTGAACACGCTGATCTGGTACATGTTCCCGGTGTTTCCGGCGCCCGCGAGCGCGATCACGGCGAGCACGACGGCCACGGTCAGGTAGTGGCGCCGCCCGTAGACCGGGGGCAGCCCGCCGGCGGCCGCGGCCCGGCGCCCGCCCGGCGCGGCCGTACCGGTGCGCCGATCAGAGGCGAGCACGGGCCTCACCTCCGAACAGTCCCTCGGGCCGGAAGGCGATGATCAGCAGCATGGCGGCGAACGGGAACACCTCCCGCCAGTTCGTGGAGATGTAGCCGCCGCCGAACTGCTCCACCAGGCCGAGCAGTACGGCACCGGCGACCACGCCGCCGAACCGGCCGAACCCGCCGATGATCGCCGCGCCGAACGCGAACAGCATCGGCGACAGCCCCATCTCGGGGGTGAGCGCGGCGACCGGCCCGAGCAGCGTGCCCGCGAGCCCGGCCGCCGCCGCGGGATCGGTGCCCGCGGGCAGCGGGTGCAGGGCTCGGATGGCGGTCATGGTCGTCCTTCGCTGGTACGGCACGGCGGGCGGCGGGCTAGTAGAAGAGGCTGAGGTTCTTGACGAGCAGGGTCGCCATGTCGAACACGACCGTCCGCCTGGCGATGCGGTAGCCGTACCGGGTGTCGGCCCGCCGGATCAGGTCGTAGCGCTTGCCCACGACGTGGTCGACGTCCCGCTCGCCGCGGGTCCGGTAGACGTAGAAGCTCGACTCGACCGCGAACTCGTCCGGGTTCTCGGTGGCCCCGACCCGGATGTTGGTGATCAGGTGCCGGGTGCGCGACGGCGGCTCCTCGGCCCACGCCATGTGCGTGTAGAGCCGGTCGACCCGCTGCACCAGCTCGGCGTACCCCTCGTCGAAGTAGGCCGACTCGCCGGGCGGGGCCATCTCCTTGCGCCGCTCCCGGTAGAGCCGGTTCTCCCGGGTGGGCGCCCAGTAGTGGATGCCGGGGTCGAGCAGCTCGAGCCACTCGCGGAACTCCCAGCCGTCCAGCAGGTCGGCCTCGTCGAACAGGAACCGCTCGATGTCCCGCTGCACCTCGACGGGGACGGCGGTCCCGGCGGCGCGCTCGGAAACCAGAGGCATGATCGCTCCTTGGGTCTGGGGTGCTCGGGGTCAGCGGTCCGCGGCCTGCGCCTCGCGGCTCTTCTTCAGCTCGACGATCTCGGGCCAGGACAGGCCGGACATCAGGTCGGCGTAGTGCCGGTACATGCCGCGCGCGCCCTCGTCGGCGTAGCAGTGCGGCACGGTGACGCCGGGGAACCCGTCCACGTCCCGGCGGGCCCGGCCGAGCTGCATCGTGTAGAGCAGCGGGTTCCTGCGGGCCATGTAGCCGCGGAGGATGCGCTGCTCCTCCAGCCAGTTCTCCGCGTCGTCCTGCTCGAACATGCCGCCCGGGCTGAACGTGCGCAGCACCTCGATCCGGTACTGCTCCTTCACCTCGGGCGGGGCCACGACCGGCACGAAGGTCCAGGCCCAGATCTCCATCTCGTGCGGGCCGCGCGGGTGGGTCACCCGCATGGTCCCGTTGTTGAGGAACATGAAGGTCGGGAAGATGTTCGCGTGGCCGCGCACCGCCGCGGCGCGCACCTCACCGAGCCGCTCGGCCACCTGCGGCTGGGTCTCGTTCTCCCACGCCGCGATCACCGGGTTGCGGCTGCTGCTCGAGGTGGTGTCGAACCAGCCGGCCCCGTGCCCGTACGGCGAGCTGAACTGGTGGCCGCGCCCCTTGGCGTACCGCTCGGCGCCGTTGTCCGCGCCGGGCCGCTTGAGCACCTGGACGGCCGAGGCGTGCGACACCTCCGCGTGGTACATGTCGCTCGCCGGCTGCTCGGCGTTGAACTTCCAGTTGCACGGGATGACCCACTTGTGCCGGGCGATCGCCTCGACCCCGCCCTCGTACCGGTCGATGTAGGCGTCGAAGTACCAGGCCATCTCGCCCAGGTACTCCTCGAACGAGGGCGCGGTGGTGTCCCAGTTGCCGAAGATGAAGCCCTTGTAGTTGGCGAGCCGCGGCACCTGGATCGGGCCCCAGTCCTTCTTGTCGAACACCTCCGGGTCGTAGGCCTCCTCCTCGTGCGGGACGTGGATGAGGTTGCCCGCGGTGTCGTACGTCCAGCCGTGGAAGGAGCACATGAAGCTCTTGGCGTTGCCGCGGTCGGCGCGGCAGATCCGCATGCCGCGGTGGCGGCACTGGCTCATGAACGCCCTGACGGAGCCGTCCCGCTGGCGGACCACGAGCACCGGGTCCTCGCCCATGTAGTTCTGGATGAAGTCCCCGGGTTTGGGGATCATCGAGTCGTGGGCGAGGAGAGCCAGGACCGCCCGAACACCAGCTCCAGCTCACGCTCGTAGATCTCCTGGCTGGTGAAGATCTCCCCCCGGATCAGTCCCCGATCCGCGTCGATGTACTGCGAAACGTCAACGGTCATGGCACGGCTCTTTCCTGATCTTGCGGAGATTTGGAACGTTCCGGGCTGAACGGGACACTCACCGGGACGCGGTGATGGCGGCGAAGTCGATGTAGTAGGCGGGCGCCGCGAGCTCGGGGTCGGGCCTCTCCCGGCGCAGCACCCCCTCGACGATGAAGCCGCCGAGCGCCGCCCAGGTGTCGTAGTAGCAGAACGCGGTCGCCCCGCCCATGAGGTCGGCGCCCATCACCGTGGGCACGCCGATGCCGGCGAGCCACCGCTGGGTGCGGTCCCAGGCCTCCGGGTCGGTGTCGATGTGGAGCAGCATGTGGTGCACGCCCTCGCCCCACAGGTCGCGGAACTCGCGGTTGTAGTGGCTGGGCCCGAAGGTCGGCTGGATCACCTCGAAGCCGAAGTCGGCGAACGGGGTGAGCCCGGTGAAGTACTCGTGCTCCACCGGCGCGCCCCGGTAGAAGGCGTTCTCCAGCAGGCCGGGCTCGGTACGCCAGTCCCGGATCGCCCACCGCTCCACGCCGAGGATCTCGTGGTACCGCGGCAGGGTCGCCATCAGGTCGTGGACCACGACCCCGAAGTGGGACACCCCGGACACCGGCAGCGGCCCGACCCCCTCCGGCCGGGTGTACGTCCCCGAGTGGTCCCACACCTCGTCCGGCGGCAGATCGCCCAGGTCGGCCCCTGCGTCGCCCGGCACCCGCACCTCGACGAGGTAGCCGCCGAGCGCCTTACGGGTGTCGACGAAGTGCCGCCGCACCCGACCGTCGACGGTCATCGAGGCGGCGATCCCGATTCCCCGCTCGGCGAGCCGCCGCCGGGTGTGCTCGAACGTCTCCTCGTCCTGTACGGCGAGCGCCAGGTGGCTGATCCCCTGCCCGCGCACGAACCGGAACTCCTGGAACGGGCTCTCCCCGGTCAGCGGCTGCACCAGCTCGAACGTCACCGGCACCGAGAGCGGCCCGGCGAGCGGGTGGTCCGATCGCGGCGGCACCGTCGTGGTCCCGGTCGCGGTACGGAAGCCCGGCGTCACCGGCCGGCCGTACGCCAGCGTGTCGCCGAGCCGTACCGCGTCGAAGTGGCGGACCTCCCACCGGTCGATGCCGAGGATCTCCGCGTACCTGCGGGTCGCCGCCTCGAGGTCCTTGACCACGACGCCGACGGAGTAGAGGCGATCCACCGGCAGCAAAGCGCCCACTGACATGACCTCCAAGGTGACTGGTCACGGCGGCCCGAGGCCGGGCCGTTCCTCCGGCCGGTCGTCGACGGGGCTCGACGCGGAGAGCCCCGACAGATCTCGATCTGGCTGTGCGCTGTGGCGCTGTCGCTGGTCCGAACCTTGTCGCCCGCTTCGCCGGGTTCGGCGGAACGGCCGTGCCGCCACTCTCACGTATCGCGTCGCCCCCGCCAAGGCCTCACGTTCCGCCCACTAGAACGCAATGTTGGACGAATCGCCCCGATCGGCCGAAGAGTGAGCCGCGGGAAGGACCGAGCCCTCGGCGGTGTTGGCCGCGGTGGAGGCCGGTCCGGGAACGGGTGAAACGGAGGCGACGTGAGCGACCGGGAGACGTACGCGATCGTGGGTGCCGGGCTCGCCGGCGCACGGGCCGCCGAGGCCCTGCGCGGCGCGGGCTTCGGCGGGCGCATCGTGCTCATCGGCGCCGAGCCCGACCTCCCGTACGACCGCCCGCCGCTGTCCAAGGAGGTGCTGACGGGGTCGATGCCGCCCGAGCGCACCCGCCTGCGCTCCGCCGAGGAGTGGGCCGCCGACGAGATCGACCTCTACCTCGGCACCCGGGTCACCCGCCTGCTCCCCGCCGAGCGCAGGCTCCTGCTCGCCGAGTCCACCGGCCGCACCGGCTCCCTGCGGGTCGACAAGGTGCTGTTCGCCACCGGCGGCCGCCCCCGCCGCCTCGCCGTACCCGGGGCGGACCTCGAGGGCGTGTACCACTTCCGCACCCTCGCCGACGCGCTGGCCGTCCGCCCCCACCTGGTGCCCGACGCCCCCATCGTGGTGGTCGGCGCCGGCTTCATCGGCGCCGAGATCGCGGCCTGCGCCCGCCAGTCCGGCTGCCGGGTCACCGTGCTCGAGATCGCCGACGTCCCGCTCCGCCGCGTCCTCGGCCACGAGATGGGCGCCCGCTACGCCCGCTACCACCGCGAACGCGGCGTCGACCTCCGCCTCGGCGTCAACGTCGCCTGCATTGAGGGCGACGACCGCGTCCGCGCCGTCGTGGCCACCGACGGCACCCGCATCGAGACCTCCTGCGTCATCGTCGGCATCGGCATCGAGCCCGACCTGGAGGTCGCCGCCGAGGCCGGCGTGGCCACCGCCGACGGCATCCTCGTCGACGAGTACTGCCGCACCTCACTCGAGAACGTGTACGCCGCGGGCGACGTCGCCACCGCCCCCAACCCCTACCTCGGCCACCGGGTCCGCCTGGAGCACTGGCAGAACGCCCAGAACCAGGGCATCGCCGCGGGCCGTTCGATGGCCGAGGCCGCCGAGCCGTACGGCGAGGTCCCCTGGTTCTGGTCCGACCAGTTCGACCTCCGCCTCCAGCTGGCCGGCCACATCTCCCCCGACCACAAGATCGTCTACCGCGGCGACCCCGACTCCACCTCGTTCTGCGCCTTCTACCACCGTGACGGCGTCCTCCACGCCGCCCTCGGCATCAACCGCCCCCGCGAAGTCCGCGCCGCCATGCGCCTCATCGCCAAGCGCACCCGCGTCGACGTCCACGAACTGGCCGAGGAAGGCCGCGACCTCCGCAAACTCACCCCGCTCCCGGCCTGACCCGGCGACACCGGACCTCGCCGGCCAACCTCATACGTGAACGGCGCGGCCCTGGCCGAACAAGCCAGGACCGCGCCGCCACATCCACGTCTACGAGATCCACGTCTACGAGCGCCGCCGCCCCGCCGAGCCATGGCGGCACTCACCTACGGCAGGCGAAACACCTGTCGGCCGACAGGCACGGCCGGAGCACTAATAAATTGTGATTCGCTCCACCTTGATAAGGGTCTGCGGAATCGGGTCGCCCCAGGACTCGTACTTGTCCAGATAGATGACCCCGGGCGTACCCGTGCCGTTGTCCGAGACGTAGTCGATCCGCACCCTGTTGTTTCTCGACTCGATACGCCAGGTGATGTAGATCTCGACGTCGAGCGACCCCGATCCCGCGTAGCAGAAGATGTGATGGGCATTGATTTTGACGGCCTGCGCCCCTTCTTCACCAAAACACGAGACCATACTGGTCGCGGACGCCGGCGCCGGCACGCCCATCACAAGCCCACCGGCCGCCACCGCGGCAACCGCCAGCTTCTTCCAGACTCTCACGCTCTCCCCTGCTCGTCGCTGCCGGCCGATCCGGCCCACGGGACACGACAAAAACGCCCGGGAATGCCCGGATCACGTAACCAGCGGCAATATAAACAGGGCAAATTCACGCGGTCAAGTCAGTCAGAGCCGCTTGTTTCACAACCCAAAAATGCAAGCCGTGACGCCGCGATCTCGTGACGTCACCCGTGGGTGGCTACGCGGCGTGGCAGGGCGACCCCCAAAACCCCGTGAACAGCGGAAATCCGCGAGCACGGCCCGCGCCCGTTGGATCGCCCCGCCACCCCGCCGCCGTACACCGCTAACGATTTCTCACAAATTTTTAAGGATTCTCGTCACAGCGCGCAGTGACCGGCGAGCCAAGAAAGATGCCACCCTGGCACACCCAACACGAACACCCGGCCCACCGATCGCCCGCGACCAAGGGCACCCCGAGGACGGGACCCACACCCCATGACCGATCACGTCCACCCAGCCGCCGACGTGGCCGCGAGCCGCGACACTCTCCTACACGATGTCCGAGAGCGTGGCCGCGATCGATTCTGTGACCTCGACGTAGACCTCGCCGCCTTCCACCCGTACCGGGTAGGTCCGCAGGTCGACAGTGGCCGGAAGGCAGAGCGCGCGGCCGGTACGCAGGTCGAACTTGGCGAAGTGCCAGTTGCACTCGACGGTGCAGCCCTCGACGTACCCCTCCGCCAGCGAGGACTGGCCATGGCTGCAGGTGTCGTCGATCGCGTAGAACTCGCCGTCCACGTTGAACACCGCGATCGGCGGATCGACGTCCACCCTGACCCCCTCCCCACCCGGCTCAAGGTCGTCAACACTACAGGCCTTGATCCACGGCACCGCCACACCTCTTTCTCCACCGCAGCCGCCCGCCGCTCCCCACCTCGTGGTCATGGCCGCCCGGCTCGTCGATCCAGCCACGACCAGTCCGCAACGACCATCGCCCAACGGGGACGCCGGTGTTCGGCTCGCCGCTCATGCGGCAGCCTCAGCCTGCGCCTGAGGGCAAGGCCACGGCAACGCGAACGTCCCGACGAACGGAACACGCCTCTGCCTTCCGGACCAATCGGCGATGGACGCCAGAAGGTGTCAGCTCGAATCTCGAACGCCTTCCGGCTCGGCGTGATGCCTGGAGACACCGTGTGATCCAGCAGCGCCAGAGTGAGCTGCGACGGGCTAGGGAGTTAGCAGGGCCGAGGTTGGGAGGCGTCGTCG
>Ga0207864_1002605_pt1 | contig 16615 bp, 10 predicted proteins | sample HigsolmetaAR202D_FD_184834 | JGI IMG/M metagenome (GOLD analysis project Ga0207864, IMG submission 184834) | Ionic liquid and high solid enriched microbial communities from the Joint BioEnergy Institute, USA - AR20-2-D (SPAdes) (version 2) ... | reverse complement strand
TTACCGCATCGTCCGAATGCCCGGCACAGGTCCCCGAGCCCGCTGCGAACTCGACACGGTTGGGGGGGCCACTTCCAACCCATCGACGGATATTGAACCCACCTCCGATATCCGGCATACTCGTATGCTGAGCCATCGGCTGCGCCGACGGCTCACCCTGCCTTCCAGAACGTCCCGCCACTGGTTCGCATCCAACCTCCCTCCACTCCGATCAGGGCATGCGTATGAACGCCAGGCTTGCCGATGCGCGGATTCGCCAGTTGTTCCCGGTCCGCATGGGACGTGTAATGGTCGCCCTGGCGTTGATCGCCGCCTGGGGCGCGGCTCAAGCCAACGCGGCTTCCCTGGAGGTTTCGCCCAAGTCGTTTGAGCTGGTAGGCCCGCTGGCCCGGGTGCAGCTCTCGGTGGTGTACCACGAGGACGGCCAACGCCCGCTGGATGTCACGGCCCAGGCCAAGTACACGGTGGCCGACGAGTCGGTGCTGACGGTTTCCGACCGCGGCCTGGTTCGCCCGGTGGCCCTCGGCAAGACCACGGTGCGGGTGGAACACGCCGGCCAGAGCGCCGAAGTGAAGCTGTCGGTGCGCGGCGTGAAAACGGTGCCGGTCAGCTTCCGGCTAGACGTGATGCCGGTTCTCGTGCGGGCTGGCTGCACCGGCGGCAGTTGCCATGCCGCGCAGTACGGCCAGGCCGGTTTCAAGCTCTCGCTGTTTGGCTTTGATCCCGATTTTGATTACCCGGCCATTGTGCGTGACGCCATGGGTCGGCGGATTTCGCTGGTCAATCCGGAGGACAGCCTGATCCTCCAGAAAGCCGTGATGGAAGTTTCGCACGGCGGCGGCAAGCGGTTCAGCCGCGACTCGTACGAGTACGAAGTGCTGCGGACCTGGCTGGCTAGCGGTATCCCCGCCCCCGTGAAGCGCGATCCCAAGGTGGTCGACCTCGTGGTTGAACCGGCCGAGCACGTGTACCGCGTGGGCGAGCACCGGCAATTGCGGGTGGAAGCCATCTACTCCGACGGCAGCCGCCGCGACGTAACCCAGGCCGCCCAGTTCGACAGCATGAGCGACGCCGTGGCCACGGTCGACGGCAACGGTTACGTCACCGCCGAAGGTGCGGGCCAAACGCCGATCATGGTGCGTTACCAGGGCCAGGCCAAGATCTCGATGGTGGCTGTGCCGTTTGCCGAGCACGTCGACTTGGCCGGCTTTGAGCCCAACAACTTCATCGACGAACTGGTGAAGAAGCGCTGGCAGCGGCTGGGGCTGGAACCTTCGCCCACCTGTAGCGACGAAGAGTTCATTCGCCGCGTGTTTCTCGATTGCATCGGCACGCTGCCGCCGCCCGAGCGCGTGCAGACGTTCCTGGCCGACAGCAGCCCAGACAAGCGCGACCAACTGGTGGACGAATTACTGGGGCTAACCGGCGACCCGTCGCGCGACGTGTGGAACAACGAGTTCAGCGCTTACTGGGCGCTCAAGTGGGGCGACCTGCTCCGCAACAACCGCAACCGCCTGGGCGACGGCGGCATGTGGGCCCTGTACAACTGGATCCGCGCGTCGCTTCGCGAGAACAAGCCGGTCGATCAGTTCGTGCGCGAGCTGATCACGGCGCAAGGCTCGGTCTTCGAAAGCGGCCCGGCCAACTACTACAAGATCGCCACGCGGCCGGACGACCTGGCGGAAGCCACCGCACAGGTGTTCCTGGGCGTGCGCCTGCAATGCGCCAAGTGTCACAATCACCCGTTCGAGGTTTACACCCAGCACGACTACTACGGCCTGGCGGCGTTCTTCACCCGCGTGGCCAACAAGAACAGCCGCGATTTCGGCGCGCTGGGCGGCGACTCGGTGGTGCTAGTCAAACGCACCGGTTCGATCCGTCACCCCCGCACCAACGAGGTGATGAAGCCCACGCCGCTGATGGGTGAACCGATCGACGCGTCCAAGCACTTGGACCTGCGGCGGCCGCTGGCCGAGTGGCTCACCTCGCCCGAGAACAAGCTGTTCGCCCAGAACATCGCCAACCGCTTCTGGGGCTACCTGATGGGCTCCGGGCTGGTCGAGCCGATCGACGACATGCGGGCCACCAACCCGCCCTCCAACCCCGAACTGCTCGATGCCCTGGCCGACCACTTTGTGAAAAGCGGGTACGACCTGCGGCAACTGCTGCGGGCGATCCTGACCAGCCGCACCTACCAGTTGAGCTCGACGCCCACCTCGTCGAACGCTTCGGATACGCGGTTCTACACCCACTACAACGTCAAACGTCTGCCGGCCGAAGTGCTGCTGGATGCCATCGACAGCCTGTGCGGTACCCGGGAAAAGTTTGCCGGTATCCCGCTGGGCACCCGGGCGATCGAACTGCCCGACAACAATTACACCAGCTACTTCCTCGACACGCTGGGCCGGCCCGAGCGCGTGATCACCTGCGAGTGCGAACGCACCGCCGAGCCGAACCTGGCCCAGGTGCTCCAGATTGCCAACGGCGAATTGTTGCACCGCAAAGTGAGCGACAGCCGCGGGCGGATCGCCTCGCTGCTCAAGAAGAACGCAAGCGACGAGGAGATCATCGAGCAGTTGTACCTGGCGGCGTATAGCCGCAAGCCCGACGCCGACGAAATCGCCGCGTGCCGCGAGATCATCGCGTCGGCCCCCAACCGCAAGGAAGGGCTGGAAGATATCCTCTGGGCTCTGGCCAATACCCGCGAGTTCTTGTTCAACCACTAAACGCCGCGGCCTGGCCATCAACCTGATTGTGATCCCCAAGCAGCGGGCGGTGCGATGTGCCGCCCGCTGTTTTCTTTGGTGGATGGGCGTTTGGTTGATGGCCCATCGTCTACGGGTTTGAAGCGTCGCCCTGGCCGCCTTTTCGCCGTGTTTTTTCGGCGATTGCCTGGGCCGTTTCTTCCTCGGTACACAGGCGAAACCGTACCCGGTACGCCTGGTAGCCGGCAGCCAACTCAGTCGGGTAAAGCGCGGTGATTTCCTGTCGCAAGGCCTCCGACGATGGAAAGCCGTCCGCTAGAGCATCCTGCTCGTCGAGCTCGTCCAGGTTCACCGGATCGACAGTCAGCACGCAGATGTAGCCGACTCCGGGAATGTAGCTCCGCTGGCCGGCTCGCATCCGGCGGTACCTCCACAACCGCACGGTTTGCGTCTTGGTGCCGGCGCGAATGGCCGGCAGAAACCGCTTCTTGAACAGTAACACGGCTGCCCCCTTTGCTGATGGCTGGTCGCCCACCGAGGCGAACTTGGCGCCATACCGCCGAGGTGTCCGGCATCGCGTTTTGTCGCCATTGTTGCCCCGTGCCCACCGCGTCGCATGGCCATCAGAACCACGGCGCTTGTCACGAGTTTGAGGGCATTTCTCCCGGTGAGCAAGCATTTCGCCACGTGATCCGATGCATCGCTGACCAGCCCGGCAGTTAGCCACCCCGCCTGGCGGCAGGTTGTCGCGGGCGACGTCTGCGTCAATGGTTAGAGTAGGTCCCCCTCTTGCGGCCCCAGTCGTTGGCCTCGGTGCGTCGGCCCAGCCTCGCCGCCCGTGATTGGCTCACGGCGACGCAACCCCTGCCGCTTTCGTCTGTTCGGCAATTGCAGGATTCGCTACCATAGCAGGCAAGGGGGCAAGGTAGCCGCGACCTTAGGGGGCGGGCAAACCGGTGCGGCCGCTCCAGCCCCCCGCCCCAGAACCATGCTGCGGGCAGGAGCCGTAGAACTGGAGTAACCGCAACTTCACTAGGGAAAGGCATTCCCTGTCGCACACGCAGGAGGTGGTGTCCCTTCACCGCAGCCCCGCAGGCGTTGCCGCTGGTGGCGTGCCCAAGCAGCTCGGCCGAATGGCCGGCGCTCCACCCCTGCTAGATCCAACCCACACGCCTGACCCAAACCATCCCGCCTGTGGAGGAGTAAACCATGCGGCGATTTTGGCCTTGGATGACGCTATTGCTGGGCGGCTGGCTGCTGATCTACAGCGGCTGCGGCTCCCGGACGGACTCCGGGTCGGCCCAGACGAGCGGGCCCGGCGACGAGCCCAGCATCTCCGCCAACGAGCCTGAACCGCTCCCGCCCCTGGAGCCGTTCGATCCGCCCCCGCTGCACGAGCTGGAAGCCAAGGTCGAGTGGATTGACCGCCCCGTCCGCGACGCCATGAAACTGCGCCGCGAGTACGATGCTGCGCATCCGGCCCCCATCAGCGTCCAAGAGGCCCTGGCGTTGCGGAACACTTCGGCCGAGAACAACGAAAAAATCCTGCTTACGCTGGGCAAGCTGCCCACCGACGACAACCAGGTCAATTGGGACGCCACCGTCAACCGCCGCCTGACCATGGACGTCAAGCGGACCAACCCGCTGTTCTTCAGCAGCGTGTCCGAGGGCGAAGTGTCCTCGCTGATCGGCTTTGGCTTGTTCAGCATCGACTGGAACCTGGAACCGTTCGCCGCCGCCGAGCACGTGGTCGAATGGAAGACCAGCAAGGACGGCCTGTACGACCTGGTGGTCATGCGCGACGACCTCACCTGGTCTGACGGCTACCCGATCACCGCCCACGACGTGGCCTTCTCGTTCCAGGTGATCATGGACAGCAAGGTGGGTCCCCACATTCCGGCCATCCGTTCCGGCACCGAGGAGCTGCGTTGGGTCCAGGCTTACGACGATCGCACAGTCGTCTTCTTCCACAAGGAGCCGCTGGCGACCAACGTGTGGAACATCATGTTCCCGGTGATCCCCGAGCATATCTACAAGGACAGCTACCGGGATGACCCGCAGATGTCGACCAGTCCATACCATCAGGAGCTGGAGCTGAATCCGATCTCCGGCGGACCGTACAAGATCGTCAAGCGCGAGCGCGGCCGGGAAATCGTGCTGGAGGCTCGCGAAGACTACTACATATACAAGGGCAAGCAGGTCCGCGAGAAACCGTACATCAAGCGGGTCCGTTTCAAGATCGTTGAAGACAACAACACGGCGCTGCTTGCGCTGGAAAAGGGCGATCTCGACGAATCGATGTTGGGTGCCGCACAGTGGCAGGCCCAAACCAACAGCGATGCGTTCTACGCCAAGAACACCAAGGTCAGCGGCCCGGAGTGGACCTTCTTCTACTTCGGCTGGAACATGAATACGCCGTACTTCAACGACGTCCGCGTACGTCGTGCGATGAGCTACGCGTTCAACCACAAGGAAATGCTGGACGACCTGTGCTACGGTCTGTACCAGCCGTGCCTGGGAATCTTTGCTCCCGATTCGTGGATGGCCCCCAAGAAGCGGCCAATGCAGTACCAGCAGGACCTGGATAAGGCCGAGGACCTGCTGGACGAAGCCGGCTGGGTCGACAGCGATGGCGACGGTATCCGCGACAAAGAAGTGAACGGCAAACGCATCAAGTTCGAGTTCGACATCCTGGTCAGCAACAAGCCCGACCGGATCGCCATCTGTAACTTGCTGCGCGAGAACCTGGAGTCGATCGGCATCATCTGCCACGTGCGGCCGCTGGAAGCCGCCGTGATGCAGGAGCGGATGTTCAAGAAGGAGTTTGTGGCCGCGTTTTCCGGCTGGGGCGCCGGGGCCGATCCCAGCACCTCGGACAACATCTGGAAGACGGGCGCGCCGCGTAACTTCGTGGGCTTCTCCAACAAGGAAGTCGACGACCTGTTCAAGCAGGGCGAGCGCGAGTTCGACCGCGAGAAGCGGGCCGAAATCTACGGCCGCATCGCCGAAATCATCTACGACGAGCAGCCGTACACGTTCCTGTACAACATGTCGTCGTTTTATGGATTCAACAAGCAGCTCCGCGGCTACATGTTCAGCCCGCGCGGGCCGTTTGGATACAGCCCCGGTTTCGGGTCGGTTTGGGTTACCAAGTAGCATTGGGCCTACGGCATGTGGGCGCCGCCGGCAGGCAGCAAACGCCTGACCGGCGGTTCGCCCAGCGCCGTGCTGCCCAGGCAAAGCTGCTGAACAACGTGCAGGGCGGGGCGCTGGCGGGCCCATGCCGCCTGAACTGCCCCGCCTGCGGCGTTTTTTGGCGTAAGGCGTGTCGCCGCGGCAGCAGCCCAAGACATTCGCCCAGCCAACCACCGCTCGCCGGACTTACCATCCCGTACCTGTCATTCGATAGCCATGGCGCAGTATCTGATCCGCCGATTGCTTATCGCCCTGGCGATGCTGGTGGTGATCACGTTCCTGGTGTACGCGCTGATTCGCAGCACGCCGGGCGATCCCACGCTCGTGAACATCGAGTCGATGAGTCCGGATCGCCAACCCAGCCCGGAGGCGCTCCAGCGGTTTCGGGAGCAGTACTACCTCGATAAGCCGATTTACGTCGGCTACGCGATGTGGGTGCTCCACCTGGTCCAGGGCGATCTGGGCCAATCGATGGCCTACAACGGCGCGCCCGTCTCCCAGGTGATCGGCGAGCGGATCGGCAATACGTTGATCCTGACCGTCTCATCGCTGGTGCTGGCGTACGTGTTGTCCATCCCCCTGGGCCTGTACTTCACCGCCCGCAACGGCACCATGCGTGAGCGGGCGCTCAGCACCGTGCTGTACATGCTCTACTCGCTGCCGTCGTACGTGGCCGCGTTGTTCTTGCAGTTGGCGTTCGCGGTCAAGCTCGACCTGCTGCCGCTGTTCGGCACGCACAGCGACAACTTCGCCCAGCTTTCGTTTATTGAGCAGGTCTGGGATATCGCCAAGCACGCCATCCTGCCGGTCACGTGTTTCACCTACGGCAGCCTGGCGTTCTACAGCCGCTTCATCAAAGCGAACATGAACGAGGTGATCCGCCAGGACTACATCCGTACGGCCAAGGCCAAGGGCGTATCACCGCGGAACATCATCTTTCATCATGCCTTCCGCAATACGCTGATCCCGCTGGTCACGCAAATCGGCTTGACGCTGCCGGCGCTGCTGGGCGGATCGGTGATCCTGGAACAAATTTTCGCCTGGCCCGGCATCGGCAAGCTGTTCTTCGAAGCGCTGGGCTACCGCGATTACCCGATTTTGATGTCCCTGGTTTTGATGTTCTCGGTGCTGACGCTGCTGGGCCAACTGCTGGCCGACGTGCTGTATGCCATCGTCGATCCGCGGGTAAGCCTCACCTGAGCGCACGCCACGGCAGCCACCACCGGCAAACGCATCAATCCATTCCTGAACCATTGCAGGTAGACGTGCAGGGATGACTTCACACCCTGGAGATCACAAACAGCCTCACGGGGAAAGCCCCGAGCGACCGGGAGACGAGGCCCTGCCTCGCCAGGCCCCGGAAGACGCTGCGGGCCTGGGAGCCGCCATCGAAAGCGAAGCCGCAACCAGCGGGCCCGAAGTGGTCGGCTTCTCGGTGCCGGCTCCGGCTGCCGAGCCGCAGGAGCCGATCGAGCGCGACGTTCCCCGCGGCTACTGGGCCGAGGCCTGGCTGCGGTTCCGCCGTCGCCGGCTGGCGATGACGGCGCTGCTGTTCGTGGTGTTCCTGGCCCTGGTGGCCATCTTCTCGCCGGCCATCGTCGGCACCAAACCGATCGTCTGCAAATACAAGGGTGAGATCTATTTCCCATGCTTGGGCTATTTCAACCGAAGCTGGGAGAATGCCATCTTCACCAAGGACCGCTTCCGCAACGTCTATGCGGGTAACCTCAAGGAGAAAGATCCGGAAAGCTGGGCCATCTGGCCGCTGATTTACCAGGATCCCGAACGGCGCGTTCGCGAGGGTGAATGGCCGGCTCAACCCGCCAACCCCACGCGCAACTACGGCTCCCCGAACCGTTACAACCTGTTTGGTACCACGCCGGCCGGCGTCGACGTGTTTGCGATCATGGTCCACGGCACGCGGATCGCGCTGCTGGTGGGCTTTGTCTCGATGGGCATCGCCGCGGCCATCGGCATCACCCTGGGCGCCCTGGCCGGGTATTTCCGCGGCTGGGTCGATGCGCTGATCAGCCGGTTGATCGAGATCGTGATGTGCGTCCCCACGCTGGTCTTGATCCTGGCCCTGATCGCGGTGCTGCCCAAGATTACGATCTGGCACCTCATGGCCGCCATTGGTCTGACCGGCTGGACGTCCATCGCCCGCCTGACCCGCGCCGAGTTCATCAAGCTGCGCGAGGCCGACTTTGTTTCGGCCGCCAAAGCGCTGGGTGCCGGACCGAGCCGGATCATGTTCCGGCACATTTTGCGCAACGCCATGGCCCCGGTGCTGGTGCCGATCACCTTCGGCATCGCGTCGGCCATTCTGATCGAAGGCGGCCTCAGCTTCCTGGGCTTTGGTCCGCCGCCGCCCACGCCCAGTTGGGGCCGCATCCTGGCCGAAGGCCAACAGAACAACACCATGTGGTGGCTGATCGTGTTCCCGGGTCTGGCGATCTTCCTGACCGTGCTCGCCTATAATTTGATCGGCGAGGGCCTGCAGGAAGCCACCGACCCGCGGCTTCGCGAAGCCGGGCGTTAAGCGCATGCCGCGCGCGGCGGGTTCAACACGGATTGTTGCCGCAACGAAAACTCCGCAGATCGCCGCCGCGTAACCGTCCCCGTCCCTGGCACGCCGCATCGGTCAATTCAACCTACCCGTAGCCTGCTGAATCACCATCCATGTCGACGCAGACCACGAGCCAGCCCGTCGCCCCCGGCACCTCCGCACCGCCGCTGATCGAAATCAAGCATCTGCACACCTACTTCTATACCGAGAAGGCGGTGGTGCCGGCGGTGAACGACGTGTCGCTGACCATCCCCAAGGGCAAGACGCTGGGGCTGGTGGGCGAAAGCGGCTGCGGCAAGTCGGTCACGGCGCTGTCCATCATCGGCCTGATCTCGCAGCCCGGCCGCATCGTCGAAGGCACGATCACCCTGTACGAGGACAACCAGCCGCCGGTGGTGCTTAACCACCTGCCCGAGCCGGAAATGCGCAAGCTGCGCGGCTCCAAGGTGGCGATGATCTTCCAGGAGCCGATGACCTCGCTCAACCCGGTCTTCACCGTGGGCGCGCAGATCATGGAGGCGATCCTGCTGCACCAGAACTGCTCCAAGGAAGAAGCCCGCAAACGCGCCCTCGACGCCTTGCGCAAGGTGCGCATCCCCGATCCGGAGCGGCGGCTCGACGAGTACCCGCACCAGTTCTCCGGCGGTATGCGGCAGCGCGTGATGATCGCCATGGCCCTGGCCTGCAATCCCCGGTTGCTGATCGCCGACGAGCCGACGACAGCCCTGGACGTGACGATCCAGGCCCAAGTGCTCGATCTGCTGCGTGATCTGCAACAGCAGACCGGCATGTCGATCCTGTTCATCACGCACGACTTGGGCGTGATCGCCGAAATGGCCGACGACGTAGCCGTGATGTACGCGTCGAAGGTGGTGGAATACGCGCCGGTGGTCGAGCTGTTCAAGCATCCCCTGCACCCGTACACCAAGGGCCTGTTCGCCTCGCGGCCCGACGGACGCAGCGCCAAGACCGACCGGCTGCAAACCATCCCTGGCATGGTGCCGCGGCCCGACGAGTTCCCTCCCGGCTGCAAGTTCCATCCCCGCTGTCCGTTCGCCAAGGATCGTTGCCGCGTCGAAGAGCCCGTCCTGCGTGAACTGCGGCCCGGCCACCTGGTCCACTGCCACTTTGCCGAAGAGTTGTCCCATGCCTGAGGCCCCCCTGCTCGAAATCCGCGACCTCAAGAAGCACTTCCCAATCCGCCGGGGCGTGTTCCGCAGCGTGGTCGGCCACGTCAAAGCGGTCGACGGCGTATCGTTCGCCGTCCGGCCGGGCGAAACGCTCGGCCTGGTAGGCGAAAGCGGCTGCGGCAAGACCACCGTCGGCCGGACGCTGCTGCGGCTGATCGAGCCCACCTCCGGCACAATCACCTTTGAAGGCCGCGACGTTACCACGGCCTCAGGCAGCACCTTACGCCGGCTGCGGCGCGATATGCAGATCGTCTTTCAGGACCCGTACAGTTCGCTCAACCCGCGCATGACGGTCCAGGCGATCGTCGAAGAAGGCCTGGTCATCCACCGCATCGGGAACCGCCAGGAACGTCTGAAGCTGGTGGCCAAGACGTTGAAGGACGTGGGCCTCGATCCCGGCTACATGCAGCGCTACCCGCACGAGTTCTCCGGCGGCCAGCGGCAACGCATCGGCATTGCCCGGGCACTAGTACTCAACCCCAAACTGCTGGTGCTCGACGAGCCGATCTCGGCCCTCGACGTTTCGATCCAGTCGCAAGTCATCAACCTGCTGACAGAACTGCGACAAGGCAGCGCCGACCGGCACCAGCTCACTTACATCTTCATCTCGCACGACTTGTCGGTGGTGGAGTACATTGCCGACCGCGTGGCGGTGATGTACCTGGGCGAGATCGTCGAACTGGCCACCAGCGAGGAGCTGTACCGCAACCCGCTGCACCCATACACCAAAGCGCTGCTGTCCAGCGTTCCGGTGATGGATCCGACGGCCAAGCGCGAACGGATCGTGCTGCAAGGCGACGTGCCCAGCCCCGCCAATCCGCCGGCCGGCTGCCGCTTCCACCCCCGCTGCCCACTGGCCGAAGAAATCTGCCGCCACAAAGTACCGCGGGAACTGAACCTCGACGGCCACCTGGTCCGCTGCCACGTGGTGGAACGCGAATACAAGAGCGATGCCCAACCCGCCGCCAAGTGATCCCCGCGCCGGCAACGTGCCGCGTGCCACGGCTGTGCCAGCCGTGTGCAGTCGTTTTGACTGGGATGACCTCCCCATCGAAGCCGCGCCCACCTCTCCCAGCACGGCCCCACGGTTCCGCCGGCCGCACCAGCCGGTTAAGATAGTCCCTCACACGCGGCGCACGTTCACCGGGGCTCCTCTTACCGTTTCGCCGCGTGTCTCTGCCGGTCGAGTTCACACAAACAACGGGGCACATCGATGGCAGCCGATGAACCAGAGCTGCGCGACCGGGTGCGGTTGGCCCTGGTGCCGGGCGTCGGGCCGCGTCTGCGGATGGCGCTCTTGGAAGCGTTCGGCACACCGGCGGCCGTGTTCGCCGCGTCGCCCGAGGAGCTTTGCCAGGTGCCAGGCATCGGCCGCAAGCTGAGCGATGCCATCACAGCGGCCAGGCAGATCCCCGTCGATGAAACGCTGGCCGTATGCGACCAGCACGGTATCACCGTTCTGACCGAAGCCGACGCTTCGTACCCGCGGCTGCTGGCCGAAACGCACACGCCGCCGGGCGTGTTGTTCATCCGCGGGCAACTGCTGCCGCAAGACAGCATCGCCGTGGCGATCGTCGGTACGCGCCATGCCACGCAGTACGGCCTGCGGCAAGCCGAACGGTTGGCTGGAGGCCTGGCTCGTGCCGGTTTTACGGTCGTCAGCGGCCTGGCACGCGGCATCGATGCGGCAGCCCATCGCGGTGCGCTCGCCGCCGCCGGCCGGACCATCGCCGTATTGGGCAGCGGCGTCCTTAACATCTATCCGCCCGAGCACGCGCCGCTGGCCGACCAGATCGCCCGACAAGGCGCCGTCATCAGCGAGTCGCCGCCGCTCGCCCCACCCCAGGGCGGCGTGTTCCCGCAGCGAAACCGGATCATCTCAGGCTTGACCTTGGGCACGGTCGTCGTCGAGGCAGCCGTCCGCAGCGGGGCCCTGATTACCGCCCGGCATGCCATGGAACAGGGCCGCGAGGTGTTCGCTGTCCCCGGCCAGGTGGATAACCGTGTCGCCCAGGGCTGCCACCGGCTGCTGCGCGACGGTGCCCGGCTGGTTGAAACCGTGGAGGACATCCTCGACGAGCTGGGGCCGCTGGTCGAACCGACCACCACGCCCGAGGGCGACGTCGTCCGCCACCCGGCGGAACGCTTGCTCAACGACACCGAGCAACGCGTGCTCCAGGCGATCGACGCCACGGCCACCTCCATCGATCAGGTGGTGCTCGCCAGTGGGCTGCCCATCCACCAGGTGCTGGCCACGCTGTCCGTGCTGGAAATGCGGCGTCTGGTCCGCCGCCTCAGCGGCAACACGGTGCAGCGGGTGTGACGCCCCCGGCGGCTCTGCCGGATATGCCGGCTGAAGGGCCTGTGCGGCCGCAGCCCGCGTTTCTGGCCGGGCCGAGGCAATGGAATCGCAACCGGACTTGTGGTAACATTTGGAGACCTCGCTGTGGTGTTGGGGGGGCGAACCTCACGGCCGCCCGCAGCGTCCCCTTTCAGCGGCGAGGCCCGACTGCCCGGAGGGTAAGCGAATTGGTTAGCGGCCACACTGGAAATGTGGTGCCGGGAAACCGGTTGCGGGTTCGAGTCCCGTGCCCTCCGCTGGATGAGCAGCCGCCTCCGCAAGTGCTTTAATAGAAGCCACTTGCGGAGGCCTTTTTGTTTGACACAGTCGCCTGGGACAATCCGCAGGGCAATCAGCGATCGTCTCTCAGGCCAGGCAGCCGGCTCGGCACCTCCATCTCTTGAGTCACTGGGGAGCTCACCAGACCGCCTGTTGACGCCCCCCAGAAAGTCCATTTGATTCATGCGGCCGTCGTGATTCCCCATCGTGCAGATGGTAGAAGTGGCGGACCATCGCGCTGTCTTGGTGCCCTAACCCGGCCATTAACAGCTGCTCAGGTACTTGGCCGCTGTTGGCACAGGCCGAGCAGAAGGAATGTCGGAAGCTGTGCAACCGGCCATCCCGGAAGGATGGCACGCCCGGCTCTCCAGGGAATCGCTTGCTCAGCGGCTCAAGGACTTCGCGGACGAAAATCTTATCGCGGTTATGGCTTTTGCCGACCATTGCGTGTACCAGCGCACTAAATGCAACAAAGCTATATGACGAACCAGCCGAGCTGCACATTCCGGGGTGGCTCGGCACTGTTGACCATGGACGCATCGATGTGGCGAGGGAAGCTGGAGTATTTCAAACTGCTGCGTCGCCGGGCTGGCGATCGGGCAAGCGCCGTCGAACTGGCATCGTTGCTTCACGCCGGTCGATGTGCTTTACTGACGCTGTGAAAACTGCCCGTCTGAGTAAGCCCAGCGGGTAGGGTTCGCCGTTGCGGCTGGGGTATTGCCCTGGCCCATACGGATGACGCCGGCCCCGGCGTCGCTCTTTGGCAAGTGAATCATTGGCTTCGGCGAACAGGCTGTTAAGCGCGCGCTGGCACCCGCCTGGGGTGCGATGCTTTTCGCGTTTTCAGGCGGTTATCGCTGCAGCCGGGAAGCAGCAGCGGGACTCGGCCGATTGGGCCGGCGAATGTGGAACCGGCCCTGCGAGCGGTTCAGTGCCGGCTGAAAGCCCGGGACCGCTCGCAGTCGTTAACGTCAAAGTATTTCAAGGGTTACGCCATCTGACGAATGCTCGGGCATGCTTGAAACACGTGTTTCAACCGTACCTCTCGCAACAGCCTCTGTAACCCCTGTAGTTACAGCAGGTTACGGTGGCAAGCCTTCCGCGACCTAAGAAGTCGCGGCCCCATTGAAGCTTCGGACGGCTGGTGGAGTATGACCGCACTAGCAGGACTTCCGCGACCTAACACGTCGCGGCCCCATTGAAGCAAGGAGTCTGGTGCCGGTTGTCTGGCGTCTGAATGCGTCTCTCCGGTACCAGGCCGCTATGGTTGGCAGCAGCGCATGCGGGCAATGCGGCAATCACCACCAACCGCCGCGGAGATTGCAGCACGAGATGGCCTGAAGTGTCTGATGCGCTGCGTGGCGGGCTCCGATCGCACGCCGTCATCGGGCTGCGACCAGCATCAGCGGGGCAGAAAGCCCAAAGGGGGCACAAGGATGTGTGTGCGGCCGGGTGAGGAAGTCGGCCAAGTGAAGAGGGGCCAGAGCAGGCGGCGGTCAGATCCAGTGCCGCGTGAACGAGAAGGTGCCCGTGAACCTGGCAGGTGGTGATAAGCGGATGCCGAGTTGGCTTATCTCTGGTGTGCTCGTCAAAGAAGCGGGCATCCAGATGGCACGCGCAGCGCGACGCGCGTTCACATCCCGAGATGACAGTCAGCCCGAAGCAAAACTTCATAGCTAGCCGGTAGGCGCAGTGCGTCTACCGGCTTTTTGCATTTGCGGGCCTCTGAACGGCCGGGGGCGTTGCGCCCCTCGAGCGCGAGGATTTGAAAGTGACCGTTGAAAAGAAGTGGTTTCAATGGCCTCTGAACGGCCGGGGGCGTTGCGCCTCGACCCTAAGGTTACCTAGACGCGGCTAGCCGTCCGAGTTTCAATGGCCTCTGAACGGCCGGGGGCGTTGCGCCTTAGCCTTCGGAGGCTAAAAGAAAGCCGCCGAGCTCCTCGTTTCAATGGCCTCTGAACGGCCGGGGGCGTTGCGCCCCTACGCCTCATAAGATAAGAACCTATTTGCCTTTAGCAAGCCTGTTTGCCTGAACCTCACCAACATGGACGCGATCTGCTCCGTACGTGCAAAGGGATCGGCCGCTCCCATTTGCGTAACCTATTGTCACCACAACACTTGCAGCTTTGCCTAGACCTCGCCCCTTTTGCGGCGTTTTTCGGTCCAGGCAGATGCTCCCCGGCTGATGACCGCTCGCGCCTGGCCTATCGCGGGTTCATCCATCACGGTGCGTCGCGAACCTACGTTGGCGATTCCTGGCAGGCGACAACCTTGTTGAGCCTGGCAACCGTCTACTCGATGCGACCTGCTTCGCAGGACTCTTCAAGCACTTCGCTAACCATGACCAAGAGCAATCACCAAGAGCGCGGTTTGCCAGATCCTTCCGAACGCGGCGGGTGATATTACGAACGCGCCAGGCGTGAAACCGCGTTCTAAAGCCAGAGGGCAGAACCGGCTACTGATGCAGATCTTCTGGCGGTCACCGGCCGGTACGTGGAGGCATGAACCGGGCAGCCCAGCAAAGCGCGCGGTTGCCTGCCTAGCTGCTGATCAGTCGTTCGCTGCCCGGGGCTACCTTGGCACCTCGGTTGCGCCACGCGCGGAGCGCCAGCAGGACGACAACGCCTCCTGCGGCCAGCAGCACGATGAGGGACCAGTTGACGCTGCGAACCATTTCACGGGCTGCAGTCTTGCTGCCTTCAACCACCGGAGCGACAACCACCGCTCCTAACTTGGCCGCTCCATTGATATAGGGCTCCGGGTCAGCCAGAAAGGCGGCCAGTAGAGCGGCCGAGGCCAACTTCCCTTTGTGGTTCCAGATAAACTCCATTGCCTGATCGCCGTAGCGGCCCACCACATCCAGCAGTTCGTCAGTGCGGCCGATCCGGGCCAGTTCGCCGCTCTTGTGCATCATGGCCAGCCGCCGGGCATTGCGGTCGCCCACCTTGGCCAACGCCCGGGCGGCAGGAGCTTGAAGGACTTCGATCAACTCGGCGGCGAGCGTGCGATGCTTGACCAGGGCCTGGGCGGCATCGTCGCCGTAGCGTACAAATATCGCCAGGTGGTTCGGCTTGGAAACCACCCAGACGGCTTCATCTCCGTAGCGGGCCATCAGCTTGATCGCCTGGGGACCATGCTTGCCTGCTTCGTCGGCCAGGTCGATTGCCCGCATGCCAACCTTTCGCACGGCCGGCAACACGTCGTCGCCGTGTCGAGCAGCCGCTTTGGCGACGCGTGTGGTAGCGGCTTCGACGGCCTCTTGAGTGACTTCGCGCCCGCCGCGGCCAAGCGCCGTCCGGACGACGTTCTTGATCGCGGTGGTCGTTGCTCCAGCTTGGGTGTGCGAGCTCCAAGCTGGAATTAATAGCAGTACGGCCAGGCTAACGGCCAGACCCAAGCGAGTTTGGCGAGAGAGGTTCGACATACGCGTTGCCACCGAATGGAACCATTGACGTTTCATGGAAGTATGGATTTCCAGCAAACCGGGTGGCCAGCGAAGTGGGGCGGGCACCCGCGCGAATCACTTGGCCCAGTCACTGAACGCCTCCAGCACGGCCTTCTGACGCAGCTTGTTGCGTGCTGTGGCCGCTGCGCTCAGCGTTTGCTTGAGGCCCTGAGGGCCGTCGAGCAGTTCGTGACGAAGCTGGTTTACCTGGTCGTCGATCTTAGCGGCCAGTTCGCCGGTCGGATCGGCCCACCAGTCCCATATCTCGGTAACGATCCAGTCGACGAGCGCGCTGGCCGCTATGGACAGGCCGAAGGTTGCCCAGGAAGTACTGGCCCCGGTGCCCAGGATGGCCGACGAGACGCCCATCCGTATGGCGACGAGGCGAACCAACTGCTGAGCGGCGTCGCTGCTCATCGCCACCAACACCTCACTAACCAGGTCGCCCTGCACGTTGCGGGTGGCGTCTTTCAACAGCGAATGAACGCGCTTCTGAAGTGCGTCTTTCGACGGCGGTGCGTTCGGTTGGAGCTTGAGGCTTTCGAGGTCGGCACCGATGTCGATCAGGGCTTGATTCTCAATGTCCTGCTGAACCCGCTGGAACTCGGCGATGGCGGACTCGATCGCACGGCCCAAGTCTTCGCTGGCAAAGATGTGGCGTTCGAAGGCTTCCTTCATGAAGGTGGCGTGACGGTTCCCGCGGGTTCCCGGAACGTAATCCACCATCAACCGCCACTTGCTCGAGAACGAGAGGGCGTCTTTGGCAAAGCCGCGCGTACCCTGCCGGGCGTTGCTGAAAAGCTGCCGCAGCGAAGTCAGGCATTGCTCGACGGCCGCAATCGCCTCTTCGTCTGCTTGGGCGAGGCGCTTTTCGATACGCGCCAGGGCCGCCTT